>Ga0255336_102050_pt1 | contig 11366 bp, 15 predicted proteins | sample MeOH1_35cm_T3_17_FD_189102 | JGI IMG/M metagenome (GOLD analysis project Ga0255336, IMG submission 189102) | Sandy soil microbial communities from University of British Columbia, Vancouver, Canada - MeOH1_35cm_T3_179 | ecosystem: Engineered > Artificial ecosystem > Sand microcosm > Unclassified ...
ATCATCGGCACTACCCACTGGCAGACCCTTCTCAACATATCCTCGTCAGACCAGTCTGCTTTCGCGACGAAGTGATGCAGCGCTTGATGTCGTGAGCTGACATGCAGCGGATCGAGTTCCGCAGCCATCGGTTCCACACTCTTACGCGAAAGCGGCAACATCAAGCCGGTGCAGTAACCCCCCAGTCCGGCACGCCGGTCCGCGTGTCCCAGTCGCTGCGCAAGGTGATCCAGATACTGTTCAAATCGGCTCAGGCTTACCATCACTTAGCGATCCTATTTAGATAGGAGACTAAAGTATATCATTTTTATGACACAGTAAGATTAGGTAGCCGGGGATGTTGTTTGCTCAATTGACGCCGGCCCGCTAATGGGTGTCCTCCCAGGCAAAGACCCGTTCGATGGTCCGGAAACGCTCCTCGAAGATGGCCGAATTGAAGCGTTGCTTGCGGCCCCGCTTGGGCGTTTTACGTCCACGCGAGTTCTCTGGAATATTGGGATGCATGTTCCGGTTGAAGATGGCCCGGCAGTCGTAGACGCCGTCCAGACTCACCGTTGAGGCTTGCAGGTCCATGCCGATGGCGCGCGCCATCGTACTGAGTTTGGGCAGCGCATCACGCAGTAACGGCGATTCGTTACGGTTGTCTGCAGCGGCAATGAATGGCGAGATGATGTTGCAGTCACGATCGCAGAAGGGCACGACCTTGTCGCCCTTAAGGTGTTTGTGGCCGTTGTATCCCAGGTTGTCGCCGCCTTTTTTCGCACATGAATACGCCCAGCACATCGCGCATGAATTCCACGACACCGCGCAGAGTACAAGGTGGCCGTTGCTGTCGCAGCTTCCGGCTCCCCCTTCCACTTCATCGAGCGCACCGCGCAGGCACATGCACTGAAGGATTCGATGGACTCGCACGTCAAGGGCCAGGGGCTCTTTTTTGCACTGTGGGACCCCGCCGGCATTACACAGGAAATCAATACTGAACAGGTTCTAGCGTATGGCGCTGCGATGGCGCCCTATGAACGCAAGCTGTGGGCCGCCAGCGCTATCGAAGGGCTCCAAACGGCGATTGAGGAAGGTGCTGAGGAGGACGAGAATGCTGCGGCGGAACAACTCAAGGGACAGACAGCCGAAAGTTATGCGCTCTACTCGCTCTTCGATGGGGGCAAGGCCTATGAGCGGCAGGTTCAGTCCATCGACGCGCAGAAGGACCGCGAGATGGAGTCGGTCAAGACCGCCGCCTGGGAGCCGTACACCAAGTCTTACAGCCCGAATGCGGTCAAGCAGTTCCGTAACGACATGAAGAACCAGATGAAGCAGGTGGAAGCTAGCACCCTCAATCCTATCGCGGATGACCATGTCGCCTGGCTAAAGAGCACTGCCTTGAAAACAGTGTTTGCCTTCGACTATCACGAACACGACCTGGTCAAAGGTGTCGACTATGCTGAGCTATTTCACTCCTGCATCGCTTATTCTGCTGACCGTAAGCAGGTGTACGACCTGATTCTGCAATGGGCACAAGGTGACGTGATGGACCGGCACAGTCCGCTGCTGCGCTCGCTGGTCCTCAACCATGACCCTACGGCCGAGAAGGTCAAGGAGGCGGCTGGATTCCCCCTTGCAGAGTTGCGCGAACCGCTCGCGAAGCTTATTGAGTCCAACAATGTCTCCAACGAGATTCTCGAGAAGGAGGAAGGCGGCCTGCTGTTGCGCGCGGACAAGGCTGCTGCCGGCATCCTTCACGAGGTCGGGGGGGCCTGCCGCCAGCTTTATTGCCCGCGGCGGCGATGCCGTCGGCACCAAGGTGTTCATCGCCTGTATGTGTCTGCGCACGAGAACGACCGTCATCTTCAAACCGGTCGAAGGAAACCTGAATCAGTGGATTTCCTACATGGCACGGCAGATTTACGAGCAGATGCCAGCCAGCCGGCGGCCAAGCCTGCGTTCACTGACGGACAACCTGCGCAAGTCGTTCAAGGCGTCCTCACCCAAGGAGGGGTCCATCAAGGTGCCGCAATACATTCTCTTTAACGCTGACGAGGCTCTGGCAGCTTCCACCGAGGCGAAGTCAGGTCGAGCCATCGGCAATGCGATATTCGCGCCGGGTGTGCGGGCGGTGCTGACGGAAGAGAACGTAATGTCGAGCTTCCTCCCGAAATTCCGCGCCTTGACACAGGGAGAGGTAGGCTACGGCGTGATTGGCGTCATCTTCAATGGCGTGAACTGGATGCTCGCCAGCAAGGAATTGGAAAAGTCGAGCGCGTTGAACCGGACGGAAAACCAACACAAATTCTCGGCCGCTATCGTGTCCACGTGGGCTGCGGGTGGCCAGACCGTTGGCAACGCGATGAAGGCGCTGAGTGAGCTTCAACTCCGCTATACCAGTGTCTTGGCGAGATACGGCACCTTTCTCGAAGTGGCATTTCGCACGGTGGGCGCCGTGGCAGGACTGGTTGGGGCTTGGTACGACTACAAGCAGTCCCAGGCGGAAATGAAGGAGGGACATGCAATGCTTGCGCGGTTGTACGGCGCCTCCGCCATAGCTAGCGCCATTCTTTGCATCGCAATTATCGCCGGGGCGACAAGCCTCGTTTTTCCGCTGCTGCTTGTTCTCGTTATCATCGGAGTATTGATAGCCTGGCAAAAGCATCGCGAAATCAATGTGTGGCTAAGCAAATGCATCTTTGGCACGGGTGGAGAGCAGTTCTCCCCCCAGGACGAACGGAAGCAGTTCGAGGCGTTGACCTCGTAAGTGAGATGCTATGACGTATGACTACATGACGAGGGTTGCACTCAACCGCCCCATCACGGATAAGGAAGCGGCACGGCGCGTTGATGTGCATAAGTCGGTTGCTGATGAAGCGGCTGACGCCTACGCGGCCTTTGGCATGAACGATACCTATCTTGAGGTTTGCGATGCGTCGTATTTTCAGTTGGGCTGGTGTCTCCTCGCTTTTCTCGTCGGATTCCCGGTGCTGTTGTTCCTGGCCATCTCCAATGCTGTGGACTCAATTGAGGTGCCAGCGGCGATTGTTCGAAATGGTGAAGCTGGGTGGTTCAGTGCGTCCGGTTGGGCTCTGAGCGCACTGGCGTTTGCCGGCTGTATTTTTACCGTCGTCCTGCTGCGCAAGGATTGCTTCAACTACCGCCACAAGTCGGTGAGATTCAACCGTCGTACCCGGATGGTCTATGCATTCAAACACAACGGCCCGGGCGGCGTCGTTCAAGTTCCGTGGGACAAGGCATTCTTCTACGTGCACAGGCAGGCGTCCAACTCCATGATGGGTGGCGCGCCAACGTTGATGCGTTGTCTCGTTCTCAACGACGCGGGTAAGGTCGTCGACACCTTCAGCTTCGGACTGCGCACGGTAAACGGTGCAAGTGAGTCCTCCGATTACGGGCGACAGGTGCTCTATCAGGTGCAGGCGAACTTCGAATTCATCCGGCGTTACATGGAGGAAGGTCCGACCGCATTGCCAGCGGTCAAGGAGTATCTGCCGCGCGAACCGTCGTTGCGCAACTCAATGCGTGTGTGGTTCTACGGGCTGGGAAATATTGGTCGCATGAGTTCCGCTTTGCGAGCTTTTTCCTTTTTGATAGGCGGTCCGGTTTTCATTCTGGCGATACTGCACTACGTCTCGCAGCTCACCAGCCGTGAACCTGTCTGGCCTGCGGACGTTGAAGCCGCCTGCGCAGATACCGAAGCTGCCACATTCGTGCGTGCGTAGCGTTCGCTTGCAGGTTGTTGTATTCCTTCTGGCGCGAGGCTCTGTCGACAGAGGTCGAGCTCGCAATAATCTCGGGCCGCAGAATGGCCAAGCGAGAGTGTGGCGACGCAAGTTTGACAGCTTCTGTTTTCAAGTTTTGGCGAAACCGGCTAACGGTATTGAGGACCTCGCATCATGAATCGAAGGTTTATCCTGAAGGGGGACAAAACGGACCGAAACGGCATCGTGCTCGACGGAATTGCAGAATCAGCATTCTTCAGTCAGCCGCTCGCGTACATCGGAGCTCCCGTTTTCTGTCATACGTGCAATACGCAGGGAGTCATAGTTGAAGACGGACCTGCTCGATCGATGACCGTCATGGGCAAGACAGTCGCGCTGGAAAATGACTTGTGCAAATGTGAGTGTGAGCCGCCACCGAAGCTCATTGCGTCGCAGGCTGCCGGATGGGTCTCTGCCTAAAGCCTGTTCTTCCAAGATTGCATCGTGTGCGGCGTTAAATTTCTCGATGCAGGCCTTGACCTTGCGCTCCTTGTCCGTCTGTGGATTAGAGAACGCGTCGTCCATTGCCTTCGGTACGTTCGCTTTGCTCCCTTCCGCGCGCTCCCAGTACAACCTCGCAAACTCCCGGATGCTCATTTGAGCTCCGAACATGTGGACGTATTTGCGATAGTCCGCCTCGATTTGCGCCGAATAACACATGTGCACCTCGTTTCCGGTCCGACAACAATTATCACGCTGACAGTCTCATCGATTTTATACAACATCACGGCGCCGTCAGTCATTGCTGGAAGGTCCGCGTTTTAGCGCGGACTTAAAATGTCGCGATTCGGTTGTCTATGTCTGCACTGGAAGGAGGAAATGATGGGAACGGAAAAGCCGCGGTCGGACGAAGCGTTGGCGCTTGAGCGTGTCGCGGCAGCAGCGCGCGAGGTGCAGGCGGCGTCGACTGCCTTGAAAGCTCACTTTGCGGAGGACGGCACGCGACAGCCGTCCACATTGGAACTCGCTCGATTTGCCGCGGCGATGCAAGAGCTGAAAGATGCTCGCGAGGCGTTTGACTCGCTCATTCTTGGCGGCACGCTCTCGCAGCGCTAATCTCCGTCGCCACACGTCTGCGCCCAGCCGCTCGTCAAAATTTGGTATCGACCGCCGAAAGAAGAAAGTACGTTGTGTCGGTGTCCACTCCCCTCGCATCCAGCCCGTCGCAACGAAGGGCTGCCGTTGTTTCTATCGTTTGTCGAAGCTTGGTTGCTCGAGCTAGGCCATTCGAAATCGGCGGCGGCAGTGAACCACTTCGCGACTCACGGCACCTTTGCGGCGGCGCCGCTCGCCCCGCCCCCCGAGGAGTATCAGGAAAGCTCGCAAGAGTCTGGCGCCGGCGACGTCACCCACTGGACGAATGAACAAGGGTGCCTCGTCGGGTAGCGCCGGCAGCGCTCAGGCAATTTAACGACTAGCCACCCGCCACCCCTTTGCGGCAATGAGGCGCTTGCCTGCACGAACAGCCGTCGGCGCAGTCCCGCTAACTCAGGCCTGCAGGCGCCGCGGGCCTACCCGCGCAGGGTAAGGTGGCTGTAATGAGCGGACACAATTTTCGATGAACTCGCGTGGATTACTACTCCCTAAATCTAGAGGAGCTAAAAGAAAGGGAGACGTCCAAATGTTCAAGTCAATTTCGGCAGTTGTGTTGGCCGCAGGCCTCGCGGGGTGCGTGGTCGCGCCTGATTACGGCTATCAGCCGTCGGAACCTGGTTACGCGACAACCTACCCCTATGGATACGGCCCCACTTACGGGGGCGTCTTCATCGGTGGCGGTTTCGGCGGGGGCCACGGCCACGACCACGACCACGACCACGACCACGACCACGACCATGGCTATGGCGGATACCCTGAGGGCGGACGTCACGGCAGCGGCGGCGAACGCGGTGTTGGTGTTGGCGCTGGACACGGTGGGAGTGAGTGGCACGGTGGTGGCGGCGCTCACGGCGGAGGTGGGCATGGCGGAGGTGGGCATGGCGGAGGAGGAAATCGGTGATGTCATTGCCGTAACCGCGGGCAAAATAAAGGGACGCATAGCGTCCCTTTATTGCGTGTGAAATATTCCGGCTGCGGCGGACGTTGCGTTGTTTTGGAAGGGAACACCATGTCTAAGTCATTCGCAATCTTGAGTTTTCTTGTCTGCTTGGCAGTTTTCGTCGCCGCGCCCACGTATGCGTTTGCTCAGGTCTGCAACCCCGCGCTGGCGGCGGGCTATGACTATCACTGCCCACGGGCGAACGGAACTTTGGATTTGACCACCGTGGCCTCTCACATTTCCGCGGAGACAACGGCTTCCGCGATGATGACGGTTTCCACGGAAGTCAAGGCTCTCACAACAATGGAGGCATGAGCGACTTTGACCGCGGCGTAGGACATGGAAGCGGTATGGGCCACGGTGGTGGAGGGCACGCTCGTTGCGCGTGATACGGACCGGGCGTCGCCGGGATGTGGCTCGAGGTCACTCGCTTCGAAATCCGAAATTATTACCCATCGCGTCTTCATCGCCGGTTATCCCGACTCGCTGTGGCCAATGCACCGCAGCCGCCGCCTGCCGAGCGCTTTTTTAAGCTGGCGGCGCTGTTTACTTGGCGTGATGCTTGCAGCAGGTCTGAGGCTTCCAGAGTCTTGCGCTTACGAGGCAACTGCCCTGGGGGGCACACAGGTTGATTACGAAGAAGGTCGTGCGAATTTTGGCGGCGGTGATGGAATGAGAAGGACCTTAGACGAACGCGTCCTTCGCTCGAAGGGTCGGTCGCTCATTTGTGCAGTGAGCCTAGGCCGCATTAAATCTGGACTAAATGTGGAAGACGTTGACGGCATCATGTCGGGATTGCGTTGTTCCTGTTTGCGTGAACGAGTGACGGGCTTCGTCACCTGTGCGGGCTCGAACCTCGTTGTGTACCTTGAAGGCAATCGACGTGGCGTGGCTGGCGGATTTCGAGAAATAGAAGGCAATCCAGGGCTTAGCGACGTTTGGCTTCTCGCGTACACCGGACTGTCCAAGCGTCGATTTGCCGATATCGAGTTGGGGGTTTTCGAGGGCGATACCGGTGGGACTCAAACGCTGGAGTCGTCGTTTCTTGGCTGCCGCAGAGGGGACCTAGCACTCCTCGACGAAGCCCTGCGCATCCATTCAGCCGCCTATTCTCCGACCGACTCGACGAAGTATCCGACGCGACATGTTGGGGCCCCGGTGCTCACTACGACGGACCTGACTCGAACTGTCGACTAGCTTGTTGGTCCGCAAACGTCGGAGTTAGAAACGTGCTTTCGTGCGTGAGCATACAGCTTTGGGTCCGACGCCGAAGGTGTCGACTCCGAAAATGTCAGACCGTCCTGATACCGCGTCGCCACGCTGAGCGCGGGTTTGCCGTTAACGTCCCTTGACGCTGCTCCGCCGTTACGGTGCCCGGCGTGCGCGTCGAATCAACTTTCGGTCTCGGGTGCTGACCGTTGGAATGCTAAGACTGCCATCGCGGCACGTCGAGCGCATGTGGGCATTACTAGCGCAATGCGTGACCTAACAAGGCGGCCGGGTTCTGCCAATGTCGAACCCGATAGCAAGTGCGCAACGGCTTGCCGCTGCACCGATGCTCGTGCCGCGATATGGATGTCGGACTCCGCAGCAGCAGGTATTTCCGCAATCCTATTTCCCTCGATATCCGGGGTCAGCCTCCGTTGTAGAGCGAGGTATTGCCTCCGGTTTATGACCAAATCACGCAGTTCAGAAATTATTTTTGCGAACATGTACTGACTTGCGTTCGAGGACGAGGACCGCAGCCATTGCAAACCTCGGCTCCGCTTAACGTTGTCCACGCCAAAAATCTTCGGCGTGAAATGCCGACCTTCGCGGAAACCGCCGGAGCGTGCGGCCTTGCGCGGGTCAACGTCACATCGAGTCGTATGGCCGCGTTTGCTTCCAAGCGGCGAATTCAAAATGTCGGTTCGACCCCGCTGTAGCCTGTCGGCGAAATGGTCCGCCGGCGCGTTTGTCAAGCGTAGCCATCCTGCCCGTCGCTGTCCCCATCGTCGCGTGCATTCGGTGCGAGACAAGTTTCGATGACATCAAATGGGGCTCCTCTGTGAAAGAAGTCGTTTTCTGGGTAGAGGGAACGCGGGAGTTCCGTGTCAAGTGGTCCGCATTTGTTGTGCTCGGCGACAACTGTCGTCGTCCCGCGAGTCACCATCAAGTCGTCAACCTCTTCTTCCGTCACCGATTCCTCGCTCAAAGAATATGGCACCTCTTGTTCGTCGGTCGCCGCAACGAGTTCGCGGATGCGCGCTTCTTGTTCTTCTGTCAACGGCATGTAGAAATTCCAGGTCTCCCCCTCGAACTCGTTCTTTTCGGTAAATTTGAAAAATTCAAGCATGCTGTGTCCTCCTGAGCAAAACAAGCTGGAAGGCAACTCGATTGGAGTCGCCTCGGTGACATGTGGCAGATTATCAGCAGGATAGGATACAGGCCCAGAAAGGGACGGGCTCCCCTGTAACGCAGACGGTTGCAACGCCGCCTCGTGCACTCTGCGCCACCGGGGCAGCCGCGGGTCAACCTGGGCCACGCCTGCGCACACTAGCGGCAGCTCGGCGTCATGGCACAGGTACTCGCCCGCATGAACCTTTACTATGCGCTCGTTGCCACAATCAAAGGCGCGGCAGCGTCAGCGGAGGCGACCCGCTGCTTTGACTGGGTGGGTGTTCTCTCTACGACGCCGAATGGATTGACCAACATGCGGCGAACACTTTTTCGGATGACGTGGAATTGTTGGGACAACCGATAACGGGATACGGCGAGCAATTTGTTGGCACAGCAACCCATGCCGTTGTACCTGACGGCGACGACCGCCTACTGAGCAGCGCACCCTAGATACCTCCCCTCCGACGGTTCTACGAATATTAGGCAGGACAGGCCGAGGCACGCGATGCTCGCGACGCGAGGTGCGGCCGTTCGGTTTTGCGCGAGGTGCATCTACGGTTGTTCGCTCATGGCGCTTTTGGGCTTTGGCATTCTGGGGTGCAAAATGTCGATTGCAACTTTAACGAATTGCAGAACCTGCGCGTGACTGTGATGTGCGAGTTCGGCGGACTCGCTCGCTTCGAGCAACCGGGCTTGCTCTTCTTCCGCTAGCGACGGATGGCCCCATTCCACCAGACTTGCCCCGATTGCGTCGAGCATCTGTTGGGTAATGATGCGCTTGTCTGTCGTAAGGGTGCGGAGCGTCCCGCGATAAGCCGGCAGCAACCGCTTGCAAACGCTCCATTGCGTCCAGGTAGTGGGGTAAGTCCATTTCCGCTCCTTATGCTGCCTCGCAATATGCCGTGGTTCGACAGCCAATCGACCTTTGTCAATTTTAGGCCGCAGCGTACTTGCTCGCAACAAGGCAAACCCGTCGTGTCGAACCCGAAGCTGAAACGACATGTGAGTCCAGTCACTCTGGTCTACGCGTTCCCTCACTCATCGACGCATCAAGCAAGAGGTCAATTGCAATCGCCGGGATAAGGACGAGACCTGACTACTTAACCGCCTACTGAGACGCGTCACCGCTCATGTGGACAGCCCGCCAATTTCGGTGCCGCCCGGTGAAGTACGCGTACGAGGATGGAACGGCTACCGCAGCGGTTGCAGCGGCGGCACCAATTGTCGGGTAGGCGAACTCGGCGCGCACAAGTTGCCGAGTTCGTGGCTTGGTCGATGACTACCAATTCCATAGCTCCAGTTTTATGGGTGCAGCGCTTTCCAACGGACCACGTCTCTCGAGTCGCCGCCTTCCGACGCACGAGTCGCTACAGCAGCGCATCCGACGGCGGCTGCGTCGGAGCATCGCACCAAGGTGAGCAGACATACGCGTCCCATCAAAGACTGTGAAAGCCAAGGACCTGCCGCTAGCTCGTGAGCGACCGACGGCCTCAGGGACCGGATGTAACGGCGCGGATAGTCGGAGCCGGCCGTCCGGCTTTTTTGCCCCGGTTGCACGGGAAAGGACGGCTTTATGGCTCGGTGTTGGTAATACGAGGTAGGTCCGAGGATTGCGACAGTATCAGCACGGCAGCCGTCGCCGTTTGAACAACGGCAACTTCATCAGACGCGCGGGGGTGCGTGTTCTATCGGGGCAAAGCTACCTGTGGGTAGGCAGGGCTTATTTCGTCTGATGGAGAACTGCAATGGATATTCTTCAAATGACAATCGTCTTCGCCGGCTTCGTGATGGTCGTGGCCGTCCTCTTTATGTTTGCGCATTACCAGACGGAGCGGCGTCGGAGGCTCCATCTCAGTCGTTTGCGTCACTACGAGCCAGCGGCGAAGCGGCATCGATTTTGAGTACGGGCTGGCCGGATTTACAAATCGACAGTGTCGCGGACACTGCACTATGCGACGGCCTGAAGAATCGACTTCCATTCAACGCCGCGAAAAAAGGGAGGTGCGATGTCTGCCGTCCTCCTGCTCGTCGAACAAGAGTTAGGTCACGTCGAGAAGATGATTCATAGGCTTACGGAGCTGGCTGCGACCGAGCAGATGGAGCGCTCCACAGCTGTGGGCAACGCAGAGTATTGGCGCCGGCGCATCGGAGACCTATTGGACCGGGCAAATAACGAGGTCGCACTCGTTGAGCGCGCGTCTGCGTTGCTCCGTGCCGTGGACGAACTTCCTAAGGTTTCGGCACGGGCCCGATGTCGGAACTCGGCAAATCGCCCCTGATAACGTCTGACTAACTGGCCCGTTCCGATGTGTCCGCGCATTGAGCGCCGCCGCGAACGCTAAACGGACGCGTCGAAAAAAAAACGCCCATGCACTGATGGACGCTCAAGCCGGGGCTTACGAGGAGACAAGAACGGCCCCGGATGGCTTCCGCAGGATGGCCCTGGTCGGCCACACGGCTGATATCGAAAAAGGGCACCACGCACTTAAACGTGGCGCCGTAAAGGTTCTGGCTATCGAGGGGAGATAGGGGGATAGAGCCAGAACCTGAGAGACTGCTGCCGACGCAGAGCTACCGAAAGTACAACCTGTTTTCAGCTTCGCGGCGACCTGAGAATTCAGGTTACTGCAAATCTCCAGACGGTTCAGCGTGAAATCGCTGAATGGCTACCCGTTATGAAGGCCGGCCTTAACGGCAGCTTCCGATTCAGTCGAATTTTTTATCTATCGCCTCGCTTGAATGGGGCTTCGCGGGAACGTTCCACACTCCAATCGGCAGGATGATAGGCGGCAGCGCAATAGAGCAAGGTGGGCGTAGTCGCTATAAATGGTCAGAGGTCATCAATCGGAGAATGTCTTGCAATCAAAAATTTCAATGACGGTACCCGCAGGTTTTGTCCTCAGCCGCAAGAAACGACCGAGCGCATGTACGACCTGGCACGTGCCTTCACGCCCGGTGCCCGAAGGTTTTTCCGCCGGCAGTACCTGGCGGCCGTTGAAGCGGCCGAGGAAGTCCAGCATCAGAACACCCCTTGCGAAGGCTGGAGGGCTAGGTGAGGTCGACACGGACAGCGATGGTGTGATGCGGCTCGAACGGTCTGCCGTACTCGCGCGTTACGAGGAGATGAAGCGACGGCAGCAAACGGGACTGCAAAAGAAGGTTGATGGCAGCGAGTAGCCTGGCATTTA
>Ga0255336_102051_pt1 | contig 11363 bp, 9 predicted proteins | sample MeOH1_35cm_T3_17_FD_189102 | JGI IMG/M metagenome (GOLD analysis project Ga0255336, IMG submission 189102) | Sandy soil microbial communities from University of British Columbia, Vancouver, Canada - MeOH1_35cm_T3_179 | ecosystem: Engineered > Artificial ecosystem > Sand microcosm > Unclassified ...
TAGGAGGGTCGCTCGGGTCTCGGTTACACCCGGCGGATCGGATGGCAGAGCGCTATCGATCAAATGTATAGACCGGGCTCGCCCCAAAATATTCCGGAAAGTCAGTTGCGAGAATCCGGGAACCAACGCATCCGCCGGCTGTTCTTACAGTTGCGTGTCTCCTGACAACGCCCAAGTGACAGCCCCGCCGAGCCCCCAATCGAGGCGGGGCTGTTTATTTTCAGTCATTCGTCAGCAAGGCCCTGATCCGCGTCAGAAGATGCACATCGGCCGCCGCCTTGTGCGGTGCTTGGCCAATGACTGCTTCTGAGGCCAGATCCTCAGGCACCCGATCGATTGCCGCGCATTCGCGACTCACACGTCGTCATCCACGCGAAACCTGAGATATGTGGGGAGGTGATCGCTTTGGCACATAACGCTTTGAGACATGAACCACCGAGAACGACGGTAAGCGACTGGAACAACTCATTTTTTCGGCACTTTTTGTCGTCTCGCTTTTCCAGCGCGCTTTGGCAGTAAATGATCGGTTTTGATCCAGAACGATCAAATTTGGCGCGCGCTTTGGCACTAGATTGATTGCCCAGCGTCCCTGGACGCTCAATCCGCTATCGAATTGATCACATTCGGTATTCCTGTCAGGGGGTTAGCCTGAAAGCTGGCGGCAGGCGCGTCAGTATCTTGCGGTTTAATACTGACGCGAGGTGCACCGCCATTACTGACGGGTCAGTAATCCAAATACAGTAGTTATTTCAGCGGCTTAAACGATTAGCGTAGTGCGGTAAGAGGCGTTTAATTACTCACGCGGGCAACCGTCCGCCGCGTCAAAGTTTCAGCCCCGAAGTCTGACGCTCGGAACAGATCTAACTCTGACGCGTCAGAGTTATGAAATACTGATTAAATACAGTTAGTTAGGCAATATCCGAGCCGAGCATGACGCCCGTTAAACTCTGACGCGCGAGCGGGCGCGCCGTCTGACCGACCATTTCCGACTTCCCCGGCCGAACTCGGAAATGCAGAACACGTTAACTCGGAAATTTCCGAGTTCGATTTATATTAGTTATTTCAATAGCTTAAATACTTTCCCTCAGCGCAAGGCCGTTAAAGAACTCGGAAAAGTCCAAACCGCCCCGAGGTGGCCGCGTCGAGCGTGACGAGTTCTGAAATTGAGACCTCTTTCCGAAATTAACGAATAGCCGGTTTCCGAAATTTCGGAAAGTGCTTTTCCATATGTATCTCAATAGCTTATGGTATTTCGGCGGCAGCCGCATGCGTCAGAGTTTCCTAACCGCCTCATTAGTGCGGTCGTGCCAAAGTTAAGAGCTGGAAGTTTAGCATTTGACCTTGGCATGCCTCAGTCGTGCCATACTTCCGATTTATCGTGTCGTATCAGGTAATTAGCGCCACAAAATATGGAGCGTGGTAGATTTTGAAGGTTGGCACGGGAAAGTGCCTGTCTCTGTTTGCGTATTGCGTAAAGAGGTAACGTAATTTGACCAGGGTTTATCCACCCGAAATGTGCCTCTTTTTGCTGCGGTCAGGGCGTATATTTTTGGTCGGCGGCAGCTGCTTTAAATGCCGATAAAAGCCCGCTTGCTAGGGCGGCAGCGGTGCCGGGTTGAGCTGCGGGACTGGCATTGACCAGGAGTCGCGACTTACGGTAGTATTGGCTTGGGCGTAGAAACCCATCCAAGGCGGCAAAGCTCCGCCGCGCGACGTTGTCGCGAAGGGGCTTTTTTCATGCCCGGAGTCCGGGCGCGGCGAACATGCGGTTATCGTATGCAAGCCGGGAGGTGGTGGTGCATGTCCAGGGCGAAAGCCTAAAGACCATCGCGCCGTTCCTTGGACGGTTTCTAACTCCCGGCGGCTTTCATGCCGAAAGCCGCCAGCCTTAGAAAGCTGCCAAGGAGCCTACCATGTTCAATCTCATTCCCGAGACCTGCGCCGACGATCCGTACTCGGCACTCGATTACGCCAGCGACATGCTACAGGCGCTGGAATTCCTCATCGGCAATTCTACCGAAAGCCTAGAAGGCCGTCACAAGTCGGGCGTCTCGCTCATGCTGCGGGGCATCGCCGATTGTATCGATGACGCCAAAGAGATTACCCGCATCAAGCTGATTGAGGCGCGGTCGCCAGAAGCGGAACAGGTGCTGGCCGGAAGTGATGCCGCCGCCGAAGCACAAGGACAACGCCCCTATCGCTCGGTAAATCCGGGACCGATCACGGCGGCGGTGCGGGAAGCCATTCGCAACGGCGCATTGAAGGAGTTGAATGCTGGCGGCAACGGTGAAGGAACGTTGAGCGCCCGTGATACAGCTATCGCTGAAACCTACCGCAAGGGCTACGAGTTGGAAGAGATCGCCAGCGCGGTCAATCTCAAGAAACAAACCGTTCAACGCATCATTGATCGATTGCAGGCCAGCGGAGACCTGCAAATCGATAAGGCCAATAGTGATCAGGCGTTATCCGCCTGAGGCCGGTTGCGGTGGGCGTTCGCAGGACGGACGCCCTTTCATTTTGAGCGGGTGATGACGATGAAAAACGGTTCCAGCGAATTGACGCTGATGGTGCATGTAGCCGCTGACGAGTGGGCCTATGCGCGGCGGCGGCTGACCTATCTCGAAGCGGTGTTGCGCCAACTTCTCCAGGAAGAGGATGTGCGCGAATGGTACGACGCGGCAGAACTGTCGGAACTCCAATTGCTGGGCCTGCCGACCAGCAAATCAGCGATCACGCGGCTTGCGCGTGATGGCGGATGGCTGCGCCGCGAGATCAGCGGCCGGGGTGGTGTCAGATACGAATATCACTATGCCAGCTTTCCGACGCGCGCTTTCGATGACATGGTCGGACGCATCCTCGGCATGCGGTCGCCGCTGGATGAAGTGCCCGACCAGGCGCCCGTCGTGCCAGCGCCGCCGCCGCAGGCAGCCCTCAATACCGAACCTCCATGGGTGCTGCCGTTCATGCGTCTGCTGCGGGGCGGTGCAAACGGCGACATTACGGCGGCATGGCGGGCCTTACCGCAACACGTCCCGGCCGGTGTGCCGCTGCCGACCGCCGAGGAGGCGGCGGAAACGATCCTGCGGCTTGGCTTGGCGCGGTAGGGCGGAACCGGCTGCCGTCACGGTCGCGGCAGCCCGCAAGGGTAAGTCGAGGCGGCAAACCGGGAGTTTGCCGCCTTTTCCTTTGCCCGGTGTGGCGGATTTGCTGCCGCCGACCGGCCAAAATTCGGCAGGATGGACCGGCAGCCGGGACTGCCGTTTCGGCAAGGTCGATTTTCCGGCCCTACAGGGCCGCGCTGTGGCTGGGGCGGCTACCCCCGTAGCAGCCAGGGCGGCAGAAGCCGCGCTGACTCGTTTAACGCCAGTTTAACGGCGATGGAAACATAGCGTCGGATGGTCCCATTACCAGCATAGCCTCGAAAGGCCAACCTGCGGCACCGATCCAGATCATTGCCACGGCATACTAAGGACTATCCGGCACTAGTGCCGGTTATCCACACCCGCTGTTCTTTGTCATCTTGTCTCTTACCGGCTGTGCTGCCGGGTTGACAAAGGCGGGTTAGAGATGGGTGACGGGCAACTCAAATCTTCAGTACAAGCGGGTGCCGCGACATCGACGGTGCGCGAGAAACCTGCGACATACGGCTGGCCTCAGAGCCTCATCGAGATCGCCGAGATCATCGGTCCCGAAGCTACACTGAAATTAGTGGAAGCGTATCGCGGCCAAGATTTTTGCTACGTCCCCAAACGGATCACCGAAAAATCGGCTCTCGTGCAGATCATTGGCATCGAGGCGGCAACAAAGCTATCCCAGGCCGCTGCTGGCGATAAAATATTCATGCCCGAGCTGGCTGTCGCCAAGAGCCGTAAGCAGCTCATCGCGGAGGCAGAGGGGACAACCGCCGAGATAGCCCGACGATACAACGTCTCTGCACGATGGGTCCGCGAAGTGCGCCAACCCCTCAAAGCCCGCAACGATAACATGAAGCGCAACCGTCATGACTAACGGTCGCTTCAGCGTTCGCGTCATCAGTGCCGGGCTTTCGCGCAACGGCAACTACTACCCCGACAGCGTCCTACGCGAGGCAACGCCGCTATTCGACGGAACCCGCGTCTTCGCTAAGAGCGATAAGGAACATTTGGCCGGCGGCGGGAAAGACGTTCGCAACCTGATCGGGCGCATCTCGAACCCGGCATTCCTGCCCGGCAGCGCCCCGGACCGTGGCGAGATCATCGGGACGCTCGAACTGATCGACCCCGAAACCGAGATCGGCCGCAAGGTCACCAATGCGGCGAGCCGCAATATGCTCGATCTCTTTGGGCTTTCCATCGATGCTACCGCCCGCACCGAAATGGGCACCGTCAACGGAAACCCGGCAAGGATCGCTAGATCCTTCGACAAAATCAACTCAGTAGACTTGATCGTTGAGCCCGGCGCTGGTGGTCAGGTTGTCAATCTCATCGAAGCGGCCGGATCATCTGAAGGACAATCAATGACACGCGCAGACCTTATCGCGCTCTTGCAAAAGACGCGCCCCGACCTCCTGCAAGGCAAAGATATCACTACGATCACGGATGCCGAACTGGCTCAGTTACTCAATGAGGCACTTACGGCTTCCAGCATATCGGCCCCGGCCACGGCCACAACTACGGCCAACGATAACGTCATGGAAGCCCATAACAACCTGCGGCGTATCGTGAACGGTGCGCCGCTGCCGCAGGCCGCGAGAGATCGTATCATCGAGAGCTTTTCCGGCCGCGCCTTCTCTACCCAGGACGTGATGCACAGCATCATGCAAGAGAAACGCTATGTCGCACAAGTCGGCGGCGGAAGCGGTTCCGGTGCCATCCGCGATCTTGGCGACGATCACTCGTTTCACGTCGGCGATGGTCCGCGTGAAAAGAATGCGCAAATGCTCGATGCCTTTTTCAATCCGAAGGATCGATCGGTCATCAGCATCCGCGAATGCTATCGTCAAATTACCGGCGACAACAATTTCACCGGCCGCATTCAGCGTGGTCGCTTGACCGAAGCGCTCGATAGCGCGTCATTCGGTGAGGTGCTCGGCGACAGCGTCGCGCGTCAGGTCGTGGCTGAATACAATGTCGCCGATGGTTACGACGTGTGGCGCGATCTGGTGACCGTCGTTCCCGTCAACGACTTCCGCAAGCAAGAGCGGACGCGCTTCGGCGGATACGGCGATTTGCCAGCCGTTGCCGAGAAAGCCCCATATCTCCCGCTGACAAGCCCGACCGATGAAAAGGCGGAATACTCTATCTCGAAGCGCGGCGGTATCGAGACGGTGACCCTGGAAATGATCGCCAATGACGATGTCGGCGCGATCCAACGCATCCCGGTTCGATTAGCCCAATCGGCCAAACGTACCATCTCCAAGTTCGTATTCGGCTTCCTGTCGGCAAACCCGGTCATCTATGACGGTGTCGCTCTGTTCCATGCCACACACGGCAATCTCGGCAGTGCTGCACTTTCATCGGATGCGGTCGGCGCCGCACGGATTGCTATCAAAGCTCAGAAGGAAAAGGACAGCAACGCCAAGCTCGGCATCGGTGCCCGCTTTCTCTGGGTGCCTGATGAACTGGAAGAGACAGCCTACAATCTCTTCCGCCGCAACACGAACCTCGATGCCGATTTCATTCAGTCGCTGCAATTGCAGGTGCGCCCGGTCTGGTGCTGGACCGATGCGAATGATTGGTGCATGTCGGCATCGACACGCGACGTTCCCATCATCGAGCTTGGTTTTCTCAACGGCAACGAGACGCCGGAGATTTTCATCCAGGACAGCCCGACCAACGGCTCTCACTTCAGCAACGACCAGATCACTTACAAAATCCGCCACATCTACGGTGCAACCGTGGAGGATTTTCGCGGCGTCTATAAATCGGTTGTCGCACCTTAATTGAATTACCCCGCTTGAGGTCCTTGCGCGGTCCGCGAGCGGGTTTGTGGGAACGATGTTCTCCTGGCATCGGCTCCCATGAGATGGGTCGGGATTGACGGCCCGGCCCATCTCACCATCAACCGTCTAACAAGGATTTTGAAATGCCCGTTACTGTCACGCTTAAAACACCGATTTCGTTGCAGACGACGAGCGGCAAAGTGGTCGAAGAGATCAGCGCTCTTCAACTCTATCCGTTGAAGGCCGGTGATTTTCTCTCCGCGATGGACGCAGCCGGGGCCGACAAAGTCGGTACGCTGCTCGGCCATCTGGCGGCGCGGTCCAGCCGCCTGTCATTCAAGCAAATCCAGTCGCTGGAAGCGGACGATCTGTTTGCCGTCATCAATGAGGTGCAGCGTTTTTTTCCGAATGGCCTCCAGATTGGCCAGATTGTCTTGAACTCATCGGCGGAACCTTCGGATACCCCGCCGACATCGCAGAATGGGGACCAGGACAACTAAGGTTCTGGACCGCCCGCGCGAAGCATTGGCATTCGCGCGCCAGAGGCATGGAGTGATTGCACGTGAAGCTTAGCGTTGTTCTGGAAGCTATCGACAAGGTGACGAAGCCGGTTCGCGAGATCGCGGCCAAGGTCCGTGCCTTGAATAGTCAACTCGGCCTCGACCGCCTTGCCGGTTCTGTCGGCAAGGTCGGTAAGGCATTTGGCGGTGTCGCCAGCGCGGCCCGCGACATGGCTGCACGAGTCACGGCAGCGGTTGGCATCGTCGGCGGCGGCCTCTTCGCGCTGGTCAAAAGTACCGCCGATGCAGGCGACAATGCGCATGATCTAGCGCAGAAAATCGGCCTGAGTGCTGTCGCGTTGCAAGAGCTTGGATATGCGGCGGAAATGGCCGGATCGAACCAGGATGACTTGACCAACGGACTGCGTGTGCTCAATCGGCAGGTTGTCGAGGCGGCAACCGGCAACAAGACGATGGCTGAAAATTTCAATCGCCTGGGCATCAGCGTCAAGGATGCGCATGGCAAGCTGAAGCCGACAGATCAGATTTTCGCGGAGATCGCCGACAAATTCGAGAAGATGCCGGACGGGGCGAAGAAATCCGCTTTGGCGATGGCAATTCTCGGTGATGCCGGAGCCAATCTGATACAGCTCATGAACGGCGGTTCTAAGGGGCTTGCCGCTGCATCGGCAGAGGCACACAAATTTGGCCGTGTCCTGTCCGAGGACGCTGTCAATGGCGCTGGCGATTTCAACGACAATCTGGCGCGCCTCGCGAGTTCGTTGGTCGGTCTCCGCAACGCCATTGCCACCAAGTTGATCCCGATTTTAACGCCACTTATTGGCCGGTTTGCCGATTGGATCGTGGCGAACCGCGAGTTGATTTCAACGCGGATCGGCGCATTCATCGAGGCGTTGCCTGACAAGATCGCGGCGGTCACCGATATGGCGGCATCGCTATATGCCCGCATGTCGCCGCTGATCGATGTATTCCGCGCCGTCGCCAATTGGATCGGGCCAGTCAATTCCGCCCTGTTGCTAATGGGCGGCATCATCGCCGGAAAGCTGCTGATAGGGCTGGCGCAGTTGACATTGGCCTTTGGCGGGCTTGGAAAGGCACTCGCACTTGTCACCATCAGGTTGGCGAAATTCGCGTTAGCGCCGCTGATTGAGATGGTGGTGTCCTTTACGACCGCGTTGCGCTACGGCGTCGGCATTGTCGAGGCTTTCAACATTGCCCTGGCGGCCAATCCCATCGGCCTTGTGATCGCCGCCGTGGCGGCCTTGGCGGCAGGCGTCTATCTGCTCTACAAGAACTGGGACACCATCGGCCCGTGGTTCACCAAGCTGTGGCAGGGTGTCAAGGACACGTTCGGCAACTTCCTCGGCTGGATCAAAGAGACGTTCGTCAACTCGATCATGGATAGTTTCGAGGCGATCTGGAGCTTTATCGGCCCCATTATCAACAAGATCCGCAGCGGCTTCGACTTCGCCAATTCCATCGGGCAGAAGGTGTCCGGCATCGGCCAGCAATTCGGCAGCATGTTGGGCCTTGGTGGTGGCGGCACGAGCGCCGGAGGTGGCACAGCCATCGGGGCGGCGGCTGGCGCTGCTTTAGGGGCCGCTGCGGTGCCGGTAGCTCAGGGTGTCAACGTCAGAACCGGTGGCTATATGCGGGTTGTGATCGATGATAACCGTACTCGCGTCACCCGGCTTCAGCCAGCCAATCCGAGCGAGGTATGGGAGGCCGATACTGGCCGCGTTATGCCTCAATATGGCCGCTGAACCCTTACCGCAAATCGCCGTTTTCTAGGCCATCGCCGTCCTAGAAAACGGCCTGCGGCCTATCTCCGCCGCAAAAGCAGTATGAGTTTCGTTTTATAGGGGGTTTAAACCGGCTTAAAGAGCCGAAAATTTAGTGTCAAAGCGCACCCAAAATCCTGCCAAACCGCGCGCCGCGCAACAGTAGCCTGCACGGCACGCCCCGGGCTTCGCCAGGATTGTGAGTTGATAGAAGTTGTGGATTTAATTGGTCGGAGCGACTGGATTCGAACCAGCGACCCCCAGACCCCCAGTCTTAAACGGCCGCTCGCCAGTAATCGCCATCTACCGCCAAGTGTGCTGAATTTATTGAATAATATGCGACAGTTGCCGCCAGCGGTATCCCTTTTTACTCGCTACGGCGGTAGCTATGTGGTAGCTATGACCTGTTCCAGTCGAAGCGGACCGGAGGCCATAGCTACCAATGCCGCTCCAGAGAATTACCATCGGCGCCATCAAGGCGATGCAGCCAGGCGAGACGCTTTGGGATGACGGTCGCGACAGCGTCCGCGGTTTCGGCATTCGCCGCCAGGCAGCCGACAAGCCCGACCAGCGCCGATCCGCGACCTTCATCCTGAAATACAGGTTCGCTGGCCGGCAGCGATTTTACACCATCGGGCAATTTGGCTCGCCCTGGACGGTCGACAAGGCCAGGAATGAGGCTGTGAGGCTATTGGGTCTCGTCGCCGCCGGCCAAGATCCGGCTGAAACCAAGGCCTCTGATCGGCAGCAGCAAACCCTGGACGAGTTCTTCAAGGTCTATATCGACGAGCACGCCAAGGGCCGGAAGAAGCCCCGGTCGATCGCCGAGGACGAGCGGAATTTCAAGCTGCACATCTCCCCTGCCCTGGGTTCCCGGCGGCTCGGTGAAATAACCAAGTCGGACATAGCGACGTTTCATGCTGCCCGGTCCGCGCGGCCGGTAAATGCAAACCGATGCGTTGCCCTGCTGTCGCATATATTCACCATCGCATTGAAACGCGGCGCCTTGCCCGAAGGAGCGGCCAACCCTGCGGCATCTGTCACACCCTATCCTGAGAAGGGCCGCGAAAGGCTGCTGACGCTGGATGAGATTTCCCGGCTTGGGCATGCCCTGGCACGGGCCGAGATCGGCTGGACGAAGGCTGAGGCTGCCATGCTGCCCAAGGATCAACGGCCGAAGCGGTTGAGTCCCGAGGATTGGCGCGCCATTGCCCTTTATCGGCTCTTGCTCTTTACGGGCGCCCGACTGTCGGAAATCCAGACCCTTAAATGGGAATATGTTGATTCCGCCCGCGGCGTTGCCCGGCTACCCGACAGCAAGACAGGTGCTAAGACGATCGCGCTGCCGGCCGCAGCTTTGGAGATCCTGGAGACACTGCCGCGCTTTAAGGGCAATCCTTACGTCCTGCCCGGCACGAAGAAGGGAACGCATTTCATTGGTGTGCAGAAGCCTTGGCAGCGCATCCGCGCCCTGGCCGGTCTAGCTGGCACTCCCGAACCGGCGAAGCCGGGCCGGAATGCCTCGCGGAAGGCACAGCACCCGGACGCGTTGCGAATTCATGACCTGCGCCATGCCTTTGCCAGTTTGGCCGTAGCCAGCGGTGAAAGCCTGTTCCTGGTTGGGAAGGTGCTCGGGCATAAGAAATCGGCGACGACCGAGCGTTATGCACATCTGGCGGATTCCCCGGTCAAGGCTGTTGCTGACCGGACATCGTCCGCAATACAGGCAGCAATGGGCCAAAAGTCCACTCCGCAGAGTCCTGCCACGAATAAAGAAACTCGGAATAACTGAGGATACGCAATGGCAAAATCCCAAAAGAAGTTCGCGGCCATGTATGACCAGCTGATGTTTGCCATTTGGGACCTGACGATTGGCATGGGGGGCGACAATCACATCGAGAGCTTTAAATTAGCGACCAGAATGTCTCGGTTTATTAGATCCCTATGCTTGAAAAAGGCATCCGCTGAGGCCTCCGAATCTCAGCCATCCTCCCGACGGGGCGACGTTATTCCAGACGCCGTCCTTGACGCTTGGATATGGAACCTTCTCGAGGATTGCCGATACCAGCAAGTACCCCCACCCCGAGCGCTACTCGATGTGCTTTACTATCGACTAAAATGCACACATCGCACCAGGTCCCGAAAAGTTACATCACCAGATACTAGAGCGCACGCAATTCAGATGTTGGAAGGTGGTCAATCGCTGAGGGACGTAGCAGAATATTTCGCGGTCAACGCCTCTACAGTGCTGCGATGGAAGGAGATGGGACCAGAGGATTTCAAATGGTCGGAATACCAAGAGCTTATGAAAGCAACTCAGCTATTTAGATTCACCAGCCCATGGAGAAATAGGCCGGATTCGAAGGGCTGGATTAACGAATCTGACCCGTTGAAGAAGTAAGAGATCGTCAAGGATTGACCGGGCGAGGCACGCATGAACGGGCACGACGATGACAGTTCCCAACGACGACGCCAGCCGGCATCCGAAGTTTTTGTCGGTGAGCCGAACCTAGCCGACTATCTAAAGTTTCGCGATAGACACCCTCATGCTGATGTCCCTGTAACCTATCTCATAACCCTCGAAAACCTAGCTCACCTGCAAGATGATATGGAGCAGTTCGGCGTTCACTATCTGGAGCTAATGGGAATTGCAGATGGGGATGTTCGATGCATTGACGCTGTCGCGCTAAAGTTGATCCGAGCGCTCGTTTCTCGTGGTGAACTGAGTGCTGCCGGCGTTTCGCACGTTCAGAGCAGAAATCAGGGAATCCAAGACTCTCTGGTCAACTACCTTATTATGATCTCGCTTCAATCATGCAACGCCCAAAATGTGCCGCCGCCTCCATCCTTGGTCATGCTTCTCATGGATAGGCTAGGAGGGTTCGCGCCGGATCGATATATCCAATCTAAGCTGGCAGCAAATAAGGAGCGGGCAGTTTGGATTGCCGCACAGATGCTGAGGGCCGGCGATACAATTTCATTTCGAAAGATCGCGGCCTTACTCAACGTCCAGCCTAGCATTACAGTTGCGTTTTTTGAAGTTTTCTGAATCTATGGGCAACCATGATTCAGAGATCGTGGACGCGGTCAGCGTCGATTGAGGAGACGCTTGCGTTATGGGCGGCGTCGCTTCGGGAGATC
>Ga0255336_102052_pt1 | contig 11335 bp, 12 predicted proteins | sample MeOH1_35cm_T3_17_FD_189102 | JGI IMG/M metagenome (GOLD analysis project Ga0255336, IMG submission 189102) | Sandy soil microbial communities from University of British Columbia, Vancouver, Canada - MeOH1_35cm_T3_179 | ecosystem: Engineered > Artificial ecosystem > Sand microcosm > Unclassified ...
CAGCAGGTACTGGCAGTAGCCCAGGCGGCTCAGATGTTTCGTCATGCCCTCAACATTACGAAACTCCGCGCCGCTCCAGGTTTACGTCGTTTCGTAACAATTCGTTTCCGCGTTCAGGCGCGGCTTTTTGCGTAAGTCCTACGAATATTGCACGCCCGTCAGGCCGATCAGACAGCCGAAGCCGTCACGCACTGACAGAAGCCGGGCGGCAAATGGCAGCTCCCGTTCACCAGGTGACGGAACTCACTGTCCGAACCTTTCACAAGACACGCCGGATGCGTGATGGTGCGTTCTTTGCTTCCTGCTGTCGTTGCCATAGATGATTGCTCCACTAAGCTGTTTTTCCAAGCTTGGACCGCGATGTTATCAAACTGGTCGCCGTCTCCATGCGGCAACACCGGCAGGGTCGCCGGAATCGGGCGAGACGGCCAATCGAATCCGGCAAACCCACGCTGCGTAACAAGCTGGACAGAAAGGCGGGGACAGTGTCGGGAGGGATGGAATGATCGGCATCGGAACGCTTCCAGCTTCGCCGGACCGCCGAACACGGGTTGCGGGCCCGGGCTTGCGCTGCGCACCGGCACTGGCAGCCATGGCAACCAGTACGGCCGTCTGCTTCTCCGTGCTCGCGGGCTGGCAGCGAGGCGGGTGGCTGGCAGAGCGCTTCGTGTGGGTGTCGCTCGGCGTAGTGCTGGTGACAGGCGCGCATCTGTTGCCCGCGCTATGCCGGTCTGCGCCGGTTATGGTTCGCCGTGTCGGAGGGGCGATCTGGCTGTGCTGCATGGTCACGACCTGTTAGGGTCACGCAATGTTTTTCCTGCTGGCGCAACGGCACGCAGGAGGGGTTCGGGCGGCCGCCGCTGCACCTGCGGTCGTCACAGATCCGGCAGTAGTCACCGGTTCCCCGCCAGCGGGACGCAATCGCATTTTGATCGCACAGGACCGTGCAAAGGTCGCCGCGGCTCTAGCGGCTGCCAATGTATGGCGGTGCAGTGGTAACTGCGCGGCGCTCCGCGTGAACCGGATCGCGCTGGCGGCGAAGCCTGATGCTCTGACCACTGAGGCCGGTGAGACCAGACACGAAGAATTCACTGCTGACTGGCGTCGTACCGAGGTCGATCGTGCCGGCGTCAGCGCGAGGCAGTAGGTGACGACGCGGTCGGGGTGCGACTCGCTGCGTGGTCCGGTACTACGGCCACCCGAATTGACTTGCTGGCCGGACTGACCTTCGCCGCCGTACTGGAGGGCGTCGCCTGCTTTTGCTGGTTTATGACGTTCTATGGTCGTGACACCGTGGCGAAGGTCGCCGTTGCCGCTACTCCCGCCGTCATGCCGGTCAAAGCCCGCTTTTCCGCGCATCGTTTACCATCGAAGGCCGCAGCCTCAGCACCAGCACCACCGCGATCAGCACCACCGCCACGACCCCGTACATGCCGGCGCCCGTCGAGCCGGTCTGCGTTTTCAGCAAGCCGATCATGTAAGGACCGACAAAGCCCGACAGATTGCCGACCGAGCCGACGATCGCAAGGCTCGTCGCCGCCGCCGCGCCGCCGAACAGCTTCGCGGGAATCCGGAACAGTTGCGGGAATGCCGCGACCACGCCCGCGGTCGCCACCGTCAGCATCGCAATCGCGACATACGCCTGCGCGGCAAACACGACGCTCGCCGCCAACGCGACCGCACCGATTAGCGCAGGCGCCGCGGTATGCCAGCGGCGTTCGCCGCGACGGTCGGCACTGCGCCCCACCAGCACCATCGCGAGCACCGCGACGAGCCACGGCACCGCGCTGACGAACCCGACGAATACCAGGTCGTGCAAGCCCGAGCTGTGCAGGATCGTCGGCAGCCAGAACGAGATGCCGTACACGCCCATCGCGACACCGAAATTGACGGCCGCGAGTTGCCACACGTGGCGGTTCCTGAACGCTTCGCCGATCGAATGGCCATGCTTTTCGACCTGCTCCGCGTCGATCTGCGCTTTCAGCACGGCTTTTTCTTCGGCGCTAAGCCAGTTGGCGTCGGTGATCTTGTTGTCGAGCCGCATCAGCACGACGATACCGAGCAGCACCGACGGAAGGCCCTCGAGAATAAACAGCCACTGCCAGCCCTGCAGCCCGCTGACCCCACTCATGCTGCGCAGAATCCAGCCGGACAGCGGGCCGCCGATCACTCCGGCGATCGGCACGGACGTCGCGAACAGCGACATCACTCGCCCGTGACGACGTACCGGAAACCAGTAGGTGATGTAGAGCAGCACGCCCGGAAAGAAACCCGCTTCGGCGACGCCGAGCAGAAAGCGCAGCAGATAGAACATCTCCTGCGTTCTCACCACGGCCATGGCCGCCGATATCACGCCCCAGCTGATCATGATCCGCGCGATCCACCTGCGCGCACCGACCACGTTATGTAGCAGAATATTGCCCGGCACTTCAAAGAGGAAATAGCCGACGAAGAATATCCCTGCGCCGAAGCCGTAGACGGCGTCGCTGAAGCCGAGATCGTTCGCCATCTGCAGCTTCGCAAAGCCGACGTTTACGCGATCCATGAACGCGAGGATGTAGCATAGGAACAGCAGCGGTACGATACGCAGCGTGACCTTCCTGTACACGTTCTCCGACCGCGCCGCTCCCGCCAATACCGCGTCGGAAGCCGCTACGCTTGCACCTGTGTCCATTGCCGTGTCTCCTTGACGCCGTGGCGGCGTCCACCTTGTGTCGACTACGCATTCACCGGCCGGATGCTCTGCGGCACCGCGGCTTCGATGGCCCCAGCGCGTCCGAGGCTGTCGAGCTCCGTATCGCTCAATCCCAGCACGCGCCTGAGCGTGGCATGCGTATGTTCGCCCAGTGCCGGCGGTCCCTGCCGGTACGTGATAGGCGTCTCCGAAAGCCGCATCGGATTGCCGATCGACGGCACGCGCCCGTAACGGCTATGTTCCAGTTCGAGCTGCATGCCGCGCGACATCACCTGCTCGTCGGCGAACACGCGATCGATCGTGTTGACCGGGCCGCACGGCACGTCGACCGCCTCCATCGCAGCGACCCACGCATCGATCGTGCGCGTGCGCGTGATTGATTCGAGCAGGTGCGTGAGCGCGTCCACATGCGCGACGCGCTCGCCGATCGTGCGAAAACGCGGATCGGCGCCGATATCGTCGCGCTCCATCGCGTGACACATGCGGCGGAACTGCGCGTCGTTGCCGATCGCGAGAATGATGTAGCCGTCCGCGGCCGGAAACGGTTGGTACGGCGCGATGTTCGGATGCCCGGCGCCCATCCGGCGCGGCGGCACGCCGGTCGTCAGATAATTGATCCCCTGGTTCGCTAGCACCGCTACCTGCACGTCCAGCATGCCGATGTCGATCTGCTGACCGCCGCCGCCCTGATCGCGATGCCGGAGCGCAGCAAGGATCGCGACCGTCGCATACATGCCCGACAGGATGTCGGCGAGCGCGACGCCAGCGCGTTGCGGGCCGCCGCCTGGGCGGTCGTCGCGTTCGCCGGTGACGCTCATCAGTCCGCCCATGCCCTGGATCAGATAGTCATAGCCGGCGCGTTGCCGGTAAGGGCCGGTCTGCCCGAAGCCCGTCACCGAGCAGTAGATCAGTTCGGGCAGCGCGGCATGCAGCGTCGGGTAGTCGAGCTCATATTTGGCGAGCCCGCCGACCTTGTAGTTTTCGATCAGCACGTCGCATTCGGCGGCGAGCGCGCGGACCAGCGCGCGTCCTTCGGGCAGCGCGAGGTCGATCGCGACCGACTCCTTGCCGCGGTTGCACGACAGGAAATACGCCGCATCGGCGCGCTCGCCGGTACCGGCGTCGTGCAGGAAGGGCGGACCCATCTGCCTCGTATCGTCGCCGCAGCCGGGCTTCTCGATCTTGATGACCTCGGCGCCGAGATCGGCAAGATTCTGCGTGGCCCAGGGGCCAGCCAGGATGCGCGTCAGATCCAGGATTCGAACACCAAAAAGCGGACCAGGCATGGTGAAATTCCAGAGAGTGTCGGGTAACGGTCGGCGCGCTTAGAGCCGCAACGATTTCGCAATGATGGTGCGCTGGATCTGCGAAGTGCCGCCGCCAATCGTCGATTGCATGCCTTCGCGGAAGTAGCGCTCCATGTCCGCTTCAGGCAACATGCTGTGGCCGCCGAGAATCTGCATGCCCTGACGCGTGACCGTTTGCAGCGTCTCGGACGCGAACAGTTTCGCCATACTGACTTCGCGGCTGCACGACAGCCCCTGCGAGGCCATGCTCGCAGCGCGATAGACGAGCAGCCGCGCCGCGTCGACGGCGGTCTGCATGTCGGCGATCAAGTGGCGGATCACTTGGAATTCGAAAATCGGCCGGTCGAACTGCACGCGCTCCTGCGCGTAACGCAACGCGTCGCTGACCGCCTGCTGCGCATTGCCGACATAGGCCGCGGACACTGCGATACGTTCCAGTTCCAGATGGTCGGTGATGATCTCCCAACCCATACCAGCCTCGCCGAGCAGATTGCCGGCGGGAACGCGCGCGTCGTCCGCGAAGATTTCGGTCGTGCCGGTCGCGCGGCGCGCGAGCGTCGGCAAACGCCGGATATCGAGACCCGGGCTGTCGTTCGGCACCAGCAGCACCGATAGACCATGATGTTTGCGCGCGTCCTTGTCGGTGCGCACGAGCATTGCGATCACCGTGTTGTTGGCGGCGGCGCCCGAGCACCAAAGCTTCTGGCCGCGGATCAGCCATGCGTCTCCCGATATTTCGGCGCGTGTGCACGTATTGGCCGCGTCGGACCCCGCCGACGGTTCGGATATCGAAATGGAAAAGCGGATATCGCCGCGCATGAAGCGTGGCAAATACTGCTCGCGCTGTGCGGGCGAGCCGTACTTGACGATATTCATCGCCGTGAAGGTCGACACCATGAAGGCGGTGGCAAAGTCGAAGCCGTAACGCGCGAGTCCTTCGCACATCAGCGCGTAGTCGAAAATCGTGCCGCCGTCGCCGCCCTGCTCTTCCGGAATCAGAAGACGCAGCCAACCGAGCCGCGCGATCTTTTCATATGCCTCGTACGGATATTGCCGCTCCATATCGCAGCGCCGCACGTACTCGCAGCCGACTTCGCGCTCCATCACGCGCGCCACCGTGTCGCGCCACGCGATCTGTTCTTCGTTCAGGAAATCCATGTTCAGAGACCTTCCTTGTCACGGGTTTGCAGCCGGAACCAGCGGTTCGCGGCGGATCAGCAGGCTGAAGTGACAGCTCAGCACGGTTTCGCGGCGCTGGTTGACGACGTGCAACCGGGTCGTCGACACGCCGTGCTGCTCGTCCTTGTCCTTCAGTTCAATTATTTCGGTTTCCGTATTAATCGTGTCGCCGATGAATGTCGGCTTCAGGAAGCGCATCCGATCGACGCCGTAGAATGCCGCGACCACGGCAGCATCGAAACCGAGCAGCGCGTTCGCGATCACGAACACCAGGCCGCCCTGCACGACGCGCTGGCCATACAGACTCTGCTTTGCGAATTCGGCGTTCGAATGGATCTCGAGCCAGTTGCCGGTCAGCATGCAAAAGTTGACCACATCCGTCTCGGTGATCGTGCGGCCGCGTGAGCGGGCTTGCTGACCAACCGCCAGTTGCCCGTAAGGCAGGTCCATCATCAGCGTCTCCTTTTCCGGCGCTCTTCGTCGAGGGCGATGGCGGGCCCGGTGCGCCTTTGTCTGTCGGTCGTCGCAGCCATGCCGGCTGCACAGCGGCATCGCATTGCTACCGCCCGCTAACGCGGTCGGCCTTTCACCATCCGCAGCGGCGCATACGTCGCGACCACCTCGTCGCGCTGGTTGATGACCTCGTTGCGGGTGCGCACGAGACCCTTGCCCGGCTGACTCGTCGCGCGCGCTTCGATGACTTCGCAGCGCACATGAATCGTCTCGCCGGCGTTGGTCGGCTTGACGACTTTCAGCTCCGCCTCGAGGAACGCCATACCGGTGCGCTGCATCGTGGTCTGCATCAGCAGCGCTTCGGCGATGCAGAAGACGAGCGAGCCCGGCACCGGACGTGTGCCCATCAGCGACGCCTCGCCGATGTACTCGGTATTGGTGAACATCTCCTCGACCATCCCGGTCACGCCGACGAACAGCGTGATGTCGGTATCGCTGATGGTGCGGCCGAGCGTGCGGAATTGATAACCGACTTCGAGGTCGTCCCAATAGAAGCCGGTGCCGACGATATCAAGGCCGTCGCGATCGCGCTGGCGGGTAGGGGTCGTCAAGGTGTCTCCGATAAGTGCTTGATGTGGCTGCGGCGCGTTTGCGGCTTAACAGCCGCGCCATACCGGCGCGCGCCGCTCGGCGAACGCGCGCGGCCCTTCGATTGCGTCCGCGCTCGCATAGACGGGCCGGTAGCGTTCTTTCGCGGCGGCAAGGCCCGCTTCGGCGCCGAGCGCCATCGCGTCGCGAATCGCGCCCTTGCCGGCCAGCACCGACAGCGGCGCATTCGCGGCGATCGCCCGCGCAAGCTGCAGCGCGCGTTCCAGCACCGCCGCAGCGGACACTTCGACGTAATTGACGAAACCCAACTCTGCGAGCCGCTCGACCGCCATCAGTTCAGCGGTCAACGTGAGTTCCATCAACACCGGCTGCGGCAGCATCCATGCGAGCGGCACGGCCCACGGCGAGCCGCGCCCCCGCTTCGCCTCGCTGATGCCGCCATACGTGCCGGCAAGACCGACGCGCAAATCCGCGTTCAGCGATAACACCATGCCGGCGCCGCTGAAGTGCCCGGTCATCGCCGCGACGACCGGCTTGCGCACATCGCGCATGCGCTCGTGAAACGGATCTTTCATCATATCGAGGACGTCGCAGCCGGTTTCGGCGCGCACCGCCGCTGCTTCCTTCAGGTCCATGCCCGCGCAGAACGTGCCGCACGGCGCGGCGGTAAGCACGGCGACGCGCACGTCGCGGTCGCTGTCGACGCGCTCCCACAGGGCGTGCAGCTGATCGGCCGCGGCGATCGACAACGCGTTGCGCTGCGCGGCCCGGTTCAGCGTGATCAACGCGATCCCGTCCGCGCACTGGTACTGCACCGGTTGGTCTCGGGCGGACTCCGACCCTTGCGCCCTGCCGGACAGCGTTGACAACCTCGATTGCATGCGACCTCCTCGATCACTGTAACCCTAGATTAGCGGCATACATTTCGTTACGTCAATCCATATTTTGTTCCGACCACCTTTCTTTCTGCACAAAATAGACGCCCTTAGTCGCAGCTGGCAAACGATATTCGCCGCAGATTAGGTGTTTGTACGCATGTCGTGGTCGCGCCATTGCAAGAACATTCCTTTCTTGACTAGTCCATTTCATTAACTTAAATTTCATTCTGTTTCAGGCAGCGATCCGGATCCAGGAAAGAGGAGACTTCATGACACGCAAGATACGGCTCGGCGCGGGTTCGGGCTTCTGGGGCGACGCGATGGATCCGGCGCTGGAGCTGCTCACGCACGGCGAACTCGACTACCTCGGCTTCGACTTCCTCGCCGAGCTGACGATGGCGCTACTGCAACGGGCCAAACAGAAAGATCCGCAGCGCGGCTACGTGCCCGATGCGATCCAGTATATGAAGGCCATGATGCCGCTCGCGCGCGAACGCGGCACGCGACTGGTGTCGAATGGCGGCGGCGTGAATCCGCGCGCGGCGGCTGCGCGCATCGCCGCCGACGCGCGCGAACTCGGCCTGCAACGCACCCGTATCGCACTCGTCGAAGGCGACGATCTGCTCGGCAAGCTGGATGAAATGCGGGCGGCCGGCGTGTCGCTCGCGAATCTCGATACCGGCGACACCGATTTCGACGCGATTCGCGCGCGGGTCGTCGCGGCCAATGTTTATACCGACGCGAGCGGCATCGTCGAAGGCCTCGCGGGCGGCGCCGACGTCGTCATCGCCGGGCGCGTGTCGGACAACGCGATATATGTCGGGCCGATCATGCACGAGTACGGCTGGACCCATACGCCGGCGCATCAGCACGATATTGCGGCGGCCATCACGCTAGGGCACATCGTCGAATGCGCGTCGGCGTGCACCGGCGGCATGTCGTCGCGTTTCGCGCAGATGCCGCGGATGGGCCAGGTCGGTTTTCCGTTCTTCGACTTTTATGCGGACGGCAGCGCGGAAATCGGCAAGGTCGCCGGCTCCGGCGGACAGATCGACGAGCTGACGGTCAAGGAACACATCGTCTACGAAATCAACGATCCGACGCGCTATGTGATGCCCGACGGCATCGCGGATTTTACGTCGCTCGCGCTTGCGCAGATCGGAGCGGACCGCGTGCGGGTCAGTGGCGTGCGGGGCCGCGGCGTGCCGTCGTCACTGAAAATGGTGATCGGCTATCAGGACGGCTGGATCGGCGAGAGCCTCGCGTTCTTTCCGTGGCCCGACGCCTATGAGCGTGCCTGCAAGGCCCGCGTCACGATGCTCGAACGCTTCGAGCGGCTCGGCCTGAAGGCAAGCCAGGTGCATTTCGATTTCGTCGGCCTCAACACGTTGCACGGACCGGCCGCGCCGCTGCCCGCGCCCGACGCGTTGCGCGAACTGAACGAGGTGGGCCTGCGCTGCGCGGTACGCACCGAGACCGCCGACGAAGCGGACAAGGTCCGGCGCGCCGGCGCGCATCTGTGGATCATGGGTCCGGGCGGCACGTCGTTCGGCGCGCCGATCAAACCACGGCCGGTGGTCGCGCTGTGGCCGACGCTCGTGCCGCGCGAGTTCGTCAAACAATCCGTCGAAATCCTGGAGGCGTGACATGACCCGATTGCTGAGAGATATCTGCCATGTACGCTCCGGCGACAAGGGCGACGTCTGCACCGTCGGACTGATCGCGCGCACACCCGCCGACTATCCGTTGCTGCTCGCGAGCGCGACGCCCGAAAGAATTCGCGCGCTGTTCGGCGACTGGTTGCAGGGACCGGTGCAGTGTCATCGGATGGATAACATCCAGGCGCTTGTCGTGGTGCTGAATAACGCGCTTGGCGGCGGCGCGACGCGCACGCTGCGGCTCGACCAGACCGGCAAGGCGCTGGGTCATGCATTGTTGCGGCTGCCGGTATGCGCGGCCGCCGAAACCGCCGTTAGTGGTGAAGACGAAGCAGTCAGTGCTGCGATGCCCAGCGCGCGCTGATTTGGCAACGGGCGGTGCGTTGGCGTGTGCTTTCAGCGCTAGGGGTGCCGTCCGGCACCCCTAGCGCGACGTCACGGATTGGCCGCTGCGCGGCCGATCTGCTGCGCGAGCGCAACCAGTTCGGGACCGAGCGTACTGGCGAGCTTCGCGACATCGCCCTGGCCGGGTTCGGCGAGACACGCAAGCGCGCCGCCCGTCTGACCCGCAACGACTATCGGTGCAGCGACCGATGCGGCAATCGGGACTGCGCTCGATCCAGCGCGCGGCCCTTCGCCGGATTGCGTGCAGAAGCCGTGCTCCTCGAGTTCCTGGAACGCGCGATACACCTGCGGCATCACCCCGCCGCCGCTCGGCGCGGACGCATCGGCGCGGATATGGTGGACGATCTCCCCCTGCACATGACCCGGCTGAGACCACAGCCATGCGCGACCCACCGCACTCGTCGCGATCGGCAGCAGCGCGCCAGTTGCGACCTGCGTGTCATGTGCGATCTGCTGACTGCTGCCTGCCGCCGTTTCGGACGGCGCGCCGCGGCAATGTGCGATGCAGATCATGTCGAGACGTTCGCGCATCGCAATGAACAGGTCGACGCCGAAACGCTCGGTGAAACCGCGCAATCCCGCCTGGCCCGCAAGCACAAGCGGATGATTCGACAGCAGCGCACGGCCGACCGACTGGCACGCGACATCCGCCCGGTAGCGGTCGGTACCGGGAATCGGGCAGACGAAGCGATGCGCGGCGAGTGTATTGATGAGGCGCGCGACGGTCGCACGCGGCAGCCCCGAACGCGCGGACAGATCGCCGATCGACAGCGAGTTGTCGCCGACGCGGAAGTTGCGCAGGATCTCGAGGCCACGCTGCAGCGAATCGACGGCGGTCCGCAGATCCGGCACGTCCTGACGGGGTTTCGGCGCGCTCGTGCGGTGTCTCATTCGAGCGCTCCCGCGCCCGCGCGGCCTGGCTCGCCATCGGCCGCCTCGCCGAGCTGGCGCTCGATCGACGCCTTGATCTGCATGAGCCGCGGGCCGATTTCGTTTTCGAGCCGCTCCGGCGGAAAGCGCAGCGCGGGCGCGGCGCAGCCGAGCACATAGGTAGCGGGCGCATTGCGCAGATCGAGCACGCAGCCAACGCCGTTTACGCCGAGTTCCGCCGTGCCGAGGGTCGCGCAGAAACCGCGCCTCGTGACCTGCCGGACGGCGTCTTCGAGCGCGGGTTTGAGCGTGCGCCATTCGTCGGGAAAGTGTTCGCGCACTTCTTCGAGCAGCGTCTGCCGCTCGAGCCCGGCAAGCGTGCCGACGAGCGCGTGGCCCATCGTCGAGTGCGGCAGTTGCATGCGCGAACCGGCATTGAGCCGCAACGTGAGGATGTGCTCGCCGTGGAATACCTCGTTGCAAACCATGTGCATGCCGTCCCGCAGCGACAGCACGGCGAGCGCGTCGGCATCCCTCGCCAGATCGCGCAGATAGGGCCGCGCGACTGTCCACACATCGAGGCTCGAAAACGCGCCGTAACCGAGCGCGAGCGCCGCGGTGCCGAGCCGGTACTTACCTTGTTCGGCCGCGTAGTCGAGATAACCAAGGCTCGTCAGGTTGGCGGTAATGCGGGACACAGTGGGGCGCGGCAGACCGACCGCATCCGCGATCTGATGGTTCGACAACCACCCGTTGCGCGGCGCGAAAGTGCGTAGGATTGAAAGCCCACGCGACAACACACTGACTTCCGGTGGATTCGAGGCGGATTCGCTGGTCAATGCAGGTCCATGGGTCGCGCATGAAATGAAATTTACGGCGAGCTAGCGGCGCGCAGCTGCACAACATACCGTCTTCCGAACAGTAATGCGCAAAGTCTAGCATAGGACAGAACGAAATTTACGCCGAAGTCTGGCTCGCGCGCGCCGTGCTGCCCGACCTGCGGATTCTCTCGCGTTACGTCCTGCCGGAGTGTCCGGTCATCTGGATCGTCACCGAAGGCGGACCGCTCCGCGAACACGATCGTGCTTCCCGACGGCGGATAGGGCACCGCGGCGACAACATCCGGCACTTGGTGTCACCTTCAGCGCCGTGCCAGTGTTACGTCCCGGTCTATTTGAGGATCGGCATCCCGCGCTATTCGAGATGAAACGAAACGGGTTGTCTCGCGCTGCGATAGAAGTGCACATGATGAAGCAAGGCGCGGGACGAAGTTCGATGTGG
>Ga0255336_102053_pt1 | contig 11334 bp, 9 predicted proteins | sample MeOH1_35cm_T3_17_FD_189102 | JGI IMG/M metagenome (GOLD analysis project Ga0255336, IMG submission 189102) | Sandy soil microbial communities from University of British Columbia, Vancouver, Canada - MeOH1_35cm_T3_179 | ecosystem: Engineered > Artificial ecosystem > Sand microcosm > Unclassified ...
GGCAAAGCCGATGCCTCGATCTTTTCCGGCTGGGAGAGCCAGAGCGCAGCACCAACGCCGATACAGCCGATGGCTACGACGGTGGCGAAAAGCTTCTTTGTCATCACTGAAGATCCTGCTTGCCTTGGCTATTTGGCGCGATAGCTGTCGTGACACCCCTTGCAACCACCCGCCAGCGTGTCGAAGCTTGTCTTGAAGGTCGCGAAATCCTGGCTGTTGGCCAGACTGAGCGCCGCGTCACGCGCCTTGTTGCGGGCCACCTCGAAACCGGCCCTGTCGCTCCAGATCTGCGGCAGCGCCTTGTCGTCGGCGTTTTGCGACCCGTCGGGAAACAGGTCCTTGAATTTGTTGAGATCGGCGGCGATCGCCGTTCCCCGCTTGCTGGCCTCGGCCGCGTCGAACTGGCCGGACTTGGAAATGCCGACCAGCACTTTGAAGGATGCCAGGACATTCTTCATCGCCGCCGAACGGTCATCGGACACGGCAGCGAAGCTGGAGCCGATCCCTGCCGTCACGACCAGGGCAGCGACTATGGCGGCAGCATGGCGCAGTCTCATCATCGGCAATCTCACCTGTTTCTCCATAACGCGATAAGCACGGCATCGTCAGGCGCAATGCGACCCCCCGCTGCTGGTCGACGGTACTGTCTGCGCGCCAACCCCTAGTCACCAGCACATGATCCACATGGACCTAGAGTCATATGAACATCGCAGACAAAACAATATTCCCGCTCGACAGCATCACCGGATCACCGCCCGGCGGATGCCTGATGCCGAAGGCGACGCGACAGTAGGTGGACCGACTGTCAGTGAACTGTCGAATCAGGCAATTCATCGATAGCGACAGGATCCGCGCGACTGATAGCCATTCTCGCATCAAGTGTTGATTCGATTTCCATCGTCGTTTCGTCATAGCTTCCGTCACGCGACAGAAATCATATTGAAACAGGCGCTTTCCGGGTCGCTGGCGAAAATTTTTTGCCGCACCGACGAATCTTTCGGATGGACAGCGCCGCGTCAGAAACTCTCCGGTAATTTGCGGCCGCGCGCATCGTGATGAGACCGCATGCGCTTTCTTTCGACCCGAAGAACGAAGAGGACTCTGGAATGAATCGTGTTGTAATTGCCGCCGCCGCTGCTTGCTTGTCGATGACAGCGCTGATGTCCGGTGCGGTCGCCGCCGGCGTCACCGTCAAGAACACCAGCGGGATCGATATCGATCATCTCTATGTGTCACCCGCCGGCAAGGGCACGTTTGGCACCGACCTGATGGTTGGCGCACCGGCGGCGTCGCTCGATAACGGCAAGAACTATACGCTCAACAATCTCAGCACCGGCACCTATGACCTGAAGGTGGCGGATGATGACGATGGCAAGAACTGTGTCATGCCCAATGTCAAGGTGAAGGCCGGCAAGCCGCTCAATCTCACCAAGAAGATCGGCGACAACTGCAAATAACGCCCTTCGGCATGCGAGCCGCCCGATGGCGTGGCGGCTCGTGTTCCAACCCTTCGCGTCGCCGGCTTTTCGTCTGCCAAACCGGGATTCGGCCACCCGACAGTGATCCCACCTTCTGGCCGCCCTCCTGCGTCAATTTCCTGCGAGTGCGCCGGTTGCGTGATCCGCGCTTCCGGTCGCGCAGCAGCCGGTTTCACGGGCCGGTTTCACAGAGACGTGACCTCTGCGACGCCACGCGTCAAGATTGCAGCACATGCAATGCGAAAATCGCGATGATAGCTGCCGTGTCATGCAATTCGCGCGCATCAACCTCAGTGTGGATGATCCAAGTGATCGTCATGTCGCCGATCATCGATGCCACCGGATATCTCCGCGCGATTCACAACTTCTTATGATTCTGCTGCGATGATTTGTGATAGCATGATTACCGAGTCGACCTAGTTGGACGTTGCCGTCCGTCGCATCTTGAAACTGGGCGTCCGGAACACCTTGTCTACCTAGACGGCTTTTCGAAGCAATCACGCGCTGGAGCAGGTGAAGAACAAATCATAAGAAACAGATCTTCGGGGAGAGGGATACCAGCGCGATAACGCGTGGAGGCCTTCATATGGCTGAACGGAAGGACCAAATTGCCGACCTCATCGGCAGAGATCACGCCAACCGTCAGAAGCAGCACTGGCGGGGCACGTTCCTAGATTACCTCGAAATGCTGCGCGACAACCCCGGTATCTACAAACTCGCGCACGCGCATCTTCATGACATCATGATGCAGACCGGCATCAGCAAGGCCGACGAAGCCGAAGCAGCCCGCCAGATGAAGATCTGGGGCGGCGAACCTCCGAAAACCTACGAGTTCTTCAAGAATGATTTCTTCGGCATCGAAGACGTCATCGAAAAAGTTGTGCATTACTTCCATGCCGCAGCTTTGAAGGGCGAGGAAAGCCGCCAGGTGCTCTACCTCATGGGCCCGGTCGGCTCCGGCAAGAGCTCGCTCGCCGAGCGCATCAAGGAAGGGTTGGAATCGGCCGAGCCGATCTATGTGATCGAAGACTGCCCGATTCACGAAGAGCCGCTGCATCTCATTCCCCGCCATCTGCGCCGCGAATTCGACAAGATGCTGGACCTGCATATCGAAGGCGAATTGTGCCCGGTTTGCCGGTACCGCCTCGATAACGAATTCGCCGGCCGCTACGAGGAGATGCCGGTCACCACGATGCAATTTTCCCGCACCCGCCGCGCCGGTATCGCCGTCGTGCCACCGGTCGATCCCAACAACCAGGATACCTCGGTCCTCATCGGTTCGGAGGATATCTCCAAGCTCGACCGCTATGCCGAAGGCGATCCACGTATCCTCGATCTCAATGGCGCCTTCAATGCCGGCAATCGTGGCGTCGTCGAGTTCATCGAGGTGTTCAAGAACGAGACGGAATATCTCCATGCCATCATCACGGCGACCCAGGAGAAATTCGTGCCCGCCCCGGGACGCCATGGCACCATCTATACCGATGCCGTCATTCTCGCCCATTCCAACGAGGCGGAATGGCGCAAATTCAAGGCCGACCACACCAACGAAGCCATCATGGACCGCATCGTCGCGATCCGGGTGCCCTACAACATGCGCCTCACTGAAGAGGTGAAGATCTACGACAAGATCTACAAACGCTCCGGCTTCAAGACCCATATCGCGCCGCATACGATCGATATCGCCGCCATGTTTGCCATCCTGACCCGGCTGCAGCCCTCGGCGAAATGCGATCTCCTCACCAAGCTCAAGCTCTATAACGGCGAGGAAGTGGTCGAGAAGGGCCATACCAAGAAGGTCGATCTCGCCGAACTGAAGGAAGATGCCAAGTCAGAGGGCATGAACGGCATATCCCCGCGTTTCATCATGAAGGCGCTGGACAATACCCTCACCCGCCATCCGGAAGGCATCACGCCGATCCATATCCGCGAAGTGCTGATCCGCATGGTGAAAGAGGCGGACCTGCCGGATGATACCCGCAAGCGCTATCTCGAATTTCTGCAAGACACGATCCACAAGGCCTATCTGGAGATCCTCGAGCGCGAGATCACCAAGGCCTTCGTCTTCGCCTATGAGGAACAGGCCGAAACCCTGTTCCAGAACTATCTCGATCACGCCGAGGCCTATGTCAACAAGACCAAGGTCAAGGACCGCAACACCCGCGAAGAGCTGGAGCCCGATCTCAGTTTCCTGAAATCGATCGAGGAGCAGATCGCCATCATCGGCTCGGCAGCGGATGGTTTCCGCCAGGAGGTCATCGCCTATCTGTGGTCGGCCAATCGCCGCGGCGAGAAGGTCGGCTATGCCAGCTATGAACCGCTGAAGGAGGCGATCGAGAAGAAGCTGATGGGCTCGGTCCGCGATATCAGCCGCATCATCACCAAGACCCGGACCCGCGACGAGGACCAGAAGAAGAAGTACGAAGCCCTGGTCGAGAACCTCCTGGGCAGCGGCTATAACGAGCAGACGGCGGAAGTGGTGCTGAAATACGCCGCCAACCATTTGTGGAAGGATTGACCAATCAGGACCCAGACATCGACACCGAACTGACGATCAGGTGACTGCGATCCGGCGATCGCCCATTAGGTGCCCTGGCAGGTGAGTGAGTGAGCACGATTTTTCGCGACTATTCATCCAGCGATGCCCTGCAATCGGATCGCAGCTCCGGCGATCGTCTTCGTCATCGGCAAAAGGTGCGCGACGCGATCCGCGACAATATCGCCGATATCGTCGCCGAACAGGCCATCATCGGCCGTAGCCGCGACACCATCGTCAAGGTGCCACTGCGGGGCATCAAGGAATACCGTTTCGTCTTCGGCAACAACGATGCGCGGGCCGGCCAGGGCAAGGGCGACAGCCAGCCCGGCCAGCGCGTCGGCAAGGTGCCGCAGCCGGGCGACGAACCGGGGGATGGCGAGGCCGGTGACCAGCCCGGCGTCGATTACTACGAAACCGACATCACCCTCGAAGAACTGATCGACCTGATGTTCGAGGATCTGGAACTGCCGGATCTCGAACGCAAGGCGTTGCGGGAAACGATCAGCCACGCCGCCACCAAGCGCAAAGGCTACCGCAAGGTCGGCGTCCGCGTGCAGCTCGACAAGCGTCGCACGGCGCTGGCCCGCGTCAAGCGCAAGATGGTGCTCGATCATCCCGAACAGGAGGAAGGCGAGGCCGGCGAAGAACAGGCGATGCCGGAGACGGCGGGGGAACCGACAGGCGGCTTCGTCCCGGTCCGCGGCCGCTTCCCTTTCGTGAAGAACGACATGCGCTTCCGCCGCCGGGCGGAGGATACCGATTACGATTCCAATGCCGTCGTGATCTGCATGATGGATACATCGGGCTCGATGGACCAGCAGAAGAAATATCTCGCCCGCAGTTTCTTCTTCCTGCTCTACCAGTTCGTCCGTACCCGCTATGAGCATGTCGAGCTGGTCTTCATCGCCCATGACGCCGAGGCGCATGAGGTGAGCGAGGACGATTTCTTCCACAAGGGCGAATCCGGCGGCACCTTGATCTCCACCGCCTATGCCCGCGCCTTGGAGATCATCGACCAGCGCTACCACCCTGCCCTCTGGAATGTCTACGCCTTCCATTGCTCGGACGGCGACAACATGCCGGGCGACAATCCGCGCGCCGTCAAACTGGCAAGCGAACTATGCGAGGTCTGCAATCTCTTCGGTTATGGCGAGATCAAGCCGAGCGGCTATTTCCGCGACCAGGACGCCATGCTCGGCGTCTTCAAGGCTTTGAAAGCGGAGAACTTCCAGGCGATCCGCATCGGTGACAAGAGCGATGTCTGGTCAAGCTTCCGCAATTTCCTCACCCGCGACAAGGCGGGCCTCACGACAGTAACCTAGGCCGACCGGATGAAGGAGCGGTAGATGGCGGTACCCTGGACCCTGCGCGACCTCGAATATTGGGACGGTCGGATTCGCGAGAAGGTAGCGGAATTCGGGCTCAATTGCTATCCGCAGGAATTCGAGCTCTGCGATCATACCCAGATGCTGAGCCTGATGGCCTATTCCGGCATGCCGTCGCATTATCCGCACTGGTCCTACGGCAAGAGCTTCGAACGGCAGAAGACGCTCTATGATCATGGCGTTTCCGGCCTGCCCTATGAGATGGTGATCAATAGCAGTCCCTGCATCGCTTATCTGATGCGGCAGAACTCGCTCGCCTTGCAGATCCTCACCATGGCCCATGTCTACGGCCATAACGATTTCTTCGCCAACAACTTCACCTTCAACCACACCCGCGCCGAGCTCGTGGTCGAGACGTTCAAGAACCAGGCCAATCGCGTGCGCGCCTATACGGCCGACCCGTCGATCGGTATCGACAAGGTGGAAGCCATCCTCGATGCCGCCCATGCCTTGTCGATGCAATGCCGCCGCAATCCGGCGATCCACAAGCGTGATGCGACCGAGCAGAAGCAGGCGGCCATGGCCGGTCCGCCCAATGATCCCTTCAAGTCGGTCCACAAACGACCGGTGGCGCAAACGCCGGACCTCAACCGCGTACCTTTGGAACCGGAAGAGGATGTGCTGCTTTTCATCCGCGACCACGCAAGCAACATGCCGGGCTGGCAGAAGGACCTGCTCACCATTGTGCATGACCAGATGCAATATTTCCTGCCGCAGATCGAAACCAAGATCATGAACGAGGGCTGGGCCTGCTACTGGCACCGGACGATCATGAACAGCCTGGAACTGCCGTCGGAAATCCATATGGAATTCCTGGTCCGGCATAACCAGGTGGTGCGGCCGATCCCCAATGACATCAATCCCTATCACCTCGGCTTGAAGATGTGGGACGACATCGTGCGTCGCCACGACGAGCCGAGCTTCGACGAGATCGAGGAGATGCAACAATCGCCGCAAGCCGTTAGCCGGCCCAGCGGTCGCGAGGCGATCTTCCATATCCGCGAGGTGGACCGCGATGTGTCGTTTCTGCGCCGCTTCCTCACCCGCAAGCTGATGCATGAAATGGACATGATCGAGATGGAGCCGGAAGGCGATGACCTGATCGTCTCCCGCGTCTCGGATGAGGATAATTGGAAAGAGATCAAGCGGACCCTGATCGCCTATACCGGCATGGGCAGCACACCGGTGATTCGCATCATCGATTCCGATCACGGCGGCAATCGTACCCTGCTGCTGCGCCACGAATATGACGGCCGCGAATTGCTGCTGGAATATGCCGAGCGCACCTTGCGCTATGTGCAGCAGCTCTGGGGCCGTCGTGTGGTGCTGCAGACCGTGCTCGACGACAAGGAAGTCGCCTTCTCCTGGGACGGCTCGGATTTCGAGCAGGCGTGAGGCGCCGCGCAAATACGGCATCACCTCTTACGAGAGTCGAAACGCCTTGCTCAGGCCTTCCACCAGGCAAGCGATCGGCTTTTCCAGGCGGCCGGCCGGCGGCCGATGGACCAGCCAGCCATGGAAGGTGGCATCAAAACCATCCACCTCCAGCACTTGAACCTCTGACTTCAATGGGCTCGATTCCAGTGCCGCGCCGGTGGTGATGCCAAGACCGAGGCCCCGCGCCACCAGCGACAAACGCAGTTCCGGGCTCATCACCTCGACGGCAATGTTGAAGGGGAGATGCTCGAGCTCAAGGGCGCGGCGCATCACCCGGCGAAAACCACAACCGTCCTGATTGAGGACCCAGGGCTGACGGGCGATATCCCGCAAGGTGACCTTCGCCGGCAGGCCAAGCGACCTGCCTGCCACCACCAGGGCCGGCAGCGTGCCGAGATGATCGCGCGACAAAGTCTCCGGCGGCTCCATGCCGGTCGGCACGAAGATGCCGCAGGCATCGAGGCGCCCCTCTCGCAGCTGCTCCATGAGATCCATCGACCAGCCCGATGAAATGCGCAAGGTCAGCTGGGGATAGAGCTCGCGCAGCCGGTCGAATGGCCCGGCCACCGCGCTTTCATTGAGGAAGGGTGTCAGGCCGACACGAAAGTCCCCGGTCGGCGGGCTGTCCGGCTTCAAGCCGCTTTTCAAATCCTCGACCGAGGCCACGACGCGCCGGCCCAAGGCATAGGCCTCGCGCCCCGCCGCCGTCGGCTTCAGCGGTTTCGACTGCCGGTCGAGGAGATCGATCCCCAGGCTCTGCTCGAGATTCTGCACCCGGCGGGTGACGCCCGGCTGGGTCAGATGCAGGCGCGACGCCGCCCCGACAATCGAGCCGGTATCGACCACCGCCAGGAAGGCCTCGATATCCCGTGTGTTCATGCGAATTTCGCATAAAGATGATTAATATAATTGAATAGTATTATAATGAGACTCGGCTTAGCTATCAACCGTTATCCGAACCGCCCCTTTGGCCGCTGCCCGGAGATGATCGATGGCTTTGCATCAGACCACCCCGCTCGCAATCGACCGTTCTGCCATGACCGCCACCGCCGAGGCGGCGGAAGCCCTGCTGGCGCGGGAGGCCAATCCCGCCACGTTGAGCGTTTCCACCCCGTTCTTTGCCTTGGCGGTCGGCCTGCTGGCGCTCAACCTCACCTCGGCCCAGCCCTTGATCGGCGTCATCGCCCCGGCGATCCACCTCGCGCCCGGCGCCTATGGCCTCATCTCTATGCTGATCCTGCTCGGCTATGCGGCGGGGCTCATCCTGCTGGTGCCGCTGACCGATCTCTTCGAGAACCGGCGCCTGATCCTCGGCATGTTCGCCGGCAATATGACGTCCCTCACCCTCGCCGCCTTGGCGCAGCAATCCTGGCTGTTCCTTACCGCCATGTTCGTCATGGGCATGACCACCAGCGTCATCCAGATGCTGGTCCCCCTTGCCGCCTCCCTCACCGAACCCGCCCATCGCGGCCGCGTGGTCGGCAATATCATGGGCGGCGTGATGCTCGGCATCCTGCTCTCGCGGCCGCTGGCGACCGTCATCGCCGAGCATTTCGGCTGGCGCTTCGTCTTCGGTGGCACTGCCGTGCTGATTGCGGCGCTGACGGTTTCGCTGTTCCTGAAGCTGCCGCAGCATCGGCCGCTGACGACGCCGCGCTACCTCGATCTGGTCACTTCGCTCTGGACCTTCCTGCGCACCGAGCCGGTGTTGCAATTGCGCGCCACCACGGCGGGCCTCTGCTTCGCCAGCTTCAGCTTCTTCTGGACGGTGATCACCTTGCGCCTCACCGAGGCACCCTTTCATCTCGGCGCCGATGGCATCGCGCTCTTCGCCTTGGCCGGCAGCGGCGGCACCATCATGGCGCCGGTTGCCGGGCGGCTCGGCGATCGCGGCTGGACCAAGGGGGCGACCGTGCTGATGCATCTCGGCGTCATCCTCGCGGTCGTCCTCGCCTGGCTGGTCGGCGATGCCGGCTTCGCGCGGGACTTCTTCAGCACGCATGAAGGCATCGCCATCGCCGTGATGATGCTGGCCGCCCTCATCCTCGATCTCGGCGTCATCGGCGACCAGACCCTGGGCCGGCGCGCCATCAACATGATCCGCCCCGAAGCGCGCGGCCGCCTCAACGGCCTCTTCACCGGCGGCTTCTTCATCGGCGGCGCCATCGGCTCGATGCTGGCGGGTGCTGCCTGGGCCTGGGGCGGCTGGCAGGCGACCTCGCTCGGCGCCCTGATCGCCGCCCTTCTCGCCCTCGCCCTCTCGCTGCGGAACTGGCTGCGCCGGAGCTGACCGCGGACAAGAGAAACAAACACGGCCAAACGAAGAGGCGGGACATCCCGCCTCTTTTTTTGTCGCCAATCCTTGACTCCGAGTATATTTAGATATATCTAATTACCGATATATCGAAACTGTAACGGAGATAATTCGATGTTTTTCAAGCACTTCCATGACCGGTCTGACCGCCGGCATGCCCGGGACGAATTCGGTGGCGGCCGGCATTTCGGCCGTGGCCATCATCATGTCGGCGGCAAATTCGGCCGCCGCATGGGCCGTTTCTTCGATCATGGCGACCTGCGCTTCGTCGTCCTGCAGCTGATCGCCGACAAGCCGCGCTACGGCTATGAGGTGATCAAGGAGATTGAGGAGCGCCTCGGCGGCGCCTACACGCCCAGTCCCGGCGTCGTCTATCCGACCCTCACCTTGCTCGAGGAACTGGGCTACGCCACGGTCAGCAATGCCGAGGGCAGCAAGAAGCTTTATGCCATCACCGATGAGGGCAATGCCTTCCTCGCCGCCAACCGGCCGACGGTACAGGCGATCTTCAGCCGCATCGCCGAGGCAGGTGCCGCACAAGGCGGCGGTCCGGCCCCGCAGATCCTCCGCGCGATGGAGAACCTGAAAATGGCAATCCGCTTCCGCCTCGCCCAGGGGCCGCTCAACGAGACGCAGATCCGCGGCATCACCGAGGCGATCGACCGGGCCGCGCAAGAAATCGAACGCGCCTGAAATCAAAACTGAAAGCGAAAGGATAGACTCATGACTGAGACGACATCCCTCACCGCGACCACCAGCACGGCACGCGCCGGCGAGATCAAGCTGAGCTCGACCGCAAGTGTCGCGACCAAATCGGCTTTGCGTTATCTCGGCCAGCTCTGCAAGCATTTCGGCCATAAGGTGCCGGCCTCGATCGAGGGCGACCATGGCTGGATCGCCTTCGACTTCGGCCGTTGCCATCTGGCGGCGAGCGACGATGAACTGAGCCTGCATAACATGGCGGCGACGGCCGAAGACCTGACCCGATTGGAACAGGTGATTGCCAGCCATCTCGAGCGCTTCGCCTTCCGCGAGGAGCTCACGGTTACCTGGCAGCGCGAAGACTGAAGACCGGGCGCTGCCCGCCTTACAGGCGACGATCTCCCGCGATGCGATCGTCGTCCATGCGCCAGGCGAGGCTGATGAGAAGGACGGCGGCCACGGCGACGCCGACATAGATCGCTTTCAGGCCACCGGTCAGGTCCTGGCTGTAGCCGGCCAGCAGATTGCCGAGAATGCCGCCGATCCCGACCATCACATTGCTGAGGCCGAAAATAGTGCTGCCATAGTCAGGCGGCAGCATCTTCGCCACATAAGCCGGCGTCAGGCCGTAGACCGAGCCATAGCTGACGCCGAAGCAACCGGCGGCGATGAAGGGCAGGGGCCCCAGCGGCGCAAAGGCCATGAGGGCGCCGGCCAAGAACAACAACAGCAAGGACACCATCATCGCCCAGCGGATACCGATCCGGTCGGCCAGCAGGCCCAGCACCGCGCCACCGACGGCCGCGGCCGCGCCAAACACCGTCCAGAGATGCCCGGTCGTGATGACGCTGAAGCCGAGCTCGTTCCTGAGATAAGCGGCGAGATAGGTCTGGAACGGCAGATAGCCGATGCTGATGCAGAAATTGAAGAGCCAGAACAGCCGCACCCGCTTCGAGCGCAACAAGGCGACCAATGCCGCGCGCTTGAAGATGGAGGGCGCACGGCCGGTGGATGTACCGGTGCTGTGCGCCATGCCGAGACGGCGCATCGCCAGATAACCGATCACCGTCAGGGCCAGGGTGGTGAGGCCGAGATCGCGCCAGACCTGGCGCCAGCCGATCGTCAGCAGCAGAGGCGGCACGATCAGGCCGTTGATCAGCGCGCCATAACCGCCGGCGCTGGAGAAGATGCCGAAGACCATGGCGCGGCGTCGCTCGGGAATGAAGCGGCTTACCACTTCCACCATCGGCACCCAGATCGACGCCGCCGCCGCGGCCAGCACGGTGAGGCCAAGGCCGAGCAGCCAGACCGAGCGCACGCCTGCAATCGCCGCCAAAGCGAGACTGGAAACCAGGATCGAGAGAAAGACGAGACGCGTGCCGCCAAGACGCGGCGTCAGCGGGCCGGCGAACAGGGCGGCGACCAGATAGCCGGCCTGGGCCATGCCCGACATCAAGCCGACGGCACTGTAATCGAAAC
>Ga0255336_102054_pt1 | contig 11333 bp, 14 predicted proteins | sample MeOH1_35cm_T3_17_FD_189102 | JGI IMG/M metagenome (GOLD analysis project Ga0255336, IMG submission 189102) | Sandy soil microbial communities from University of British Columbia, Vancouver, Canada - MeOH1_35cm_T3_179 | ecosystem: Engineered > Artificial ecosystem > Sand microcosm > Unclassified ...
GGCTCGATGGGGCAGGCATCATCGCCCATGCCCAGGCCGTGCTGAATTGGCCGGAAAAGATGGCGCGCCTGGCGCGGATCGGCCTCGCGCCGGCAATGCGCGGGCAGGGGCTGGCCTCGGGGTTCCTAGCCGACGTCATCGCGCAGATGAGCAGGGTGGAGGGTTTCACCCGGCTGGAGCTGAACGTCTACAGCTTCAATCGACCGGCCATCCGGCTTTATGAGCGCCTCGGCTTCGAAACGGAGGAGGTCAAGCCGGCAGACGCCGTGATCGGCGAACGAAACTGGGCCATCATGCGCATGGTGCGCGACCTGAAATGACGGAAGTTCCGGGCGTTTGGCGGAAGGGGTGGGATTCGAACCCACGGTGAGCTTGCACCCACGGCGGTTTTCAAGTTTGCCAGCCACGAACTTGGCATAGCTTTACGCATCTTTAAGTAGCTATATTATCTAACGAAATCAGTTGCTTGACCCTCACGATAAGCCGTAGGCAGGTAGCCGCAGCTCTACCCCTGCTGCTTATGACCCGCTTTTGAGGAGCCAATATGAGCGACCAACCAAATCGCGCGAAACTGACTAAAGGTTACGTCGACCGGATCAAACCGGGAACGAAAGATGAGTTCCATTGGGACACCGAGGTAAGGGGCTTCGGGGTCCGCATCACACCAGCCGGCAAGCTTACCTTCATTGTTCAGGGGCGGATTAACGGCACCACCACCCCAGCCGTTCGAATCACTATTGGCGCCTATGGTGTGTTCACTGTCGATCAGGCACGTGACGAGGCCCGCGAGCATCTGCGGGCGATGCGGAAGGGTCTCGACCCGCGCGCCGCGAAGAAGGCGGAGGCCGCCCAAAAGGTGACGCTTCAAGACGTCTGCGATGCATACGTCGCACGGCCGGGGAAGCTGAAGGCCAGCAGCAAGAAGGCTATCGAACGGCATGTAGCCACCACCTTCGAGAAATGGAAGGACAAGCCCATCGCCGCCATCACCGAGGACGATGTGCGGAAGCGCTACCGGGAGATGCTGACGAAGGGGCTTCGCGGGAAAAAGGGGGCGCCCGGTCAGGCCAACCAGGCGTTCGCGGTGCTGGGGGCGCTGCTGGCCTATGCCGGTCGCCAGAACCGGCGGGCCGACGGTTCGCCGATCTGCGACCGCAGCCCGGTCGATGCGCTCAAAGACGACCGCGTGCGGCTGAAGGCGCGGACGAGCCGAATCCTTGACCACAAGGTTGGCGCGGTCTGGCTGGCGCTGCGTCAGTGGCGCGCCGGGACGTACAATCGGGACACCATGTCGAGCATTGACCTAGTGCGCTTCCTGATCCTCACAGGTCTGCGAGTTGGCGAGGCTTCATCGGTGCGTTGGGATCAGGTGAATTTGGACGACGCCTACTTCCATCTCCCGAACCCCAAAAACTCCAATCCCGTCTCCATGCCGCTTTCGACCCAGGCAGTGGAACTGCTCAAGGCCCGTCCAATAGTCAAAGGCAACCCGCATGTGTTCCCATCGTGGAGTGAGGCGGGGCATATCATCGACCCGCGCGACATCATGAAGAAGGTTTCCAAGATCGCCGGGAGTCATCTGACGCCGCATTGCCTTCGCCGGACATACACGAACATCGCGCTCCGCTCCTGCCGGATCGAGAAGTTCCGCACAGACCTGCTCACCAATCACTTGACCCGCGACGTGACGGCCGAGCACTACTTCGACACTACGAATCTTCAATGGCTTGCACCCGAGGCGCAGCAGATTGGTGATTGGCTGGACCAGCAGGCGGTCATCGCTGCGAGCGCAAACGTTGAGCGGCTGCCTGAGCGTGCAGAGGCCGCGTAGCGATCGCGCACAGCCGGCTAGGGTGCGCCGCCGGGGTAGTGGCGGCCACCCTAGGAAAGCGGCTGTAGCGGGCCTGCTGCCGCCCGAGCCGCGCGAGCGCGCGAGCACCTTGGCCGGGTTGGGTTTTCTATCCAGGTGTATTTGGGCATTGCCTGACACCCGTCGGGCTATGTAAAGTTATCCCAGCCTGCTTTATCCGAGCGTGATGCGGTGCCGACGAAGGTCGGTCGGATGAGCGACAAATAGCAGTCCATGGGGATGCGGCGGCGTTGGTTGCAAGAGAGCAACCGGCGGCAACCGATTTTCTAGGACTGCCATCGTGAGTTCACAGGAAGACCTGTTGACCAACGAGGAAGCCGCAACGCTCCTCGGCATCAAGCCCAACACCCTCGAAGTTTGGCGCAATAAGGGCAAAGGCCCCGAATTCATTAAGTATGGCGACGCGCCCCAGGCGCCAGTCCGCTATCTGCGCTCCGTTGTCACGGAGTGGCTGGCAAGGCGGTCGTTCGCCAGCACCAGCGCCTACAGCCCGTCGGCGCTCACCTCCAATAAACAGCATAACCGTCCGCCTGTCGGCGCATCTGGCTGAATGAGCGTGGGTTTCGCTCCAGCCGTAATGACCGACAAGCACATCACAAGCCCATTCATGAAAAGAGGCGGGGTGCACTACGCCCCGCCTCTAAGGAGAACTAATGAACGGCCCCATTATACCGCCTCCGCCGCGCAGCGGCAGCAACGAACTGCACTCGGACGGACCGCGTGCTGATAGCCCCGAATGGCAGACCATCCCGAACGACCAGCCAAAGTCTCAGTACTCGGGCGACAATCCGGGGAATGGAAACCGATCCCATGCAGAATTAAAACGAGCAGCCGCACAAGCGCAATCTGATCCGTTCGCTGACAAGAGCCCTCTTATCTCTTTCGCCAGCACCTTCTTTGCTGAGATCCAGCGGCGTGCTGACAAAGCGGACCCGGTTAAACTAGACGGACCCATCTCGGATAACGAGTGGTGGGCGGCCAGGGTGGCCCAGCCGCCCATCGTGGACCGCTGGTTCTACGAAGATGTTGGGTGCTTCATTGCGCCCGGCGGCACCGGCAAAACCACGCTGCTCCTGTTCCAGGTCATTCACATCGTGTTGGGCCGGGAGTTGTTCGGTTATGAGGTGACGAACCCCGGCCCGGTCGTCATCCTGACCGCAGAGGACAGTCGCGAAACACTGGTCGCCCGCCTGCGTCAGATGTGCTTCCAGATGAGCCTGACGCCCGAGGAAATCCAGACTGTTCGGGAGGAAGTCATCATCACCGACGTTTCAGGTAAGGGGATCAAGCTGACCACCGTTGAGAAAGATGTGGTGATGCCCAGCCGCCAGCTGGACAGACTCGCCGTTGAGGTGGGCGTCCGGAACGCATCGCTCTTGATCGTTGACCCGCTGGTGTCGTTTGGGGTGGGTGAGAGCCGCGTCAATGACGCTGAGCAGGGCATGATTGACGCCGCCCGGCGCATCCGCAACGCCGCGAAATGCGGGGTGCTGTATGTCCACCACACTGGCAAGGAGAACGCCCGCAACAAGACGACAGATCAATATAGCGGTCGCGGTGGGAGCGCTCTGGCAGATGGCGCGCGGATGGTCCACGTTTTGCAACGCTTGAACCCCGACCAGTGGACCGAGGCAACGGGCGACGAACTGCAAGACGACGACGTTGGCTTCGTTCTCGCGCGCCCCAAGATGACTTGGTGTGCGCCACAACCTGACATCTTCTTGAAACGTCACGGCTACCTGTTCACCCGGTTTGACCACATTGGTGAGACGGCGGGCGTCAGCGCCGCCGTCACAATCGTCGCTAATAGGGTCTGGCGGTTCCTCAAGGATGAGCTTCTGAAAGGGACTAGGTACACGCAGAACAGCTTGGTGAAAGCGAAGGTTGCTTCGCAGGCAGCTACGCGGCTCGCGGTGGAGCGGTTGATAACAGAGGGGCGTGTTGTTTACGAGGACATGGGCAACGGAGGACGGGGTGGCGCGCGCCACTACTTACGCCCAATTGAGCTCTCATTGGCCACATGAGTGAGTTTGCTGTGTTGCTGTGTTATTGGTGTGTTTTGCTGTGTTCCACACGGCAAGGAGACGGGGCACGCACGCAACGCTTTTGCTGCGTTGCTGCGTTAGCCCCTATAGGGCAACACACCAAGCAAACTGGTTGTCCGTCTGTACGCGAAGAATTCCCGCCAGCGGTTTGGTGTGTGCAGTTGTCTGTGGTTATCGCCTGGGCGCTGGGAGCGATAAATTGACCGAGGGGCGGCTCCCACAACGGGCGCTCATGCATCGTCTGTTGAGCACAGCATCAACGTGAAGTTCGGGTCGTATAGGCGAACAACACCATGCACGAACTGCTCGCAATAACCGATCAATTCCGTCGCCTCCTCCTCCGAGCAAAATTCGCCTCGGTGAACGATTGCGTTGCGCTTGTCGTAGATGGTCGTCGCGAGCTTGGTCAGACCCTTCACAACTTCATACTTGTTGCTCCCCTTCAACAGCGGGAGCAGTAGCTCCATCTTTCCCTTAAGGCCGTTGGCTCGCACCAGCTCCTGGTCAACTCCTTTGGCATCGAGAGTGCCTAATGCAGCATATTCTCGTCTGATGGCTAAGTTTGCCGTAATCTCAGTGGCGGTAGCCGCCCGTACCACAGCAGCAGACCAGTCAGTCCTACCGTGCAGGCCTGTCAACTTCACCCATTGCGACTGAATTTTTTCTGCATCAGTTCGCTCATCATATGGCTTCGGCTTTGGCTTAGTCACTTGTCCCTCCCTTCTATTGAGAGCACTCAACCATGTGGTCATCATAAGTCGAGCCGCACAGCGGTTATGCAATTTGCTGTTATTGGCATGTAACGCGCTGATCCTATTGCTGACCTTCGCTGATCTCGTGCAGCGTATAAGCACACCGTACCTTTTATCCGACAGCAGGTGATCACCATGTCAGACGCGATCAATATCAGTACTAAAATTTCGCCCACGCTCCATCCTAGCACCATCAAGAGCTTGGATGGCTACACTGACGCGACCAAGGCCTACGTGGCGGGCGTTGAGACTGCATTTAGCGAGGTGTACCAGGGCGTCCAGGCCGTCTATGCAGCGAAGGAGGCTGCGGAGAAAAACCCGACTCTCAACGCCGCAGGCAAGCTCCTGCAGGTTGACGACTTTGCCACCAAGAAGATGGACCGAGTACTACGGATGCTGGACGGCGCGTCTGTCAAGCTAGACCAGGGCATCGGGTTCCTTGAGGGCGAGCTAGCGCTGCCTCTTAAGAGCAAGGCAGCGGAGAGCGTGTCGCAGGAAATCAGGGCGTACATCAAGAACCTGCCGACCGAGGAGCGCCACAAGTTCATTCAGGAGCGTATCGACGCAGGCGACGAGACCACGGTGAGCGCAGCGCTGGGATGCCCGGGGTATCTGAGCGGCCTGACTGACGACTTCCAGAAGACCTATACGAAGTTCTGGAACGCTAAGGTGGCGCCCGAGAAGGCAGCGCGGCTCAAGGTCATGCTCGCCGCCAAGGACAAGCTGGCGCGTGACTCGGGCAAGGTCCTGACTGCGTTCGCCGATGCGGTTGGATACCTGACTGAGCCAAGCTCCAAGCGCCGTATCTACGCCAGTGACCTTCGGAAAGCGAAGACCGCTGCTGAGAAGCCATTCGTGGCTTGATCGGAAGCTGATTGGATCAAGGATTGCCCATGACTGATGTACCTAAGCCCACGAGGTGGGCGGCTGGCATGAAAAGTCCAAACCCTTCCGGCAGACCGAAGGGCATCATCGACAAGCGCCAGAAGCTGCAAGCAGCGTTCGCTGACGACGCTGTGGCCATTGCCAAAGTTGTCGTGGAGCGAGCAAAGGAAGGCGACATGCAAGCGGCGGGCATCGCGCTTGCTCGGCTGATGGCTCCTCTTAAGGCGCAGTCCGAGCGGGTCGAGTTCGAGTTGAACCCCGAGGTGCCGCTGTCGGAGCAGGCTGCTCAAATCCTCCTGGCGGTATCTGAGGGGAAGCTGGACGCGGAGACAGCGCGCACCTTGATTGCGTGCGTCCACTCGGTGTCGTCAATTCGCTCCATTGAGGAGTTGGAGCAGCGCATCATCATTTTGGAAGCAAAGCAGGTGGCCTGATGCAGAACTTAGCTACGAACAAGACGTACTTCCGCGCGCTCATTGAAGCAGAGGAGACGTTTCCCAAGTTCAGCCTCGACACGCCCATGACGGCGGTTGTTGCCGCCCATCACGCATTCGCTGTCGCGCGGATGAAGGAGGTGGAAACCATCGAGGCGTTGCGGGCGACGGGGCTGGAGGCGAAATCGGCATGACGCATCTTTCAGACCACGACCTTTGGATCACGGGCAGCAATCGCATTGCCACGATGGCGCCAGGACCGGGCGATCTATTTGTCGTCACTACCATGTTCGGCAAGCCCGTGCTCGTGGAGCCGGTAGACCAGTACGACAGGGCGGTGCGCGTTGCGGAGGGCTTTGCGCGGCGGTTGCGGCACGACCGCCCGCTCACCATCAGAGTTATGGGCATGTCGCTTCACGAACTGCTCGCGTTCATGGGCATCACGGAGGCTGAGCTTGCAGCGGGTATCTCGCCCAAGGTGGAAGGGGAGTTTCGCCAACTCGCCATCGACGCCTGCATGGGCGCGCTGCGCGAGTGCAACGAGCCCACCGTTCGGAAGGACGCCTTCGACCTGCTCATCAAGCTGGGGATTTTGAAGCAATGAGGAACAACCACGACGACCGCGAGAACGCCCCGATCTACGCCGGACTGACCGGCCCGGAAAAGGAACGGCTCTTGGAACTGTATTTCCAGCGGAAGGAGGCGGAGCAGTACCTCATTGACCACAACCTGTCCGCCGTCCTGAAGCTTGGCGCAGCACTGAAGGCGCGGAAGGCGAGCTAGCCGTGTCTGCAATCCGCTCCATGCTCACGCGGGTGCAGCGCCTGGAGCAGGCACGCCGCGCGCCACGATCCCTCATTGAGGCGTCGTACGGCTCGTTGGAGGCATGGGAGGATCAGGTGCGGGCGGAGGTGGAGGCGGGCAAGCTTGACCGTATCGACATGCTGGGCGCGGACGGCAATGGCGGGGTGCTCGCTGCTGTGGCTCGTTGGCACCGTGAGCGCATGTTTGGCATGTGGCAGCGCCAGAACGTGTTGGAGCTTGGACGACGAGAAAGCCGCCGCGAGATAGGAGATAGGAGGCTCGTGTAGCGGTGCTCGGAATGACGCGCCGAGCCGGGGGCATAGCGGTGCAGTTCCCTCGTCAACAACTAACCGCCGCAGTCAGGACGCGGCCCACTCCAGCTAGCGAGACTTGACCTTCAGCGCCCTGCGCCGTTCGGCGTGGGGCGTTGTCGCGCTCTAGCTGATGTTCACAACAGTTTCCGGGGTAAAAAGAGGGCGTCCGTCCTGAAGCGGGTAGCCACCTAGAAATGGGATGAGCGGATCTAGGGCCTGCTGCCAAGCCTTCTTCGCCTCATTAAACGTGGGCCAGTATGCCGTATAGACCCACACCGTACAGGTGAACCCAACTGCATTCGCAGGCCAGAAATGGGCACCCTCAAGCTCCCAATGATAGTTGACCGCGCTATTGAATCCAGCGTCGTGCAGCGACTTATCAAAGTTGAAGAACAGTGGGAAATAGCTCCGAGCGTCCTCAATGGCTTCCGCGGTGTTGATCGCGAATTCTACATAGCCAGACCAACGATGCCCCTTGTCGTCCGCCACTGGCCAACTGGCACAGCCCACACTCACCAGGCCGGTTTCGGAGCGATTGATTCCGTCGACTAGCGCGTGTAATGCCGGGTCATCTGTCAGCTCGGGCACCTGAGCCAGAAGGTGTGGATTACCCTTTAGGTTCTTGAAGCCGTGGTTCGCAGTTCCGTCCTCGCGGGCTTCCCCGTTGCCGCCATATGGGACACCTTTTCCATCGTGACCAATGGTCAATCCGACTTTGTAGGGTTTGTTGTCCATTCGGTGTCTCCAACAAACGCTGAATTTGACGGGCTTGCCGAATACGCGATTGATACGGTGCTAATAAATCAGGTCTCGGTCACGCGCTGTAACCGCTGCGTAAGCCAAGTTCCCGGTGAAACGGCTAGACCGTGTACTTGAGGACCACGTTTTCGACGAGGTCTTCCACGAAATCGATCACTTTGGTTTTGTTGATGGTGACACCTGACGGGTGCGCGCAAGAGTTTCGGGTATCGAGCTTCTGCTCAAGGATTTTGCGTACATCGTTTGAGATGATCTTGGCCTGGCGACAAAACTCTATGAACTTGGATTCGGGCATCTCGGTGAAGTCGTCACGCTGGGTAATGACATTCACCTTGACCCTCTTGTCGGTGTTGAGCGCAAGAACAGTGTTAAACTCGGCGAGCTTGTGCGCCAGAATGTAGGCGAACAGGTGGTCTGTCGTGAGGATCCAAGCCATGACAATCGTCGCTCGGTTAGCTCCCGCCTCAAAGCAGTCGATCGTCTCCTTCAAGAAATCCTTGTCAGCGCCATCCGGTAGCTTGTGTTCCAGGCTCCGTAGGGTGGCACTCGTCTGGGCGGTCACCCTTTCCGCCCCGAGCTTCTTGGACAGTGCCTCCCGCATATGTCGCTGGAGTTTGTAGCCGCCGTTCGCCCTTACGTATCTGGGGGGCCTTTGCCCGACGCCCTCTGAGAGACGCGCAGCGACATTCCTCTTCGGTACACCCAGATCACAAGCTTCGAAGCAGGCAGCTACCTGTGCTGGCGTGGCGGCGTCCTGTCCCTTTTCGACGGTCAGAAAATAGACGAACAACTCCACCAGAGATGCCTGGGTCTGGTCCGCTGCGTTTTCAATCGAATTGTAGAAGCGGTTGACGGCGTCAGTCACTCAGCCGCCTCTTTCTTCAAGTCGTGATTGAAATAGTTGTCGCCAGCAATCGTGACCTTGATAGTGGCAGCCGGGCCGTCGAAGTCGATAAATCCATGTTTATTCCCGGTATCATGGAAGGCCTGCGCAAAGGCCTTCGGGATCTTGTCGCCCGCCTTCTTGAATAACGTATAGATCTGATCGGTGTTCGGTTCTTCGATTCCAAGCTCGTCCGATAGGTATTTCGAGAAAATCAGAATCTTCTCGGCATTGTTCTTCGGCTTGTACTGCCCGTAGAAAGCAGCCAGCCCCGAGGTATCGATATTCTTGTCCAGCTTAGGCGCGTTGGAGTCGATCCCTGACGCATTCTCCGCGCTGTCGTTCTTCTTCTTGGCAGGAGCACGACGCTTGGCTTTCGGCTTTTCTTGGGGTTCCGCATGAGCCTGCGCCGCTGCCTGCGCCGTGTTGGGTTTTGGCGCACCGGTCGCGAGCTGGTCTTTGAAATCCTTGTAGATCTCGCGAACGAGATCCGCATCGCCCTCTACTTCGATGAGGCCTTGCGAAAGATTAATGTGCAACTTGACGGTCAAAGCTTCCCCCCGAAGTATTCCCAGCATAGGTGCGCGCTTGCGCTACTCTAGGACTAGGATATCGAAGTAGGAACCTAAACCGCAAGATGTACAAGATGTAAGGGTGGACCTTGGGGCGGGGGTGGCGGAAGAGGTGAGATTCGAACTCACGGACGGCTTGCACCGTCGCTGGTTTTCAAGACCAGTGCCTTAAACCACTCGGCCACTCTTCCATTCCGACTCAGGGGCTAGTGCTCACGATACGCTTATCGGTGACTTTTGCCCCCTGTACCGCTTGCCACCGACCTTCGGTGAACCCCTTGTAAACGCAATCCTTTTTCGCGGTCCAGCTGGCAGGAGCAGGTTCAGTCCCACAAGCTTTCAAGACCGCTGCCTTAAACTACTCGGCCACCCTTCCATCGAGAGCCCGGACCGGCTGGTCCGGGTCCGAGACGGACCTTGATTATCCGCTGGCGCCGCCGCGGTCAATCTCATCCATCCGCCAAAACCGCCTGTTCAGCAGCTGAAATAGGCCGGCCGGTCGAGGTCGGCGATCAGCCGCGGCTGTCAGCCCAGCAGATCGCGGGTGCGCCGGCTGGAGCTGGCATTGTCGAGGGCGGTGAAATGGGCGAACCAGCCGAAATGCTTAGCGGCTTCAGTCCCGGTCTTGCCGACCACGGGCACACTCAGAGCGCTCCTTGCATCCCCAGCTGCCGATGACAAGCGCGTCACCTAGCGGAACATCGTTGCGCCCTTGGTGATCTTGTCGACGATCTTCTTCTCGGCGCGCAAGGCGATGCCGACCACCTTGGCATCCTCCGGATCGTATTCGGCAAAGACCGCGCGATTGGCCGCGTCATGGCCGGTGGCAAACATCTCCTCGATATAAACGGACGTCCGCACCTCGCGCTCGAGGCTGCGGCGGTGGATCGCGGTGATCGTTCCCGGATCCGCCGACAGCACGATAACCGGTTGAATGGACAAGGGATTATAGACATTGCCGGCGCGGTCGCGATAGGCTTCGCCGATGATGGCCGGGTTTTGCGCGACGATGCCGCTGGTCAGGAAAGCGGTGACATTGAGGGCCTGCCAGGCGGCGAGGTTGTCACGCAGGACGATGGCGATCTTGGTATCGAACATGATGAACTCTCATTCGGCATAGGGCTGTCCGATCCATATGGAGAAGCGACCGATCCAAGGTCTTGGACGTTTGTGCGCCGATACGCCGGCCAACGCGATCGTGGCGGCGCCGGCCTTTCCCGGCATCGAGCGGATCGAGGCCTGTTTCGCCGGCGACGCCTTCGAGCCGCATCGGCACGACACCTATGCGCTGGGTGTCACCCTGCAGGGGGTGCAGACCTTTCGCTATCGCGGCGAGCAGCGCTACAGCCTGCCCGGTAATGTCATCGTCCTGCATCCCGACGAGGAACATGACGGCGGGGCAGGGACGGAGGTCGGGCTGCGCTATCGCATGCTCTATCTGGAGCCATCATTGCTGTTGGGACCGCTGGACCAGGCGGCCTTGCCTTTCGTCGCCCAGCCGGTGGTGAGCGATGCGTCCTTGCGCGGCATCCTCCTGGAAGCGCTCACCGCGCTCGACCAGGAGCTCGAGCCCTTGTTCGTCGATGACCTCCTGGACGGTATCGCCGGCAGCCTGTTGCGGCAGGCCGGGAAACCGGCGCTGCGGCTCGGCCATCCGGCCCTGCGGCAGGTGCGGCTGGCCTGCGATTATCTGACCGCCAATACCGACCGGGCGGTGCAATCGCGCGAGCTGGAACGGCTGACCGGCCTCGACCGCTTCGAACTCGCCCGGCACTTCCGCGCCCTGTGCGGAACCAGTCCGCACCGTTTCCAGCTCATGCGCCGGCTGCAGCAGGCGCGGCAGATCATCATCTCAGGCGCCGGCCTGGCGGAGGCCGCGGCAGCCACCGGTTTCGTCGACCAGAGCCATATGAACCGCCATTTCAAGAAAGCCTTCGGCATGACGCCCGGTCGCTGGGCCAGCCTTGCGGCCGCCGGGACGGTGTCGGGACAGGGCAGCCGACCTCAGCCGAACC
>Ga0255336_102055_pt1 | contig 11316 bp, 15 predicted proteins | sample MeOH1_35cm_T3_17_FD_189102 | JGI IMG/M metagenome (GOLD analysis project Ga0255336, IMG submission 189102) | Sandy soil microbial communities from University of British Columbia, Vancouver, Canada - MeOH1_35cm_T3_179 | ecosystem: Engineered > Artificial ecosystem > Sand microcosm > Unclassified ...
AAGGCCGTCCGCCCTGATCCTGAAGCAGAGCCATAAGGCTCGTCAGGTCGAAGAACGTCGGACGATCCGAACCGATCAAGCTGGTATCGTTCGCACGGTTGTTCGGGCGATAGACGTTCGTCGCAGCGTTCAACACGTTGAAGATAAGCTGATCGTAGGTTTCAGCCGCCTGCAAACCAAGCAGGTAGATGGTGCGCTGGACGATCGGATGCTTGGCGGTGAGTTCCGCAAGATCCGAAATACGCACAAGCGCGCCGTACTGTTCCATGACAGCTTGGAACTGGTTAAGAGTAATACCAGCCGCATCCGGGGGCACACCCTCGGTAAGCTGCGTAGGAGTCGTGGCTACTGAGAATTTCTCTTCGCGCACGAAGCGGATGGTAAGAGAGTTGTTGGCAGGGAGTGGTACTTTATCGCCGAACTGCAATCGGCTCTCGGGTTTCCCCGAGGATTGGACTATCACTTCGCACGGGTTGTGCGTCTCTTCGGTTAGTCTCTGCGGCTGTACGACGTAGACTCTGTATCTCTTGATACAACCTATTCATTTCGGAAAGCTGGAAATCAGTATATCTAGTTCCGCAATCTGTGTTCAAACCTTTAACAGCTTGAAACTCAAGCGCTACTTTTAACTGCTCTGCTTTCTCGCCCAGTAAATAGGGAGCAATCGTTCTCAAGAACTTTTCAGCACCTTTACCCGTAACGCGCCAGCGAAACATGAACTTCGCTCCGGTGTATTTAGGTTGTTCGATATAGAAGGCACCACCAAATAGGTTATGAAGTTTTTCAACCCAGAATCGTTCAGTGTTGCCAAGTGCTGCGTAGAGAGTCGGCCATTTTCCGCCAGAGATGGTTATGTTACCTTCTCCTGCGAAAAACCCTGCTAAGGTTGCCAATTCGATTTCATTCACGTTACTTGCCTCTGATTCCCCCGTAGGGGTTCCAAGATATTTAGAAGAGATTCTTAACTCGACCATTGTGTTAATCGAGTACCATGTTGAGTTCTGCCACTTCCAGAAGCTGGGCCGCCAGAAAGGTGATAAGCGATGCCGCTACGTTACCTGAGTTACCAGCGGTGCCTGAAGTGCAATTTTGTTTAGGCGACCTGTATCACTACAGGGGCACTCTCATAGTCACCTATGAGTTCGGACTCTATCTTCTCCGGAACGTCGGAGCTTAGCGTATTAGTCTCTACGGATTTTCCACGAGGGTTCAATTTGTGAAGCGTAGCAACTATCTGTTCACGTTTCTCTGTTGAACCATATGGTAAGGCTAGAAATTCTAAACCGAGTTTTGCTTGTTCTGGTTTGATAACCAGATAAGGCAGAATACCTAAGAGGATAAGCTCTTTGTTCTTCTTACCTTTGGGTCTCCAAGAGTACACTGTTTTTTGGTTTCCTGTTGCTTCTTGAGTGTAATAAACACCTCCGAAGTTAGAAATCAACCATTTCATCAGAGTCAAGCTGGTATTCTTGATAGACATCAAAAGTTCGGTTTGCAAGTATTTGTATTTACCGGCATCTCGCGGATAACGAGTTCCAGTAATACAACCTTCACCATCAAACATCGCGGCCAGATACGACCAATCAGTTTTGCTTTGCATGGAATCTTTCCTCGGTATTGTCTCTTATAAGAGAGTTTCACCGATATAGCTAAATTTATTCACAGCTCTATGGCTTCAAACTGTGATTACGTCAGACATTGGTTAAAGAATCCTTTTTATAGATTCAGACTATTACCACCTGAAGTCTTCAATGCCTTGTGCGCGGAAGCGCGCAAGCAGTTCCTTACGGCCTTCGGAGGTTTTGAGCATCTCACTGTCGTCGCGCTGGGTCACAGGCGCGCCGGGAGTAAGGGAGGTGTTCTGAACTGAAGGTCGGACATTCTGGGTGGGTACAACGGGAGTCTGTTTAGCCGCTTGTACAATCTCCGGCAGTCTTCGAGCAGTGTGACTCTCATAGGCCAAGCGATAGAGTTCAGGGAGCTGAGACTGGTAGGCCAAATTCTCCGAAGAGACTTTGATTGCCTGAGCCAGAGCTGGGTTCCGCTGAAGGGTCTTGTTGAAATCCTCACTACCCACAAACTGTTGGAAGTCTTTGTATTCGTCTGAGACCTGCTGAGTAGCGCGACTTCTTGCGAAGTCGGTAATCAACGGCCTTGCCGGGCCAAAGTATTCTTCCATCAGACCCACGAGGGTGTCGCGATATTTCTTCGCATCACCGCTCTTTGCCGCGTCGGCCAAGTCGTTCGCGAACCTTGTGGGGTCGTTGAGATAACCGGGCTGTTGGACGGGTTCGGGTTGGGGTTTGAGAGGATCGTTGCCTGTGAGAGTTTTGAACTTATCTCTAAGCTGCTGGATGAGAGTGTCTTTTTCCTCGATGCCTTTAATGACATCATCATAGGCTTTATAGACGCTACCAGTTGCGGTACGGATCTCTTTGAAACCTTCCGTTGTCGGAGCGGGTTCAGTAGGCGTTGTCGCCGTAGGAGATGTGGTAGCTGCTGGGCCTGTGGGATTAGCACTCGAAAAGGATGCTTCCGGCTCGGTGCCGAAAAGCTGGTCGAAGGGGATATCTCCGCCGGGAGCGTTATCCAGCCAGTTTGTGCTGCTGGCGCTAGCGAGAGAATCTTTCGTTGGTTCGGGCATTGCTTATCCTTGTGGGACGGGGGATGCTCAGATTGTGTCTGAGTTACCGACGAGTTCTATGACTCGTTCGATGTCTTCGATGTGCATCCGTTCTTGTGGATTTGCTGGACGCATCGAGAGATATTTGTCGTTGGCGATGTCTACTTGCTGCTGGAGCCATCTACACCAATGAAGTCCTGTCTGGAGGAAGTAGTAGTCCTCTATAGAGGTTTGCTTGGTGTTTTCTAGTTCGGCTTTGAGGCGCGCGGCTTGGAGCTTTAGCTTTTTGACCAGCCACTGAAAGCCGTGATGGGAGCGAAGTGACGCTACCGCTGCAACGGAATCCGGGGTTTCTTCAATCGGGGTGAGTTTCTCAAGCTCGACGATTGTGATGGGTTTGGGTTCTGCCTTCGGGGTAAACCAGCTCATGACTCTCCTAACCGCATCGGCGCTAGAGTTATCTTTAACTCCGGGCAGTCCGGTGCGGCGATTACTATAACTGCTTTGAACTCTCCAGCGATGTGTTCCCCGTGGATCTCCACGAACTCGACTGGATCATCCCATATTGCGAGGAACGCTTCAATCGAGGGAAGCATCGGTTCACTCCTGAGGCTTGTGCTCATCCTGAAGCCCTTCTTTAGTGTCTTCGTCGTAGAGTTTCACGCGACCGTTGTGGATATCCATCCGGACGATCCCGCCCGGCGGCTGCATGGACTTTACTTCCATCTTCTTACCTTGGACTTGATGCTTGAGTTCGTTAAGGTTGCGAGTGTGGGTGACTAGCGCAATCGGCTTCTGTTGGTCGGCACTGTATTGGATCAGAGAGTGTAAGGTAGTGTGCCAGCGAGTTTGAAAATCTCGAAAGCTCTCGCCGTTTGGTAGGGGCTTACTGGGGGTGTTTTCCTGATACTCTTGAACCATCTTGAGATTCGGCTCGACAGGTTGACCTGTTAAGTCTCCGAGGTTCCATGGCCGAAGCCCACGAACCGGGGTCATTGGTGCGCCAGTGTAGGCGTGAATCACCTGAGCGGTTTGGGTGTTTCGGGTCAGATCGCTGTGAAAGATGTGGGAGATTCCCTTATCCTGAAGAAAAGCTCCGGCTTCGTGAGCACTCTGGAAGCCTTTCTCATTCAGTGGCGGATCGCCCCACGCACGGAACCGCTCTGGCCCCTCAGAGGTGGAGTTTAGATCGGTGTCCCCGTGGCGAACGAGGTATAAACGAGCATTCGGCTTGCCACTGACGGGAGTTTTGTCCGCAGATGGTATGGGCTTACTCGGCAATGGCGAATACCTTTCCCTGCGTTTTCATGTACTCGTAATACTTGATCCTGTTGCAATTGGCACATAGAAGCTGATAATCTTCCCACTTCCGTTTCCCAGAACATAATCCAGACTGCAAATGACTGCGCCCTCGGCCTTCTTTGTGCCCATCATCGTTTTTATGATCTATATCCAGTACACGATAATCGCTTATGCCACAGTGCGCGCATTTACCTCCATAATAATCGAATACTCGGAGCTTTTGTGTATAACGTCGTTGGCGGATTTCAGCGCGAAGCTTCGGGATGAAAGTCGGATCTTCTGCCTTCTTCCTGTGGTAATGACTTCGCACGTTTGCTTTAGTTTGTTCGTAATCTTTATAAGGCATTAGGACTTCATGCCTTCCAAGCCCATACCGGACAATCCGTGTTGCTGCGCAAATTCCCTGATAGGTGTTTCAAGATTAGCTCCCGGAATCTTTCCTTCAGGCATCATCGGACTACGGGGCCGTCCAGTCTTGGGGTCTTTGCCGCCGGGAACTGGCTTAGCTTGCGACAGCCGGGCTTTGCTCTCGGTGTTAAGCATACTCTCGAACATCATGAGTTCCATTTGCTGTTTGAGCTGTTCCTGCTGTTCCATCTGGACTTGCTGAGGGGTCTTCAGCATTCGTTCGGCGTTCCGGATTTCGAACAATTTGGCCAGTTCCAGCAGCGCTGGATACTCGTTGAGGAACGGAGATTGGGCCGCAAGGTTGGCGAAGGCAAGGATGTTGCGTTGCCGGACAACCTTGTTTTCGCTATAGTTAGCAGCCACAAGATCGAAGTCAAAAGCTCCAATTAGTTCCTCAGGTTTAACTTGGTAGAATTTCGGGATACCCGCCTGTTGGTTCTTGGTAATCAGCACTTCCTCGGGGGTGGTTACGAATTGCTGAATCATAATCGCAACCATTCGAAGCAGAGGTTGAAGCACGTCTACTTCGTAGTTACGGATGAACATTTTGAATCGGAAGTTCGATTCGTTCAGGATACTGTTGATTCCAGTAGCTGTGCGGTTCCCGGTAGGAGCGCCAAGGCCTTTGGAATAGAAGTCGCTGATGCCTGAACCCATCTCGATCATGCCCTTGTAGGTTTCGAGGATGCCGAAACTCGCAGGCTCGGGCGTGTGGGTCGGAATTGGCATCAAGACTTTGCTAGGGTCGCCGTTGACCGCGACTTTGCCGCCGGGAGTATTGGCATTGTTTAGGGCCAGATGGTCAATATCCGCATTGGAGTCATACGCATACCTCTGGTTGATGCCGAGGTTCCAGTTGTCTGCGATCATATTGACGAACTTGTTCAGGGATTCATTGAGATTTGAGACCACCTCGATCGCGCCGATGCCATAGAGTTCGTTCGGGAGCTTGATGTAACTGGTAAACAGTATCGGCGCCTTCTTGTGCATGAAGGGATTCTCGCCGTGATATAATACTATCGGGTTTCCTGCGTAGACTTTCCGACGATAAGCCTGATACGCTGCTCCCACGCGATTAGCGAATCGTTGATCTTTAAGAGCAATCGCGTCAGCGTCTTCACCATAGGTAATGATTGTCCTTGTGTTGTTTACTTCGTCCCAGAATTCGGCCATCCTGACGATCACCGAATTGGTATCCTTCTCGCTAAGGCCGATTTGCTGTTCGAGCTGAGCCATCGCGTCGGGATAATACAAGTTCGGATTCATCTCGAACTCTCGCTTCATCTCGCTGAAAGGCCTCTCGGACACATGCGCGAAGAAGTTTCCATCCGGGTCAATCAAAGTATCGAAGATATCCATCGCTGTGAAGCGCGGACAGTTCCTCGGAACCTTCATATCCACCGGAGTGTAGCCGATTACTATCGGCTGTCCGGTCATGGGGTTCATGATCGGTTGCGGCCCCATCGGGGTATCCTGCATCGCATACTGTTCTTGGGCAGATACGATGTGATCGTAACCGAAGTCCCAGTCTACCTTTAGCGCTCCGAAGCCATAGATCGCAACATTCCTCACATGAGTCTCAACAGCCTGAATCAGTCTGCCCATGTTGAGCTTCTTCTCCATCACGACCTGCATAAGCTCGCTGGCAGGATCATCCGCCATCACATGCCCCTTACAATCAAACCACGGCGCAAACGAGAAAAAGGCGTCCAAAGTACGGCTGACCACGGTTTCCACGTTCGAGAGCGGATACGGGACAGTTGTATTTGAGCGCCGGGTGATGTTATCGGGATAAAGCTGCTGATCGCGAACAGACAGGTACTGACGGTAGAACTGGATCCACCGTTGATCGAACTGACGCCGGAAGTTGCGCATCCTGCGCAGGTGCTTCGGGACAAGCTCTAGAATCGTGGCCTTGGAATTGTCATCCAGAGGCTGAAGCTGCACGAGCTGCTTAGCATCGGGAGGCGGAGGCGGATTCTGCGCCAGTCGGATTAGTTCGTCTTTGTTCGGAACCTGTTGGGTCTGCCCCTGAAGATCGTCCATTTAATCCTTACGGCATCATCGGCTGGATACTGACAGTCACTACTCCAGCGGTGTTGTTGAAGATGTTTAAGGTATCGCGGTTGGGGCCGAGCCAAATAGGCTGACCGGGAGTGTTAGCGTTAATGAAGAATCCCACCGTGGCTGAGGCAGCGGTTGGGGTATGACCTGTTCCGCCGAGCTGGCTCGCAGCCGTCTGACCGAAGGTGATCGTGACGCCAGCGGCAGCTCCGGCAGCAGCTGCGACTGTAATAAGCAGGATCGCATTCGGATAGAACTGCTTAGTCGCGTTCCCCGCAGCCGCAATAGTAAATGTCTGGCCGTCTGTCTCAGCGGGCGCCAGAATCCCGGCAATATTTGCCATTAGTTAATCCTTTGTAGCGTTTTTCTGGATATCAAACTCGGGCGTATCAACCACCCAATCGAACTTGCCTTCGTCCTCAAGCTCGCAGAGCGCGGTGATGTAGGCTTCCAGTTCGTCTAGCGCTTCTTTGTTGAGGGAGGTTTTGCTCTTACGTGCCAGCAGGGTGAAGAAAGTTAGAAAATTACAGATCTCGCAACCATATTCGGGCTTTTTCTTGCTCCCAAGCCCTGTATATCCGTGAAACTTGCATTCCTGAACCACGCGGGGTTCGGACTTGAAGTCCCCCAGAATCACATCACTTCGATCCATTTTTCAGATATCTCCTGAAAGCCAGTGCGCCGAGCACGTAGAATGCCACCTCCGCGAACGCTTTGACAAACACCAGCGCTCCGGAGATGGTAAATAGAAATCCCTGTACAGGATCTGTCATAATCTCAATTCTTTAGGGGCCAGCCGAGTGGGGAGGAGGCACTCACTAGCGAGGGCAGGGACTAGTTTCTGGCCCCTAAACCTGATTAGCCTCTCGAACCGAACGGGCCTTTGCCTGCGTCCCCGACTCCGGGGAACTGGCCGCTTGTGGGATTGCTACTGGCACCCGGCGCGAAGTCCGGGCCAACTGGGCCAGAAGCCTCGCCGGGAAGATTAAAACCTTCAAAGCTCACACTTTGAAAGCTCCCAAGCTGAGAGCCGCCGTTGTCCCCGTCGGTTGTGGTGGGTGAGGGGACGCGAATCCCCACAAAGCTCCCATCCCAACCTTCTTGGGTCAGCTGGCGCTTGAAGCTCGTGACTTGGTTCTTCCGATCCGTCTGCACCGCTGGGCCAACACCGTCCGGGCCATACTGGGTATAAGCATTCTCACTCTGATAACTTCGCTGGCCTTGGGAGACCGAAGTCCCTTCATCGCCAGCGTTGGTTACAGTTTGATAGCTCTTACCAGTGAAACTTCCGTCTGACATGCTAGTTAGTTGATTTTTCATTAGCTCGCCACCTGCACGATCAGCTGGCGCTGCTGGACGCTATTGCCCGCGTTGCTGCTGTTCATCGTGACTTGGAATTTGATCACATTGTCGATAGTCAAATCCTGCGCCGTGGTCAGGGCCGCGTTGGCATCGTTGAACGCCGTGACTGCAACCGAACCGGCAGCGCCTGCGCCGAGTTCAATATCCATGATTCCATGAGATTCGGTTTGACCTGTGGCACCAATCACACCCGTGGTAATATATCCTTCACAGTTCCAACCCTTCGTCACTGAGGCGGTGGTCGCGGAAGATGTCCAAGTGAGTACAATCTGTGAACCCACAAGCACATCAATCTTAATCGTCGGAGTTTGGGCGGCAGCTGTGGTGTAGGTTCCCGCACCCCAGAAGTAAATTGTTCGGTTAAGAATGTTCTGATACCCTGCACTCTTAGGATCAAAAGTCATAAGAGCCGTCGGGCCGGGGTTCGGGTTAGTAGCCGTAACAGCAGTGACGTTGGTATTGAGACCCAAAGGCACCGCACCCTGTACGCCGTTGACATACGCCTGAAGCTGTTTCAGCGCAGCGTCATTCCAGAAATGACCTTCCGAAAGCTTAAACGGCCCCGGAGCAGCGACCTGTTCGAACTTCGCCTGCCCGAAGGTGCCAGATTCAAATCTCCATGTGCTCGCCTGTCGCTTGAAATCCTCTGGACTCATGATAAGTTTATAATTCTTGTCCATTTTGTTTTCCTTTTGTCTGAACTTCTTGATTTGGTTTTGCAATGATGAAGTCACGTCTCAGTGGTTCCCCGCAAGCGGTGCAGAATGCCAGCAGTATCCATCGACCTTCACTTGGTATATGCACTTCGCTTGCGAGAAAGAACCTGTGATCTCCACCACAATACTCCGCTGCCCCGCTCATATGCTCTCCCTTATTTCAACACAATGAAAGTAACAGTGATCGTGCCGCCGTTGGTCGGGGCCGCACTAAACTGTACCGTCGCAGTCTTGTTAGAGTTACCCGCATCCACTGCACTGACCACCGAAATCGTCGCGGTAGTGTTGCCACCACTACGAGCCGCGAGAATCGCGCTCGGAGTAAAGTTCAATGCCGCAGTGCCGTCAATGTAGTTGAGCGTCGCGGAGGTTGTGGCGCCGTCGCCTGTGAAGGTTGCGGTGCCAATGTAGGCGATTTCCTGAGAACTTCCGGGGCCGAAAGCAAGAATCTGCTTATCGGCTGTCGGGCCTGAGGGGAGATAGGTAGCATTTACCGCTGCAATAGCCATGGTTTATTTTCCTTTGTTGGGTTATTTTCGCACCACATCTTCGGGCGCGACAAACTTTGATTTGGTTTCGTCCCAAACGGCGTTGTCTGCATATACAATTATCACATCGCCTTGGGGGTGTTTTACTGGAGCCGAGCCGTGAACTCCGGGGTCTTCGTTTTTCTTAACTGGTCTGGGCATTTAATAGATCCTCTTGGAAGTAACTGTTGTTCCGCGCGCTTTTTGCATCTGCGTTCAAAACTCCCGTCGGCCTCCGTCCACGAAAGCGTCCCGCGCAGAGATACTGGAACGCGTTCATCAAGTGATCGTTGCGCTTGACGGGTTTCTCTTTACTAAGTCCCTTCTTCTCACCTCGATCGAAGGTGGCCCAAGTGTAGTGGGTTATTTCCCAGATGAAGTTGTGGAGGTCTTCGAAGACGTATAGCTTAGGGTGCCGTCCTGTTGTGTCAAGCGTAGCCCCGAGATATTCCTTACTAATCTGAAGTCCGTAGTCATCGCCGACTTCAGCTAAGCGTGCTGGGATGCCCGACTCCCGATACAGTTGCTGTCCGCTCTTGTGGGCTGATCCGTCTCGTTGGCTTCCCCACTTTGGGTCGAGTAGCCAGAAGTCAATGAGGTCTCCTTGGTTTCGGAGTAGAATATTCTTGGCGTGTTCGCTGATTGTGAGGTTGGATTTATAGTATTCTCGATAAAGGTACAGGTTATTTGTGTTAGGCTCAACGGCTCCCCATATTGCCGCAGTGATTCCTGTATTCGCTGGGTCAATTGAGACAATGCGTGTCCAATCTCGTGGAATGCGAAAAGGTCGAACGAGATGCTTAGATCCTTGCCAGAGGTTATAGACGAGTCCGCTGCGTTGAACGAAATCTCCAAACAATCTGGCCGCTTCTTCTGGGTGTCCACTCCACTTGTCCTTTAGCTTCTTTTTCTCTTCATCCGGTACATACGGGTTATCCAACACGCTCAACTGAGCAAACTTTACATCCCGTGAGCCTTTAACCATGTCATCGTGCAGGTCGTAAACCCAAGGTTCACGCACGCCTGATGCAATATCGACGAGGGGAGTAAGGGTGACAAGGATTTTGCCAGCACAGTCAGCAGTTCGTTGATAACATTCGTCATAAATGGCCTTTTCAGGCTCCTCATCGATCCAAATCAGGTCAACCGAGGCACTTTGGAACTTTTCACGCCCTGAATCAGCGGATTTGCCCGTAATCACGCTGCCGTTCTTGAAGAAGATCTGAAAATCAGTATTATTCGGGGGCTTTTCGAGGGAATCCTTAGGCACCAGCCCCGGATGGTTGCGACCTGAGAGCAGTTTCTCTCGCCAGATCACGTCCCGGAGCGTCGGGAAGTCCAGCCCAACTACCCAGACATTGTTAGGAGGCTCTGGGATTGGAAGATCCTTGACCCATTCCCAAGCAGGTTCACCTTCGAAGAAGTCTTTCCCGAGGCACCAAGCGATTGTGATGGCTGCTCCAAGCTCGGTCTTGCCACTACGGTTGCCTCCGCGAATCACGAAGGTCTTTATCTCTGGGGTGAATCCCTTAACTGCCTTGAGCTGCGCCTCGGTGGGTTCCCAGTAAGCAGCGAATTTTTCATCTCTACGCCGCTTTTCTAGAATCTGAAGCAGAAGCTTCTGTTCTTCTTCTGGAAGTCGCTGTAACTGGTCAAATGCCGTCGAAACTTTGTCCATGAAGCTCCCGTTTCAACGCACCGACTACGTTGGCTGCCATCAATCTATTGATAATTTCCTGCTGCGGAAGGCCTGAAACTCCATACTGACGGCCCAAATAGCGCGGAATACAAGCGATTTCAGCCTGCTTCTTTTTTGCACGAAGATAAGGAATCATTGCACGAAGCGCACATTGCGCTTTGTACCCCGTCAAGCACCAACGATAAATCGTTCTATGTCTAGTAATTCCGCCGCTGCTTTTACTGGCAGCGGGAGGTTGACAGAGATTCCCGCCAAATGTATCACAGAACAACTGAATACAAGTCTTATCGCCAGAAGTTACCGTAACGTTTAGTGAACAAGGCCAAGTTTTCGCGATAGAAACACAACCTTCACCATCAAAATATCCGGCAAGGTATGCTATAGTATCAGTTTGCAAGTTTGGTGTCAGCCCCTTTGTTTAGTGCCAACCGCTGTTTGAGTTCGTCGTAATCCTTTTGCTTCAAATCTGCAAAGACCTTTACTTCGTGGTCGGCCCCAAGCCATCCAGTGAGCTTCGAGAGCTTGGTCAGACCCTCGATGGCCTTGTCCCACTCGCCCTCAAGCATCAACTTCTCGATCCCGATCATCATCATGCCGATAGCAGCGTCGCGGCTC
>Ga0255336_102056_pt1 | contig 11311 bp, 5 predicted proteins | sample MeOH1_35cm_T3_17_FD_189102 | JGI IMG/M metagenome (GOLD analysis project Ga0255336, IMG submission 189102) | Sandy soil microbial communities from University of British Columbia, Vancouver, Canada - MeOH1_35cm_T3_179 | ecosystem: Engineered > Artificial ecosystem > Sand microcosm > Unclassified ...
AGAGAAACTCCCCCTCCGCAATCTCCAGCGACACCGACCGCAACGCGTGCACCGCTATGTCGCCCATCTGGTAAGTCTTCGTCAAATTACGAATCGAAATCACAGACGACATCTACGTCTCCTTTGAGATTGCTCTGGAAGAGGAGGGCCCGCAATGTGCGGCGGGCCCCACTGTTGATGGATGGAGACAACTACTTTTTGAAGTTAGGGTCGAGAGGCGCGCCCTTCGGCGTCTCCTTCGACATCTCCGCGTAGTTGAAGATGACGGCTGCGATAGATTTTTCGGCAGCTGCCATTCCGTATGTTTTGCCTGCGCCTTCGATGATGTAGTACTCGTTGGCAGCATGAGCGCGTCCTCCACGTCCGACGTTTCCGCCGGCGATCGGAAGACCGATGGGCTTGATGTTCGGATCACCCTGCTCGGCGTTCGTGAACAGATAGCTGGGCCAGGCGCCGGCCCCGCCGGAGTCCATGAGAATGGAGTCTCCGTCAACACGCTCGCGCGGAGGCTGGTTGAACTGAGCGAACATCTTGTCGGCGGCGTGGGCGATATCGGTGTTATACGACATCTTGGACCAGGGCTGATCGCCGATGAGACGAACCTCGACGTCTTTGTATCCGTTTTTGTCGAGCTGAGCTCGGATCTTCTTGAGGATGTCGGAGGAATGCATGTTGGGAATATAGCGAATGGAGTGCTTGGAGGTGATCTTGTTAGGAAGGATCGCGCCCGAACCTCCGGCATACATGTTGCCGCCCCAGATGCCGTCGAGATTGAAGGCCGTGCCGTGACGCGACATGAGCGTCATCTGGTACGGATCATCGGCGATGAAGCGGGCTACGCCGACATTGTCCGCTGCCTTCTTGAGATCGACCTTAGCTGCTGCCTTCTTGAGAAGTTCGGTCTCAGCGGGGCTGAGAGGCTGGATGTTGTCGTTGAAGCCGGTGATGAGCGTCGAGTTGCCATCCTTCGCAGTAAGCGAGGCGAGCATCTGAATGTGACGCCACGCGGGACTGTCGACAGAACGCTTGAAGATGCCGTGGATATCGGAGACTGTCGGTCCGCGTCCCCATTTAGTTCCGCTGGTGGTCAGCTCGATGTACATGAGGCCTTCAGAGCCGCCGCCGCCGACCATGGCATCGGCAGGCTTGATGAGCTCGGGATGCGTGAGGACGAACTTGCGAAGACCCATCGACATGCGCTCTTCGTCGCCCTCTGCGATGAAGATGAGGTTTACAGGGAGCTTGCCGAGAGCAGCCTTCATCGATGCGATAGCGTTGTACTCTGCCATCTCACCGCCCTTGCTGTTCGTCGCGCCGCGCCCGATCAACACCTTTTTGATCGCAGGATCGATGCCAGCAGTCTTGCCATCGACGAGACGTCCTTCGAAGGGAGGAGCGACCCAAAGGTCAGGCTGTGTGACCGGCATCGTGTCGTACATCCAGTAGATGAGCAGTGTCTTCGGAGCACCCTGATCGAGTCTTGCGTAGACGACGGGGTTGCCGGGTTGTCCCCACTCGGTCATGCCCATGTCGTAGACCTTGGACTCCTGGCAACCAAGTTTGTCGAAGAAGCCTTTGACCATCTCGGCGGTTTCGGGAATGCCTTCGCCGGAGTTAGAGATGGAGGGCTGCTGGATCCACTTCTGCAGATTTTCAACGTGATCGTCGATGTGTTCGTCGATATAGTCGAATACCTTCTTGAGATCGGGCTGGACCTTCGACATGTCGATCTTAACCGTCTCATCTCCGTAAGGGCGGATGCCAAGTTTCTTGGCTGAAGACGTGGAAGGAGTAGTCTTCACTGCCTGCTGGTTTTTACATCCCGTAAGACTCAGAGTGGCTCCAACGAAGAGAGTCACTGCAATCGATTGACGCATGGAACCTCCGGTACTTTGAAGCTGATGTGTGGAGAAGCGGTGTGTCCGTGTTTTCACTTGAGTGGCAGATGATCTGACCCTTTGCCTGACACTCAAGTGAGGTTATTTACCACTCTTAGTAGGAACGGTAGTGGTGTTGGCATAGTTGAGGAGTTCGTCGACGATGGATTTTTCAGCGCCTGCAATTCCGTAGGTTTTATCGGCTCCCTCGATCAACCAATACTCGTTAGCAGCGTGCGCTCGGCCACCGTAGCCGACGCCGCCACCTGCGATAGGTATACCGATAGGAGTGATCTTGGGATCGCCCTGATGACCATTGGTGAAGAGATAGCCCGGCCATGCGCCAGAACCACCGGAATCCATGAGGATTGATTCGCCGGATGCGGGCATCTGGTAGGAGATACCGAACTTGTCGTACATCTTTTCGACGGAGTGTGCGATATCTGTGTCATAGGACATCGTTGACCAGGGCTGATCTCCGATGAGACGAACTTCGACGTCTTTGTATCCGTTCTTATCGAGCTGAGCGCGGATGGCCTTGAGGATATCCGATGAGTGCATGTTAGGCACGTAGCGGATGGAGTGCTTCGAGGTGATCTTATTAGGAAGGATCGCGCCGGAGCCGCCTGCATACATATTTCCGCCCCAGATGCCATCAAGGTTGAAAGCAGTGCCATAGCGAGAGGCTTTGAGCACAGTGAAGGGATCATCGGAGATAAAGCGGGCTACGCCGAGGTTCTGAGCGGAGACCTTGAGGTCCATCTTCGAGGCCGCGGCCTTGAGACGCTCAGTGTCAGCTGGAGAAAGCTCTTGATAGCCATCTTTGAATCCAGAGATGAGCGGAGTGTTGCCGTCTTTGGATGTAAGAGAAGCAAGCATCTGGATGTGACGCCATGCTGGGCTGTCGACGGAACGCTTGAAGATGCCATGGATGTCGGACACCGTCGGGCCACGTCCCCACTTGGTGCCGCTGGTAGTTAGCTCAATGTACATGAGGCCTTCGGAGCCGCCGCGAATGCCGGAGCCTGCAGCACCGTTTCCGCTTTGACCACCGAACATCAGCATGGCATCTGCAGGCTTGATGAGCTCAGGGTGAGTTGTGACGAATTTGCGAAGGCCCATCGACATGCGCTCTTCGTCACCCTCAGCAATGAAGATAAGGTTGACCGGAAGCTTGCCCATGACCGCTTTCATCGAGGAAATTGCGTTGAGCTCCGTCATCTCCGGCCCCTTGGAGTTCACGGCGCCGCGGCCGATGAGCACCTTCTTGAAGGCTGGGTTCAGGCCAGCTGTCTTACCGTCGACGAGACGCCCTTCGAAGGGAGGTGCAACCCATAGGTCAGGCTGCGTGACCGGCATGGTGTCATACATCCAGTAGATGAGTACTGTTTTGGGAGCTCCCTCGTCGCAGTGCGCGTAGACAACGGGATTGCCGGGCTGTCCCCACTCAGTCATGCCGAGATCGTAGACCTTCGACTCCTGGCAACCGAGCTTGTCGAAGAAGCCTTTGACCATCTCAGCGGTCTCGGGGATACCTTCGCCGGAGTTCGAGACAGAGGGTTGCTGAATCCATTTCTGAAGGTTTTGAACATGTTCGTCGATGTGCTCATCGATATAGTCAAAGATCTTCTTCTCGTCAGGAGCGATCTTGCTCATGTCGATCTTGATCGCTTCGTCGCCGTTGGGACGGATACCGAGGCGTGGCGCAGAGGTTGACGTTGACGCGGGCTTGGTCGCTTCCTTCTTCTCGCAGCCGGTCAGCACTACCGAAACAGCCAGAACACATGCTGTTATGATTGAGAGACGCATTGAAACTCCTCCAAACAGGTTGAAGATCTGTGGTGATGCCGAAACCGATTTACTGCTTTCCGCTCTTTGGTGGAACCGTCGTTGTTTGTGAGTAGAGATAAATCTGTGTAGCGATTGCCTTTTCCGCCGTCGCCATGCCGGCGGTCTTACCCGCACCTTCGATGACCCAGTACTCGTTGGCCGCGTGAGCACGTCCTCCCATGCCTAAACCACCGGATGCGATGGGAAGGCCGAGAGGCTTGATGTTGGGATCTCCCTGCTGATTGTTGGTAAAGAGATAAGCCGGCCAGGCACCGGAGGCTCCACTGGCTTCGAGGATGCTATTGCCATCGATTGGCTTGAGATAGGATGTGCCGAAGACGTCGTACATCTTTTCAATGGCGTGAGCAATGTCGGTGTCGTAGGACATCTTGGACCAGGGTTGGTCTCCGATGAGACGAAGCTCGACGTCCTTGTATCCGTTTTTGTCGAGCTGGGCACGAATCTTCTTGAGGAGATCCGCCGAGCTCTGGTTCGGGATGTAACGGATGGAGTGCTTGGAAGTAATCTTGTTAGGAAGGATTGCACCCGAGCCGCCTGCGTACATGTTGCCGCCCCATATGCCGTCCATGTTAAGCACCGTGCTGTAACGGCTCATGAGGGTCATGTTGTAGGGATCTTCGGCGATGAATCTCGCTACACCGAGATTGTTGGCTGCTTTCTTCAGATCGACTTTCGTCGACGCCTGCTTGATCGCAGCAAGCTCCGCCGGAGTGAGTGGCTGGATATTCTCATTCCAGCCTGAGATTGCGGGAGTGTTGCCGTCTTTAGATGTGAGGGAGGCGAGCATCTGGATGTGACGCCATGCGGGGCTGTCGACCGAGCGCTTGAAAGAACCGTGGATGTCGGAGACCGTTGGACCACGCCCCCACTTAGTTCCACTGGTGCTCAGCTCGATGTACATGAGGCCTTCGGAGCCACCCATCATGCCAAAGTTCGGGACACCGAACATCAGCATGGCATCTGCGGGCTTAAGAAGTTCGGGATGAGTCGTGACGAACTTGCGGAGTCCCATAGACATGCGCTCTTCGTCACCCTCTGCGATAAAGATGAGGTTGACCGGAAGCTTGCCCATAGAGGCCTTGAGCGACATGATGGCGTTAAGCTCCGTCATCTCCGGCCCCTTGGAGTTGGTAGCACCGCGGCCAATGAGCACCTTCTTAAGAGCGGGGTCGACTCCAGCAGTCTTGCCATCAACGAGACGTCCTTCGAAGGGAGGAGCGACCCAGAGATCAGGCTGTGTGACCGGCATCGTGTCGTACATCCAGTAGACGAGGAGTGTCTTGGGGGCGCCTTCGTCACATCGGGCATAGACGACGGGATTGCCGGGTTGTCCCCACTCGCTTTGACCTACGTCGTAGACCTTGGACTCCTGGCAACCAAGTTTGTCGAAATAGCCTTTGACCAGCTCGGCAGTTTCGGGGATGCCTTCGCCGCTGTTTGAAACGGAGGGCTGCTGGATCCACTTCTGCAGATTCTCAACGTGCTCGTCAATATGAGCGTCGATATAGTCAAAGGTCTTCTTGAGCTCGGGAGAGACCTTGCTCATATCGATCTGAATGGTCTCGTCACCATGCGGACGAATGCCGAGCACAGTTTTTTTGGCCTGCGCCGCGGGGGAGGATGCTGTTTGTTTTTCTTTGCAACCTACAAGACAGACTGTGAGGCCGATTGCCAGGAGATAAGTTGAGATTTCTGCTACACGCATTCCAAAACTCCTTCGACAGGCTTATGAAATTTTTGTTTCTACTGTTATGCGTTAGTGAACCTGAACTGTAGGGTCAGCTTTCACCCAGCGTAAAAAGACCTTCCATCGCTCTTTTTCTGCATCGGTAGCGCTCCATGCAGGAAGCTCTTTTTGCAGAAGATCGGGCGAGTAGGTGTAGGTGACAACGTAACTGCGAAAGCGGTTGAAGTACTTAATGGTTTCGAAGCTCTGACTCATGAGTGCCTGATCTTCGAGCATCTGTCCTGCGCGTGCAAACTCAAGGTCGCCGTCCATGTACTTGCGAGCGACGACAGGAATTACGGTGTGAAGTTGATTGATGAGAGACTCTAGCTTCAGGTATTGCTCAATGCCTTGAGAGGAAAGTCCTGCTAGAGGAAGCAGAGTGTCGCGTTCAACTCGAAGCCGCTGTTCGGGCGAGAAGGCGATCTGACTGGCGATGGTGGCGGCACCCTCGGAGAGGAAAGACTGTGGGCTGTAGGTTGGCTGCACAGTGTATTCGGCTCGGTTGTGTGCAAGCTGATTATCGCGGAGCATGTTGAAGGTATGGTGTCCGGGGTAGGTCTCATGGCAGGCGAGATCGAGCGCACGATCCACCGTGAGAGGGAAATCGGTGTTGAAGATGACTTCGCTTGTGTTATTGCCTTTGTAGAGGCTGTAGCCAGCCCACGGACGATCACCAACGTAGGTGACGGTGATCTGTTCGTTCGCGGGGAGTTTGATGTGGGCTTCGGTTTGCTTTTGGCATGCCTGAATAGCAGCAGCCATGACTGACTTGAGTTTGTCGTTGGGAACGACAAATCGCCTGGAGATTTTGGCATAGCGGTCGGCAAGAGAACGAGTGCCAGGTGCAAGACGGGCGATCTCTTTTTTGACGAAGGAGATCTGCTGCTCATCGAGCTGCGCTGGAACATGTGTCTTGAAGAAACAGTTGGTCTCCTGATCGAAGGTAAGGCGCTGGCCGGAGAGGAAGGTGACACGGCAGGAGAGAGCGGTGAGCTGATCGAGGAGATAGGTCTTGCGCTGATCTTCGGAGGGAGTCTGCGGAGTGATCGCTCGGATGGTACTGGAGAGGTTGATGGTCTGGTATTCGATCTCCGAGAAAGATGGAGGGGTGTTGCGGATGTCAGCAACAGCATCTGAGGAGCCGACATAGAAATCTATGGAATCGGAATCACGTTCTCCAAGAGCTACGGCAAGGCGCACATAGGCATGGGCGGCCTCGTTGAGGTCGAGAGCCATTGGGGCCTGCAATTCGTGTTTTGTACACGCCGTTAGAAACAAGGTCATTCCCAATACCAGAAATGCTGTGCAACGGTGATGCAGAATATGATTCAGAGCTTTCAAACTCCAGGTTGAAAGAAGAGGCCATGGCGGTATCTCCGTGAAGAGATGCCGCCATGGGGTTGGATTTAGAAGATAAGCCGAAGAGCAGCCTGCAACTGACGCGGATCATAAGCGTTCGTGATCTGACCGAAGCTGCTGGAGCCCAACTGCGTTGCGGCGCTGTACGGGTTGAAGAAGTTGGGACGGTTGGGAAGATTGAAGGCCTCAATACGGAACTGGCCGGCGAGACGTTCGTGGATGGGGAACTGACGGGCAATCGTCATATCGACCTGAAGGTTGTCCGGGCCTCTGACGATGTTGCGTCCGGCGTTTCCGAAGATGCCCGATGCTGGTTCGACAAAGGCTGCAGTGTTGAACCATTGAAGCACTGTCTTGGGTCCAGCATTGGGGTCACCGGTGACGTTAGGACGATCGGCTCCGGCAAAGGTGCGAGAGCGATTGGTTGCATTGCTGGTAACAGTGAAGGGGCGTCCCGTCTGGTAGGCGAAGATTCCCGAGATCTGGAAGCCGCCGAAGATAGCGGAGCCTAGACCGTGATTCAGGAACTTCTGATTCCTTCCGAAGGGAAGCTCATAGACGGGGCTGAAGACGATGCGATGACGGATATCGAAGTCAGACAGGCCACGCTCTGCAGCGATGTTGCGAGGATCCTGGTAATTGCCGGAAGAGTTGCTGCTGCTGCCGGTGCCTCCGTTGTAATCGATCGATTTGCCCCAGGTGTAAGCGAAGAGGAAGGAGCTTCCGTGTCGCAGATTCTTCCTTACGCTGATTTGCAGAGAGTTGAAAGTGGAGCTGTTGGAGTCGTAGGCATAGGTGATGTTTCCGAACTTCGGATCGGGGCGGGTGGACTGATTACGCTGTGCGACCGGAACGGAGAGCGGAACCGTATTGATGTTTGCAGAGTTGGCCAGCTTGGATCCCTTCGAGCCAAGGTAGGTAAACTCCGCAACGATGGAGTCGGAGAGTTGCTGCTGAACTCCGACGCTCCATTCCTGGATGTACGGGGTGCGCTGTTGAGGTTCAGCGCCGAAGGCGGTGTAGTTGCCGGCGGCGCCGGTAAAGGGTGAGGCCAGCGAGATTGCTACACTACCGGGAGTTACGGGCGAATTGACCTGGAAGGTTTGTGGGGTGCGCACAGGAACCTGGGTCATTGCACTGATGTACTGGTTGAACTGGATGGGACCGTTATAGAAGACCCCATAAGCGCCTTTCACTACCATCGTGTCCTTGTGATAAGGCTGCCACGCAAAGCCGACGCGAGGTGCGAAGTTGTTGTTGTCGAAGTTATACAGGTAGCGGAACTTTGGAGCGTTGACATCGACGAGCGCAAGCAGCGCCGGGTCGGTGGGAGTGGGAACGCCTTCTCCCAGTTCGAGGCGCTGAGTTGCAGGGTTGTAGCGAGAGAGAACGTTTTTGGAGTCATAGGAAGGAGCGTTCATCTCATAGCGGAGGCCAAGGTTGAGAGTCAGATTAGGTTTGATCTTCCAATCGTCGATGGCGTAGCCATAGATGCTGTAGCTTCCCATGTGCGTATTGGGAGCTACAGGATTTCTGGTAGCCGAGTAGGGAAGGCCCAGCAGAAGATCGGCCATAGGATTCCCCGTGGTGCCATAGCAGCGCTGCGCAGATCCGGCGCCTACGCACGGCGAAGCACCGCGGATGTTGGAGGAATTGAAGATGAGTGCGCCGCGTCCGTTCTGCGTGAACACTTCGGTCGTGATGGCGAGGAAGGTATCTACGCCAAATTGGAAGGAGTGTGAACCCTTCGTCCAGTTGAGAGAGTCATAGAGCTCGTACTGGTTGAGCCATTGGTTCTGGGGGATGTTGGTCGGTCCGCCGAGTGTAGCGTAGCCAGCGGCCTGGATATTGGGAAGACCGACGTTATCGGGAGTTGGATTGATGAAAGCTCCGGGAAGGACGGGGACATTGGGCAGCTTGCGGTCCTCAGGGAGACGTGGCATCTGGAAGCGGTTATAGCCGAACGTGATCGTGTTGAGCAGCGTTGGGCTGAAGATGTGCGACTCCTGGATGGTAGCGAGGTGCACGATCTGGTTGAAGTCGCAACCGCCATAAGGGATAGCGGCATTGCCGCAGAGAATATTGGATGGCTGATAAGTGGGATCGTGAAATTCGTTGTAGCTGCCGGTGATGGTGTCCGATGACGATATGGTGTGATCGATGCGAACGGTGTACTCGTTCATCTTCTCAACCTGAATAGCGCTGAAGGTGTAGTTGGAGGTTGGGTAGACTGTCGCCGCAGTCGGAGCAAGGCCAACCGCATTCGCATTCGAGGAAGGGAAGTAGGAGGCGAATGCTCGTCCGAGCCTTGCTGAGTCTCCAGTCCACTGAGACATCTGTGAGAGCGAGTAAGTTCCATCCGCACTCTTGGCGAGTGGCTGGCCCGTGTACGGGTTATAGAGAGTGGTTGTTCCAGGGAAGACGCCATTCAACATGGCATTGCTGGGAACCGTCGAGATCTGTGTGGTCTGGCTGTTGACGCGCTGACCTTCGTAGCCTGCGAAGAAGAAGGTCTTGTCCTTGATGATGGGCCCGCCGATGGTGGCACCGAAGGTGTTCTGCCGGAAGGCAGGGATGCGTCGTCCAACCGGAAGAAAATATGGCTTGGCGTTGACGATCTCATTCCGGATGAACTCGTAGGCGCTGCCGTGGAACTGGTTGGTTCCCGATTTTTCAAGCACGACGACCTGTGCCCCGCTGTACTTGCCATACTGTGCGCCGTATACGCCGGTAAGGAGCTTGAACTCCTGAATGGTCTCGACCGAAGGGCGGTAGGAAGGTTGCTGTGTTCCAATGCCGTCGTTGTAGACACCGTTGTAGGTAAAGAGATTGGTAGCCTCGCTTGCCCCGGAGACGTTGAAGCCACCGCGGAATCCAAGAGTGGATGATTGAGCGGAAGGGAAAGCTCCAGGCGAAAGAAGAGCCAGCGAGTAGAACTGTCGATTAGAGAGAGGCATTTCGACAACCTTCTTGTTGTCGATGAGCGTGCCGTTCTCGGAGGACTCGGTCTGCGTGAGGTTCATAGAGGCCTCGACGCTGACCGTCTCTGTCGCTTCACCCAGAGACATGGTGATGTTCTGCGCTGCCTGCTGCGAGACCGTAAGAACAATGTTCGTCAGCTCTTTGCGGCTGAAGCCAGGAGCGCTGACCTCGATCTTGTACGGACCAGGCGGAAGGTTGGGTGCTTCGTAACGGCCACCTCCGTCATCCTTGAGAGTACGCGCGACACCAGTCGATGTATTGGTGATGACAATAGTTGCAGTGTCGATGGCCGCACCCTGTACGTCTGTGATGACACCGGACAGGGTTGCATTGGTGTCTTGGGCGTGCGCTAGGGAGATAGCGCCGAGGGACAGGGACAATCCGAATATGAGTCTAGCGGCTTGCTGGAATCGCATGGTTAGGCTCCGGTCTTTGGTTTATTCTGCGGCTCTTCTTCGAAACTTCGATCAGTGGGTGCTACTGACCGTTTGGCCAGAGATGAGTTCTGGCCGACTTGGGAAAAAGTGATACGACTGCGCTTTCTAACGTCTCCACAAAGGAAGAGTTCGGTGGTCACTCATACTTGAGCGACTCAATAGGAAGAACCTGTGACGCCTGACGTGCCGGGTAATAACCGAAAAAAATACCTACCGCTGCGGAGATAAGAAAGGACACAAGAATTGCAGGGATAGAGATTCGGGTAGACCACTGCACGAGTTGCGATAGAGATCCGGAGGCAATGCAGCCGATGGCTACACCGGCAAGTCCGCCAGCGAGGGAAAGTGTGACGGCCTCCAGAAGAAATTGAGTGAGTACGTCGCCGGCGCGGGCACCAACGGCGCGGCGGATGCCGATCTCTCGTGTTCGTTGCGATACGGAGAGCAGCATGATGTTCATGATGCCAATGCCTCCGACGAGGAGCGATACGGCTGCAATGCTGGTAAGCAGCGCTGTCATCGTGGCACTAGCCCGGTCAAGCGTTTTGCCAAGTTGATCGAGGGTGACTTTTTCAAAACCGGAGACGTTGCCGACGACGGCGTGTGCGACTTCAGGCCTCATGCCACCTTTTGCAAGAACCTTGCGTGCCTCACTGCTGACAGTGAAATCATCCGGAGAAGCGTTATCAATACCGTGACGCTGCCGAAGTGTGGCTGTTATGAGTTTGGAGACGCGCGTTACGTCGCCGGTGGATTCGGTCGTAATTGTGATGGCGCTGAGATAGGTACGATTGAGAAGCCGCTGTATGGTGGTGACCGGAATGTAGACAGCGTCGAACTGGTCATCCCCAATGTCTGGTCTCACCATCCAGCTGCCACTGCCGATAACTCCGACGACCTTGAAAGGCTGGTCGTGTAGAGTAATGTGTTCGCCGACGGGGTTGTTTGCGCCGAAGAGTTTTTCGCTGACGATCTGACCGAGGACGACGACGCTTTCTGCGCGCTTTTCCTCGCCCTTGTTGAAGTAGCGTCCATGCGGGAAGGTCCAGGCGCGGCGGATCAGCGGCTGTGAGACA
>Ga0255336_102057_pt1 | contig 11308 bp, 12 predicted proteins | sample MeOH1_35cm_T3_17_FD_189102 | JGI IMG/M metagenome (GOLD analysis project Ga0255336, IMG submission 189102) | Sandy soil microbial communities from University of British Columbia, Vancouver, Canada - MeOH1_35cm_T3_179 | ecosystem: Engineered > Artificial ecosystem > Sand microcosm > Unclassified ...
TGCATCTGGTATAACTAGTGGAACTAAAGCAGCATTATCAACTGAAGTAGTTGTATTTGCATCTTCATATTTTACAGTTGGTGGATTTTGAGCGTAATCTATTGAACCATTTACTACATAACCCATTACTCTATAACCGTCACTAGTTAAAAGATTGCCTTGACTGTCTAATGTAAAAGAACCATCCCTTGTATAAGAAATATTCATTCCATTTGAGGCAGTAACCACGTGATTAACAGGATCAACAGTGACGCTGGTACCATTAGGTCCACTTGCAACCATAAAATAACCATCTCCATCAACTGCAGCATCAAGATTTCTGCTGGTTGGCTGCATCATGCCTTGAGTTACCATCGTGTCTATACCAGCAAGCTGAACACCTAAACCAACTTGCCTTGGGTTTAAACCTCCTTGATTTACTCCTGGTTTAAGAGCCTGAGAAACATTTTGGCTTAGCATATCCTCAAATCTTACTCTTGCACTTTTAAATGCTGTAGTTCCTACATTGGCTATATTATTACCTATAACGTCTAATTTAGTTTGATTTACTTTCATTCCGGATATTCCAGAATATAAAGATCTTAACATATTATTTTGCCTCCTTAATTTTAGTGTGGTATTTAATCTACTTTGTTTCTATCGTTCCACAAAGCTTGGCTTCCTAAAAGGTCCTGCCCTTATATAAGCACCACGCTATCTACATTTGTAAATACATTTCCTTTACTACTGTCTTTGTCCACTGCAGTAATTATGGTTCTATTTTTTATACTTGTTACAAGTACTAAATCTTTATATAGAATTAGTGATTCATTTGAACCTTTTTCCAAGGCTTTATTAATTCCTTCGTTGATTTTATTCATGTCACTTTCATTTAAAGAAATATTTCTATCCTTAAGCCTATCTGCAGCGTGCTTAGAAATTACAAAGCTATCTTTTTTACTTATTTCTTTGTTTAATATATCCTTGAAATCAGCATTATCAGTTTTCTTTTTGTTTTCAGATGGTAGTCTTGTAAAATCATCTATGGAATACGGCTTGCCATTAATTACTCTATAGCTCAATATGATTACTTCCTAACCTGTAACCAGCTGTACATCGGAATATGGAAAATCCTTCATGGAGGAAGAATCTTTTGGATCAACCTGTACATTTAATTTTACAGTTCCGCCATCCTTTGTAACACCTCTTACTGTGCCATAATATTGGTTTCCATTAATGTCTAAGTCTGTTAGTAGTACTGTTTTCCCTATTAGTGCAGATGCGCCTGAAAAGGTCATAGTACTATTTAAATTTGACATCTGTTCAAGGGATGAAAACTGAGCCAGTTGTGAAATATATTGTGTAGAATCTTTTGCATCATCAGGATTTTGATTTGATAATTCTGCTGATAAAATTCTTAAGAATGCATCCTTATCCATTTCGCTTCCAGATTTACTGACTATTTTTGTTCCTTTAGCGGTTGCCGTTGAAGAAGCACTAATTGAATCAATCGACATAATATTTACCTCCTTTTTCCTTAAGCTAATAAATTTACAGTGCTATTATCCTCTATGTAATTTTCCTTTTGCAAATCTTCTTCGAGATTATCTACTTTAATACCGTTTTTATTCTGCTGTTTACCATTTCCATTTGAACTTCCATCACCACTAAACAAGAAATTGTCTCCATTATAAAGACTTAAGCTGAAGTTTTGAATAGTCATATTTTGTTTAGCAAGTTCACTGTTTATTGCAGGAAGCTGGGAGTTTAAAAGATTATAAGTATCTTTATTAGCTGCTGTAATATTTGCCTTCATAACACCATTTTCCATACTTAGCCTAATAACTACTTCACCCAAATCCTTTGGTATAATCTTAACTGATAGTTCTTTAAGATTATTAACATCCATAAATTTAACTGCCTTTATAAAATCCTCATTTAAGGTTGCCTTATTTATGGTTAACTTGCCTTGAGCTATCGGCTGATTATCAAGTTTTAAAGTTTCAAATCTATTTAATACATTGACAATTTTATCTGACACGTTGTCCATAGTGCCTTTTGAGCTATCATTTACTGTAAGCTGTTTTAAGAGCTTGTCTTCTTTGTCTGAGGAAGCATCATAAAGCTTGGAAGCTGCAATATTAGTTTTATTTCCGCTGCTTAATAAATTAGAATCTTCACTACTTGCATTATTATTACCAGCAGTATTACTAATGCTAGAATTTAATTCATTAGTAGGTATATTCTCCTTTATAGCCGCGGCAGTTGTAATTTTATTTTCCTTTAAAGAATTAGAGGTATTTTTATTGTTAGAGCTTGAAGTTTCATTAGCTCCCATACTTTTCAGCTGTTTTATAATAAGTTCTTTTAAGGTGCTGTTATTATCAGTAATGGAAGGTTCCTCAGCTTTTTGTAAAAGCTCTGAAAGCGCATTTTCCTTAAAGGTCTTATCAGTAGTAAGCTTATTAACAATTGTAGCTGCTAATTTGTCTATAGTTTCGTTAAGGTCACTTTGGTTTATTGCTAATATGTTGGAGTCTTCATTTACAGACTTATCCTTTAATAAAAGCATTTTTAACATTTCATTAATAGATGAAGCTCCACTATTAATTTCCTTTGAACTCTCTAAATTAGTACCTTCTACCTTGTCCATTAAAATTTTGGTAATTAAATCTTTGATTTCACTAGTATTAGTACTATCCTTTGAGTTTAATAAGCTAATTAAATTCTGGTTAATTCCTTGAGACATTAAAAGCTGCTCAATTAAATTACTTAAGTCTGTGTCATTCTTTAAGGTATCATCTTCCGGTTTCTCATCGAAGGATTTATTAAGGTTTGAAGTAATTTGCTTTTGGTCAACAGAAGCTTTTTCAAATTTTGCAGCGTCAGTTTTAGTCTGGTCTGTATCAGTAATAGTTTTGTAACTTACCTCTTTATAAACCTTAGAAAAACTATTTTCATTATCCTTTGCAGCTGCAGTTTTTGATGGTACATCCTTTACAGATGTTTTTACTTGTAAATTAACACCACTTAGTTCCACATTTTCACCTCCTTTCATGGGCTCTTAAAAATCCATAAAGTGCAAATTCATCATTTGCCTTTTGTTCAGCTAGTTTCTGCTCTTTTATAAAAGCTAATTTTTTCTTTTCCTTTAGAGTTTCTACAGTTTTCCTATCAATTTGTTTTTGCTTTAATTCTTCTCTTTTTTCATCAAGTTCAATAATTTTATTGTCTAGTTCAATTTTAGTTTCTGAAATTGTATTATCTAAAGCATTTAGATATAAATTTCTAAGTTTTTTCATAGCCAGAGTATCGTCATCCTGGAAATTCTTGTGCTTAGAATAATCCTCTTTTAAAGAAATAAGCTTATCCTCTGTTTTTTCCTTTTCAAGCTTCGCTTCTTTAAATACCCTTTTGCTTTCCTCTTCCTTATCTATTCTTATATCTAAAAGTTTTTGAAGTCTGAATTTATATATTTCCTCCAAATTTAGCACTTCCTATATAAATATTTTGTGTAATCCAATATAATATAGATTTATTTAAATATATTTTTTAATTCAAATAAGGCTTCGTCAAAGTCCATATGTTCATTTATTCCCTGTTTTAAAAACTTCTCAATTGCCTCATGATAGGCAATTGCTAAATCCACCTTCTTATTGCTGCCTTTAACATAAGCCCCTATATTTATAAGATCCTCTGAATCCTTATAAGCTGCTAATAAATCCCTAGCTAAGGATGCTATATTTTTATGATCATCATCAGCTATATCAGGCATAAGTCTGCTTATACTATTTAGAACGTCTATAGCCGGATAGTGATTTTTTGCAGCTAAATCTCTAGAAAGTACTATATGACCGTCTAATATACCTCTTACTGCATCTGCTATAGGTTCATTAAAGTCATCTCCATCAACTAAGACCGTATAAAATGCAGTGATAGAACCCTTATCAGACATGCCAGAACGCTCCATAAGCTTTGGCAGCATTGCAAATACAGAAGGTGTATAGCCTTTAGTAGCTGGGGGCTCGCCTATAGCAAGACCGACCTCCCTTTGTGCCATAGCAAATCTTGTTACAGAATCCATCATAAGAATAACCTTTTTACCCTGGTCTCTAAAATACTCTGCAATAGCTGTAGCTGTGAAGGCACCCTTTAATCTTACAAGTGCAGGTTTATCAGAGGTTGCACATACTATTACGGATCTTTTAATTCCTTCTTCACCAAGGTCTCTTTCAATAAAGTCTAAAACTTCTCTTCCTCTTTCACCAATAAGTGCAATGACATTCACATCAGCCTGTGCATATTTTGCTATCATCCCTAAGGTTGTACTTTTTCCTACACCGCTACCAGCAAAAATACCGACTCTTTGTCCTTCACCACAGGTTAAGAAACCATCAATAGACTTTACTCCAGTTGGAAGTATGTCCTTTATTCTTCTTCTTTTTAAAGGATCAGGCGGGTTATTATCCAGTCTATAGGGCATTCCTTGCTTAATTTCTTCCCCTTCTAACGGCTTTCCAAGCCCATCTAGCACCCTGCCTAAAAGTTCATCAGAACAATTTACATTTAGAGGAATACCTTCAGCAACTACTCTGCAGCCTGGTGATATACCTGTAAGCTCTCCAAGAGGCATTAAAATAACATTATCCTCCTTAAAGCCAACAGCTTCACAAGGTATAATTTCAGCCTTCTCATTATAGATTGTACAAACCTCCCCAACAAAGGCTGTAATGCCCTCAACCTCTATTGTTAAGCCAATTACCTTTTTAACTATACCTTCTACGTAATATAACTTTTCATTTTGCAATTTTTTCTTTAAAGCATTAAAGTCTATAGCATGCATTTTATTCTTTTCCTCCGAGCAGTTCTCTAATCCTTTGAAGAGCATAATTTATTCCTACTACAAGCTTGCCATTTCCTTTATCAATAACTGCGTTTCCGGCCTCAATGGTATTATCTTTTACAATGAAAATGTCACCATTAAAGCCTAGTTTTTCTTTCCAGGTCCCTGTTTGATCCTTTAATTCATCAGCATAAATTTCATTGCATCTAATAATAAAAGTGCTAGCCTTTTTCGATGACTGAAGTGCATCAAATAGCATTTTATTAATTGCAGATTTATCTTTGAGTTCATTTTTAAGCACAGCCTCAGCAGCACATACTATTAAATCAAATAATTCACTTTTTTTATTTTCTAAATAATTTTCATATTCAGCTTTTGCGTTAAATAATGTTTCTTCTGCTGATGCTATAATTAAATTCTTTTCTGATTCTGCTTCCTTTAGAGCTTCATTATATGCTGAGTTATAACCTAATTCTTTTCCTTCACTATATCCATTATCATAAGCAGCTTTTTTTAGTTTTTCTGCACTCTTTACTGCTTCTTCTTCAATTTCCTGAGCATCTTCATAAGCCTTTGCAAGGATTTGTTCCTTTTGTCTTCTGGCATTTTCAAGTATGGTATTTGCTAAATTATTATAGCCTTCCATATTATTATTGTTAATAGTTTCCTCTGGATAGGAGGCTATCTGTGGTTTCTCCTTAGCTGTAACTATTTCTTTTAAGCCATAATTTTTCACAGAATTATTCTTAATTATTCTATATGATAATTGCATCTTCGCCACCTCTAGAGATAACAATTTCCCCTGCCTCATCAAGTCTTCTTATAATACCCACAATTCTCTGCTGTGACTTTTCAACATCCATAAGTCTTACAGGTCCTAAGAATTCCATATCTTCCTTTAAAGCAGCAGAAGCTCTCTTAGATTGATTTCTAAATATAGCATTTGCAACTTCTTCAGAACAGCCTTTAAGCGCAAGAGCAAGTTCTTTAGTTTCAACTTCTCTAAGAACTCTTTGAATAGATACATCATCAAGAGAAATAATATCTTCAAAGACAAACATAGATTCCTTGATTTTTTCTGCAAGTTCTGCATTTTCCTTTTCAAGACCTTCTGTAATATTCTTTTCAGTAGTTCTGTCAACTTGGTTTAAAATATCTACAAGAGTTTGTACTCCACCAAGTACTGTCATATCAGATTTAACTACGCTAGACAGCTTTACATCTAAGACTTTCTCTATTTCTTTAACAACTGAAGGAGAAGTATTACTCATAGCTGCAATTCTATATGCAACTTCTGATTGTATATCTTCAGAAAGGGCAGATAATATTTGTCCCGCTTTATCAGGCTGTAAATAGCAAAGTACAAGTGCAATTGTCTGCGGATGCTCATTGGAAATAATATTAAGTAGCTGGTGAGCGTCTGCTTTTCTTGCAATAGAAAAAGGCCTGTATTGCTGTGTAGCCTCTGAAACCTTTTCCATTATTTCTCTAGCTCTTTGTGTACCTAATGCTTTACCTAAAAGGGTTCTGGCATATTCCATGCCCCCTTCTAAAATAAAGTCTTTTGCTTTATTAATTTGTATAAACTCGTCTAATATTCCATCCTTAATTTCAGAACGAACAGAGGTTATATTTGCTATTTCATAGGTGATTTTTTGAATTTCTGATTCAGGAAATTTTTTTATTATTCCTGATGCTGCGTCTGGGCCTAGAGTTATAAACAGTATGGCTGCCTTCTGAACTCCACTGAGCTTTGTTTCTTTAGCCATCAACTAATCACCTCTCATCCTCAGCTAACCATGATTTTATTATGTCAGCTACTTGGTCTGGTTTTTCTGTAGCATATCTCTTTATTTCTTTTTCTATATGACCTCTTTCTGTGTTGCCCTGATTATCAAAATCAATAGGTTTAAACTCTATTGTTGGTTCTAAGTTATCTCCTACAAGAACATCAATAGATTTAGGTGAAATAATTGCATCTAACTGTTCTTTTTCCAAAGTACTCTTTTTCTTTTTTCTTAATAATGCAAATAACATAATTAAAAATATTAATGCTCCTCCAGCTATTGCAATTTCCTTATATAATTTCATTTTATTTTCAAGTGCCTGAGCTTGTTTCATCTGGTCTAGAGCCTGTTTTGCAGCATCTGCATCAGTTGTATCAAATTTTATTCCTGCAATTGCTATAGAATCACCTCTAGTTGTATCTATACCTATAGCACCAGAAACTATATCTTGTATCTGAGCCTTTAAGGCGCCATCTACAGTGCCATCAATAATAACTGAAGCAGTAAGCCTCTTAACTGAACCAGGTGCTTTTATTGTTTTAGTTTCACTTTTTCCTATTTCATAATTGTTTGTTTCTTCTTGATGTGTAACAGTTCCTGCATTGTTAGTCTGCGTAGTTACAGCGCTATTTGTCATGTTGTTGTCTACCGGGCTTTGTGATGGTTTAGTTGTCACATTTCCATTTGTATCCCTTATGTACTTTTCACTTACAACTGTTCCCTTTGGATCAACTTTAGTATTATCACTTTGTGTAGCATCAAAGTCCAAATCAGCATTTACCTTTACAGTAACCTTATTCTTAAAAGGCTTAGAAAGCTGATCCATAGCTTTTGCTTCAAGCATCTTCTCGTAGTCCTTTTTTAATAGCTGCTGCTTATCTGTATCAGTGTTTACTTGAGCACTATTTTCATCAAAAATTTTATCAGTTAAAAGCTTCATTTTATCATCAACTATTTGAACATTTTCTTTAGGTAAATTCTTAACACCACCTGTTAATAAAGCAACAATTGCTTTTACTTGATCATTACTAAGAGTTTGACCCTGCCTCATTATAAGTGTTACAGCTGCACTTGCTGGTGTTGAATCTTTTACAAAAACGCTGTCATCTGGAAGGACTAAATTCACTTTAGCGTTTTCAATTTGAGGAAAGCTTTTAATTGTCTTTTCAAGTTCACCTTGAAGTGCCCTTTGATACTTTACTTTCATATCTGCATCAGTAGAGCCAAAAGTGCTTGATGTATCAAAGAGTTCAAAGCCTTTACTTCCAGAGCTTAGCTGTGGAGCAAGCTCTAATCTAAGTTGATCCACTTGCTCCTGTGGAACAAGAATCGAATTTCCGGATACTTTGACATTAGTAACTTTTTTTGCTGTCAATTGATCCATAACAGTTTTAGCATCATTAGCATCAAGATTATTAAAAAGCACACCATACTTTACAGACCCTAAAGTCATTGCTAGATAAATACCTAAAACAACAGTGCCAATAACGCCAACTCCGAGAGCTATCTTTTTTAATTTACTTAAGCTTTTAAATTTTCCAATTAAGTTCTTTGCTATTTCTGATAGCTTACCCATCCGTCAGCTCTCCTTTTAATGAATAAGAATAAAATTCCCTGCAAAACCTCTTAGGATTTACATCAAAACATTAACTATAATTGCATTCTGTTTAATTCCTGATATGCATCTACTATTTTATTTCTAATTTGAACTGCAAGTTCAAGGGACATTTTAGCTTCCTCAGTAGAAAGCATTACATTATGAATATCTGTATTTTCACCCTTTACAAAACTTTCAGTGGCATTTTCTGCATTAATTTGTAGGTTATTTACACCATCTAGCTTTGACTTTAACATATCAAAGAAAGTATTTGAGGTATCAGTATTTGTCACTTTTTTATCTAAATTTATTTTTTCAAAGATTGTACTATCTGGAACGAAAGAATTGATTTTCATTAGCTACCTTCCTCCTATTGTCGGAACACTGAGTAATTTAAGATTACTCGCTTCCGCTCGCAAATTACTCGTAAAAGCCCATTTAGGGCTTTTACCTCCTATTGTCGGAACACTGAGTAATTTAAGATTACTCGCTCCCGCTCGCAAATTACTCGTAAAAGCCCATTTAGGGTTTTAACCTCCTATTTACCAATTTCAAGAGCTTTCATAAACATACTTTTTTCTGAATTCATAGCTGTTACATTTGCTTCGTAGGCTCTTGTGGAAGAAATCATATCAGCCATTTCATTCATAATATTAACGTTTGGCATAGTTACATAACCATCACTGCCAGCATCAGGATTAGTAGGATCATAAACTTTTCTAAGTGGCGACGTATCATTTTCAATTCCAACAGCCTTTACTCCTAGAAGCTTATCTTCCATTTTTCCCGTTTTACTATTTAGTTCTTTGTTTAAATTCTCCTGAAAAACAGCAATTTTTCTTATATAAGGTTGTCCGTCTTCTCCCCTAGTTGTTGAAACATTTGCAATATTTGATGCTATTGTATCCATTCTTAATCTTTCTGCTGACAAACCACTAGCACTAATTCTCAAGGTATTAAATGCATTAATCATTAACTTTAACCCCTTCCATCCTTTATAATGTACCTTTCTAAGGAAATCCTACTGTTTACTTGACTAACAAGAGCGTTGTACATCAAATTATTAGCAGCCTCATTTGCCATTTCATTGTCAATATCTACATTATTTCCATCTTGATTCATACTTGAAGATAAATCCTGCTGAACAGTTATATCACTGCCAGCATTATCATCTTTTATATGTTTTTCATTAGTTGTTTTAAGTTCTACTACATCAATAGTTTTTTTTAGATTATCTTCAAAGGAAACTGTATATGCTTTATAGCCTTTTGTATTTATGTTAGATATGTTATTTGCTATTACCTTGCTTCTAAGTGAAGAAGCGTCTAAACCTTCCTTTAAAAGGCCATATACATTCTGGCTTTTCGACATATTATTTATATCCATTTTATCATCTCCGCAAATTATAGATTTATTTACCAATAATATTACATAATTCGTGGTAATTAATTTAATATAATTTTACAATAATTTTTTTTATTTGTATACTTAAATTTTGCATTTTTATGAATTGCGACAAAATAAAAGGCTTAGTTTTATACTAAGCCTTTTATTGAAATTTATATTTATTTTTAAAAACGTATAAAAATAGCACATTACCAGTTGTTTATCTGAATAAATACGGCTTACATTAAATAAATTCACTCAAATCTTATCTCATATTTTGCAATATTTTTAATATATCTTGAGGAAATTTATTGGTTTGTGCCATTAAAGCAGTACCAGCTTCTGATAAAATGTTATCCTTGGAAAATTCCACTATCTCTTCTGCTACATCTGCATCTCTAAGTGCACTGTCTGCACCTTCCATTTTATCACTTAATTCATTTAAATTATTATGGGTGTTTTCAAATCTATTTTCTAGAGCACCGTACTTGCTATTAATTGAAATAACGTTATTAATAATATCATCAATTGTTTTAAGATCATTACCTGCACTATTGGGCTGAGTAACGTCTAAAGCCGAAAGACTTCTGCCGTTTGAATCAGTTAGACTTGTCGTTCTCAAATCAAACAATGGAATATCAACTTTATCGCCAACATTAGCTCCAGTAGCCATAGAAATTGACGACCCACTTGGATTGTTTGCTAAAAGCTTCACCCCATTAAATTCCATATTATTTGCTGTATCATCAATAGTTTTTAACATTTGATCTATTTCTAATTTAATAGTTGCTTTATCTTCTGGACTATTGGTATCAGTACCAGCTTGAAGGGTTAATTCTCTAATTCTAGACAATGCATCATGAATACTACCTAAGGAACCCTCTGCTGTTTGAAGCATACTCATTCCGTCCTGTGCATTTCTACCTGCAACTTGAAGTCCTCTTATTTGAATTCTTAACTTTTCGCTTTGGGAAAGCGCATTTGGATCGTCCTTTGCGCCATTAACTTTTAGACCTGAAGAAATTCTTCCAAGAGCAGCACTTTGCCTTTTTAATATTTTAGATTGTTCCCTATATATATTTAATGATGCTAAATTATGATTTAATCTCATATAATCAACTCCATGTTTAAATTAGTCCTTTATAAAATTATCGAATTATATTTGGTAAACTTTATATCTCTAGAATAAGTAGTAAAAAAATAGCACCATTAATTGCTGATGCTATTGAAATCAATAAAAATTACCAAATGTAAATTCAGTTTTTATCCTAGAGTGATGCAATAACTTTACAAACTTTCTCAATGTCTTCTTTTTTAATTCCAACTGAACTAGGTAAGTTAATACCTTTTTTAACTATTTCATTTGTAACAGTCATATCACCATGTTTACATTCTAAATAAGGAGGCATTTTATGAATTGGCATAAAAAATGTCCTTGATTCAATTCCATTTTCCTTCAGTTTCATAATTAATTGATCTCTTGTTAATGGATAGTCATCCTCTACTATAATTGAATATAACCAATATATATTTTGTGTATTTTCCTTTTCAACAGGTAGAGTTATTCCCTTTAAATTTTTAAGTAAATTATTATATAAAATAGCATTTTCCATTTTAATAGTACTATATTCATCAATGTTTTCAAGCTGAGCACAGCCCATTGCTGCTAATAAATTTGGCATTCTAAAGTTGTAGCCTACTTCTTCATGATAAAAC
>Ga0255336_102058_pt1 | contig 11306 bp, 12 predicted proteins | sample MeOH1_35cm_T3_17_FD_189102 | JGI IMG/M metagenome (GOLD analysis project Ga0255336, IMG submission 189102) | Sandy soil microbial communities from University of British Columbia, Vancouver, Canada - MeOH1_35cm_T3_179 | ecosystem: Engineered > Artificial ecosystem > Sand microcosm > Unclassified ...
CGGAAAAGCGCCAACTTAGCGGCATTCATTCCTCCAGAACATTCATTTAGCGAATTTTTATTTCCCGCAGGTTAACCCGCCGGGGGCAAATTGCAACCCGATAATTTGCCGCAGCTTCACGGCAGCATCACAGCGGCATCCCCCTCACCCCAGCCCTCCCCCGCGAGGGGGGAGGGAGTCCCAGCGAGCTCATTCATAGCTGCCAGACATCGATGCGCGTCGAGAGAGACTGCACCGCTCTGCTCCCTCCCCCCTCGCGGGGGAGGGTTGGGGTGGGGGCCGTGTGACGGTCGTCGCCGTATCGGCATGAAATCGCTACATCTGGAACATTCAGGCTTAAACGATCCTGCCCGGCCAAAAATAACCTGGTCGCGAGACTCCACCGCCACTATCTCTCCCCTGGGATGTCTTTGCCTCGCCGTCGCCCTGTCGCCGGCAAATCAGGAGCGGAGACTTAAGCAAATCCCATAACCCCCAATAACGCCGGCGTGAAGGCCAGGACCCGAGAATGCCTGCCGGATTACCAAGAGCAACTACCAGAGAGGAGGTCGGCATATGATCAAGAACATCCGGGCGTCCGCCTATCGCAGCTTGTCGTCCGCATCCATTGCCTATCTGGCAGTGGCGACAGCATCCATGTTGTCCGGTTGCGCGTCCGAGAGCGGTCCCACGCGGGATCCGGTGCTACAGCAGCATATGTATACGCCGGGCGTGGAGCGCCCCCCGACCGGCGGCCACAACTGAACCATCCCCCATATCGCGCACCGGGATCACGCATCGGGGCGGACTTCATGCACGAGGGTCGCGAGAGACAACCGGGTGAGAATCATCGCGCGGCCCCCTCACCCCGTCCCTCTCCCGCGAGGGGAGAGGGGGCGCAGCGTGTCCAATCAGGCATTTCGTGCAATCCACAAGCGTCGGATGATTCAGTCCCCGCCATCGCTTCACTTCTCCCTCTCCCCCCGCGGTAGAGGGCTGGGGTGAGGGGGATGGCAGCCCGCAATCCGGCCCCGGCATGGACTTCGCGGGCGGCTGTCGTTAGACTCCTGACATAGCTCCGGTATTTTTCCGAAGGCGAGTGCAACCCGATGGCTGACCTGCAGGTGCAACGCCGTCTGGCCGCCATCCTGGCCGCGGATGTGGTCGGCTATAGCCGCCTGATCGATCAGGACGAGGCCGGCACGCTGGCGGTGCTGAAGGAACGGCGCAGGGACATCCTGGACCCGCTGCTGGCGCGGCATCGCGGCCGCATCGTCAAGGTGATGGGCGATGGCGTGCTGATCGATTTCGCCAGCGCCGTCAATGCGGTCTCTTGCGCGGTCGAGCTGCAGCAGCAGACGCAAGCCGCCAATGACGGCATGGCGGCCGACAAGCAGATCCGCCTGCGGATCGGCGTCAATCTGGGCGATGTGGTGGTCGAGGGCGGCGATCTCTATGGCGACGGCGTCATCATCGCCGTGCGCCTGCAGGCCTTGGCAGAGCCGGGCGGGATCTGCGTCTCACGCAGCGTGCATGAGCAGGTGCGCAACAAGCTGCCTTACGCTTACGAAGATCTCGGCGCTTGCGCGGTCAAGAATGTCGCCAAGCCGGTGCGCACCCTGCGCGTCAGATGGGAAGGCCAGGAGGCCGCGCCGCCGCCTGCATCCGCGACATCCCCCGTCACGCCATCCCCTATCACGCCATCCCCGAGCAAGCTTTCGCTCGCCGTGCTGCCCTTCACCAATATGAGCGGCGATCCGGCGCAGCAGTTCTTCAGCGACGGCATCACCGAGGACATCATCACCGAATTGGCGCGCTTCCAGCAGTTGCGCGTGGTGGCGCATCATTCATCGTTCCGGTATCGCGGCCAGGATGCCGATATCGCCCATGTCGGCCGCGAACTGGGCGTGCGGTACCTGGTCGAAGGCAGCGTGCGGCGGCTGGGCGAGCGGATGCGCATCACCGCGCAGCTGATCGATGCGGAATCCGGGCATCATCTCTGGGCCGATCGCTTCGACCGCGATCAGAGCGAGCTCTTCGCCCTGCAGGACGAGGTGGTGCGCACCATCGTCGGCACGCTGGTCGGCCGCGTGCAGGCAGCCGGCGCCGAGAGCGCTAGGCGCAAGCCGCCCACCAGCCTGGAAGCCTATGAATGCGTGCTGCGCGGCGATGCCCTGCCCTTCGACGATCCCGCCAGCGGGGCCGAGGCGCGGCGGCTCTATGAGCGCGCCATCGAACTCGATCCCGGCTATGCCCGCGCTTATGCCTTTCTGTCCCAATCCGAAGCCCTGTCCTGGATCGCGGATATGGGGCCGTCGGATGCGGCGCTCGAGCGCGCCTTGGATCTGGCGAAGCAGGCGGTCAGGCTGGACGGCAACGACTCCCAGTGCCAGGCCAATCTCGGCTGGACCTATCTTTATCTCCAGGCCTATGACCTGTCGGAGCATCATTACAAATGCGCGCTGGACCTCAACCCCAACGGGGCCATGCTGCAGGCGGGGCTAGCCTCGTATTACAGCTATGTCGGCAAGACGGATCTGGCGCTGGAGCATTTCCGCGAGGCCCGGCAGATGGACTCATTCTTCAATCCGACCTGGTACTGGCCGATGGTGGGAATCATGCATTTCATCGCCGGCCGGTATGACGAGGCAATCCGGCAATTGAGCCGCGCGACGAACATGCCCTTTGGGGTGCATGCCTATCTGGCCGCGTGCCAGGCGCTGACGGACCGTCCCGACCGCGCAGCCGACCACGCAGCCGCCCTGATGCGGATGCGGCCGGATTTCTCGCTGGCCCGCTTCGCTGCCAAGGAGCCGCTGAAGAATCCGGCCGACCGGCAGCGCCTGATCGACGGCTTGCGCAAGGCCGGCCTGCCGGCGTGATGGCGGAGGACCGGCGCTATCAGGCAAGCGCGCTCTTCACCCGCGACCACAGGCTTTCGATCGCCGCATCCGCAACGCCCAGGCGCTGCAGCATCGTGACCGTCTCTTCGAGATAGGCCGCGCAGCTGCCCAGCATGCCGGTGGCCTTGGCGAGGCGGGCGGCGACTTCCGCCTCGTCCAGGAGGCCGGTATAGGCGGCATGCGCTTGATCGACGACGAAGGTCACGGCCCGTATCGTTCCTTCCGCCGTCACGACCTGCACCCATGTCGGAATATAAGTGCCGCCCGGCATTTCCCGCCGCCAGACAAGCTGCAATTCCGCGCGGGCGCGCAGGGCCGGAATGCGGAACAGCTTGCCATGGCAGCTGCCGCCGCGATCGAGCGCCAGCACCAGGCCGGGATAGTCGGGCGTGCCGCGGATGATCTTCGACCACAGGCAGAAATGCCGGTGCCAGCCCTCCACCAATCCCATCAGCTCCTTGTCGTAATTGACGATGGGATTCCACATCAGCGAGCCGTAACCGAACAGCCAGACATCCTCGGCCGGATCATGCTGCGCCAGGGTCACATCGAGACTGGCCTCGACCTCGGCGTCGGAGAGGAAATTGGCGCCGCCGGGCGCCAGACGGGCCCGCGCCAGCAATGTTCCGTCCTGCAGATTTTCGCGGGTGACGGAGACCGGCGCCTGTATCGGCGAAGGCCGCTGCTCGACATCCTGCGTCTCATCACCGATTTCAGCCATCATGGACCGCCTGTGCCTGTGGAGGCGATCACGTTAAGGACAGGATATTACTCCAGGATGTCCGGAGCCTGGAAAACTGCTGCAACTGTAGCTTCGGCGTGAATTGGACTACAATAGCTACAACCATGCTCGTCGACGCGGCCTTTCCTTGATTTTGGCGCGTCAGCGATTGATCATGTCAACCAAGCTGCCGTCAGGCAGGTATCTTCATCATCGCCTGCCCCTTTTTACCGCCCGCTTGCGACAGAACCGTGCGCAACAGATAAGAGAGACCGATGCCGCAGCGTTCGTTTATTTCCGTCATCGTGGCATTGAGCCTCGCCTTGGGCTTTCTGGGCGCCGCGCCGGCCCGGGCCGAGACCCTGCCACTGCCGCCCAATCTGGTCGCGCTGGACAGCCAGGAAGGCAAGCGCCTGCTCTTCGAATCCGAGGCCTCGACCGCCTATTTCCCCCTGACCGAACAATTCGTCACCCAGCAGAACCAGGCCTTCTGCGGCGTGGCCTCCCTGGTCATGGTGCTGAACGCGCTGCGGATGCCGGCGCCGGCCTCGGAAGAGCTGGCGCCGTTCGCGGCTTTCGACCAGCAGAATGTCTTCAATCAAAAGACCGAGGCGGCGGTGCCGCGCGCCCTCGTCGAGGAACAGGGCATGACGCTGGATCAGTTCGGCGCCCTTGCCCGCGCCTCGGGACTGAAGGCGGAGGTGCATCATGCCTCGGACAGCACTCTCGACACCTTCCGCAAAGAAGCGGCGGCGCAGCTCGGCACGCCCGGCCGATATGTGGTGGTCAATTTCCTGCGCTCGGTCATCGGCCAGGAGAAATACGGCCATATCTCGCCCCTCGCCGCCTATGACTTGCAAAGCGACCGGTTCCTGCTGCTCGATGTCTCGCGCTACAAATATCCGCCGGTCTGGGTCTCGGCCACGGCTCTCTTCGCCGCCATGAACACGCCCGACCGCGTCAACGGGAATCGCAGCCGCGGCTATGTCGAGATCGCGCGCTGAGTGTTCCACAGGGAATTATATACTTGATTACACAAGGTTCATTCCCCATATCTCTCTTACAGGAGAGATGAGCCATGACCGATCTAACTAATCCAATCTACAACGACGAAACCGCAGCCCGTAAGCATCTTGAGGCGATCCGCTGGGCGGATGGCGTGTCTTGCCCGTTCTGCGGCGGCTTGGACAAGGTTAGCGAGCTTGGCGGCAAGGCTGCGGACGGCTGGTATCATTGCGGTGATTGCCGCAAGAAGTTCACCGTGCGCGTCGGCAGCGTTTACGAGCGCTCTCACATTCCCCTGCACAAGTGGGTGCTGGCAACGCACCTGATGACCGCTTCCAAGAAGGGCATCAGCGCGCATCAGCTCCATCGCATGCTCGGCATTACCTACAAGTCAGCTTGGTTCATGGCTCACCGCATCCGTGAAGCCATGCGCCCCATCAATCCGACCGAACCCATGGGCGGCAAGGGCAAGATCGTTGAAGCCGATGAGACCTATATCGGCGGCAAAGAGAAGAACAAGCATGTCGGCCAGCGCAAGCGCGGCGGCAAGGTCCGCTCGTTCCATGTCGCCGATGTCAGCGCCAAGACCTTGCGTCCCGTTCTCGTCCAGCAGATCAGCCGTAAGTCGTCACTGATGACCGATGACGCGGGCCAATATCGCCACATGGGCGAAGAGTTCTTCCGCCATGAAGTCGTCAATCACGGCATCAACGAGTATGTGCGTGGCAACGCTCATACCAATACGATTGAGGGCTATTTCTCGATCCTCAAGCGCGGGATCGTCGGCACTCACCATGTCAGCGCTGAGCATTTGAAGCGCTACCTTGGCGAGTTCGATTTCCGATACAACCACCGCGCCGCCCTCAAGGTTGACGACGACACCCGCGCCATCGAAGCCATCAAGGGTGCCGAGGGCAAGCGCCTCACCTATCGGCGGACTAACGCAGCCTAAGACTTGGAAACAGGGCGCTAAGCAGGCAACGAAGAAGCGTCGCCTCGAACCCAGCTAAAAATAGCCCGATTGTGTACTGCGTTGCGCGGCAGAACTGCATACACAACTACTCATTGTTACGCGTTACGGGTGCTCCTAGCATGGCTTCTTTCTGGGCCATGGGAGGGCATCATAGTGAAAAGTGGTCTATATAAAGCCGAATTCGGAACCCCCGCTGGTCGCGGCACTGGTGCGATTTTTATCTCAGATGGTAGGGCTCACGGCGGCGATTCGATGATGGCTTATGTCGGCTCATACCAAGAAGCCAACGGTCAATTCTCTGCCAATTTACGGGTTACAGAGCATAGCAAGGTACCAGACATGCAGAGCGTGTTTGCCGGCATACCCCAAGTCAATATCAATCTGACAGGGGCCATTAGCGGCAATACAATCACCGTCAAGGGTCAGTCGCCGGAAGCGCCGGGCATACCGTTTTCCGCGACATTGACGTGGTTGGCTGACTGAGCGGCCGCATCCGGCACAACGAATTGATTCAGTGCCTGCATAGGCGCACGGGAAAGACGATCCATCGATTCAATCAGACGGTCGACCTTGCTGACCGCTTCCGTTCGGACCTCACACATTTCAATCTCCATCAACGGAAAAGCCCGCCTATTTGGCGGGCTTTGTCTTCTTCGTCTTTGTCTTGGCCTTTGCTTTCGATTTGTCCTTGGGCTCATGCGGCTTATGCGGCGTCGTCAGCATGCGCTTTAAAACTTCGTCCCGCTTTTGATCGTCTGACTGGCTTGTCAATGAAGCCTCGCTCGCTCTATTCCAGTCCTTAGAGATTGGAACGGAACAATGTCTGCTACCTGCTGGAGCAAAGAGATATCGTCTTGAGCAAGTGGTTTGTCAAATACAGCAAACTTATCAAGCCTCATTTCCTCAACCTTACTTGCGTCGGAAAAGGCCACGTATTTGCTGGCAATAGAGACGTGATGGGGCGTGACGGCATCAACCAACAGCATGCGCTCGGTTGACAAAGTAACACCAAAGTCAAACTTGTGAGATTTCCCGCTAGCACCTACAACTTCGAGACTTTTAGCAATCTTTGACTCAGCGATTATCGAAGCTAGAACACTATAGATTCTGTCTCGTAACGCTCCCTCTGCCGCCGCCACAGTATGCTCTAAGGCAGAATGGGCTGCGGCTGCAGAGGCATTCGCCACAGCAAGGATTGCAGACGAAAGCCAATCGATATTTATAGCGTCGCACCCAAGTCGCTCTTCGTTTAGTTCAATACCAAACTTTCCGACTTGCCTAGTGAGTGCGCGCTGAACAGTTCCACCATCTCTAGCATGTTCCCAGCAGGAGCGCGCAGCGCCACCGCCATCATGCACGCGGTATGAATCACCTATTTTGACGACATACACTCTCACCGGCTCAAAGGACGGATATAAGCATTGGGTGGCAATACACATGCCGGCGTCAGTGCTTACGCATTCCTTGAGGCGATCAAGCGCGTCCCAAATTTCTTTGCAACTAATCACGGCCACCTCGCAACGACAGTTCGGATTGCTCCGGTAAGTCAAATCCGCGCTGGAGCGGTTCGATAGCTATATTGACCTGCTCCGCAAGCCATAAGACTGCCTGCGGGAATTTCCTCACCTGGGCTGGTATGGGCCTTTTGTAAGGAATATCCCTATGTCCATTCGCTCCCACAAACGCCTTGTTGTCATTCCAACTATGCGTATGAGGCCCATATAGTTCCGGCGGCAATGCCAATTTGTGGGCATCGGGTGGGTTGGGCTCTCGCTGCAAGGCCGGTATTAGATCAACTCTCCAAACTGTCACCGCACGAAATACCAGCAATATTGATGGATGGTCACGGTATCCGGTCTCAAAGCGAAACTTGAGACTAGACCGCACGATTCTACCCACCTCTTCAATGTTCCATGACGCCTGATAATGGCGACTATTGCTTCCAGCCTTCCACGTGGGATGTGGAGACGGAGCAAGATCAACCAGCCTCTTTTCTGAGGCTATAAATGCGTCAATTTCCGCGATTTCGACGGTTCCGAGCGTGGCCATGGCCGTAAGCTACTATTCGCGTTACGGCCTGTCACCCCTGATCCCAACCCAAGGTTGTCGAGTCGCTGTTCAATCAAGTATATAATTCCCTCCACAGGACCCCTGGCGGCAAACAGCCGGCATCGCCGGCATGAGCCTGAAAATCTCTAAGAAATCCTGATCCGGATCGCCTCTTGACATTATAGAGCACTCGCTCCATATCATGTTACGGATCGATTGTTCCATAACTTCAGCCTGGCACCGACAGGCATGCCAGGAACGAGCTGAAATGGCGCGACCGCGCGAATTCGACGAAGAGGCCGTGCTTGAGGCGGCCGGTGGTGCCTTCTGGCTCAAAGGCTACGAGGCGACATCGACCCGCGACCTCTCCGCCTGTACGGGGCTGACCCCGTCCAGCATCTATGCCGCTTTCGGCGACAAGCGGAACCTGTTTCGCCGGGCGCTCACGCATTATCTCGAAAGCATCCTGCATGAGCGGATGACGCGCCTCGAGACGACGCTCTCGCCCGGCCTGGCGATCGCAGGCTTCTTCGACGAAATCATCGAGCGGAGCGTCAGCGATAAATTGCGGCGCGGCTGCATGCTGGTGAATTCGGCCCTGGAATCCTCGGCCAGCGATCCTGACTTCCAGCACGTCCTCGCTTTGGAGCTGAAGACCATCGAAAACTTCTTCCACCGCTGCATCCTCGCCGGTCAATGCTCGGGCGAGATCCCGGCCACCGTGCCGGCCGAAGATGCGGCGCGTCATCTGCTTTCCGTGCTGATGGGCATTCGCGTCTTCGCCCGGATGCGGCCCGAACGCGCGCTTATGACCGGCGCCGTGCGCCAGGCCCTGGCGACGCTCGGCCTGCCTTGGCCGCCGAGGCCGGCGAGTGCCGCCTCCCGGTCTACGCCGAGATCCACCGGACAAAAGCGCGGCGACCGCGCCGCACAGTCTTGAAGAAGGAAACGGATATCATGGTTCAACGAACATTTCTCGTGACCGGCGCCAGCAAGGGCATCGGCCGCGCCTTGTCGGCGCGGCTGGCCGCAGCGGGGCATCATGTCGTCGGCATCGCCCGCGGCGCCGATCCGAGCTTTCCCGGCACGCTGGTCTCGATCGATCTCAGCGACAGCAAGGCCTCGGGCGAAGCCCTGACCGAGCTTGCGCAACGCCATTCCTTCGATGGCGTGGTCAACAATGCGGCGCTGGTGCGGATGCATGAAATCGGCCAGATCGACATCCAGGATGTGGACGACATCATGCGGGTTGCCTTGCATCCGGCGATCCAGACGGTGCAGGCGATCCTGCCCGACATGCGGGCGAAGGCATGGGGCCGCGTCGTCAATATCTCCAGCCTGACGGTTCTCGGCATCGCCAGGCGCAGCGCCTATGCCGCGTCCAAGGCGGCGCTCAACACCTTCATCCGCATCTGGGCATTGGAACTGGCCGAGACCGGCATCACCGTCAATTCGGTGGCGCCCGGCCCGATCGAAACGGACTTGTTCCGCCGCACCACACCCGCCGGCAGCGAGGCGGAAGGGCGCTTCCTGTCCCTGATCCCGATGCGGCGCCTGGGCAAACCGGAAGAGATCGCCGCGACCGTCGCGTTCCTGCTGTCGGATGAGGCCAGCTTCATCACCGGGCAGACGCTGTACGTCGATGGCGGCGGATCGATCGGCAAGGCGGCCGCCTGAACAGGTTGCGACACGAGATGATCGGAGAAAGCCGGTGAGCAATAAACGCCCAGCGAGCATCAGCCTCCATGCCATGACCTGCGGATATCTGTCGGGAAGCCTCGGCATCTTGATGGAAGGCGGCCAAGGCGATATCACCGTGCCGGTCCCCGCCTATCTCATCGATCATCCGAAAGGTACGCTGCTGTTCGATACCGGCATGCATCCCGATTGCCAGCAGGATCCGGCAGCGCGCGTCGGATCGGCGCTCGCCCGGCTCTTCCGCTTCGATTTCCGCAAGGGCGAAGATATCGGCGCGCGCCTGGAAGCGATCGGCCGTGACCCGCAGCGCATCGATCTCATCGTCAATTCGCATCTTCATTTCGACCATGTCGGCGGCAATGCCTGCATCCCCAATGCGACCGTGATGGTGCAGCGCGACGAATGGCAGGCGGGCCTGGAGCCGGAGAGCGCGATGGCGCAGGGTTTCAACCCGCGCGACTACGACCTCGGCCATCCGGTAAAACTAGTGGATGGCGAGCATGATCTGTTCGGCGATGGCCGTGTCGTGCTGTTGCCGACACCCGGCCATACGCCCGGCCACCAATCGCTGAAGCTGCGCCTCGATTCAGGCGAGATCGTGCTGGCCGCCGATGCCTGTTATTTCTGCCGCACCTTGCGGGAACGGCGCCTGCCGCCGGTGGCGCATGATCATGCGCAGATGCTGCAATCGCTCGACCGGCTGGCATCTTTGGAAGCAGGCGGTGCCCGCATCTTCTTCGGCCACGATCCGGATTTCTGGAAAAGCGTGAAGCAGGCGCCGGCAGCGATCACCTAGGGCATGGCCTCATAAGCGCATTGCCAGACGCGGATAGCTGCCGGCTTCGGGTGGTGATACGCCGACACTGCTTGATCTTGTTGAAGAACCGTTCGACGAGGTTGCGCGCGCGATACAGCTGAGGGCTAAAGCAAAATGGCTCTTTTCGATTGCGCTTCGGCGGAATGTTGGCCTACGCGCATGACAGATGTATCGATCACCACCGCGCCATCGTGGGCGGCGGCCATGGCTTCCATGGTCAGGTCCCAAATGCCAGCCCGTTGCCAGCGCACGAAGCGATTGTAGCAAGCCGTATGTGGCCCATCGTTCTCTGGCAGATCGCGCCGAGATGCATCCGACCACAGAACCCAAAAGATGCCACTCGCAGCGGCCGGCCGCGGAACGGCTAATGCTCTGAAATTACTTCCGCTTTCGGAGCATTGTGGACATGGCCGGCATTCGTGCCGGATCGACCCGGTCGCAAATGACCCCGAACAGATATTGCGGCGCCGAGACTTCGACCTATGGTCGGATTGCTCCATGCCAGCCTATCGTTTGCGCCGCGACCGAGAACCCGAGCGCTTCGAACCTGAGCGCTTCACCGGCGGCGGCGCAACGTGATGGCTTCAGGCGGCGTTCCGGCGGCCACGCCTCCTATTTCGATGAGTTAACGCCCGGCCGCGTGCCGCTCCGGATCGAGCATGTGCCGCATGAATACTGCTGACCGATGATGATGAATCCGCACCGTCCTTCATCGCTCGCTTGTCGTGGCGGCGGGAAGGAGTAAGATGAAACGTTGGCGTCGGTATCATGCTCGGGATTTAGATCCTTTGGGGTAACAAAGGAGCATTGAGCGTGCCGCCGCGGCGGGAAACGATACATCCTTGGTTCTGTAGCATCCTAGTTCCGTAACGGCCAGGTCGCGCAAAGCGCCGACGGCCGGGCCGAATGCCTTGCTCTCCCGATGCGAGCTTACCCCGCTCGCGCAGTTGTCCATGACTCATTGGCGGCCGGGTCTGCAAGCCAAGAATCGAACCAACTGGGAGGTAATCATGGCCTACACGCTCAAAATCAATGGGGCGGACCACACCGTCGATGTCGACGGCGAGATGCCGCTCCTCTGGGTGCTGCGCGACGTGATCGGCATGACCGGCACGAAGTTCGGCTGCGGCATGGCGCTGTGCGGCGCCTGTACCGTGCATC
>Ga0255336_102059_pt1 | contig 11297 bp, 11 predicted proteins | sample MeOH1_35cm_T3_17_FD_189102 | JGI IMG/M metagenome (GOLD analysis project Ga0255336, IMG submission 189102) | Sandy soil microbial communities from University of British Columbia, Vancouver, Canada - MeOH1_35cm_T3_179 | ecosystem: Engineered > Artificial ecosystem > Sand microcosm > Unclassified ...
AAAGGTGATGGTATGCCTGGCAATCCTCCAAATGGCAGCGGTCAAATGGGTGGTCCTGGCGGAGGAGGTTCAGCTGGATTACAAGGTTCCTTTGGAGGTCAAACACCATCAAGTATAACAAGGTTATTTTCAAAGAATATTCTATCTGATCAAATAGTTTGGTTTATACCGCTAGCAGTTTTCGGATTCATTGCGGCAGCTATTAAGGAAAAGCTTAAATTAAAATTAGATAATGCTAGAAAGCAGTCATTAGTTCTATGGTTTATGTGGTTTTTACCTGTATTTATATACTTCAGTTTTAATACAGGCACCTTCCATTCATATTACTTAACTATGCTTGCTCCGCCTGTGGCAGCTTTAACTGGCATTGGCATTACATCAATGTGGGAGCTATATAAGGAAAATACCTTAAAATCATGGTTATTACCAGTATCACTAATTGGTAATGGTATGGTTCAACTATTAATGTTAACTTATTTTGTAAGCACCTCAAATATTATTAAAGTATTAATGGTGTTACTTGTAATTCTTTGTTTTGCAGCATCAATTATTCTTTTAATACTTAACATAAAGAAAAAGAATAGTTCTGCTTTAGAGAGTGATATAAAGTCTTGTAAGAATCTAAAATTAAAGCAGTCTCTATTAAGCTTAGCTTTAGCGGGTTTATTAATTACTCCTTTTGCAGGCTCTGCAGCAGCAATGTTTTACAGCCTTAATGGCTCTTTCCCTGCAGCTGGCCTAGAACTATTGTCTAATAGTCAATCTAAAGACAGAATGATGGTTGGAAATATGGGAAGTGATGGTGAAGGCAGTGGTAACTCTGCATTAGTTAATTACCTCATTAAAAATAAAACTTCTTCTCAAAAATATTTGTTGGTAGTAAGCTCAGCAAATGATGCATCAGACATAATAATAAATACTGATGAATCAGTAATGGCCATTGGTGGATTTTTAGGTAACGACAAATCAATAACTTTGGATCAATTTAAAGTGCTTGTTAAAAATGGAGAAGTTCGATATGTTATGACCGGTGGAGACAAAGGTGGTAATGGAGGCGGGAGTGAAAGCAGTGAAATTATGACTTGGGTTAAAGAAAATGGAACTGTCGTGTCCTCCAGCGAATATAGCAGCACTAACGGTAACTTAAGCACTGATAATACAAACAGTATTAATAATGACAACACTGCAAGCACAAATAATTCAAATGATCCTAGTCAAAACCCTGGCGGCCTAGGAGGAAGAGCTTCTTCTGGTCAATTATATGATTTAAAGGCTTATACAGAAAGTTTATTAAAAAATATCAAATAATAAAGTAAGCATAAAAAAAGAGGATATGGTTTTAATGCCACATCCTCTTATTATTATTTACAATTAACCTATTTATTTATATTTTCACTATATTTCAACTGTAGCAGCTTTTAAATATTCCAGGTCTTCACCCTCTACAAAAGGAGAAAGCTTTTCAAATACAGTTTTGTGGTAGTTGTTTAGCCATGACCTTTCTTCAGATGTTAATAAAACAGCATCTACAGCTTCTAAGTCTATAGGACATAAAGTTAAAGTTTCAAACTTCATAAATTGTCCACCGTCTGGAGTATTTACATCTTCTTGTACAACTAATAAATTCTCAGTTCTTATTCCATGTTTATTAGCCTTATAAACTCCTGGTTCATCAGAAGTAATCATTCCTTTTTCAAGCCTTACTGTATTAGGAACCATTGAAACTCTATGTGGTCCTTCATGAACATTTAAGAAAAATCCTATTCCATGCCCTGTGCCATGTTTAAAGTCCATACCTTCATTCCATAATGGTATTCTAGCTATAACATCTAAGCTTGATCCAGTTGCACCATATAAAAATCTCTGCTTAGCTAAATCAATCATGCCTCTAAGTACAAGTGTATAATCTAATTTTTCTTCTGCAGTAATTGGTCCCATTACAATTGTTCTTGTTATATCTGTTGTTCCATCTAAATATTGAGCACCAGAATCTATTAAATAAAAACTTTCTGGTTTAATAGTTGCTTGATTTTCTTTAGTAGCACTATAATGAGGCATAGAAGCATTGGACTTATAGGCTGAAATAGATCCAAAGCTTAAATCATAGAAGTTTTCACCTTGTCTTCTAAACCCTTCTAATTTATCTGAAGCTTCTATTTCTGTAATATTTCTTGTCTTTATAGTTTTCTTTAGCCAGCTTATGAATTTTACCATAGCTACGCCGTCTCTAACCATTGCATTTCTTACATTTTGAACTTCTATGTCATTTTTAACAGCTTTTAATTTTGTTGTAATGTCCATAGCCTCTACAGTTTTAACCTTTATAGCGCTATGTATTAAAGTATTTGTCTTTGCCGGATCAAGCAATATGATTCCATTATTAATATTTTGTAAGAAGCTAGCTATTCCATCATAAGGCATTATTTCTATATTAGCCCTTTCTAGCTCAGCTCTAACTGAAGAATTTATTTTTTTATCATCTATGAATAAATAATATTTATTCATAGAAACAACTACATAGGATACAGTTAATGGATTGCATTGCACGTCCCTTCCTCTAATGTTTAAGAGCCATGCAATATCATCTAGGCCAGAAATCACATAGTAGTCTGCACTCATAGCCTTCATTTCATTAGCTACCTTTGCTAACTTTTCTTCTCTTGATTTCCCTGTATATTTTACATCATGAAGAATTACTTTTGTGCATGGCTTAGTAGGTCTATCCTGCCAAATTTTATCAATAAGATCTTCCTTAAGCTCATATGAAAATTCTTTACTTCCTAAAGTTTTGTTTAAGTTTCTAAAATAATCAACAGAAATAACCTGACCATTAAAGCCAACCTTTGCACCTATGCTAAGAGAGTTCTTCAAATATTCCTCAACTGCTAGTACACCGCTTTCGCCCATTTTAAATAAAGTAACTCCAGAACCCTTTAGTTGGTTTTCTGCTTGTATGAAATATCTTCCATCAGTCCACAAACCAGCTTCCTTTAAGGTTATAACAGCTGTTCCTGCAGAACCAGTAAAACCAGTTATAAAAGTTCTGGCTGCATAATGTTCTGCTACATATTCACTTTGGTGTGGATCTGAACTTGGAACTATGTATGCATCAATGCCTCTTTCTTTCATTAAGTTTCTTAGTGCTTCAATTCTTTCTTTTACGTTCAATACAAACACCTCATTTAATAGTAAACATTTACAATAAATATTTCATTGTATAAATTTATTATATCACAAAGAAATGCAAGTTAAAGATATAGAACTCTGTCAATTTACAAATACATAAGATATTATCAATAAACTGCAATATTTTCAATGTAAAATTGCAAGTTTATATTGACTTTTAGCCAAAATATAGCTTGTTAATAATTCTTTGGAGCACTTCTTCTATTGCTTGAAAACTTTATATTTATCCTTTAAGGTTATTATCTTTATATTTAAATTATTAAGGAGTTTATCCAGACTCCTGGTATTGTTAATATACTTAAGGTTATTTCTGCTAACCAATAATTCTACCATCTTGATAATATCTTTCTTTTGATTTTCATCAAGTCTGTTGTTATCTTTTAAACACCATCCATTAATATAAGCCAGTGTAGTCCAAATTTGCTCATCTGTAATTTTATTTATATCCATAAGCACCCATGTAAAATCTTTCCTTCTATTGTTTGCTGGATATGCTTCCTTAAAGAACACTATAAAGTAATTTATTGGCTTAGGATCTTTTTCTTTAATATACTTTCCTAATTGTGCTTTTAGCTGATTTTTTAAAAACATCTTTGTATTTACTTTAATGATGCTGCTCATTTCCTCTATGGCATCATAAATAAAGGTGTAGGTATCTTGTATTCTCTCACTTGATAAGTCATTTTGTTTAAGTACCTTTGTTATATCTATGTATTCCAAAATATTTTTTTTAGTGTTCAGCTCTTTACCGTATAGTACTTTCCAAATTTCCTTTGCATTTAATTCTTCTATGTTTGCAGGAAGTTCTACAATTACTTTATTTTTTATATCAATATCCATTTTTACCATCCTTTTAAATTCTTGTATTAACTATTAATATTACTAATGAAATTCTACAGATTTTAGTATTATCTTACCATTATAGAAGTAATATATCAATTAATTATACAGTAAAAATAAGAAGCATCTCTTTAAAAAGATGCTTCTTTATAAACTACTTATTTTCCTTTGTTTTGTCTTGATTTTTCATTTAAATTTTTTGTTTCTTGCAGATTACTAGAGGTTGAACTAGTTAAATTTGCACTATTAGAAGCAGCAGATGACATTGTACTTCCACTTTTAGCTTGTGAATTTAACTGTCTTGCTTCTTGAGTATCAGGGCTATTATAATCTGTTGAACTTGTTGAACTTGTCATATTCCCTTGCCTAGATTGTTGATTTAACTTTTTAGTTTCTTCTAAGCTCTTATCATTATTTGGCATAATTTTTTCTCCTTTTGTCATTAATTTTTATCTATTATTCGTAAGCTAGTTTTAATTCAGCCTACGATTTATATTATATCCTTATTATTATTTACTATTCTAAAAATATTTGAATTTTGATTTCCTTCTTTCATTTTAATGTCTTTATTTTATAGAGACATTAAACTTAGTCAAGGATAGAAACTATTCTATAAATATAATTCTTTAAACTCCAAATATCCTTTCTTTCTAAGCTTACAAGATGGGCATTCTCCACATCCGTTGCCTTTTATTCCATTGTAGCAGGTTAAGGTTTCATCTTTAATGATATCAAGTACACCTAAATCATGTGCCATTTTCCAGGTTTCAGCCTTATTAATCCACATCAACGGTGTAAATATTTCAAATTGATAGTCCATAGCTAAGTTTAAGGTAACATTTAATGATTTCACAAAGACATCTCTGCAATCTGGATATCCGCTAAAATCACTTTGTGATACCCCAGTTACAATAGCATTGATCCCTCTTTGCTTAGCAAATATTGCAACAAAGGATAGAAATAATAAATTTCTTCCATCAACAAAGGAATTAGGGGTACCCACTGCAGGAGCATCCTTATCAACCTTTATATCCTGCCTAGTTAATGAATTAGGAGCAAGTTGGTTTAATAAATTCAAATCTAAAATATGATGCTCTACATTATATTTTTTGCATATGTCCTTTGCACATTCAAGTTCTAGAATATGTTTTTGATTATAATCAAAAGATACTGCTATTACTTCCTTATATCTTTCCATGGCCCAAAATAAACATGTTGTGCTATCTTGGCCACCACTAAATACTACTAAAGCTTTTTCCTTATTCATTATTACACCATCCTATTTTTTTATTTATTAAGCAACATTAATTTATTAATTAAAACTGAATCTGTATTAAATCTTCCTCTAAAAGTAGTTGATATTGTTTTTGTGCCTGGCTTTTTTATGCCTCTAGTAGTCATACAGCCATGTTCACCCTCAATAATAACAGCCACATCCTTTGAGTGTGTTATCTTCTGAATAATTTCTGCTATTTCTGCTCCAATTCTTTCTTGAAGCTGTAGCCTGCGGCCTACCATGTCAGCTACCCTAGCTATTTTGCTTAGTCCGATTACTTTTTTATTAGGAATATAAGCAACAGCCACCTTCATGTTAAACATCAAGGCTAAGTGATGCTCACAATGGCTAAATATCTCTATATCCTTCATAAATACCATATCATTAGTATTTTCATCTTGAGATAATTCTTCCTCAAAGGTAGCATTGAACATTTCTGCTATTTCATCATTGGTATAGTTCATCCCCATAAAGACTTCTTCATACATCTTAGCTACTCTTTTAGGTGTATCTTTTAAACCCTCTCTATCTGGATTATCCCCTAAAGCTATTAGAATACCTTTAATATGTTCTTCAATTGCTTTTGTGTTAATTGCCATGCTTATACCCCCCTCTTACTTGGGTCCCATATTACCTTATGAAGCTGTATTTGTAGATTAACTCCATTCATTTCATTGTCCTTCATAAATTCTACAATGCTATCCATTTCGATTTTTCCAAACACAGGACTAATGTATATGTTAGTTTTATTTATAAGCTTAAAATTATCTATAATTTGTTTGGCCTTTTGTAAATCCTCTAAGCTTCCAGACACAAATTTCAAGGTATCCTTATTAGTTAAGTTTTTCAGATTATCTAGACACATCATTTGTTCCATGCCACTAGAAGGAAGCTTGTAATCCATTGTAAAGCTTGGTGGATTTTCTATATTCATAAATTCATTTAATGAAACGCTACCATTAGTCTCTATTTCAACATGCAGCTCTTTATCTTCTGAAAGAACTTGTAATAGCTCTATTATTCCCTCTTGGATAAGTGGTTCTCCTCCTGTTAAGGTTATATTTCTAACCTTTGTAGCATTTATATAGTCATATATATCTTTTGCTGTCATTAATTCAAAGGGTGTATTATTTTTATTTGCCCAGGCTGTATCACAATAGCTGCAATTTAAGTTACAGCCTGCAAATCTTATAAACACTGCTAATTGCCCACATAAACGACCCTCTCCATTAATACTAATAAATTTCTCAACTACCTTAAAATTCATTTTGCTCCCTCACTTTCCTCATATGCAGCACAATTTGTAGGGGTTTCGTAGACTATAACTCTTTTTACGTTAAATCCACTATTTTTTAATTGCTTAAAGAAAAATGCCGCAAAGTTTTCTGCAGTGGGTCTAAAGCTTACTTTAATTATTCTAAAATTATCCTGCTCTAGACAGTTTAAGGTTTCATTTCTCATAGTGCCTTCTTGTATAATTAAGGAATGATCATAATAATCTATTATGTCTTTAACTTCTTTTTTTAAATCTCCGAAATCCATTATCATACCCTCAAGCTGACCGCTTTCAGCTAATGCCTCTGATTGCACTTCAGCTTCAACCTTCCATCTATGACCATGAATATTTGCGCATTTGCCCTTATATCCTGCAAGAAAGTGAGCACTATCAAAGCTATGTTCTGTTTTTAAAATATACATTTGTATTCCTCCAATAATTCTCCCAAATAAAAAAAGGCATAATACTGCCTTAAACAAAAAACTACCTAAGAAGGTAGCTACTTCCTAGTTTTGTTTAAAGACAGGATGGTTAATGAACTGTCTATATTAAATTCAAGCTTTTCATACTTGCTATTCTATCATATACACTCTAAAATAAAAAGAGCTATTTTCAGTAGCTCTAAATTAAAAAGAATAGCTTTCTTTTATGGCTGCATCCACAAGAAGATCTGCTTAAAAACTATTTATTTAGTAAATCTTCAAGCCTTTCTCCAATTTTTTCTGGTTCATATGTTGGAGCAAATCTTTCAACAACCTTTCCTTCTTTATCTATAAGAAATTTAGTGAAATTCCATTTAATTTCATCATCCTCTGTAGTAAATCCGTATTCTTTAAGTTTATTATAAAGCCCTTCTGATGCTTCATCTTCTACAGCTTTAGGGGCCTGTTTTCTTAAATATTTATATAACCCGCTTGCATTTTCCCCATTTACATCAATTTTTGAAAATGTCTTGAAACTTGTATTAAACTTTAATTGACAGAAATTCACTATTTCTTCATCACTTCCTGGTGCCTGCTTTCCAAACTGATTACATGGAAAATCTAATATTTCAAATCCTTTGTCTTTATATTTGTCATATATTTTTTGTAAGCCTTCATATTGTGGTGTATAACCACATCCAGTTGCAGTATTAACTATTAATAATACTTTTCCTTTATAATTCTCCATTGAAACTTCATTGCCATTTACTTCTTTAATTTTAAAATCATATACCATTTCTATTTTTTCTCCTATATATAAATATTATTTGATTTTATTGATTACGTGAAATTGTCTAAGGAACTTAAGTAGTTAAATAAGTAACTATGGGATATTTATAATAATTTTTCTATATCGCTTTTTATCTTTTCTGGTTTTGTTATAGGGGCATATCTTTTTAAAATATTTCCATCTTTATCAATAAGGAATTTAGTAAAATTCCATTTGATTTCATTCCCCAAGGATCCTTTTGCTTCTTCTTTTAAAAATTTATATATTGGATGTGCGCTTTTACCATTAACATCTATTTTCTCAAACATTGTAAAGGTTACTCCATAGTTTATCAGACAAAATTGACCAATTTCTTTATTTGTACCTGGATCTTGCTTTCCAAACTGATTACATGGAAATCCAAGTATTTCAAGTCCATTATCTTTATACTCTTTATACAAACTTTCAAGTCCTTCTAATTGGGGAGTTAATCCACATTTACTTGCAGTATTTACAACTAGAAGAACTTTACCTTTGTATTCATCCATCCTCACCTCTTCTCCATCCATATTTTTTGCACTAAAATCATAAAATTTCATATTAATCTGCCTCTTTTCTAATTTTAAATTTATTAAATTTAATTTTATTCAATTAATTGGTTCAAAAAAATACTTAACCATTGTTTATTATTCAAATTGTTTAAGTATTTTATTTAATTTTTCTTTAAGCTCTGAGGCTTGAGATTCACTTATTACTGAATTACAAGACATCTTCTCTGGAACTTCTACGATATCATTTTTCAATAGTCTTCCTTTTTCAGTCAATTCAATAACTACAACCCTATCGTCTTCTTTTGTTCTATATTTTATTACCAAACCCTTGGATTCTAATTTTTTTACAACAGGGGTAAGTGTTCCTGAATCTAAATGAAGCTTTTTTCCTAAATTTTTAAATGTTATTTTTTCATCCTCCCACATCACAAGCATTGTAATATATTGTGTATATGTAAAATCAAATTTATCGAGAAATGGTTTATATGATTTTATTATTTCTCTTGATAATGCATATATTGGGAAACATAATTGATTTTCTAGTTTTATTTTATCATATTTATTCATAGCGAATCCTTTTATAAATTTAATCAAATCTAATTTAGTAAAATCATTTCTACATTTTTATTATATTTATATTATTCTATTTTGTCAATGTATAAAATTTATTTAATCTATAAACTCAATTTTCCAATTAAAATAACTAGTTTCTTTATTTTCTTCATATCTAAAATATGCACTAAACAAATTTCCATTTTTACTCTTTAAATTTCTAAACCCTACTTTACCATTTTTAAGTAATAATTTAACCATTTCTTTCGAAACACTTTTCCCAAATGAAGATATATATTTATCTTCTTTCCATATGGTATACTTACATCCATTTTTCCAGTTAGTACATCCAAAGCTTTTTTCATTTTCAACTACAGGATTACCACATATAGGACATACCCCTATACTTTCTACTCCTTTTGGCACTTCAACTTTAAAACTTTTTAACATTGATGTATCTTTCTTTATGGAATCTACAGCGCTATTAGTAAATTCTTTAATCATATTTAAAAATTCATCTTTTTTAAACTTACCTTTCTCTATATCAGATAAAGTCTTTTCAAGTCTTCCTGTATACTCTAAGTCTAAAAGCTCCTTTGCTGGGAATATCTCAATTAATGTTTTTCCAAGCTTTGTACAAGTAAGACTTTTACCTTTTGCCTGAATATATGAGGCATCTTTTAATTTTTTTATTGTTTCAGCCCTAGTAGCAGGAGTTCCTATGCTAAATCCACTTAATATTGAAGCCATCATTTCTTCTGTATCTTCTTCATCTTTAAAGCTCTTTCCGCATGTTTCCATAACTCTTAAAAGTGTCTTTTCATTATGAAGCTTTGGTGGCTTTTTAGTAACAGTATTTACTTTACTATCAATTACATCTACAATTTCTTTCTCTAATACCGCTGGTAAAATAGTATCTTTAGTTTCCATTTTCTCTACAACATGCCAGCCTTCAAATGTTTGAACTTTTCCCTTTGATATGAATACTCCCTTAATTGTGCTTTCATTAACCTTAGTTACAAGTTTAGTTTCTTCATATTCAGCTATTGGTAGAAACTGCATTATAAATCTATTTTTTATTGCATTATACACAATTTCTTCATCTTCACTTAATTTAGAGGGCTTCATGTAGGTTGGAATTATAGCACTATGACTTTCTACCTTTGAATTATCAAATATTCTTTTATTATCAACAAACTTAATCTGACTTTCATATGGTAGTCCTTTTTTAATTACATCTAGTACTTTTTTTGTTCTTTCTTTTAAACTTTCCTCTAATGCAACACTGCCTGTTCTTGGATATGTTGTAAACTTCTTTTCATAAAGAAATTGTGCTACTTTTAATACTTTATCAGATGTCCAACCTTTATATTTACTTGTAACATATCCTTGTAAATTTGATAAATTAAATAAAAGAGGTGCATAATCTTTTTTCTTCTCTACTTGCTTTTCTATAATTTCTGCATTTTTATCTTGTAAAAGCTTATTAATATTTTCTAGAATTTCTATTTCATCAAATTTTTCATTATCATTTTCATAATAAGTTCCTTCAAATTCATCTTTGTTTTTTGTCTTAAAAGTTGCTGTTAATTTGTAGTAAATTGAAGACTGAAAATTTTCTATTTCTTTATCTCTATCATAAATTATCTTTAATGTTGGCAGCAAAACTCTCCCTACATTTAATATCTTCTTGTCATTTAGATTATATCTTAATGTTGTCACAGATGTTAAATTTATTCCTATTATCCAATCTGCCCACTGTCTACCTATACCTGCATCTTGAAGAGATTTCATATCTGATATTGGCTTTAAATTCCCCATTCCCTTCTTTACTTCTTCTGCTGTCCATTCATTCAACAGTATTCTATAAATAGGCTTCTTTACGTTTAAAAATAATAATATCTCATGTGCAATAACTTCTCCTTCACGGTCATAGTCTGTTGCAGATATTACTCCATCTACATCTTCTCTATCAATTAAGTTCTTTATTATATTAATTTGTTTTTCTGCACCCTTATCTATACTATTTCTATTTAAATTGCCACACTTAATTTTATATTTAAAATGTTTTGGAATAAATGGGAACTTCTCAATTCTCCAGGCCTTCATATTTTCATCGTAATCTTTTGCATCATATAGTTGTAGCAAATGACCAAAGGCCCAAGTAACAATGAAGCCATTTCCTTCGTAGTAACCATCTTTTCTTTGATTAATCTTTAGAGCATCAGAAATATTTTTTGCTACTGATGGTTTTTCTGCAATAATTACTTTAGCCATACTTCCACCCCTTTATTTATTCTGTTAGTGTAAAGTTTTTTACACTATTTTTTAGATTTTGTCTTTATATATCAAGGGTTACAGAGTTTTTTTGAATAAAAAAACAATGACCCCCTATTTCGTGCTATAATTGAATCTCTCACAAAAC
>Ga0255336_102060_pt1 | contig 11281 bp, 8 predicted proteins | sample MeOH1_35cm_T3_17_FD_189102 | JGI IMG/M metagenome (GOLD analysis project Ga0255336, IMG submission 189102) | Sandy soil microbial communities from University of British Columbia, Vancouver, Canada - MeOH1_35cm_T3_179 | ecosystem: Engineered > Artificial ecosystem > Sand microcosm > Unclassified ...
GTGCGCTTGCCGAGTTGTTCCCTGAGTAGCTCTCCAGGGTGCGGAGGATTGTGCATGATCATTTTCCGACTCCTAGTGGTAATCCTGATAATCGACGAGGATTGCGTCCTCGCCCTCAAAAGTAAAGGTCATGCGCCAGTTGCCATTGACGGTGACAGTCCAGTGATCCTTAAGGGTTCCTGAGAGCCGGTGCAGCCGCCAGCCTGAAACATTCATATCTTGAGGACCGCTGCTGGCGGCGAGACGGCCAAGCTGCAGTCGGAGTTTGCTGGCGTGGGCGGGCTGAATTCCTGCTTTGGACCCGGTCAGGAAGAACTTCTCAAGCCCGGCGTGTTTGAAGCTCCTGATCACTGTAATGTGTAACGTATCACGATACATATTGCGCTCACAAGGGAAAATCAAGAGGCGAGTTCTGCTAAATGTCCACGGAAATCACATTCAGGCGAGACGGATCGCAAGTACACAGAATCATCTGCAGCATTACAAGAGACAAAACAATTGATGCGGGCGTTTGTGCATAATAAGCAGCAGAATTGATCCCTTGCGAATCATGGGCTGAGTAGTCCACTAGGAAATCTCATGAACGTACCTCTGTTAGTAGCTGCGTTGCTTGCCATTCTTGTGGGTATTGCCCACTCGTTACTCGGCGAACGCAACATACTGGAGCCATTACTAAGATTGCAGGATTTGCCCGCTATACGGGGAAATCGAGATTACATGGGATGGACGTTGAGGGCCGCTTGGCATCTGACTAGTGTTTTTATTTTCGGAATGGCTGCGCTCTTGGCAAAGACTAGCGTTGCGGCCCCCTTCCGCGATTCGGCGACTGTTCGGCTCATCTCATTGACATTTTTTTCAGCGGGATTCATTACCCTGGCAATCACCAGAGGTCGGCACTTCGCCTGGATTATGTTTTTCCTCATTGCTACTTTGGCGTGGATCGGCTCGAATAAATAACCACGGGACTTCTAAAGCACAAGATGGCGGAAGCCGTTTGAAGCACTGTTGAAGATCAGGATTACGCACGGAGTTCCGGTGGAGACGACGCCGGTGGCAGTGCATCAGCAAGGCGCGGGTCTGTAGGAAAATCAAAAGATAAAATCTGGGTAAGGAAGCGGAACGGTCACCCACTCAAGCCAAAAGAAGGCTTGAATGGGCCACCCGGAGTTTGCGGGTCCGTGGAGATTTCTGGGGTGAAAGCTTGAGAACGCATGGGAGAGTTGAGCGGTGCGGGGGCCAATCACTTCGTTCCGGATGACCCCCCAAAATGCAAGAGCAAAGGCTTCAAACCTTCGCGGGTTGGGGACGGCGCTGCGGGCTGCTCATATCTGCTGCGGCCTGGGCTGCGGTGGAGTCGCTTACGCGCTGCATCAAGAGGGCGGCGATGAGGAGAAAGACGCCTCCGGCGATGACGGCGGCCATGCGGTTATTGTGCATGAGGTGGTTCATTACCCATCCGAAAAAGAGGGAGGCCATGATTTCGGGGAGGACAATGAAGAAGTTGAAGATGCCCATGTAGACGCCGGTGCGTTCCGAGGGAAGGGCGGCGGAGAGGACGGAGTAGGGCATGGAGAGAATGCTGGCCCAGGCGATTCCTACGCCGATCATGGGGAGGAATAGCAGGGCGGGGTGGTGGATGAAGGCTACGGAGACGAGGCCGACGGCTCCGCAAAGGAGGCAGAGGCTATGGGTGTTCTTGCGTCCGAGGCGGCGGGCGAGGACGGGGAGCGAGAAGGAAAAGACGAAGCAAACGGCGGAGTAGATTCCGAAACAGTTCCCTGCCCACTCGATACCGTGGGTGAACTCAGGCGAGGTCGCGTCGGCGGCACCGAAGACGTTGTGGGCGACGGCTACGGGAAAGTAGAGCCACATGCAGAAGAGTCCGAGCCAGGTGAGGAGTTGGACCCATGCTAGCTGGCGCATGACGGTGGGCATCTCGGCGATGGCGGTGAGGATTTCGCGGGCGGAGGTTGTCAGACGCGCGGGTAATCCGGCGGAAGAGGATTCGGCTTTGTTGCGCAGGAAGGCAGCGAGGTCTTCGGGGGGATATTCCTTGGTGGTGAGGATGGTCCAGAGGACGGCACCGAAGAAGGCGGCGGCTCCGATGTAGAAGGACAGGCGCACGGTGACGGGGATGGCGTGGGCGGTGGTGTCGGCGGCAAGGTGGAAGTATTTGCCGAGTATCCACGGCAAGGAAGAGGCGGCGATGGCTCCGGCTCCGATGAGGATGCTTTGCATGGCGAAGCCGCTGGTGCGCTGCTCTGGAGGGAGGATGTCGGCGACGAAGGCGCGGAAGGGTTCCATGCTGATGTTGATGGAGGCATCGAGAATCCAGAGGAGACCGGCGGCCATCCAGAGGGCGGAGCTCTGCGGCATGAAGAGCAGGGCGAGGGAGCTGAGAATGGCTCCGACGAGGAAGTAGGGGCGGCGTCGGCCGAGCGGTCCCCAAGTGTGATCGCTGGCGTGGCCGATGAGCGGCTGGACGAGGAGTCCGGTGAGGGGAGCGGCGAGCCAGAGCATGGGGATCTGGTCGGCTTTGGCTCCGAGGTATTCGTAGATGGCGCTCATGTTGGCCATCTGGAGGCCCCAGCCGAACTGGATGCCGAAGAAGCCGACACTCATGTTGAGGATCTGCAGGGATGTGCGGCGCGGTTTATCCATGACTGTGTCCTGGGGCGATCAAGTCGCCGGGCTTAACGCAATGTTACTTCGAAGCCGTTGGGGTTGTCGGGTATCTCGGCGGACCAAGCGGGGCCGGACTGTTGCAGCTCTACATCGCGATGGGCGCCGGGGACGAGGTTCTTCGACCGATTCCACCCGTAAATTTCAAAACGCAAGGTCTTCCACCACGCGGCGTAGCTGCCCTCGTGCTTTCCGGCAGTGAGGGTGAGGGAGCCGTCAGGATTGGGGCGGCAGGTGAAGTGTTCGCGGAGGTAGGCTCCGTTGCGGAAGGCGAAGGTGTGTCCGTCGTCGAGGTAGAGATCGCCCTGGCAGAGGGCGGCTGGCGCGGTTGAGCCGGCGGCGGCAGGGGCGGGGAGATAAACGCGGAGGGTGAGAGGTCCGGTGGGGGTAATGGAGGTGCTCTGGGTGAGCGGCGCGAGAGGCAGGATGCTGCCGGCGCGGGCGTAGACCGGGAGGGAGTCGAGCTTGGGGGTGACCATTAGCGGCTGCGGTTGCAGGAGGGCGTCGCGCTGCTCAAGATCGCGGGCCTGGATGGGAGCGCGGCGGTCGAGGCGCTCGCCGGTCCAGTAGTCGTACCAGATGCCGGGAGGCAAGTGGATTTCGTAAGGAACGAGTTCGTCGGGCGAGGGCGTGGTGGTCACCAGGAGGCTGGGTCCGAAGAGGAACTCACCGGAGGCATCGAGGTCCATGGGGTGGCCATCGTTGGTGGCTTGGGGAAATTCGAGGAAGAGGGGGCGCACGATGGGCAGACCGTTGCGCGAGTTTTCCTCGGCGACGGTGTAGAGGTAGAGCATGAGGCGATAGCGCTCTTCGATGAACTTGCGACGGATGGCGGCGTGTTCCGGTCCATCTACCCAGGGCTCGTGGTCTCGGGTGCCTTTGGCGGCGTGGTCGCGGTCAATGGGCTGGAAGGCGGCGAGTTGAATCCAGCGGGTGAGCAGTTCAGGCGAGGGCGAGCCGCCGAAGCCTCCGACATCGGCGCCGGAGAGGGCGAAGCCGCTGAGTCCGAGGTTGAGAAGCTGCGGCGTGGTCTGGCGGAGGTGGCTCCACTTGGAGGAATTGTCGCCGGTCCAGGTGGCGGCGTAGCGCTGGCCTCCGGCAAAGCTGGCGCGGGTGAGGACGAAGGGACGCTCGTTGGGCTGAAGGGCCAGGACTCCGTCGTAGGTGGCGCGGGAGTTTTCCATGCCGTAGATGTTATGGATTTCGAGATGATTGGCCGTGCGGCGGGTGAATCCCGGCTCGTCGATGCGGTGCTGGACGTCGTCGGGCATGGTTTTGCTGGGATAGCGGAAGACGGCAGGCTCGTTCATGTCATTCCAGAAACCGCTGATGCCGTCGGCGACGAAGTTCTTGTAGAGCGTGCCCCACCAGGCGCGGGAACGTTGCTGGGTGAATTCGGGAAAGACAGATGGGCCGGGCCAGACGGGACCGACATAACGGGAGCCATCGAGGTTCTTGACGAAGTGATCTCCGGCAATGCCGAGGTCATAGGGCGCATAACTCTGGTTGGGCAGTTGGGCGATGTGAAGATCGGTGATGACGACGAGGTGGAAGTGGTCGTCGGCGAGCTTTTTGACCATCTCGGGGAAGTGGGGGAACTTCACTTCATCGATGGTGAAGGGACGGTTCTCTACCTGATAGTCGATGTCGAGGTAGAGGGCATCGGCGGGGATGTGGTCGGTGCGGAGGCGGTTGGCCACTTCCATGAGGCGGGTTTCGGTCTCGTAGCTGTAGCGGGACTGGTGGAATCCGAGAGACCAGAGCGGGGGGAGCGGCGTGGGTCCGGTGAGCCAGGCATAGCTCTGGACGACCTGCTTGGGATCGGGACCGTAGATGAGGTAGTAGTCGAGGGGGCCGTTGGGCGCTCCGAAGGAGTACTGGTCGGGGAGTTCGTGTCCGAAGTCGAAGAAGGCGCGCCAGGTGTTGTCGAAGAGAACTCCCATGGCCTGACCGGAGCGAAATTCGAGAAAGAATGGGACGCTTTTGTAGATGGGATCGGTGGAATCCTGCCATCCGAAGGCATCGGTGTTCCACATGGTGTAGCTCTGACCGAGACGGTCGAGGGGGCCGGGTTTGTCGCCTAGTCCGAAGTAGTGGGCGTCGAGCGCCTTGGTCTTGTAGATGCGGAAGTGATCGCCATTCCATCGGACGGGTTGGGCATCCTGCTGGATGACGTGTCCGGCAAGGTCGGTGACGGTGATTCGCAGGTCGGGGGAAACCTTGACGTGGAGGCGCTGGGTGCGGAATCCGTTCTTCTCGGGAGTGACGGGGACGCGGGCGCTGCGGGCGGAGGTGAGTACGGCCCAGGAGGCATCCTCTGGAAGCGCGCGGGTCTGGGACTGGCGAACGCGGAGAACGTCGTCGCGGAGTGCGGTGATTTCGAGGGTGGCTCCGGAAGAGAACGCTGTCAGGCCGTGATCGTTGGCGCGAACCTGCGAAAGTGCGAGCGCCGGGTGAAAGACGGCGAGAAGCAACGCGAGGCCGAGCGCGTTTTTGAGAAAAACAGGAACCCGAGAGAGGGACGTCGAGACAATGGCGTTATGATTCCGAATCATTTGATGGCATGACCTGAAATGGCCTGCGAGGGCCGAAGAGTCTGCTAAAGGTGCAAGAGATTGTGGTGTCGCGGTAGGGAATAAAACAAGTCTTTTGAAGGTGTGTCACGGTAAACGAGAACAAACCTTCCTACATCAGTGGGTTATCAAAATGTTTCATGGTTGTTACATGCGCAAATGCAGGGGAATTGCGGCGAGAACAGAACTCATAATCACAGCTCCATTGTCAGACGGACGCCTCGCAGCGTATTCGTACGATGGTTCGCCTCGTGCGGAACTAACGATCCGGGCGCGTCATATTAAAAGAGTGATGTGCGGTTCGGCAAAGGAGCCTAGAATACGTTTCGAGAGTTTTTATAGGAGAACCGATATGGATGCGAAAGTCAGTATTGATCTGTTGAATGCCGCTGTTGCCGATGAACTTGCCGCCGTGCACCAGTACATGTATTTCCATTTTCACTTGGACGATCAGGGATTCGGGGCATTATCGACGATGCTGAAGCGCACGGCAATTGTGGAGATGGGGCACGTTGAGAAGCTTGCGGAACGCATTCTGTTTCTGAAAGGTGATGTAAGGATGGAGGCGAATGCCGCAGCGGCCGCGATCACCGATCCGGTGGAGATTATCGCGATGGCTGCTGAGATGGAGCGCCACAGCGCGAATTTCTACAACGATGCCGCGCAGAAGTGCGGAGCCAATATGGACGCGGCTTCCAAGCAATTATTCGAACTACTCGTTAAGGAAGAAGAAGGTCACTTCGCGCAATTTGATACGCAGTTGGATCACTTGCGGAAATTTGGTCCGACCTACCTGGCACTGCAATCGCTTGGGAAAGAGATCCCAGCGGCGGCAACCGGAGAGTAAGAGCCGAAGCCTGCCTGATCGATTTGCGAAAACGCGCCCCATTCAAGCCCTGCTTGAGCGGGGCCGTTTTCATTTTTGGCGACTGGACGCGGGTGAGGGATGAGTTGCCATCGAGGAGAAGCAAGAACAAGAACAAGAGCAACAGCCCCACTCAACGAAAAGAGCGTTGAGTGGGCCACCCGCCCGCCTACAGCCACCCGCCCGCCCGCCTTTGCTTGGCTACTTCGAAGCAGGATCGGTGGATTTGAAGGGGTGTTCGAAGCTGAGATAGACGAAAAGGCCACGCTCGCCGGAGCTTGGGCCAACGCCGATGGGGACGGCTACTCCGGGGACTATTTGGAGATGGTGGCTCAGGTTGTAGGCCCAGCGGACGCCGGGGCTGATGAACAGCGAATGAGAACGCTGCGTCTGATCGTGAGCGACAACAGTTTCCGATCCATTCCACACGGTTTCGGTGAGCACGTTGAAGCGCGGCGTGGCCAGCCAGATCACGCTTTGGCCAAGGTTGTATCCGGTGGTGAAGGCAGTGTCTCCGGCTGGATTTTTTGCGCGGGGAACGATGGTGGCTCCGGCATTCCAGTGGGTGACGAAATGGCGGTTGAGCACGTAGCTGAGAGGGAGACTGACTTGACCACCCCAGCCTCCATAGCCACGGCCGTACTTTGACTGGCCGCTGGGAATGAGCAGCGTGAGGCGAGGGGCAAAGGCGGCGCGGGTTTCTCCGCTACCGACAAGTTGATACCGGTAATTGAGTTGCGTGTCGCCGAATCCGGCACCTGCGCCAGGAAAGGCTCCGGGGCTGACGACGTTGACGCCGTAGCTGTACTGGTTGCGCGCGTTGTGAAGGCCGGGCCACTCCTGCGTGAAGTTGTAGGTCCAATCCTTACTGTTCCAGTAGCGAACGAAAGAGCTGATGTGCTGAACGACTCCGTATTCCTGGTTGTAGGCCTCTTCGACCAGGAAACTATTGTCCTGAATGGGGCCGGTGGCGGGCGGCGGTACGGAAGGGGGCGCAGCTTCATTTGCCGAAGATGCAGGGACGTTGGAGGCAGGAGCGGAGGGCGACTGAGCGAGAGCCGAAGACGCTATCAGAATCAGGTACAAGACTGCAGCCAAAACGGGGGACACTCCCCTGGTAAGGTGTGAGGCCATGGTTGAGTGTATCCCGAGAGGAACGGGCTGAAAAGCAAACCGGCGAGTTCGTAATTGATGGTTGGGGGCCGGGGATATAACATCGGCAGTATGGCTGGAAATCAGGAAGAGCGGGCGCGACTGGTGGCCGGAGGGCCGCTGGAGGGCGAAGAAGGATTTGAGCTGAAGCTGCGGCCTCAGCGGCTGCAGGAATTCATTGGCCAGCCAAAGGTGAAAGAGAATCTGGCGGTTGCCATTGCAGCGGCGCGGGCACGAGGCGAAGCGCTGGATCACATTCTGCTCTATGGGCCTCCGGGGCTGGGAAAGACGACGCTGGCGACGATCATCGCCAACGAGATGGATGCGGCGTTTCAGCAGACATCGGGGCCGACGCTGCAGATCAAAGGGGATTTGACGGCCATTTTGACGAACGTGCAGCACAAGCAGGTGCTGTTTGTGGACGAAGTGCATCGTCTGCAACCGGCGCTGGAAGAGCTGCTGTATTCGGCGCTGGAAGATTGCCGGCTGGACATCATGGTCGGGCAGGGGCCTTCGGCGCGGACACACTCGTTTGAGATTCCGGCATTTACCTTTGTGGGAGCGACGACGCGGATCGGATTGCTATCGGCTCCGCTGCGCTCGCGACTGGGGCTGGTGCTGCGGCTGGAGTTTTATTCGCATGATGATTTGAAGATCATTCTGAATCGCTCGGCACAGATTCTTAATGTCGGGATCGACGACGACGCGGCAATGGAAATTGCAATGCGCTGCCGGGGGACACCTCGCGTGGCAAACCGTCTGCTGCGGAGAGTTCGGGACTATGCGCAGGTGCGGGGGACAGGGCATATCGACATTGCTACGGCTAAGGCGGCTCTGGAGATGCTGGAGGTGGATCAGCATGGCTTCGACGAGGTGGACAGGCGGTTGTTGCTGACGATCATTGAAAAATATCAGGGCGGGCCGGTGGGGGTGAATACTCTGGCGGCAGCGCTGGCGGAAGAGCCGGATGCGATTGAGGAGATTTACGAGCCGTTTCTGATACAGATCGGATTTTTGGATAGGACTCCGAGAGGACGGGTGGCGACTCAGTTGGCGTATAAGCATTTTGGAGTGGAGCCGCCGAAGAGACAGAATATGTTGTTTTGAGAGAAAGGTTTCAAGGTTTCGCAAGGTTTCAAGGTTAGAGGCAAAGGCAACAACAAAGGCAAAGACAAGAACAAGAACAAGAGCAAATCTGGGAGCGCGCTTCGCGCGATCTTTGTTAGAACCCACATACGCTTGCCAAAAGAGGCAAGCGTATATGGGGCACCCGCGGCGCTGGGGGTTCGCGGAACTAGCGATGTTGTTTTCGTTCCTTACACTTTGTTCTCTATCTTGCGGTTGTTCTCTAGCTATCTGTTGTTCTCTACTCTTCTTCCTCTTCTTCGAGGCCGGCTCCGGCAGCTTTGGCGGCAGCGATGATTTTTTCCTGCTGCAAGGCGGGGACGAAGTCGTAGTGATCCATTTCCATGTTGAATGACCCACGGCCCTGAGTCATGGCCGTGAGGTCGGTTCCGTAGGTCAACATTTCAGACATGGGGCAATGGGCGCGGATGATGGTTTGACCGGCCTTGTTGTCCATGCCCTGGATACGTCCGCGACGGGAGTTCATGTCGCCCATGATGGCTCCGGCGAACTCGTCGGGGACGGTGATTTCTACCTGCATGATGGGCTCAAGGAGAGTCGGCTTGGCGACCTCCATGGCTTTTTTGAAGGCGATGCGTCCGGCGGTCTTGAAGCTAAGTTCGTTGGAGTCAACGTCGTGATAGCTGCCATCGAAGAGGCTGACCTTGAAGTCAACCACGGGGTATCCGGCGAGGTAGCCACGGGCGGCGGCTTCGAGGATTCCCTTCTCCACGGCGGGGATGAAGTTCTTGGGAATGGCTCCGCCGAAGATATCGTTGACAAACTCGAAATTTCCTCCACGAGGCAGGGGCGACATACGGATTTTGCAATCGCCGAACTGGCCGTGTCCGCCGGACTGCTTCTTGTGGCGGCCCTGGACTTCGGCGCTGCCGCGAATGGTTTCGCGGTAAGGGACCTTGGGGGCCTTGAGGACGACCTCGGTGTGATAGCGGCGCTTGAGTTTGCTGACCACAACTTCGATGTGCTGCTGGCCGGTTCCGGCGATGAGGAAGTCCTTGGTCTGGGGATCACGGAAGAAGCGCAACATGGCATCCTCTTCCATGAGCTTGTGGACGCCGACGCCGAGTTTATCTTCGTCGGCGCGGGTCTTGGGCTCGATGGCGAAGGTGATGGCAGGCTCGGGAAGCGTGATGGATGGGTACTTGATGGGCGCAGCTTTGTCGCCCAGAGTGTCGCCAGTGAGGGTTTCCTTGAGCTTGGCGACGGCTCCGATGTCTCCGGCAGATAGCTCGGGAACGGGGATGAGTTGCTTCCCCAATACGACGGAGATGTGGGCGAACTTCTCGACTGTGCCACGGACGTAGTTGGTGACGGAGGCGTCGTTTTTGAGCACGCCGCTGACGACCTTGAAGTAGGAGATGCGTCCGGCAAAAGGATCGCTGACGGTCTTGAAGACGAAGAGCGAGAGCGGCTCGGAATTGGCGATTTTGCGCACGGGCGGGTCGGCATCGGGACTGGCCGGAACGCCTTCCACGGTTTTGCGCTCGGTGGCGGCGGGAACGTAATCGATAAGGAAATCGAGAACTTCGTCGCTGCCGATGTTGCCGAGCCCGGAGGCGAACAGGACCGGGAAAAGACGGTCGTCGCGAATGGCATTGTGGATGCCGGTGACGATGTGCTCCTCGGCGATGGTTCCGGTATCGAAGAACTCGCTCATGAGTTCGTCATCGCCTTCGGCTACGAGTTCGACGAGAGCTTCGTGCGCGGCCTTGGCCTGCTCGGCCATGTCGGCGGGAATGTCCTCGACACGGGCGCGTCCGTTGCCGCCGATCTCGTAGTAATAGGCCCTCATTTTGACGAGATCGACGACGCCTTTGAAATTCTTCTCGGCGCCGATGGGAAGTTGAACGGGAACGACACTGCGGCCAAAGGTGTTGGTGAGCGATCCCATGACGCGCTCGAAGTCGGCGCGCTCGCGGTCCATGCGGGTGCAGACGACAACGCGCGGAAGCTTCAGGGCGTCGGCGAGGTTCCATACCTTCTGGGTAACGACCTGAACGCCGGAAACGGAGTCAACGACAACAAGGGCGGCATCGACGGCAGGCATGGCGAGTTCGGCTTCGTGGACGAACATGTTGAAGCCGGGAGTGTCAATCAGATTGATCTTGGTCTTGCCCCACTCGACGGCAGCGAGAGAGGCGGAGATGGTCATCTGCCGGGCGATTTCTTCTTCATCGTAATCGGTGGTGGTGGTTGCATCATCGACCCGGCCCAGCCGGGGAGTGCTGCCGGCAGTGAAGAGCAGAGCCGACACAAGAGAGGTTTTGCCTGAGTGGGAGTGGCCAATGACAGCCACATTGCGGACATTCTCACCATCGTAGGTCTTCACAAAATAACTCCCGAGAGCTTTGATTCAAATCACTCTACATCGAGCTACACGGATTTCCGTCGAAAGCGGCGGCGGCAAACACGCGAGCGCGTTGCAGAACCATTCGCCTACGGCGCCCACCCCTCGAAAAAGACGGCGAGCGTCTTACTGCATTCGTCAGCTACACCAACCAGCCATTCCGCTCCTACGGCACGCCGGACTTGACGCACCACAGACCACCCAAAGTTGGGGGCGGAAGGGCAAAACTGTATGCACCTTACGGCGCATTTGGAAGAACAACTAAAGCAGAGCATCGTAGCACACGGGCGGAGCAGGCTCAATTTCACGTGGCTGCAACATTTCTGCTTACTAGGTGTGATACACGAGGGGGAAGAAACGTGCCATAGCCATGCGTCACAGAATGATGTGATGGGAAGCTTGGGCGGGGCGGTAGGATGATGGGAAGCAAAGGCAGAAACCTGTGAGGTGGAACGTACGGCTAACCCCACATATGCCAAAAGACGGCATATGTGGGCCACCTGGGTGCCTGTTGAG
>Ga0255336_102061_pt1 | contig 11266 bp, 10 predicted proteins | sample MeOH1_35cm_T3_17_FD_189102 | JGI IMG/M metagenome (GOLD analysis project Ga0255336, IMG submission 189102) | Sandy soil microbial communities from University of British Columbia, Vancouver, Canada - MeOH1_35cm_T3_179 | ecosystem: Engineered > Artificial ecosystem > Sand microcosm > Unclassified ...
TCATTCAGTCGTCAACTATGTTTCGACACGCACCGGCCGCCCCATGCCGATGCCGTTTGCGCGTGGCGAAGAGAAGTTTGAAATCGTCGTGCCGCATGCCGTGGGCGTGAATGAGAGCAACGCGCATTTCGCGGCCGGACTCGCTGGACTCGGGATCATCCACACATTCTTGTACACGGCGCGGGCGCATATTGCTTTGGGTGACCTCGTGCCGATCCTTCAGGATTGGCGGCCGGCTCCGTACCCGTTCTATGTCGTGTATCCGCCTAACCGGCATGTGAGCAATCGATTGAGAGTGTTTATCGAATGGGTGGCGCAACGTTTTGAGTTGTCCGGGACGATAGCGGGGGCGTAGGTGTGCTTTGCTGTGTCGGCAAGCCGGTAAACAACGCCGTGCTCCTTTAATTGCAGACAGGTCAGGTTTCGGATCCTTACCAGATTCCAGAAGTATTTCTCCACCGTTGAGAGAATGATTCGCACGATCGTTCGCATAGAATCTCCTCCAGATCCACTGACAGGGTCGGATAAAAAAACGGAGGAGAGATATGAGGATGCAGACACGAGCATTGGGCGTGATGAAGGTGATGGCCGCGTTGTTGATCAGTACGGCTGCGCACGCGCAGAGCGCGGGGGATGTGGTCGCGAATCTTGGCTGGTTTCATCTCGCGCCGCAGCAGTCGAGCAAGCCGCTTACGGTCAGCGCCCTGGGCACGAGCACGACGGAGACCGGCACCGGGGCATCCGTCGACAACGCGGACACGTTCGGTCTCACGGCGACCTATTTCATTACCGACCACATCGCCGCCAGTGCCGTGCTCGGCGCGCCGCCAAAGTTCAATTTGGCCGGCAGCGGATCACTCGCTTCACTCGGACAGATGGGGACGGCGTATGAATGGAGCCCGACCTTGCTCCTCAAGTATTACTTCAATAACGCGCAGAGCAACCTTCGGCCCTATCTTGGCGCTGGCGCAGCCTATGTCTGGTATAGCGGAGTGAAGTTGAGTTCAGCGATGTCGAGCGGCAGTTTCCTGTACTCCTCAACCTATGGGACCGCACTGGAAGGGTCGACCACGGCCAAGCTGAGCAGTTCGTTTGCACCGGTCATCAACGCCGGGCTTTCTTATAATCTCAGCAAGCATTGGTCGATCGACGCCTCGCTTTCGTATATGTGGCTTTCGACGCGTGCCACGCTGACGACTCAGTCGAAACTTGGGACGGTGACCAGCAGTACCAAGATCAAACTCAACCCCATCGTCTCGTTTGTTTCCGTGGGGTATAAGTTTTAACCCGCGGTTTTAACCGGGCTTGCTGACCGTGACCGGATCGAGCCAGAGTTCCTTGCGCTCGACCGGCACCCAGTTGGGAAGGAATGGATTTTTCAAGTCGATCAGAACGCGCCGTTCCAGATGCAGGTCGGCCACGGCCCGCGCAAAATTCTTCTGGAAGAGGGCTTCAAAGCTACCGTCCTTCCGCATTTCCTCCAGCCCGTCTTTAATGCGTTGCGCGATCAACGGGTAAGACTTGTTGACGTAGAAGAATTGCGCATACGAGTACCGGATCAACAGATGGGTTTCGATCGCCATGTCGGGGTACTGGGCCTGGAACGAAATAAGTTCGGGCGTGATCTCGAGAACACCGCGCGGGAACAGATCGAATCGGCGGTGAGCCAGCATGGGGAACAGGAGGTCGTAGTGGCTCGTCGTGACCAAGGGAATCCCGTTGTACCGGTACACGGGCACATCGCCCCAGTCCTGAGCTTGTCCAATACTCAGGAGACGAAGGCCCTGGATGTCGTTGACTTGGTTGATCCTCGCCTGCTGATCGCGCCGGATCAGCGAAACCCGATAACCGAGTAAGCCTTTATCGATAGGAATGGCAATCGGAAGGGTCTGCGCGTTGAGGTCCGGATGACCGCAATCGCTCGCGATCACATTCATCAGGCGACCCGATATGACCTCCTCGACTTCGCGCTGCGTCGACATCGGCGCGGAGTATGCGTCGATAACGTACGGTCCGTACGTGGAGATCGTATGGTCCAGCGCCGCGATCAGGAAGTCCCAGCGCCTCTCCCGAACGACTTCATCGGGCACGCGAAGGATGCGGATATGCATGGGCGCAGCCGGGGCGGCAGGCTCCGGATTGCGGGTCTGAGCCTCGGCGACACCGGTCAATGAAAGGCGGGCCACGCTCGTGAGCAACAAGGCATAAGCAAGAGCACGAATGCCGGCAGTCCAATCCCTTCGCATGTGCTTTCCCCTGACGGGGGCCTCCAACTGGGTTCGAGCGCGGTGCGCTCCTGAAATTCAAATCGACGTGGCGTGTGTGATTGGGGGCCGCAGGGGGATGGGCTTGAGGGTGCTGTCGCGAAGCGGACTGAATCCTACGATAGACACACTGCGCGATCAATAGAATCAGGGCTTGCTCTGAGGTGCTGCCGGGCAATTTCCGGTTGCCGAATGTCAGGAGGTCCAACGCCGTGCCGGTGCCAAAACGCATGCGCAGGGTCTTTCATACGTCATCGCCCGCGGACAATTCTTCCGGATCCCGAGGCATCTTTCGGTCGATTCGGCCGATTCTGCGGTAGCCCGCCTTGCACCTTGTCAGCATTAACCAGAGTCCCACGGGCACATACTACTTTCCGCTTCGTCTCAGGAGCACTATGCTTTGCACGGCAAAGAGAAATGAACATTCGTCCCAAAATCGATGTTTTAGAACTCTGACTTAGGGGAAGGCCAGTGGAACTTGAAAACCGTACTTTGGCACGTGTGACGAAGCGGCTCGTCCCGTTCCTGATCCTCTGTTATTTCATAGCGTACCTGGACCGTGTCAACGTCGGTTTTGCCGCGTTGCAGATGAATAAGGACCTCGGGTTTTCCGCAAGTGCGTACGGCTTCGGTGCCGGGATTTTTTTCATCGCTTATTTTTTCTTCGAGGTGCCGTCCAATCTGCTGCTGGAGAGGTTCGGGGCGCGCCGATGGATTGCGCGGATCATGTTCACCTGGGGCATCCTCGCCGGCGCGATGGCGTTCATCCCCGGTATCTCGCGGTTGACAGGCCTCTCGGCGGCGCACGTGTTCTACACCCTGCGGGTGTTGCTCGGCATTGCCGAAGCGGGATTCTTCCCGGGCATCATCTTCTTCCTGACCTTGTGGTATCCGGCGGTCTATCGCGCTCGCGTGGTCAGTTATTTCATGGTGGCCATCCCGTTATCGACTGTCATTGGCGCACCCATCTCCGGCGCGCTGCTGAACCTGGATAAACTCGCCAGTCTGGCGGGCTGGCAGTGGGTCTATCTCATCGAAGCGCTACCGGCTCTGTTTTTGTCGTTCGTGGTCCTGTTTTATCTCACCGATAAACCGGCGGACGCGACCTGGCTTGCGGCCGAGGAGCGCGACTGGCTCGTGAACCGGCAAGCCCAGGAGCGCGCGCAGCGCGAGGCCGTGCGCACCTTCAGCGTGCGGGAAGCCTTGTTCAATCCGCGGGTTCTCGCGGTGGCACTCATCTACTTCGGCGCAAACGCGACGAACTATGGCCTGAGTTTCTTCCTGCCGCAGATTGTCAAAGGGTTCGGCCTCGGTAATGTCCAGACGGGCCTCGTGACATCGCTGCCTTACATTGTCGGCGCATTCGGCATGGTCTTGTGGGGGCGTCGCTCCGACCGCAAGCTCGAGCGCAAGTGGCATGTGGCCATCCCGCTGCTGGTGGCGGCCGGTGGAATCGCGGCATCGACGGCACTGGACGATCCGGTGCTGAAGATGATCGCGCTATCGATTGCCGGCTTTGGCATATTCGGCTGCCTGCCGGTGATCTGGACGCTTCCCGCCGCCTTTCTTTCGGGAGCGGCCGCAGCGGGCGGCATTGCCGCGGTGAACTCACTGGGCAATCTGGCGGGCTTCTTCGGACCCTATGCGATGGGGTGGATCAAGGACAGTACCGGCAGCTTCGCCGCCGGATTGCTCTGTCTGGCAGGGGCGGGGCTGGTCGGCGTCGCAGCCGTCCTCGTGCTTCGTCACGACACCGCTCTGGAGAACGCGCCGGGTCCTCTCGTCGAAGAAGGCTCGGGACGACGCGCTTAAGCGTCTGAGCCATGGGCATGGCTTGCCCTTCGTTGCCGCTCCGGGCGTGCATCGGCATATAAGGATTTCCCTACAGCCGAATCAGCATACGCCCATGCCCATTTTCCGCGTTTCCTGACTGCGTGAGCCCGGTCGCGAGCCTAGAATTTGACGATCGAAATGGCCTTACCGGTTAGCCGCCATGATTCCGTATCTATCCGAGCGAGAGAATGCTGTGGAGCATATCCACACTATCTGCCTGCGCTTGTTCGATTCATGGTGTGAGAACAGGAACGTTATTCCGCTCGCGTACCTGATGCATTGCTGGCCTCTGATCAATAGCGGTCCCATATCGATCAGGCGCCTGGCGGACACCATGTGGGAACTGCGGAAATACCACGCGGAAACGCTCGATGGCGAGGAATCGGGTGTGCTGTGCGATCTGGCCGATTGTATCGACGAGATTCTCGGCAATTCGTTCGGGCCGTTCCATATTGCCGCAAACGGTTAGGTTCGCATTGATCGTTGTTGCCGGGGCGAACCGGAATGAATTTGAAAGCTCGGCCCAATCCGTTCGATGTACGCCCGCTGTCTGCCGACGTGCTGATGAAAAAAACGCATTGAAGCCGTCGTCTCCCGCCATCGGGTTCCCAGTCTTTAACGGGCTATAAGGGGCGCGTGCGACGAGGCGCGGCTCTGGTCTGCTCACATAAAAGATCTATATCGACGGCAGGCGAACAGCGTGTCGTCCCCGGTGAGCTCACGATAACCGCCGTTACGCACCGAGTGCAGATTGGCGAAAACGAGGATCAGGGCATTCGCGGGGGGATATGGTTCTCAACACGTTCAGCGCGCTGTGCGGATCGCTGGGCCGCTTTCGCCACAGCGTGCTCCTGCGGCTCCTCGCGACCGTCCTCCTGTTCAGTTGCGTGGTTACGCTGCTGCTGACCGCGCTTCAACTCTACGGCGACTACGAGCGCGGGATCACACTTATCCAGAGCCGGCTGTCGGATATCGACCGGAGCTATCGAGACAGTCTCAGCGAGGGTTTGTGGCGGCTTGACCGGCAGCAGCTTCAACTCGAACTGGAGGGCATGCTTCGTCTCGCCGACATTCGCGCCGCCGAGGTACGCGAGTCCGGCACGATCGCCTCGCCGCTGGTGGTGACCGCCGGCAAGCGCATGAGCGACGCGGTCGTGTCGCGCGAATTTCCGATTTCTTATCACATCCACGGTGCGGAACGGAAGATCGGCACCTTGTACGTTGAAGCGACGCTCTCCGATCTCTATCGCGCGCTGGCGCAAACCGCGCTCGTGATCCTGGTGAGCCAGGCCGCCAACACGTTTCTCGTCGCGCTCTTCATCATCTATATTTTCTCGCGGCTCGTCACGCGGCACCTCGCCGCCATCGCGCGGCTGGTCGGCCGTTACGATTTTCGCGAGGCGCCCCGGCCGTTCAGCCTGCAACGTCGCCAGCCCCGCCGGTCCGACGAACTCGATCGCGTAGTCGCCGCGTTTCATTCAATGGGCATGCGTCTGCACTCCGCCTATCTCGACGAACGCGCCGCCGCGGCGCAACGCGAAGCGCTGCGTTCGGCCGAAGCGGCGAACCGGGCGAAGGGCGAATTCCTCGCCAACATGAGCCACGAATTACGTACCCCGCTGAACGGCATCCTGGGCTATGCGCAGATCCTGCAGCGCGACAGTGCGCTGAACGAACGGCAACACGCCGGCGTGGCCGTCATCCAGCGCAGCGGCGAACATCTGCTGACGCTGATCGACGACACGCTCGACTTCGCGAGGATCGAAGCGGGCAAGCTGCGGCTGGAGATCGGCGACGTGGCCTTGCCGGGCCTCGTGGATGTGATTCGCGAGATCATCGGCGTGAAGGCGGAAGAAAAGCAGCTTGAATGCGTCTGCGAGATCGCGTCCGACGTGCCCGGCGGCGTGCGTGCCGACCCGCGACGGCTGCGGCAGGTGCTGTTCAACCTGCTCGCGAACGCCGTCAAATTCACCGATCGGGGCAGGGTAAGCCTGCTGGTCACGCGGACACTTCCCGGCGCTGTACGGTTCAACGTGCACGACACTGGAATCGGCATTCCTCCGGACCAGTTGGGAACGGTCTTCCAACCCTTCGAGCAGGTCGGTAGTCCAGAGCGCCGCGCCGAGGGCACCGGGCTCGGGCTTGCAATCAGCCGGGAGTTCTTGAGGGCGATGGGAAGCGAGATCCACGTCGAGAGCCGGGTCGGGCAGGGCAGTACCTTCTGGTTCGAACTGGCGCCCGCCACGATGCTGCCGCCTGGCACGTCCCGCCAGCCGGTCACACATGTCGCAACCGGCTACGAGGGGCCGCGCAGGAAGGTGCTGATCATCGACGACGTAGCCGTCAATCGCACGGTGATTGCCGAGTTGCTGAACCGGCTCGGCTTCGAGACCGTCGAGGCGGCGAGCGGCCTCGAGGGACTGGCCAAGGCTCAAAGCGAGCGGCCGGCGTTGATCATCACGGATATCGTGATGCCCGGCATGGACGGGCTCGAGGCCACGCGGCGGTTGCGTCAGACGCCGGGCTTCGCCGATCTGCCGATCATTGCGGTGACCGCGAGCCCTTCCGGCAGAGACGAGAAAAAGAGCCGCGCGGCCGGGGTGAATGCGTTTCTCCCCAAGCCGGTCGAGTTCGACCGGCTGCTGGCCTGGATTGCTGCGTTGCTTGAGATCGAGTGGACCTATGCAGCGACGGGCATGTACCCCGCGCAGCCCGATGTGCTTGCCGTGCCGGCGGGGGAGATGGACGAGCTGCATCGTCTTGCGCGGCTCGGCAACATGCGGGATATCGTGTTGTGGGCCGACCGTGTTGCTGCACTCCATGCGGACTACGAACCATTCGCGACGCAACTGCGTGGTCTGGCGAAGGGCTATCAGTCGAAAGCGATCCTCTTGCTTGTGGAGCGGCATCTTGATGCGAGGTCCGCGCCATGAGCGAGTTCAATGCGAACCCGGGCGCCGGTATGAGCGAGCCGCCGGCAATTCTCATTGTCGATGACAAGCCGGCCAATCTCAGCCTCGTGGTCGACAGTCTCGCGGACCAGGGCTTTCGCGTGCTGGTCGCGCTCGATGGTGTGGAAGCGCTCGAACGCGCGCGGTTTTCGCAGCCTGATCTCATTCTGCTCGATGTGAAGATGCCCGGCGGCATCGACGGTTTCGAAACCTGCCGCCGGCTCAAGATGAACGAGCAGACGCGCGATATTTCGGTGATCTTCATGACGTCGCTTACCGGCATCGAGGACCTGATCGAAGGTTTCGCGGCGGGCGGCGCCGACTACGTGACGAAGCCTGTCCAGATCGACGAAATGATGGCGCGCATCGGCACACATCTGTCGTTGCGCGCCATGCACAAGCAGCTTGTCGCACAGAACCGGCAATTGTCGAACGAGGTGAGCGTGCGCCAGCAGGCCGAAGCGGCGTTGTCCCGTGCGCGCGACGAACTCGAGGCACGTGTCGCGCTACGCACCACGGAACTGGCGCGGGCGAATGCAAGCCTGCGGCTGGAGATAGAGGAGCGCAGGCGCGCTGAAGCGAAGTTGCTGTCGAGCGAGGCGCGGTTTCGCACCATTGTGGAGACGAGTCCGCTGCCGTTTTGCATCACGTCGATGCCCGATGGAACTCTGCTCTACATGAACGAGCCGTTTCGCGAATTGTTTGGTTTGCCCATGCACACGGACACGATTATTCGTGTTGTGGACTTCTATGTGAACCCTGCCACGCGCGGCAGGCTGGTGCAGTATCTGCGCACAGAGGGAAGTTTTCGCAACACCGAAGTCAATTTCAAGCGGCCCGACGGCACCACGTTCTGGGCGATGCTCACCGCACGGGTTGCGACTTTCGACGACGCACCGGCCATCTATGTCGGTCTCAACGACGTCACGGCGCGCAAGCAGGCCGAGGTGAAATTGCGCGCGAGCGAAGCGAGCCTTGCCAACGCGCAGCGGCTTGCGAGGCTCGGTGACTGGGAGTGGGACACCACAGGCGGCGTGATCCATTGGTCCGACGAAATGTACCGTATCCTCGGGTTGACGCCGGATGGTTCGCGACCGGATTACCGGACTTTTCTTGCGGCCGTGCATCGTGACGACCGGGCGCTGGTGAGGCGTGCTGTACGCGCGTTGCTGGCCGAGCGGCGGCCGTACAGTCTCGATTGTCGTGTAAGAGGAGCGGACGGTGTAGTGCGGATCGTCCAGTTCCAGGCCGAGGCCGTGCCCGGCGCCGCGACGCAGCGACTAAAGGTGGTCGGCACGATTCAGGACGTTACGGAGCGCAAGGGCATCGAGCACGAGCTGCTGGAGTCGCGCGAACAATTGCGCGAATTGTCTGCCTACATGGAAGCGATTCGCGAAGAAGAGAGAAAACGCATTGCGATGGAAATTCATGACGAACTCGGGCAGTTGCTGACCGCCCTGAAAATGGACGTTTCGCTGCTCAAGATGCGCCTTACCGGTGATTCGGACGCCTCGAAGAAAGCCGACGAGATGCGCGAACTGGTTGAAAAGACCATCTGGATGGTGCGCAACGTGGCCAGTCATCTTAGGCCCGCCGCGCTCAACTTCGGCATTGTGTCGGCGCTGGAGTGGCTGGTGGAAGACTTCGGCCGCCGCAAGGGCGTGGCCTGCCAGTTGTGGATCAATGGCGGCGAGCCCGTTCTTGACGATGCCCATGCCACTGCCGTGTTTCGTATCGTGCAGGCGTCGCTGACCAACGTCGCGCGCCATGCGGGCGCGTCACGGGTGGACGTGACGTTGACCAGCAGCAACGCGGTGCTTGATCTCCACGTCAGCGACGACGGTTGCGGTTTCGATCCGGCAGCAGCGAGCATGGGTTACTCATACGGATTGCTTGGCATGAGCGAGCGCGCACGGCTGATTGGCGGATCGCTGCGGATCGACAGCTCGCCCGAGACGGGCACGGTCGTTTCGATTCACGTCCCGTTGGACGACGGGCTACGCTCATGATCAGGATCCTGATTGCCGACGACCACGCGATCGTGCGTGGCGGATTAAAGCAGATCATTGCGACGACGACGGACATTGTGGTTGCAGGCGAAGCGGCGCAGGGCGCCGAGGCGATCGAGAAGCTGCGCACGTGCCAAGTCGACCTATTGCTGCTGGACATGACGATGCCCGGCATCAGCGGCGTCGACCTGATCCGGCGTGTGCGCACCGAACAGCCGGTGCTACCCATCCTGGTGCTGAGTATCCACAACGAAGCGCAGGTCGTCGCGCGTGCCGTGCGTGCCGGCGCGACCGGTTATGTCACGAAGGACAGCGATCCTGACATCATTCTTGCCGCTATTCGCAAGCTTTCCGGTGGCGGCCGGTTCATCGATCCGAAGCTGATCGATGTCATGGTCTTCGACACCCATTCCAGCGATGCCGCGCCGCATGAGATCCTGTCCGACCGCGAGTTCCAGGTGCTGCATCTGCTGGCTGCGGGCAAGAGCATCAACGCTATCGCCGAGGTGCTGGTGCTCAGTGCGAAGACCATCAGTACACACAAGATGCGTCTCATGCAAAAACTCGGTCTCGACAACAACGCCGAGCTGATTCGCTATGCGATCAAACATGGTTTGAGCTCCGAACGAGAGCGGTCGTAGGGAAATTCCGACAAGAAAACCAGCCGCTCCTGAAGCCACAATCTACTTCTCCCGACGGACAAGGTCTTGTGAAGCTCCTAGCATGGTCTGATGGGCACGGTTGGACAGGATGACGAACCACGGAGAGTCATATGGTTGCGGTGGAGCAGTCGTTGCGCGTACTGGTTGAGAAATGGCTTGGCGCGGCGCACGCCGTGCCTCTTCGCGTGCGCTCGATTCATCGGATTCGTTCCAGGCGCAGACGGTGCGTGTGCATCGAGGTAGAACGCCCAGCCGACTTCACGACGCACTCCTTCACGCTCTATTTCTTTCGCCACGACGACGGCGCCTGGCACATCTATCCGGCCGAAGCCGTGCGCCCCGCCATGAGTATCGAGCGGCTGGCCGCTTGAACAGACATGCATCGCTCTTATCCGCCAAAATATAGCGAAAACATGCGCGTCCGCACTCTTCAGTGCACGCGTCGATCAGCACCTCAACGAAACGCATCAGCGTCCTTCATTCTGGATTCCGAACGTTTTTATCCATCATACTATTGATGGGCCCACGATCCTGGACTACGGCACTGTTGCGTGTCGAACAAAGGACGCCGTTGCGCGATGTTGTCTGAAGAAATCGATTTGATTAAATGTTCCGGGAAATGTGTGCGCCTGCATATAGGAAATGCTTTTGCTCGCCGAAGCTTGCGAAGCGTCACGATGGCGAGTTGATCCGGCCTGCCCCGCGGCGTGTCGTGACTCAACCCTGAAACCCATTCCTGTGAGAGATCATCCGATGAAAACCGACTTCACCCGTACCGGCGAACTCAAGAACATCGCCAGCTATCCGCAATGGCTCCAAAACGTCGTCAAGGATTGCGAGGAAGCAAAGCGCAAGGTTGTCTATCATCCGTTGTGCAAGGCGATGAAGGACGCGACCCTCGACCTCGAAAGCACACAACGCTTTCTTATCGGCTTTTTCCCCGTCATCGAGCAGTTCCCGCAGTTCATGGCATCGAACCTCATGAAGGCCCGCTTCGGCCATTCGCAGGGCGAAGGGATGGCACGCTCTTATCTGATCCAGAACATCCGGGTCGAGAACATGCATGCCAAGCACTGGCTCCAATGGGCAGGTGCGAGCGGCCTCGAACTCGACGACTTGCTGACGCAAGAAGTGCCGAGCGAGATGCACGCACTCGCGCACTGGTGCGGACACGTCAGTTTGACCGATGAACTGGCGGTCGCGGTGGCGGCAACGAACTATGCCGTGGAAGGCGCAACGGGAGACTTCTCGTGTTTTGTATGCTCGGAAGAAACGTACGCAATGACGTTCCCGGAGCCCATTCGCAAGTCGGCCATGCGCTGGCTCAAAGTGCATGCCCATTACGATGACGAGCACCCGTGGGTGGCGCTGGAAATCGTGGCTACGCTACTGGGTACGAATCCGACGGTGGAGCAGATCAACAAGATCCGCGCCGCCATTCGCAAGAGCTACGACTATATGCGCATGACACTCGACTACGCCTACGGAACGCCGGCGGAAACGGTGACAGTGCGCGCAGTGGAGGAGGAGCCGGTGGCGGCTTGACC
>Ga0255336_102063_pt1 | contig 11264 bp, 14 predicted proteins | sample MeOH1_35cm_T3_17_FD_189102 | JGI IMG/M metagenome (GOLD analysis project Ga0255336, IMG submission 189102) | Sandy soil microbial communities from University of British Columbia, Vancouver, Canada - MeOH1_35cm_T3_179 | ecosystem: Engineered > Artificial ecosystem > Sand microcosm > Unclassified ...
TGTAAATAAGATTTAATAATCCAGCTAATCTAAAAAGCAAATTCTAACGAATTTGCTGCATAGTAAAGATAAAACATTTTGCTATTATTGAGCATTTTTTTAAGGTTATAAAATGACTAATAACAGTCTACAGAAGAATAGAGTGGAACTCAAAGGTATTGTAGAAGTGCAGAGTATTTCTTCTATATCCAAAGAAGGAAGAAACGGTGTGAATGAATACGGTAGTGATTTATTGGAGCGAATATTATCTAAAGGTAATATGAATAATGCTTATAAAAGAGTAAAAGCCAATAAGGGAAGCCATGGTATTGATGGTATGACAGTAGATGAACTTTTACAATACCTAAAAGAACATGGACAGAAATTAAGGCAAGCACTATTGGAAGGTAGATATAGACCTCAACCGGTCAGAAGGGTAGAGATACCAAAACCTGATGGAGGTAAAAGATTACTTGGAATACCTACTGTAGTAGACAGAGTTATTCAGCAAGCTATAGCGCAGGTTTTAACGCCGATATACGAAAACAAATTTTGTGATAATAGTTATGGTTTTAGACCGCTAAGAAGTGCGAAGCAAGCAGTTGAAAAATGTAAGGCATATATTAATGCAGGATATACATGGGCGGTAGATATAGACCTTGCGAAATACTTTGATACAATAAATCATGATAAATTAATAAGAATACTATCTAACGATATTAAAGATGGCAGGGTAATATCTCTTATACGAAAATACCTACAAAGTGGAGTAATGATAAATGGCGTAGTTATGGATACAGAAGAAGGTGCACCGCAAGGTGGCCCATTATCACCACTACTTAGCAATGTTATGTTACATGAACTTGATATGGAACTAACAAGGCGAGAGCTTTTCTTTTGTAGGTATGCAGATGATTGTAATATCTACGTTAAAAGCAAGAAAGCTGCAAATAGGGTAATGGAGAGTATAACAAGATTTATTGAAGAAAAGTTAAAACTTAAAGTGAATAAGGATAAAAGTACAGTAGATAGGCCTTGGAAACTTAAATTTTTAGGATTTTCCTTTTATAGAGGAAAAAGTGAATATAGAATAAGAATTCATGAGAAACCACTAAACAAATTTAAAGCAAAACTAAAAGAAATAACCTCTAGAAGTAATGCAATGAATATAGAATATAGGTTTCTAAAATTAAAGCAAGCAATAGTAGGATGGATAAATTATTTTGCTATTGCAGACATGAAAAGTATTCTTAAAACACTTGACGAATGGCTAAGGCGAAGGATTAGAATGTGTTTTTGGAAACAGTGGAAAAAGATTAAAACAAAACATGATAATCTTGTGAAATTGGGAACTAAAAATTATAAAGCGTGGGAATACGCAAATACAAGAAAAAGCTATTGGAAAATATCCAACAGCTACATCCTAACCAAAGCCTTGACTAATAAATATCTTAAAGAAATAGGTTTAATTTCTATATTGCAAATATATTCATTAAAACATTAATTTCTATTGAACCGCTGTATACCGAACGGTACGTACAGTGGTGTGAGAGGACGGAAAATAAAATAATTATTTTCCTCCTACTCGATTTTATAGAGAATACTAATAGATGCTATTTTAAAAATTACTTATTAATCTAACTTTTTACCAGCCACTACTTCCTACAGCATTGCTAACGATTGCTGCAATTCTATTTATCGGGATATCAACTATAGATCCAAGTGTTCTTCCGCTACAATCAAATCTGTTTCTATTCCTATTTCTATCTGTATTTCTGATTCTGTTGCTATTCCTGTCTCTATCCATTTCATCAGTGCATTCATGGTCCCTTCTATCGCTTTCTCTTTCATCCTCACAGCAGTTACCCAGTGCGCACCCAGGAGCTGAACCAAGTTGAAGTATTAATCTAACAACACATCTATTAACAGACGCAACAACTCCAGTAAATCCTCTTCCGGATTCTCCACCGCTAGTTGTAAATATTGTAACTGTTTGTCCAATATGACGTGCTAAATCACCTGCAAAACCAAATCCATCTGGCATATTAAAGACCTCCTTATTATATAAAAGTAGTTGCATATCTTGTCCTGCTACATATTATGCAGTTAGCTTTTAAAGGTGAGTGTTGATAGCAAAATATCTGTATAAATTTGGGATTTTTTCATTTATACCAAGTTACTAATTTTTATGAAAAGTGCTATAATATTTAACAGATGGGAGTGATTTTTACGAAACTTATATGTAAATGCGGAAATGTAGAAGATATTATATCAGATAAACCATTAGAGAGCTTTCAACTCAAAAACTGTGGTGATGGTACTACGGCATTAGTTTGTAAAAAAAGTAGTGAAGTTGTATTCATAAACAATAATAATGGTTAAAGGCTCTGATTAGTTGGGACCTTTTTTTATTTTTAACTAGTTTTACAATATCCTTCCTATCAGCCAAGGTGTTAATTTCATTAATAGAAAGAAAAAGCCACATAATGGTATTCATATCCATCATGTGGCTTTTTCTTATTTGATATATAAAGATACATTTTTAGTATGATCAACATATGTTTTAGAAAATATATGCTCATTAGTTTTACTATTTAATACATAATAAAGATAATTAGTATTTGCGGGGTGGATAGCAGCATTTATTGACTTAGTTCCTGGATTTCATATTGGTGATGGAGGTAATCCTTTATTTAAGTAGGTATTATATGGAGATTGAACTTTTAAGTCTTTATTATATAGCTTATCCTTATGCCCAATTACGTATAAGATTGTTGCATCTATTTGCAATGGCATATTTCTATTTAACCTATTGTAAATAACACTTGATATTTTGGGCCTGTCTACATCTTTTGCAGCTTCTTTTTCTATTAGAGAAGCAGTTATTACAATATTTGTTATATTTAGTTTGTTTTTAGTTATATAATTTTTATTAGGTTCCATATTTATTTCAAAAGTTTTAAGCATTTCATTTATAACTCGATGCATTCTTAGGAAGAGAATATGTGGCAGGATATAAGAAGCCATCTAACTTATGTTTATCATTTGGCACCCCTTTTAAAAACCAATAATTATTATCTGTCCAGTTTTCGGTTTCATTTATAAAATCTTTTTCTGTAACCAATCCTGATTTTTCTAATTTTTGTCCGATTTCTTCATTTGTGTATCCTTCAGGTATTGTAACCTTTACAGTATTAACCCTTACAGTATTAACTTTGTTATTTAAAGTATTGTATAGGTGAAATATTCCATATGATATTAAAATAAAAACAATAATCATAAAAATAAATTTTTTCAATTTCATAATTAAAGGTTCATATCATGTAACTCTTGAGGTTGATAAGAACCAATTTCAACTCCTTTTTATCGTTAAATGTATTTTTAGTATAACATATATGAAGAACAACATTATTTAAAATTCTAAGAACAAATTTATATGAGAAATATAAATTTGATAGATAAGATTAGAAAAATTTTTAGTTACTTCAGATTATTCTTATTTAATGAATCTAAAACCTAGAGGGAGAAATCTTTCTACGCTTTTTTATTTTTGTAACTTTTAGAAGGATAATTAAAAGTTTTCTAGAATTGTAAATAATATGTAAACAAAATGTTTTTATATAGGGGGAATATTTTAATGAGAGTTAAGTTAAAACATGAAAATGGAGTTATTAAGGATATTAAAGTTGGGTACTCATGGACAACATTTTTCTTTGGATTTTGGGTTCCGGTAATAAGAGGACAATGGTCAGATTTTGCAATTATGCTTCTTTCAGCTGTACCTACAATTGGAATTTTACCTTTTATATGGACCTTTAAGATTAACAAAAGATATTGCCAACATTTATTGGAAAAAGGGTATAAGCCTGCAACTCAAGAAGACCTAAGAATTTTGAATTTAATGGATTATTGCGTTCGAACTCAATCTAATGCAATAACTGGGTAAATATACACTTATAGTTATATAAAAGGCACTAATTACTAAGGACTATATTTTTTAGAAGATGTAATTCTAATTAGTGGAGGTGAAGTTAATGAGCTGTTATACAGTGACCGAATTAGCTGAAGAACTTAAGGTTCATCCAGAAACAATAAAGAGAGAAGTTAATAGAAATAAATTAAGACATTTTAAGGTCGGAACTGAGCTGAGGTTTAAACAAGAACATGTTGATGAATATACAAATGTTTTAAGATATGGTAAGACTACTAAGGAAATAGAGTTAGAAAAAGAAATTGAGGAATTAAAATTACTTATTGATGAAAAAGATAATTTTATAAATGTAGTAAGGACGGAATTATTAAAAATGAATTCTAAATAAGTCAGTTTTAATAATATAAGTAGTAGTTATAGATATAGTAATTTCCATGTTTTATGCATTGAGATAAAATTAATATTAATATATCATAGTATTACTATGGACTATAAATTGCAAATAAAAAAATATCGCATGCTTAGGCGCATGACACAAACTGAACTTGCCAAGAAGGCTAATGTTAAGCAGTCTTACATAAGCCAATTAGAAAAAAACAGTGGGAGAATAAAAAGTCCAACTCTTAGAGTAATTTTTAAATTAGCTGCAGCTCTTGAAGTTTGCCCTCACATTTTAGTAAAATATAATACTACATGTGATAGAAGTTGCTGCTACGATTGTGAACACTTAATATAATAAAAAAGTAAGATAAAGCACTACAGAATACATTGATATTCTGTAGTGCTTTCTTGTATTTTACTGTGATTTTTTATAACAATAGTACCCAAATAGTACCCAATCATACATTTTACCCTTACTTATCAAAAACAAAAAAGCCTGCGAACCATTCAACTCACAAGCTTTTGTTTTGGCAGGGGTACTAGGACTCGAACCTAGGCCAACGGTTTTGGAGACCGCTACTCTGCCAACTGAGCTATACCCCTAAGACAAGAATTATTATATAACATGATGTATAAAAAAGCAACAATTTTTAAATATATATTTTAACTTATATTTTAAAATATATTTCATAAAGAAATTGTGGTAAAATAGTAATAGAAAATTAATGGAGAGGTTAACATATGAGAAACAATAAAAAATTAGCAGTTTTAATACTTATAATTGGTGTTTTAGGTCTTGCTGCTACAGCATACTTTATTATAAATTCTTATTTCAAAGCTAAAAATATAAGTACACTTTTAAAACCTGTAGCCATCTGCTTTATTCCATTTTTTATATCTTTTGCATTTTTAAGATTAGGAATAGATGGATTGATTAATAAAAAATAAATAATTCATTTACATTATGGGAGAATGCTATCATTAACAAAGAAATGAGAGGATATTATGCAGGATTTTGATATAGTTATTATAGGTGGAGGTCCTGCTGGGCTTTCAGCAGCTATAGCTGCAAAGGAGAAGAAAGTTCAAAAGGTATTAGTAATTGAAAGGGAAAACGAACTTGGTGGAGCCTTAAATTATTCTATCCATTCTGGATTTAGAAAGACAGAGGATAAAGTGGTACTTACAGGCCCTGAATTTGCCCAAGACCTTATTGATAAAGCCTATAAACTTAATATAAATTATATCTTAAACACAGAAGTAATTGATATTTCAAAGGATAAGGTAATTACAGCTGTTAATGAAAATGGAATATTGGAAATTGGTGCAAAAGCAGTTATTTTAGCCCTTGGAGGAAGAGAAAAACCAAAAGGTACTATTAATATTCAAGGAAAAAGCTGTGCTGGAATTTTTACTGCAGGAGCCGCTCAAAGATTTATTGTTAATGAGGGATATATGCCCGGAAAGCAAGTAGTTATTATTGGATCAGGAGATACAGGTCTAATTGCAGCAAAGATAATGACTCTTGAAGGAGCTATAATAAAATCAATAATTGAAAGTGCAGTATTTCCGAAAGGGTCAAAGAAAAATATTAACGAGTGTATTAATGAATTAGAAGTTCCTTTAAAATTAGGGTATAAGGCCATAGATATAAGGGGTAAAGATAGGGTTGAAGGAGTTACTGTTGTAAAAGTGGATAGTAACAATACAGCTATAATTGGCACTGAAGAATATATTCCTTGTAATACAGTAATTTTATCTATGGGTCTTCAACCAGAAAATGAACTTTTAAAAAAGATTGGTATTAATATTTCAAGTTCAACAAATGGTACAGCCGTAGATGATGAGCTTAACACTAGTGAGAAAGGCATATTTGCCTGCGGCAATGTAATTAATATTCATAATACAGTTGAAAATGTAGTTGAGGAAGGATATATAGCTGGAGAAAATGCAGCAGATTATTGCAAGGGTAAGACCTTTTATATAGAAAGAGTTGAAGTTATAGAAGGTGAAGGCATAAAATATGCGGTACCCAAATTTATTATTTTAGATGACTTAGATGAAAATGTAAATATAAGCTTTAAAACAGATAAATTATATAATGCTTCCTGCATAGCTTTATATATTAACAATAATAAGATACAAGAAATAAATAAAGAAGAATTCATTCCAGGGGAAATAGAAACTATGATATTGGAAAAGAAGCTTTTAAAAACCTATAAAAAAGAAGATATGAATCTTGTAATTAAAATTGAGAAAACTAATATGGGGCTGTCGCAAAATAACCTTAACAAAATGAAAGTTTAGCAAAAATATGTAAAATATGTGGAATGAGCATATAGTGAGGGGTGAAAAGCCTAAATGGCTTTTCACAGCGATCAGTTCATGTAACATATTTTATATACTACTACTATTTTTCATATTGATTCTTATTTTGAAACAGCCTTTTTTATTTAAAAAAGTTTTTTAAAACAGTCTTTGCAAATTATCATTTTACCATTATTTGCAGTTATAGCACTGCTTGTACTAATAGACTTTTGACAGATTTCACATACTTTTAAATTTCTATCTTCTTCAGTTTTTTTATTTCTAGTTCCATGAACTCTCTTTTTATTACTTGGAGGATTGTATATTATAGCCTCCTTTTCATGTTCATTTTTAACTATAGTATAGTTCATATAATATGTACTTTCACAAAATAACTCCAGTTCAAATCTAGGGTTAATTGAATCATAAAATTCTTCAATTATAAGTCTTCTGACCTGTGCATCATTTACTATAAGGCCACTTTTTTCTATTCCATCAAAAATACTTTTAGTAATGTTATTTGTGTCTGGGTGTCTAAGTTTACTTTTGTAGTAGACTTTAAGTACTGCAATAAGAGCTTCAGACAGCACTATACCAGGATTTTGTGATCTGGCTTCATAGGCAATTTCTTCTTCATATAAGGCATATCTGTCATGATACTTACCTGAATTATAGGGAAGTATTGCCCGCCCCTTAAGATTAAATAGTTTAAAATTAGATTTTGATATTGGAGAACCTTCCACTACAACCCTAGCATAACGATTATTCATAATTTGCTCCTTTTTTAGTAAGATACACATTTGATTATAACATATATTTTTGTGTATAATAAAATTTAGTTATATAAAAGGGAGTGTTCTTATGAAGGACTTAAAGATACTTGCAATAGAAAGCAGCTGTGATGAGACCTCAGCTGCTATAGTAGTAAATGGAAGACAGGTTCTTTCAAATATAATTTCCTCACAAATTGATATTCATACTAAATTTGGTGGAGTTGTACCTGAGGTTGCCTCAAGAAAGCATATTGAGGTAATAAGTGAGGTTGTTGAGGAAGCCTTAAATAAGGCAAATATAACCTTTGAGAATGTAGATGCTGTTGGGGTAACCTATGGCCCTGGACTTGTGGGAGCATTATTAGTTGGACTTCAGTATGCAAAATCTTTAGCTTATGCATTAGATAAACCTCTTATTGGGGTAAATCATATAGAAGGACATATTTGTGCAAATTTTATTGAGCATAAAGATCTTAAACCACCCTTTGTTTGTCTTGTAGTTTCAGGAGGACATACCTTTGTAGTTTATATGAAGGACTTTGGAGATTTTGAGGTTATTGCTGAAACTAGGGATGATGCTGCAGGGGAAGCTTATGATAAGGTAGCTAGAGCTATTGGTCTAGGATATCCTGGAGGACCTAAAATTGATAAATTATCAAAAGAGGGGAATGAAGATGCAATAAAATTTCCTAGAGCAAATTTCCATGATGATTCACTAGATTTTTCATTCAGCGGCTTAAAGTCGGCTGTTCTTAATTATTTAAATAAAATGGAAATGACTAAACAGGAGATAAACAGGGCAGATGTAGCTGCATCCTTTCAAAAGGCTTTAGTAAGTGTACTCGTTGATAATGCGATTAAAACTTGTAAGATGAAAAATCTGAATAAGATTGTTGTGGCTGGGGGAGTTGCATCTAACTCGAAGCTTAGAGAAACGCTAATTGAAGAGGGAAAGAAAAATGGCATAGAAGTATTGTTCCCGTCTCCAATATTATGTACAGATAATGCAGCTATGATTGGAAGTGCGGCTTATTTTGAATATATAAAGGGAAATACTGCCAAGCTATCACTAAATGCAATTCCTAATTTAAAGCTTGGTGAGAGGTAATATTTTTTAGTCACTCCTTAAAAAATTTAGAATATAATAATTATTGATAAAAAAATATTTGGGAGTGTAAAACTTGAAAATACACGTTGTTTCGGAGGGAGATACTATATATAGTATTTCAAAAACTTATAGTGTTCCTGTAAATAGCATTATAAGTGTAAACGCAATAAAGCCAAATAGGAATTTAGTAATAGGCGAGGCCTTGGTAATTCCTGGTATAAAGAAGGAATATACAGTAAAACCAGGTGACAGCCTTTGGAGTATTTCTAGAAAGTTTGATGTTAGTGTTGATAGTATTGCAGACTTAAATAATATCGCAAGACCAACTGATATTACTCCTGGCCAGGTTATAATGATACCTGAGTTTTCAAAGAATTATGGATATATTGAGACTAACGGCTATGTTAAGCCTTCAACACCAGAGGCTGAAGCAAAAACTGTCAGCGATGTAGGTAGCTATTTAACTTATGTGAGCGCTTTTAGTTATCAGGTTACTGAAAATGGTTCTCTTACGCCAATGAAGGATGAAGCTATACTTAAGGCAGCAGAGCCCTACAAAATAGCGCCAATAATGGTTATAACAAACATTAAGAATGACACCTTTGACACTGCATTAGTAGATACCATACTTACTAATGGAACCTTACAGCAGACTTTGATAAATAATGTTTTAAAAACATTAAAAGACAAAGGTTATTATGCCTTGACCATAGATTTTGAAAAAATTTCACCTGAAAACAGGCAAAAGTATAATGATTTTTTAAAAAAGGTAGTAGGTGCATTGCACCCTCAAGGTTATTTAGTTGGAACGGCGTTAGCACCTAAAACCTATGATATAACAGAAGGTTCTTGGCATGGAGCTCATGACTATAAGGCACATGGTGAGATAGTTGACTTTGTTGTACTAATGACCTATGAATGGGGCTGGTCTGGAGGACCACCTCTTCCAGTAGCACCAATTAATGAAGTTAGAAAAGTTTTAGATTATGCTATTTCAGTTATACCAAAGAAGAAAATATTAATGGGAATGCCTCTTTATGGCTATGATTGGGCTCTTCCTTATGTTCCAGGAGGAGGTTATGCTAAGGCAGTAAGTCCTCTAGCAGCAGTTGAATTAGCTGCTAAATATGGTGCCAAAATTCAATACGATACTAAGGCACAAGCTCCATTTTTTAATTACACTGATGAAAAAGGAAGACAGCATGTAGTTTGGTTTGACGATGCAAGAAGTGTTCAAGCAAAATATAGAATGGCTAGTGAACTAGGTCTTAGAGGGGTAAGTTATTGGGTACTTGGCTTAGATTTCCCACAAAACTGGGCAGTGCTTGAAGATATGTTTAAAATAGTTAAAGTTATTAAATAAGAACAAAAAGGAATTTTCTTAAAATGCACCCCCAAAAGTTAGACAGAAATTATCTAACTTTTAGGAGTGCATTTATTTAGGTCTTCCTTTTGTTATTTTGAAAACTTTGGAACTTCATATTGAACTCCCTGTATTACTAAATCAAGTTCTTCCATTAAATCCACATATACATTTCTTTTTTGGGTTGGATCAATTGATTTCAATATTTTTAGCTTTGGCCTTAATGGATAATTTGGATGATTTTCTTCAACAATAGCTATATCACCATTTGTTAGTATTACAATTGTTCCTTCTGAATATGGGACAACAGCTTTTGAAAAAGCCAGAACCATATTGTAATCAAACAAAGTTCCTCCGCCTGCCATAATATATTCAAGTGCTTCATTTGGGCTTAGAGCTCTTCTTTGGGGTCTATCAGAGGTTAGAGCATCATAGACATCAGCTATTGCCACAATTTTTGCTAATTTGTTTATATCATTACCTTTTAGGCACTCTGGATACCCATTACCATTAACTCTTTCATGATGTTCAAGGGCTATTATTCTGGCTGGGGCGGAGATGTCAGGGCTTCCTTTTAGATATTCATAGCCCTTTAGTGAATGCTCTTTAATAATATTAAATTCTCTTTCAGTGAGTTTATCACATTTTTGAATTATTTCATTTGGAATAAATACCTTGCCTATATCATGCAGTAAAGCTCCAAGACAAAGAGAATATAATTCTAATTTAGAAAGCTGAAGCTGCATGCCTAGTATTAATGAAATTACCGCCACATTAACACTGTGTTGATAAGTATAACTGTCTAAATTCTTAATATCTACCACATTTATAAGAACATTCTTTTGTTCAAATATTTCGTCTAAAATATTGGTGGCTATTTCTCCAATAGATAAGAAATATTTTTGCTTTTCTTGAATAAATTTAGAGTCCTTATTGGAGATTGTACCTTTTGAAGTATTGGAATTATATTTTTCAAAGCTTACAAATGTATCTTTGACGGTTTTAATTGCTTTTTGCCTCAGTTCAGGCTTAATTACTTCTTCAATAATGTTATCACTATACTCATCATTTATGTATATAGAAAATATTTTAATATGTCTTATTCTTTTTAATAATATATCATTAAGTTTTACTCCTTCTCTAAGTAAAACTCGACCTTCATTATCGTAGATGGTTTTTGCCAAATAACTACCTTCACTTACACATTCAATTGGAACAAGTCTCATAATATGGCCCCCACAGTTATTATAGAATTAATATTATTGAAATGATAAAAGTATTGATAATAAATAGTGATATTTATAAAATATTTGTAGCTTTTTCTTAATTATAACAGTTTAGGAATAATAATTCTATATTATTCCTATGTAATTTTAAGTAACTCTGAAGCATTACTAATTACTAAAAATAATTATAAAGCTT
>Ga0255336_102064_pt1 | contig 11259 bp, 14 predicted proteins | sample MeOH1_35cm_T3_17_FD_189102 | JGI IMG/M metagenome (GOLD analysis project Ga0255336, IMG submission 189102) | Sandy soil microbial communities from University of British Columbia, Vancouver, Canada - MeOH1_35cm_T3_179 | ecosystem: Engineered > Artificial ecosystem > Sand microcosm > Unclassified ...
CTTCTATTTTCTTGTGTTGAGAAAGAAGCGTCTCTACCACGCCTTCTTGATTTTGAGCATCAGCAACTCTGGCATCACCATCTGGGTGAGCAAATTCTAAAATATCTTCACCATCTTCATCGATAGCGCGATATAAATGCGTCTCTGCTTGTTTGCGGATGAAGATCTTGCTCTCAAGATCATCGGCTTCTTTAACAAAGCCTCGCTCACGCAAACCTTCGGCAAGCTTCAATAAGTCTGATTGCAAATCATCAGTTGGAACAAAAGACTTTCTAGGAGAAGCCGTTTTCACAACCTCATCTACAGGTTTCGACTTAAAAGTGCCCTTCTTGACAGCTTGACGTTCAAGCTCTCTCATCACTGGGCTATCATAAAAATTGACGTGTTTGAAAGTCATTGTATTATTCCTCTGAATCAAGATTAAGTAGTAGAACGCCTTCTACGAATTTAGGATTGACTCTATTCCTGTATGCCAAATCATTGGCAAATTTAGTTTGAAGTTGTTTGAAGGCCGCCTTCAGATGAGGTGTCTCTCTGATCTTTTGCTCAAATGCTTGAAAATCATCCATCACCTGCTCTTCTTTTACAGGCTCCGGCTGTGTTGCATAAGCTTCTTTGACCAATTCATTTTTAGTGTACTCTCTGAATACTTCAGAGGACATCGCGGCATTCCAGTCTTCTTTAACCATATGTAATCCTTTGGCTCCTAAATTCTTATTTATATGAATTTATGCGTAAGACCTAGGCTTATAACCAAAGGAATTCTAACGCACTATGAATTGTGGTTGGTGGTCCAGTCACAATTGCTACACCCGGAAATTCATCACTAATTCTTCTAGTGGTCAACTGTCCTTTTTCATTAACAAATAATGTAGCGTTAACGGGATACCTAACCGCGGTATCATATTGGTCGGTTTGTGCAATTATTCTTGAAAACCAAACCGTAACTCTGCCGCTACCTGCGGTAGAATCATCGCCAGGAATATTAGGAATTTGATACGTATAACTTACTCTGGTTCTAATAGCATCTGGAACACCACTATCGGTCATGCTAAAATTCAATGGCGTACCAGCCAAGAAAATAATTACGCCATTTCTAGGAATTAACTCCACATCTACCGGATCAGACACGAAGGAACTGGGTAGAACGTTAGGGTTAGCTAATTCAATTTTGATATCTACTGGGGTAACTATGGTGTTGTTAGGACCCGGTACTCCAACGGCTGGAGCAATAATTACTTCATCGATAGCAGCGGCCGTGAATGACTTAGTTTTAATGTCATCAATGATTCCTATGGGAACACGGCCATCACTTACACCACAAACTACTTGATTACCCATAACACTCAATTGTGCTATTTGTCCTGGTTGAAATTCCGCGTTGGGGTCAACCGGAAAGGAAAAAGGAAGGGTATTACCTACTTGCACTATTCTTAACATAACTCTCCTATCACAATTTATATATCGTTTATGCCAGAAAAAATGCAAAATCCCAGCTATATTCGATAGCCGGGATTTAGTTAACTTACAAAAAAAAGATTAATAACCTAACCAAGCAAGCACGTCTTCTGCGGCATGATCGCCAGTACCATGCTCATTTTCGAATTCTAATATGTTTTCTACATCACCTAAGTTATGTTTGTGAAGTTCATGAAGAGCGCGCTCATGCGAAATACTCTGACCTTTAGCCGACTCACTATAGGTATTTGGATCTTCATCCTGAGTATTGTTTTCGTCTGACTTATCTTTAGTTTTGACATCACTAATACTAAAAACCCATCCGTTTTCCTTTAAATTCTTCAAAGCTTCTTCGCTAGAATGAGGCATGGCTGGGTCATTTATAGTTACTTCTCCAAATTCTTTGTCAGCAAATTTACGCAAAATATTTGCGACGACAGTCGCTTCTTTTTCTAATCCAATTTGGTCTAGAACATTGCTAGCAATGCTGAGACAAGAAATAATTTTTTCTCTACGCTCTTTTGCCCTTTGTTCTGGCTCGCTAGCCAAAATAGACATATTCTCTTCCAAAGAAGAAGCAATCTCATCTACACATGACTTTTTAACAAACATATTAGGGCCTATTATTTTAATTCAGCTATTTTTTCTATAACTTTAGTTAATTCTTCTGAAGAAGCAAATTCTTTCAAGTTATCTAATAAATCGGCAGCTTCGTTTAGACAAGCTAAAGCTACGCTTAATTTATTTCCATGAGCGACTTTTTCTATTTTCTTGGCATCTAGGTTTTTAGCCATTTCTAAAGCCAAATCAAATTCATTATTTTTCATTTGGGCTCCCACCAATCACTACAGAACTCGTCTGCTGGGGCTGGTAATTTTGCTTCACCATGCCATGTAGCAAAGTAAGTGTTTGTACAATAAGATCCATCGTCTCTCTTTTCACCATATTTACAATTGGCACAACAACTACCTCCTTTAGGAACCACCATACCCGGCGTATGATTGGTTGGTAATTGAAATTGGCCTTTAGCGGTTTTGGCAAGCTGAGCATTCATTTCAGCAGCAACATCATCAAAGACTACCTTAAATTCAGGCAATGATCTTTTTGGTTTATCTGCCATTATTCGTCCTCAAAATCCTCATCTTCGGCATCATCTACATCGTCATAATCATGATTATGATGTTTTGGCCAAAAATCTTCATCTTCTTCTTCTGGATCTCCTAGATCTTCATAAGACAATTTGTCTGGATCGACATCCAGTTGTTCGTGCAATCCTGCACCCATTTCATGCTCTAATCTTTCTTCTGGAGATAAGTTGGAAAAATCCATCCATTCTCCACCTGGTTTACGAACTGGGTCATTACCCGATTCATAAGTAAATCCTGGATCAGAATCGTCATCTAACATTGTCTGAGCATGCTTTGTAATCCAATTATCTAGCTTGTCAAAAGCGCTCTTAACATCTTCCTCTTCGAATGGATCAAATTTGCTACCAGGACGTATTGTTGCTAAATCCTGTTTGCTAGCATCAAGTCCCTCTACACGATCTTTGTCGAGTTGTTTTTGACTATATTCATCAGCAAAAAGTGGTGTTTTTGGCGGACCAGGTAATTCAATATCTTCTATAACTGATTCTTTAGGAATTTCAGTATCACCAAATTGTAACTTATCTAGCTCGGATAACGGTGCGTCTTCTTCACTGGAAGCAACTCCACCGCCTAATATCTCGTTTTCGGCATCTCTATACTTTTGCGAGACGACGCCTGATAACTCAGGATCATCATCTAAAGGGGATAACCCCAATTCTTCAAGTAAAGCAGCGTCGTTAAGATCATCATCGGCTTCTAACGGCTCACCTTCTACCATAGAGAATGGTAGATAATCTGGCTTACCTAATTCGTCTGCCAATCTCTCATCATTACGCTTAGCATTTAAAGATTGTACAGCCTCTGGGTCAGTTAAAAGATCTTCTACAAGTGCAGTTCCAGGGTCACCCTCTAATTCTGCAATTTCATCATATAAACTTCCCACCGGCTTATCATCAGATACAGTTGGGCGTAGAACTTCAATAGCCTTCACGTCATTGGTATCATCGGCGGACATGCAATCCATACACTCACAATCGGAGCATTTTTCACATGGACAGTCCTTGCCGCACTTATCGCAATCACAGCATTTCTCTTTGGCAAATTTTAGTACCGCCATCTCTTCAATAACTGAATCTAAGGCTTCTAAAGTAATGACAGAGCTATTAACTAAACCGGACTCATCCAAGAGATGGGAAACTTTAGTGAAGATATTAACAAGCTTTTCAAAAGACTTAGAGGTCATTTCCTTCTTTTCAGATTTCTTATCCTCTTTTTCTTTACCTTTGTCTTTCTTAGCTTTTTTATCTCCCTTATCTTCTTTATCTGATTCAGACTTCTTAGATTTTTTATCTTCTTTCTCATCTTTATCGTCTTTTTTATCAGATTTTTTGTCGGATTTCTCGTCCTTTTTGTCGGACTTCTTATCAGACTTTTCATCCTTTTTCTTGGACTTCTTGTCTTCTTTCTCTTCGTCCTTATCTTCTTTCTCTTCCTTCTTAGCGGTTTTAGAGAAAAGGCGAGTATGTTCCTCGCTGTCAAGGATTGTATTCATTTCAGAAGCTACAATATCGCCTATACTAAATTTTGTCATTTGATGTTTCCTATTAACAACTTTCTGGGTTGCCTTCCTTCTTCTCTTCGTCAGAAGGAACGTCCATTACTTCATTCTCATCGCCTAATTCTTCTAATAGACCTTTTAGATCTTCATCTTCTTCCATTTTAGCAGGCTCTTCTACTTCCATATCTGCTGGCATCAAGAAAAGAGTTGGGTTTGCCCTTGAATCATCATGGTGTAAAGGCTTCCAATCTTTCATAACCGATCCGAGCGGATCATCTTCATGTGCTTCAGAAACAATACTGTGAGCAGCTTTCAAAGCTAATCCGGCACTTTTAGATAGACCAAGTTCATCCAACTCAGCAGAAACCTCAAGCAATGCATCAAATGCAGCTTGAACGTTGTCTAGAGCAACTTCTTTCTTTTCTTCAGACTTAGAGGCAACTTTTGTTTGTACTTTGAAGATCTTTTGGTATTCTTCATCGTTTAGAACATTATCCATTGCCTGAGCTAAATCGTAACTCAGATTCTTTTTAACCATGTTTTCCTCTGCATACGGATAGAGCAAGCCCCAGCATTTCTACCCAAGGCTTGCTCTATATAGTCCTGACAATATTAGTACTTTCTGTTAGAGAAAGCACGCTCTAGATCTGCAACTAAATCGGAGGCAGCGGCTTCTGGAGCTGGTAGAGTTATCTCACCAGAACCAATCAAACCAACCTGAGGGATAGATGCGGTCTTTGCGAATGGTTGCTTCTCAACCCAGCGCTTCATACTATCGAAACCAGCATCATTGAATTTCATCAATTCATTGACTTGTTGGTTAAGAGCATGACGGTCATCGCCAATCATACCACGACGAACCATGTCATAGGCAACTTCGTAAGCACGTGCAACCTTGACTTGATAAGCTTCCTTCTCCTCGGCCATCTTCTGAGCAACATGCTCTTTGACCAACTCGGAGGCAAACTGAGAACCTTCCTTACCAACCTCACCATATAGGCTCTTCCAGTAAGCAACGGCATCCTTATCAACACCCTGAGCAATCAAACCTGGGAAGTCGGTAGCTGGATTGATTCTGCCAGCCAAGACCATCTTTTGAATGGCTTCAGCTTCTTTACGAACTTTTACAGGTGCGGTAGCAACATCCATTATTGCGCTGTGAACTTCTTCTAAATCCTCTACCTTAGCAAGATCGCCAGTTGGCTTTGTATCAAGCTGAGTAGTGAATCCACCCTTAGGGTGAGCCTTGCCCAACATATCACTGAAAGTTAGACCCTTTTGAGCCAACTTGGCGCGATATTCTGCACGGCCTTCTTTGGTTGTTAGGTCCACTTTTTCAGCGGCCTTCTTCGCATCCATCATTGCCTTTGCATCGGCTGGGGTTTCAGCAGTCATAGTTCCGTCCGGTTTCATTTCAAGTACGTTATTGACATCTCCGTCATCTGCGTTTCCACTGTAGTTAGTTACATCGCGTGGAACGGTTGAACGTGGGCCCTTAGGAGCCTGGAATTGTCCACCAAGTGGTCCTTCACGAACAACGTTTGTCATCATGGTTTCTAGGCCGCTACGATCACCGTATGGTACTGGCAAATCGTTTGGTCCTGGCTTCTTTGGAGCTGGCTTTGGGGCAGCCTTTGGAGCTGGCTTAGGAGCTGGTGCTTTGTAAGTAGAACCTGCATCACCTGGTAGGGTTGGATCCAATGGATCACCTGCCAAACCAGATGGAGAGAAAGTTGCTGGTTGGGTTTGTGCAACCTTAACCAACAATTCAGTTCCACGGGCATACTTAACAAATGCCTCCATCAATCTGTAGCAATCAGCGATGGTGGTCTTGGCATCATCACATGCATCCTTAACTAATTCGTTAACATATGCAGTGTCAGATTCCTTAACCTTGTTGCTGTTGCAAACATATTGAGCCATCTTCAATTCATTGATGTGTTCAGAAAGCTCTACGGTAGCTTCCTTCATACCAATCAATAGAGCCTTGCTTAGTTTCTTTTGCATACCCACAGCCTTATTGGCAGCGGTTACTGGAGCGCCTTCGCCACCCATTTGCTCAAAACTATCCAATTCATTGCTGGATTGACCCATTAGAACCTCAACGCCCTTACGAACGTTGGCTAGAGTTTCATCAGCCTTGTCAAGCAATTCTGGAAGTTGATCTTTTGGATCTCCATTTCCACCCTTGTCAACAACTGGCTCATCACCCATTGGTGGGCCCATGTCTGGAGCACCAGATGGAGCTGGAGCAGCAGTTGGTCCTGGAGAAGGAGCTTGTGCGCTCTTCAACAATCCGCTGACCTTATCAAGGCCTTCGGCACGAATCTTAGCTAGAAGACTCTCTCCGAACTTTGCAGTAGCAACAGAGTCATAAAGTGCATCAACACGACCACCGGTAATTTCATTAACAGTAGCAGTTAATACCAACTTCTTGTCTGCATATACTTGCCAACGGCTCTCTCCCTTATTCTCAACGCCGTCAGCATTAGCTGCAACAATGAACTTTCCGTTCAACTTAGAAGCGCGAGCTAACATTTCTTTACGCTTTAATTCATCCTTGACATCAGCGGAAGCTGGACTTGGGTGCAAGCCATCAATAGCTCCAACGCCTGGGAATGGTGGTTGTCCAACCATTTGCTTGTCTTCTTTGTCACGGATTTTCTCAGCATCCTCTTTTTGATACTTTGGCTTGCCAGGAGTTGGCTCCTCAGTACCTTGGAAGTAAGCCTCTTTACGACCAGAGATGGTTTCTTTAACCTTCTCTAGGGCAGCTTGACGGCGCAATTGACGAGCTTCTTGTTCAGAAGCTAATCTTTGTAGTCTCTTTTTACGAGCCTCTTCGGTCTCACCAAAACTATCATAGCCAGGATGCATACCGTCTACTGGGCCAGTGTCCATTTGACCACCCATTTGCTTGTCGTCGCCGCTGCGAATGGAGTCTTCATCCTCTTTTTCATATTTTGGCTTACCAGGGGTTGGCTCATTTGGGCCTCCGCCACCTTGGAAATAAGCTTTTTTATTAGTCATTTTGTTATCCTCGCTAAGTTTGTTAATCTTTTCTGTAATCTGCTCAAATCTCTTATTCATCTCTTCTATTTCTGGAAGGAGGCTGCTAGCTGACTTGAGAGCCGCAGCTTTGGTAAGATCGGCCTTTCCCGCCGCTTCTTCTTGCATTTCTTGCATTTCGTGCTCGCCAAGCTGTTTTACTTCCATCTTGAGAGCCTCTAAATCTTTTATAGCCTTGTCCAAACCTTGTTCAATATCTTTTGCTTTTTGAATATCGCCAGTCTCATCGACGGCTAGTTTGGAAAATTCTTTTTCTTTCAATTCAACATACTGTGCCAAACTATCGGCAGCAGCTACTATATGTCTAATCTTTGCTTTTGGATCAGCTCCGTTGACTACAATTGATAACTCAATTGGGTTTAGGTCAACGTTGATTTCTCCGTAGCACTTCTTGAGACGCATACAATCACAGAAGTCGCTTTCAACACGTGCTACATTACCACAATCAGAGCAAATTGCTTTACCGACAGCCGTTCCCATGGAAACCGATGCGGCATAGCCAGTCTCAACCTTACGAGCCAAATCAGGATAATTTAACTTATCGAGAGCACATAACGCGACAACTCTCTTATTTGGTCTATCGTAGTAGGTATCAACAATAACGCCTCGAATCATATCCACGGAACTGGATTTGTGGTCGAGGCATAATGGGCGCCCTATCCATTTCTTATGCGCCTTTATTAGTTCTTCTTCTGGAAAAATATCGTTATTTGAATTTTTATATGGTTTGAGGGCGATGTCAGAACACTGCCATCTCCAAGATTCACCCTTCTTGGTCCAATGGGATGTTAGCTCTTTGCCTTCAGCGTCTTTCTTAATAGTACCATCAGTATTGAGCAAGGCTGCTTCAGCAGCATGCATCATGATGGCAGAGAAATACAAAAAGTCCTTAGCCTTAGGAGCAATGGACTTTAATTCGGCGGCTACTTTCTGAAATCTACCTAAAATATCAGGATCCGCCAATACACTATCAGCCGATTGGAGATCAGCCATAGTAACAACAGATGCTTCGCCTAGTTTAATCAAACTCATGTTTATTCCGACTCTTTACTAGATTCCGATTTATTACCATCTTTATCAAGATTTTTAGCCTCCTCTTTGGCTGCTTTCAAAATCTTGTTGGTCTTCTTAGCATCGATAGTGACTTCACCATCGTTGGTTTTAATGATGTTTATGATTTCACAATCACCGTTTTTAATGAATGACATTAGTATTCTCCAGTTAAATCTGATTCCCTTGCATCCGTAGGATAATAAACACGTTGTGTATTACCAGGATTCATTGTTTGCGGGCGTTTTTGAATATCAGGAATTGCGTTCTCTAAAGCTTTCTGTCTCTCGTTGAACAACTCGGTAACTAATGGAACCCTATCTTGGATTTTCATATGTAACGCATCACCAATGTTGCTTACCCAATTCTTTGCTAAAATATTAGCATCTATATGATCGATAATTCTTTCTTTGATCAACTGCTCAACTTGGGCTGATTGTTTTTTAACACCCTCAATAGCTGAAACAACATTAGCCCTAAAGTCCGGAGACTTATAGTCATCTAGTATATCCATAAAGATAGTTACTTGTTTTTCAACATCTTGAATGCTGTCTTTAAAAGAATTTATTAATTCAAGCGTGTGCGTGTCAGTGGCAAAATAATTAAGCAACTGCATTGCCTTTAATCCCGACGCCTTAACTTTATTATAATTCTCTTTTACTTGTCTTTTAAATCTAGAAATTACTCCACGTCTGGCAGCAACCGCTTCTGTAGAAATATTTTCATGTTTCTTGAAAGGATTGTACATAATATCTAAATGATCTTTAGCTACACCTAATGCATTAACCACTCCGTCAAATTTTTCAGACGCAGATGCAGCGATATCCTTCTCTGATTGAGGGATCTCAAACGACATCTCTATAGTATTAGCAAGTTTAGTAAACATAAAGTAATTATAGCAAAATATGAAACTATTAGTAGGATGCCTTAGATGAGCTGAAGGATACCAGAGTTCTCAACCGGGCCTGCTCCCCTCATGGGTCCGTAATTATCAAATTGACCAATCATCGGAATATCGTTGTCTTCGTTGAGATCTGATAGTAATTTGCGCCTTAATATTCTTCTTCTATGTCTGGAGTCATTAGCTGAAGCGCGATCAATATCTGGAGCCCAAGATTGTTGTGGCACAAAAGCTGGTGGGACGTTACCCAATTCAAAATCATCCCTCATTTGTTCTGTTATATCATCGTCTTTAACAGGTTGAGTATCCGTAGTCGTAGAGGCCGCAGGAGTAGGATTAGCGGTCATAGCCGTATCAGCACCTTTAGTGCATATTAGATTTTTCCACAGTTTTTGTGTAGTTACAGAAATTCCATTGCCATATCCCCATCTAACTCCCTCGGAGATAGCAGAATCACAGGCCCAATTTTGTTTGATTGTTCTATACAAAGCGACAGCAAATCCAGTACGATCACTGCCGTGAAGACAGTGGATGTAAACCGGTTGAGAATTATCAAATAAATTCTGTTTTATTTGTCTAACCAATTGTTTTACCGGATCTGTTATAGAGGTCGCACTAGCGTTGAGCGGGAACACTACCTGATGCATACCCAAACTTTTAATAATTGGCGCAATTTGAGAAGCTACATCAGCGTCCAAACTAATGACTGTCTTTCCGCCTAATGTGTTTTTAAAAAATTCTAAGAAGGCTTGATCAGGCGCACCTCCGGCGTATATCTGACCAGTTATTCTTCTAAAATTTTTTGGGTAAACAGTTGCCATTTTAGTACAAGTTCCTAACTATGTTTGCTAAAACGTTTCTAATATAACTTGGTTCATGCCCGTTTAAAATAGTTTTAATAAAGGTGATAGATTGACCCATGGAAGCAGAAGAGGGAGTTTTCTTAGAAGAGATTTCGTTTTCATTCAAATGCCATATCTTCATTCTTAGTTTCTTAGCGGCTTCTCCTCTTTTCTCACCATCAATTCTCTTTAACAAAAACCTAACGATGTCTGCAATTCCTTTGCCGGCTTCTTCTGGAGAACCCATCTCAATGGCGGCGGCTGCTAATTTATACATCCTTGGTGTCATCAGACTTCTCCAGATCAATGTGCTGCAAAGCTTGTAGTAATGCTACACTTTCAACATCGTCCAACTTTTCGCTGTTAGCTTGATCAAAAGCTTCTTTAAAAGCCTTCATGAAAGCTTTTAGTTTGTCTGGGTCATTCTTTCTAAGATTTCTCATGATGGCTGAGTATGTGGTAGTAACATCATCTTCGGCTATTTTAATCATTTCATACATAGAAGAAATATCGGCACTACGCTTCTTTTTTTTCATATGCTTGAACATCCGCCCCGCTTTAATCATTATCTTCTACCCTTTGGAAATCCAAACTCTTCATCATCATAGATGTCTTTAATGTAAAGAGAGTCGCTCATCGGAACGATAGCTCTGATATTGAAAGCATTCATATACACAGTTGCGGTTAGACCCTGTTTAGTAACTTCAAGTATTAAACAATCGCCTAATGCATCCTTTACTATACCGCGTATAATGCTTTTCTCCGTACTTTCGGTGTCAGAGAATTTATGTGTTTCTCCAGAATCTCCACAGTAAATTTCAACCCCTTGATCCCTCAATCGATTAGCTACAGCTTCAGCGAATGTATAATCGTGTTTTGACATTATTTCTCCAAGTTTTTAAAGCTGCTTATTCTTTGGTTTCTATATAGCTGATTAATATTCATCTCAGAATATTTGGATAAAAATCCAGGAACAACCATAGAAGAAATCTTTGTTCCTCTCTTCAATTCCAATGCATCCGATACACAATCACACACCGCCTGAACAGCTCTAGTAGTGGTTAATGGTGTACCAAGAATAGAACATTGTATTTCGATGTTCTTACCATCAGTATGAATAGAGGTAGTTGCGTCTAAGAATTTAGATAAGACATGACCAGATACTCTGGCATACTCTGTTACTTCCGCCAAAGAGATATCTTCAGCATTAACAACAATCAATAGCTTACTGGTTGGTAATACCTCTTTCAAAATAGCTTGTTTAACAAATCTATCAAGAGGACCAACACTATC
>Ga0255336_102065_pt1 | contig 11257 bp, 9 predicted proteins | sample MeOH1_35cm_T3_17_FD_189102 | JGI IMG/M metagenome (GOLD analysis project Ga0255336, IMG submission 189102) | Sandy soil microbial communities from University of British Columbia, Vancouver, Canada - MeOH1_35cm_T3_179 | ecosystem: Engineered > Artificial ecosystem > Sand microcosm > Unclassified ...
CAACTTCGCGACATCCCCCGCCGCGACCGCGGGCGCACCGTTGTTCCATCCAGCGCGAATGAACGTCAGGACGTCGGCGATCTGCTGATCGTTGAGCACCGGCGCATAGTGCGGCATCGGATACGCGGCGGGAATGCCTTGAATCACGAGGTCGTGCGTGCCGTTCAGCGTGACGTTGATCAGCGACGAAGCGTCCTTCTCCAGCACGTTCGGATTGCCCGCCAAAGGCGCGAGCAGCGGGGCGAAGGCTCGGCCATCCACGCCGTGGCAATGCATGCAGTACGCGGTATAAACTTTCGCGCCTGCGTCATTGGCCGGATGCTGCAGCAGCGCCGTGGTGGCCTTCGGATCGTATGCATACGCCGGCGCATTCGTGCCGCCGGCCGGCGGCAACGACTTCAAATACGCCGACATGGCTGCCAGATCCTGATCGTTCATGCCTTGCGTGCTGTGGTTGATCACGTCCGTCATCGACCCGAACGCCGTTGCATGCGCATTCGCTCCAGTCTTGAGGAACGTGGTCAGGTCAGCATCCGACCAGCGCCCGAGTCCGACGTTCTGCTCGCTCGTGAGGTTCGAGGCGAACCAGCCGTCGAGCACGCCGCCTGTGAGCCACGCGCCGCCGCTTTCATCGAGCGCCTTCTCCTGGAACGCAATACCGCGAGGCGTATGGCATGAACCGCAGTGGCCCAGGCCCTGGATCAGATACGCACCGCGATTCCACGCGACGTCCTTGCCGTCCTTGTCGCGATAAACGCCTTTGTCAAGGAACACCATGTTCCAGAATTTGAGCGGCCAGCGCATGTTCAGCGGGAATGGAATATCCGACGGCCGGTTCGCCTGGTTCACGGGCGCAACGCCTTTCATGAAGTACGCATAGAGTGCCTTCACGTCGTCGTCCTGGACTTTGGCATAGGACGGGTAGGGCATCGCCGGATAGAGGTTGTGGCCATCCTTCGCCACGCCCTGACGCAAGGCCTTCTCGAAGTCCTCCTCGCTCCATTTACCGATACCCGTATCCGGGTCGGGCGTGATGTTGGTCGTGTAGATCTTGCCCATCGGCGTGGTCATCGGCAGGCCGCCTGCGAATGGTTTGCCTTTGGGCGCGGAATGACAGGCCACGCAATCGCCCGCTTTCGCGAGATACGCGCCACGGGCGACCAGCGGATCGTCGTTCGCGGCGGCATGAACCAGCATGGGCCAGCCGAGCGTCAGCGCAAGGGAGGCTACAAGGTGCTTGATCATTGTGTGTTCCCTCACGCGCTTTGCAGTTGACGGCCGACGGGCAACTGCCGCAAGCGCTTGCCGGTGGCAGCAAAAATCGCGTTGGTCAGCGCGGGTGCAAGCGCTGCCGTACCCGGTTCGCCGATACCGCCGGGCGCCTCGCTGCTCTTCACAATGTGCACTTCAATAGGCGGTGCCTGATCGATGCGCAGCATTCGGTAATCCGTGAAATTGGATTGCTCGACGCGGCCGTCCTTGATCGTGATCTCGCTATAGAGCGCTGCCGTGATGCCGAAGATAATGCCGCCCTGGATCTGCGCTTCGATGGTGTTTGGATTCACGACCATGCCGCAATCCACCGCGCAGACCACGCGGTTCACGGCCACTTCGCCGTCGCCGTTCACCGTCACGTCCACCACCATGCCGAAGAAGCTGCCGAACGCGTGCATGACCGATACGCCGCGTCCCTGACCCTTCGGTGGCGTGTTGCCCCAGCCGGCTTCGCGGGCGGCCACGTCGAGCACGTTTTGCGCGCGCGGCGTCTTGCCGAGCAGGTCGCGTCGATACTTCACCGGATCGACCTTGGCTTGGGCTGCCAGTTCGTCCATGAAACTCTCGACCACGAAGGTGCCGCGTGTTGGACCGACGCCACGCCAGAACGCGGTGGGCACGTCCATGGGCTCCTGGCGCACGTAGTCGATGAACTGGTTCGGGAGGTCGTAGGGCAGGTCGGCGGCAACTTCCACCGCGTCCGGATCGAGGCCGTTCTTGAACGCGGGCGGTGCAAAGCGCGCCATCACCGACGACCCCACAATGCGGTGCTGCCACGCGACCGGGCGGCCGTTGGCATCGAGGCCGGCGGAGATGACGTCGTAGTAGTACGGGCGATACATGTCGTGCTGGACGTCCTCCTCGCGCGTCCACGTGACCTTCACGGGGGTGCCGACCTGCTTGCCGACCTTCAGCGCCTGGCCGATGAAATCGGTCTCCAGCCGGCGCCCGAAGCCGCCGCCGAGCAAGTGGTTGTGCACGGCGATCTTGTCGGCGGGCAGGCCGGTGATCTTCACGGCAGTGTCGACTGCACGTGTGGGCACCTGCGTGCCGACCCAGATATCGCAGCCGTCGGCCCGCACGGACACCGTGCAGTTCACCGGCTCCATGGTGGCGTGCGCGAGGAAGGGCTGCTGGTACACGGCGTCAACGCGCGTCTTGGCGTCGTTGAAGCCCTTCTTGACGTCGCCGTCCTTGCGCGCCACCGCTCCGTCGCGCTTCGACGCATCGGCGAGTTGCTGGACCACCTTGGCCGTGGAAAAGTCCGCACCGCGGCCTTCGTTCCATTTGATATCGAGCGCAGCCGCGCCGCGTTTGGCGGCCCACGTATGGTCGCCGATCACGGCCACGCCGTTGTCGATGCGGATCACCTGACGCACACCGGGAATCTTCTTCGCGTTGGTATCGTCGACGGAGGCGAGCGTGCCGCCGAACACCGGGCTATTCACGATAGCCGCGTACACCATGCCGGGCACGCGGACATCGAGGCCGAACATTGCCGTGCCATCCACTTTTTCGGGCGAATCGAGACGCTTGGCAGCCGTGCCGATCAGCTTGAAGTCCTTCGGGTCTTTAAGCGTCACGTTCTGCGGCGCGGGCAGTTTCGCGGCGGCGTTCACGAGTTGTCCGTAGCCAATGCGCCGGTTGCTCGCGGCATGCACGACTTCGCCGCGCTCCGCATGACACGACGCCGGATCGACCTGCCACTGCTGCGCCGCCGCAGAAATAAGCAGCACCCGTGCGGTCGCACCGGCCTTTCGCATGGGCTCCCATGCGTAACGGATCGATGTCGATCCGCCGGTCAACTGGCCGCCGAGCAGCGGGTCCATGAAGAGCTTTTCGTTCGGTGGCGCATGATCGATCACGACGCTGTCCAGCGGTACTTCCAGTTCTTCCGCGATCAGCATCGGGATGGACGTATAGATTCCCTGGCCCATTTCGACCTTGGGAATCACCAGCGTCACCTTGCCCGTTGCATCAATCTGCACAAACGCGTTCGGCTCGAACACGCCGCTTTGCGGCGCTTCGTTGGCGTCACCGCCGATCACCGACTTACCCTTGGGCGCTTCGCCCTGGCTCGCGGCTGGCAGGCTGAAACCGAGCATCAGGCCGCCGCCTACCGCTGCGCCAACCGACACCCCCAGCTTTAAAAACGTTCGCCGGTTCAGGCCTTCGGGCGCGCGGCGGTTCTGGGCTTCCAGCAGTCCTCGCGACATGTCACGCCCCCTTGGCGGCTTGCTTGACCGCCGCACGGATACGGTTGTACGTGCCGCAGCGGCAGATGTTGCCGGCCATGGCGGCGTCGATATCGGCATCCGAGGGATTGGGGTTCGAGGCGATCAGCGAAGCCGCCGACATCACCTGACCGGACTGACAGTAACCGCACTGCACAACATCGAGTGCGAGCCACGCGTCCTGCACTTTCTTGCCTGCGGGCGTAGTGCTGACGGCTTCAATGGTCGTCACCTTGCGCTCGCCCACTGCCGCAATCGGCAGCACGCAGGAGCGCACCGCCTGGCCGTCGAGATGAACCGTGCACGCGCCGCATTGCGCAATGCCGCAGCCGAATTTGGTGCCCGTGAGACCGACCAGATCGCGCAGCACCCAGAGCAGCGGCATGTCGGGCGGGGCGTCGACGGTGTGAGATTCGCCGTTTATGGAAAGCGTCGTCATCTGCAACTCCAGTTGTCGTGGGGATTTTTATGGTCTTTCTTAACTGAAAAATCCTTATACAAGATTACGGCGATTCTTGCTGAATCGCCGCCATGGCTCATGGCAGCGGGCCGGCCGATTTACAGCCTTTCACCATGTCAGGAAAAAGTCGTGGAATAAACCGTTATCTGAAAGGGTTAGCGCTGGCATTGACGCCTTCACGCCAGTTCTTCGAGGTGAATCACCATGTCTTCCAATTTAATTACAGCTCTGCGCGCGCGTTGTATGGCGGCTGCGGCGACATCCGTCGTCGCCATTGCCTTCGTTTCCGCCGGGTCCCCGGCTCGTGCGGCAGGCGCTGCGAGCGGAGGCCCGGAAGCGCCGTTCCTCTCCGAAAACGACCAGGCGATGACGCGCATGATGGACGGCATGTCCATCAAGCCGAGCGGCGATGTCGATCGCGATTTCGTCGCCATGATGATTCCGCATCATCAAGGCGCCATCGATATGGCGCAGGCCGAATTGCGTTACGGACACAACGAGCAGTTACGCCGGATAGCGCAGGAAATCATTGTTGAACAGCAGCAGGAAATCACTGCCATGCGCCTCGCGCTCGGTCAGCCGTTGCCGCCCTCGGCACCGGCTCCGGACCAGGGGCGGGCACCGTCAAGAGCAGCCCCTTCCCAACCCATGTCCAGCATGACAACCCCCATGCCGATGCGCATGAATCAGGAGACAAAATGAAACGAGCCACTCTATTTTCGAGCGCACTGACCGTCTTCGCGACAGCAGCACTAAGCGCCATCTCGCAGGTCGCCTGGGCAGGACAGGCACCGGGCCTTGCGTCTGCGCCGGACGTAGCGATCAGCCACCATGACCGCGTCTACGCGGCCGAACAGTTCTCGAACACCGTCTCCGTGACGGACCCCGCCGATAACAAACTGGTGGGCGTGATTCGCCTCGGCGATCCTTCGCCGGGCAATTTCAGCCCCTTGTACAAGGGGCAGGTGCTTGTGCACGGGATGGGCTTCTCACCCGACCATCGCACGATTGCCGTGGTCTCGATCGGCTCCAATTCGGTTTCGTTTATCGACACGCAAACTAACACCGTCAAGCATGTGACTTATGTAGGCCGCGCGCCGCATGAAGCGTTTTTTACGCCTGACGGTAACGAGGTCTGGGTCACCGTGCGAGGAGAAAACTATGTGTCGGTTCTGGATGGACACACGTTCGAGGAGAAGACCCGCATCATCACGCCGGCGGGTCCGGGCATGCAGATTTTCTCGCCGGACGGCAAGTACGGGTACATATGTTCGTCGTTCAATCCGGAAGTGGATGTGATCTCGGTCGCCGATCACAAGCTGGTCGGGAAGGTCACGCAGGTGAGCCCGTTCTGCCCGAACATTGCTGCGACGCCCGATGGCAAGCAGGTCTGGTTCACGCTGAAAGATACGGGGAAGACGCAGGTCTTCGACGCTCGTCCGCCATTCGCCACGCTGAAGGTTATCGATACAGGGCCGATCACGAACCACGTGAACATCGTGCATAACGCCAACGGTACCTTTGCTTATGTGACGGTCGGCGGACTGAATCAGGTGAAGGTGTTCCGCACCGACGACTTTTCTCAAGTGGCAACCATTCCGGTCGGTAAACTGCCGCACGGCATCTGGCCGTCAGGCGATGGCAGCCGCGTGTATGTCGGTCTGGAAAACGCCGACGCTCTGAGCGCTATCGATACCCTGACTAATAAGGTCATTGCTACCGTGCCTATCGGGCAAGCGCCGCAAGCGGTCACTTATGTTCCGAACGCGGTGCCTGAAGGCGACGGCACTCAAAACACGCAACCGCTCGGGCTCGCAGGCGAGACTGCGCATCTGAGCATGGTGCCGGTCGGGGCGAGCCCAGCGACGGACTCGGCGCCTACCAGCGTCGCGTTGTTCGATCAGGGTTTGCTGCAGGTGTTGCAGGCATCGGCTACCGGCTTGCAGCCGAAAACGCCGTACGTGCTAGGCCTGTCCGATAACGCCGACGGCAGCGGCAATATCGAATCGCTCGCAATGTTCATGACCAACCCGGCAGGCTCGGCGATCGTCAATGCAATTGGTCAGATCCGTCAGGTCGTTGTGCCGGGGACCAACACGGCCGGCGACAAGCGGCGGTACCTTGTGATTGCTCCGCAGGTGTCGGGCAAGCCGGGTGCGCCTGTCCAGGTGCAAGCGCTCTAGGCGTTTTCGTCGTGCTCCAAGCAGTTTTTTCAGCCGCCGGATTTGATTCTCCGGCGGCTTTTTCTTGTGCGTTGATGTTTGTGTTAAGTGCTTGCGGTGTCGGTGTCGTGCCTGCTTGCCTCGATCTATTTTCGATCTTTCAGGAATAAACCTGGTGAAAAAACGGTTTGCCCTTGTACCAACCCGTTAAACACACTGGAGTCGAAAATGAAGATACTTGCCTTGCTTACCGTGTCAGCCGCCGTCCTCGTTTCCTCGAGCGCTTTCGCGCAAGGATTGACCCGCGCTGAAGTTCGCCAGCAACTCGTGGAAGCGCAGCAAAATGGTTCGGAGTACGTGACTGATGCTTCGTATCCGGATGTCAGCCCGGCGTTTCAAAACCAGCTCGCACATCGGCAGCAAAACGCGAACGCGTATGGCGGTGTTTCGGCCGGATCGAGCGTGAGCGCACCGCGTGTCCCGATGACCGGAACGCAAAGTCATGAAGCGTGTGTCGGTCCTGTCAGCTTCTGCAATATCTATGCGGGGTCGTGAGCGATGCGCTTCGGCGAATGCGGATCGTTCAAGAGCTGGCCGCATTCGCTAAGCCCCGGACGTTAATGGCAGGAAGAGAGCGTTGTGAAATGAAAGCGCTGCACGCCTAAGCTCAAGCGTTATTCGTCGCGACATCGACGGCTAGTTGGGCGAAGTTGCAGGCGGCAACCGTCGGATTGCGTGGCAACGCTACCGAGACGCAACACGGCGGCAGGTCGATGATCACCGGAAACGAGACCCCCGGTCTTGCATAGAATCGTGCGGTCGACTGGGCGGTAATGCTGATGCCACGGCCGGAAGCCACGGCCTGAAGTTCGCTCTCCACCGTGGCTGCCTCGTGAACAACGGGAGCAGCCCGGCCACCACGATAAAAGTCGCCGGTCCAATAGTTGCGCCACACCCCACCACCCGGCGCCGCGACAATGGGATCGTCCAACAGGTCATAGATGCTTACCGCGTCGGCGTGCGCCAGGCGGTGACTCGCGGGAAGGCACGCAACGCATGCTTCTTCCATAAGCGTCCGAAACTCGATGCCCTCAACGCCGATTGGCGGCCGCAAGATCGATACATCCATCCCCGCTGAAATACCTGCCTCGGGCGCCGAGAAGTCAAACTCCTTGACCATGACACTCACGTCGGGAAAGCGCTCGCCGAACGTGCGGAGGATCTGCGGCATGAGATCCACACCGGCACCAATCAGGAATCCGACCTTGAGCGACCCGCGACATCCGCGGGCATGGTCTTGCGCTTTATCCACGAACTGATCCAGGCCTTTGAGCATATCCTGCGCGTCCTTGAGCAACGCTTCGCCCGCCTCCGTGAGCGCGACCTTGCGTGTGTTGCGATCGAATAGTTGTACGCCAATCGAGCTCTCGAATTGGCGGATAGTTTGCGAGAGTGCAGGTTGCGAGATATGAAGCCGCTCTGAGGCCCTGACAAAGTTCAGTTCTGCTGCAACCACAACAAAAGCGCGCAGTTGCCTGAAGTCTATGCCCGCATTGTGCACGTCGTCCCCTAGCCGAAAGTCCGGAATTGATTTCGCGATCATGGCACGACTTATAAGTTTGGCCAATAGATCATGTTTTATTTCGTCTTTCTATCGCGCCGAGCCCTCGGCATAGGATTCAGCCATTCGAGCAGGCACGCAAAGCACGCTCTCAACACGAAGGAGACGGAAATGGCAGACATCGCCTATCAGGCAGCGACTCAACACGAATCGAAACAACATGATTCTTCCGACAAAATCACGCTGGTAAAAGCACGCGGGTCACTCGTCTGGGACGACCAGGGGCGCGAATACATCGACTGCACGGCTCAGGCATGGTCGAACAATCTGGGCGCCAACGATCCGCGGGTGATCGAAGCCGCCATGGCCCAAATGCGCGAGATGACGCACATCAGACCGAACTTCGGCTCGCTGGCGCATACGAGACTGGTTGCGAAGCTGCGTGAGATTTCCCCGGCTTCGCTCAATCAGATGGGGTTTGCGCTGCACGGCAGCCTGGCCGGCGAAATGGCGATGAAGCTCGCGTTCAAGAACCGGCCGCAGGCGCAGAACCTGATTGTCCTGCAAGACGGGTATCACGGCCGTTCGCTGGCAACCCTGGGCGCAAGCTGGCCGCATCCGAACAATCCGTTCCTCGCCATCCAGCCGCGCTTTACTCGCGTGCCGCATCCCTATCCGTATCGCACGCGCATGGGCATGGACCCCGAGGCCGAATCGCAGCTGTGCCTGGGTCTGCTTGAAGATACGATACAAAAGGGCGTCGACGGCCCGGTCGCGGCCGTGATGATGGAGCCGATCCAGGGCAATGGCGGCCACATCGAGTTTCCGCGCTCGTATTATCGCGGGGTCCGGGAGATCTGCGACCGCCTGGGCGTGCTGCTGATTTTCGATGAAGTGCAGACCGGCTTCGGACGGATGGGAACGATGTGGGCCGCAGAGTATTACGACGTCGTGCCGGACATCATTGTGTTCGGCAAGGGCATCGGCGGCGGATTCCCGCTTGCAGGAATTCTTGCCGACGACCGTCTCAAGTGGTTCGACGAAGGCGAGGAGGCGCTCACGTTCGGGCACTTTCCGGTGTCGCTGGCCGCGGGCTACGCGACCGTCGAGGCGATTCAGGCGGACAAGCTTTGCGAGCGCGCGCGAGATTCGGGCGAGTATGCGACGGCGCGTTTGCGCGACATGCAGGAGCATCGCAAATTGATCGGCGATGTGCGTTGCCCGGGACTCATGGCATCGATCGAACTCGTCACCGACCGGACCACGAAAGCGCCGGCGCGGCGCGAAGCGCAGGAGGTTTACCGGCGTGGCGTCGAACGCGGAGTCTTGTTTGGAGAGAGCCGTTATGCGGGGCTGGGCAATCTCATCAAGGTGAAGCCGCCGCTCGACATAGAGCGTGCCCAGCTCGCTCGCGCACTCGACGTGCTCGACGAAGTGCTCGGTGAAATCGAGGAGGGCGGGCAATGAACTCGACCGTTAAACACCTGGCCCAGGCGGTCGAAAGCCCAAGCTTCGACGCGCCCGCGGTGAGCGACGACGCCGATCTCGCGGCGCTCGGTTACACCCAGAAACTGCACCGGACGATGGGGCCGTTCACCTCGTTCGCCCTGGCGTTTTCGATGGTGTCGATCAACACCGGCGTAGTGACGCTATTCGCGGATCCGTTCACGCGGGTCGGGGGCGTCGGCATTTTGCTGTGGCTGCTGGTGATACCGCTGGTCGCGTGTATCGTGCTGGTTTATTCGCATCTCGCCGGGCGGATTCCGTTGACCGGGTACGCGTATCAATGGTCAAGCCGGCTTGCCGGCAATCACTTCGGCTGGTTCACAGGTTGGGTTGCCTTCGTCTCTTTCGTGGCGGGGACCGCGGCTACGTCCGCGGCGATCGGCAGCGTCTTCGCTCCTGAAATATGGGCCCAGCCGACGCAAGCGCAGGTCCAGGGTCTTAGTATCGCGGCCACGTTAGTGGTGGGCTTGCTGAATGTGTTTGGTATCAAGCTGGCCACGCGCATCAATGATCTTGGTGCAGGCATCGAGATCTTCGGCACAGTAATCCTCGCGATCGTTCTCTTTGCCGGTGTGTTCTTTTTCTTCGATCACACACAAGGATTGCATATCCTTGTCTCGGCCGAGCCTACCAGCAAGCAGCCGATTCAATTCGCGACGGTCGCGCTCGCTACCTTGCTGCCGGTGTCGGTGTTACTCGGATGGGAGGGCGCGGCGGATCTCGCAGAGGAAACCAAGGATCCGCGCAGGACCGCACCCCGGGCCATGATCCGCGCCGTGGTTGTGTCGAGCGTGCTTGGCTTCGCGGTGTTCGCGCTGCTGGGCATCGCAATTCCAGGGTCGGTAGCGGACTTGTTGAATCAGCCTGAAAACCCCGTGATCCATATCGTGCGGCTGCAGCTCGGACGGTTTGCCGGGAGCCTGATGGTCGTGGTCGCATTCGCTTCAATCCTCGCTTGCCTGATCGCAAACATGGCCGTCGCGACGCGCATGACGTTTGCGCTTTCGCGCGACAAGATGTTGCCTGCGTCCGGCTTCCTTTCATCCATTCACCCGCGTTTCGGTACCCCGGTAGGCGCGATCATCCTGATTACAGGGGTCGCCGTTGCGCTCAACCTGGCGAGCGGAGGTTTCGTTACCGCCATCTATTCGATGGTAGGGCTCACTTACTACCTGACCTATCTGCTCACCCTGATCGCAGCGTTTATAGCGCATAAGAAGGGCCGCATGCCGACCGCACCCGACGGTGTCTTCGACTTGGGCCGTTTGCTTGTCCCGATGATCGTGATCGGTGGCATCTGGGCCCTCTTCGTGATCGTCACGTTGACGCTGCCTGATGAGAACCATGGCGCAGCGGTGACCACCGTGATCACGCTGGGTGTCGGGGGCGTCTGGTGGCTTGCATCGCTTAGAGGCCGGCTTAATCGCGGTCTGGCGGGCCCGAGCCGGTAGCGCGAGCTGGTTGGCCGTCGATGCCGTTGCGTAAGGCGGGAGGCCTTGCGCAACGCGCTTTCGCTTATGCGGAGGAACCCGTTGGCATTGACCGCTGATTTGCATTTGCCCTGCTCTTACAAGCAGAGCAGGGCCACAGCACGCATGACCAGCAACTGCACCGTCTACTTCGGAATCGGCAATTTCACCGGATCCTGCTCACCCACAAGAGCGAACACCAGCAGCTTGGCCGGTTTCGTCTTGCTAGCATTTCGCGAAATCAGATGATGTGAACCGGGCGCTTCGTACCACGACTCGCCGGGTCCATACGTCTTGGCAGCAGCGCCTTCGACCTGCGACACCACATGACCTTCGAGCACGTACGCGAAAACTGAGCCGCGATGCATATGCGCTTCCGATGCCAGCCCCGGCGTATAACTTACCGTCGCGATGAGTACGTTTTTACCTGCTGCTTCGGGAATTGCCTGACGCATGACCAGCTCGATCTTTTCTTCCCCGGTGTCATTCGCATGGGCGGCCCCGCAAAGGGCGAACATCAACGCGGCGACCGCGACTCTAGATTGCTTCATGGACCAGATCTCGATTGTTTAGGCAGGCATCTTGCGGAA
>Ga0255336_102066_pt1 | contig 11254 bp, 8 predicted proteins | sample MeOH1_35cm_T3_17_FD_189102 | JGI IMG/M metagenome (GOLD analysis project Ga0255336, IMG submission 189102) | Sandy soil microbial communities from University of British Columbia, Vancouver, Canada - MeOH1_35cm_T3_179 | ecosystem: Engineered > Artificial ecosystem > Sand microcosm > Unclassified ...
GTGCTCCCATTATGTTGTGTGTCTGGATTGCGGACGGCGCTTCGGATATGACTGGAGCGCGATGAAGGTGATCAAGACCAGGTTGAAGGCAGCAGGGTAGTTGATTCCACATTCGTCCACATTGATCACCTCTCGTTACTAGGTCGAATCGACGCGCTGAAGCCCTTCCGAGTTTCATTTCTGCTCCTGAAGATTCAAACTTCTCAGGCTGACTGCCTCGGGCGATAGCGTCTACGCCGCATTCTCCTGTTCTTCGCGGATTCCGGATCGGACCTTCTCGGCGAGTTCGGGTGTGAGTTCATTCATGCCGTGGGCAGAGCGCGCGTGCTCCATGCACTGTTGCAGGACTTCCTGCTCCGAATCACCTCGGGCAACGAAATCACAGTCAACGCCTATATCCCTGCAACTAACGAATTTCGACATGGGCTTGTCTCCTTCTTTCTTCTGGGATTCGCCTCAGGAAGTTCGCAGCGAGCGCGGAGAGGCTTCACAATGGATGGCGCAAGGTAGGCGCACGTTGCCTTCGTCTGTTTTGACTCCGCGAGGCAGCACTGGCTCCAAGTTAGCTTCGTTTTCCGCGGAAGCGGGTGAGAGCGGAGGACAGGGTAGCGTTTAATCCCATCATTTGGGTGATCGCGAGGTAGATGATGCCATAAGGGATGAGAATGATGAGGCCGCGCAGCACAGGCGAGCCCATGTGCAAACTCCACTCCACCAGCAGTGCGAATGCGGCGGCAATAAGAGCTGCCGTCCAGAGCTTTAAAACACGCGAGGTGGAGAATTCGACATGGCCGATACGCGCCTGAATGCCGCGGCGCAGAAGCGCAAACTCCACCCAACCGGCGATTCCGGCGGACGAAGTAAGACCGGCCACTCCCCAATTCCGATCGATTCCCAGTGCGCGCGGCAAAGGCAAGGCGAAAAGATAGCCAAGGCACAACGTAAGCGCGACGCGCATGAGCGCGTAACGCAGGGGAGTGCGTGTGTCGCGCAGGGCATAGAAAGTGGACGAGTAGAGGCGTCCCATGGTCTGCGCCAGCAGGCCCACACCCGATCCTGCAAGTGCTGCCCAAACAAACATGACATCCTGGTCGGTGAATTTTCCGGTGCGATACAGGGTAGAGGCCACCACGTTTCCCAAGGCAAGAAAGGCCACCGCAGAGGGGACGACGAAGAAGGAAATCTTCTCAAGCCCAGAGCTGAGACGGCTGCGGAGGGTGGACGCAATCTCCGAATCGGTGCCAATAGCGCTCGACATGGCGGGCAGTTCGGCAGCCGATACGGACATGCCGAACAGTGACACCGGTAGCATATAGAGCGTCTGCGCATAGTTGAGCAGGACGTTGCCGCTGGGCAGGAAGCTGGCAAGCTGCAGGTCGATAAAACCGGAAATCTGAAAGACGCCGCGACTGATGAAAACCGGAATGAAGGCTGCGATCACGGCGGCGACATGGACGGAGCGTAATTGCAGGTGTCCGCTGAGAGGGCGAAGGAGGGAGTAGACCGTGGGCGCCTGAACCGCGAACTGCAGGACGGCACCGGCGACGGCAGCCCATGAAATGGCGTAAGCGAGTGAAATGGGGCCGTGTCCGCGCAGTCCTCCCTGCCACAGCAGGGTCGCGATAATTGCAAGGTTCATCATCACGGCGGAGGCGTAGGAGAGGAAAAATCGTCCGTGGCTGTTGAGCACACCGAGGCACCAGGCGGCAAACACAAGCAGGCCCGTGCCAGGAAAGACGATGCGGATGAAGGCGATAGTGAGATCCCGTTTTTCGCCGTGGAAGCCGGGTGCAAGAACTGTGACCAGCAGTGGCGCACAGACGATTCCTAAAGCGACGATGATGCTGGCTAAAAGGGCGAGCAGGGCGAAGACTGCTTCGGCGAGTTCGCTGGCTTCGCGCTGGCGGCCTTCGGCACGAAGGCGTGCATAGACCGGAATGAATGACGCGGAGAGAACCCCTTCGCCGAGCAGGTTCTGCAGCATGTTCGGTACGCGAAAGGCAGCGCGATACGCGTCGGCGGCGACCGAGGTGCCGAGGTAATGGGCGAAGAGGCGAAACTGTATGAGGCCGCTGAACCGGCTGAGCAGAATTCCGGCCGCGACCATGGTGGCTGCAGCTTTGCCCCCGCGGGGCTTCGGAACTGCGTCGGAAGTCGTTTCAATCATCGCTTTTGACGGTGAGACTGGGATTGATTTTACACGCTGGCTGAAATTGGGGAGAAAGGGAATAACGGGCTCAGGAATGGGCGGAGAGAGCAGGATTCAGTACAATGTCCCAAGACGGTTTTCTGTCAGGGGTATTTCTTCATGATTCATGCATGGCACGACATAACACCCGGCGAAAATATCCCGAGTGAGTTTAATGCTGTAATCGAGATTCCATTTGGCTCCAGCGTGAAATATGAGCTGGACAAACAAAGCGGATTGATAAAACTGGACCGAATCTTGTATTCGGCCGTGTACTATCCGGCGAACTATGGATTCATTCCACAGACCTTGGCGGAGGACGATGACCCGCTCGACGTTCTGGTTTTCTGCCAGGAACCGGTAGTTCCATTGACAATTATCCAGGCTCGGACGGTGGGCTTAATGACGATGATCGATGGCGGGAAGAAAGATCATAAGATCATCGCGGTAGCCAGCAAAGATCCCGAGTTCAACAGCTACGCCGATGCGCAGGAAATGCCGCCGCACCGGTTGATGATGCTGCGCCGCTTTTTCCAGGATTACAAACTGCTGGAAGGCAAGGCGGTGGAGGTCGATGCGGTGCAACCTCCAGGAGACGCTTATCCGGTGATCGAGTCGGCACTGGCGGCCTATAGCCAGCAGAGGCGTAAAGGCTTCGGGAAGTAAAGATAGTTTTGTGCAGCGGAGGCGGCCCTTGGCAGGGCCGCTTTTTGCATGAGCACTTGTGCATAAAATAAGGCGCGGGCTGAGTGCCCGCGCTGAGATGGATGATGAATCAGTAGCCTTAGAACCAGGAAATGGATTTCTTCTTCTTCGGAGGCGCGCTGGCATCCGCCTGCTGGTCGGACTCGGCTGCTGGCTTTGCTTGATCGGGCGTCTTCTTCGCGGGCGTCTTACCCTTCTTGGCGTTCTTAGCTTCTGTAGCCTTGCGCTTCTCGTCTTTCTTGGCCTGCTTCTTTTGCTGCTTGGCTTCTTTGCTCTGCAGCTTGGCCTCTTTCTTCATCTCATGCTTTTTCTGAGCCAGATACCTGCTTTTCTCTTTGGCGGACATGTGGCTCAACTTTTCTTTTTCCGCGGCATCGGCGGCGGCTTTCGCGGCAACCGCAGCGGCAGCCGCCTTGCGATCGTTTTCTGCCTTCTCCTTGGCATCGACGTCGGATTTTGCACGGCCCAGCGCTGAGGTGCTGCTTGTGGGCTGCGAATGATCGGACTTGCTCTTGCCTACGACAACGACGGTCTTTTTCTTGCCCACTCCGAGCTTGCCACGAACCTGCTTAGTCTTGGGACCGGAGTCTGAGGTGTAGACGAGCTTGGTCTGGTTGGGGCTGGCGCCAGCGTCCGTAAAGCCAGGCTTGATGTCGATGTAAGCTTCTTCGCGCAATTTCGTGAGGTACTCGCGCAGAGCTGGTTGCACCTTCTGGCTGTATAGCTGTTCCTGAACCTGCTCGCGAACGCGTTCGAAGGGAGGCAGTCCAGCTTCAATGTGGTCGTTGACGCGCAGGATGATATAGCCCTGACGGGTGCGAATCGGCTCGGTAAACTGGCCAGGTTTCAGAACGAATGATTTATCTTCCAGTTCCTTTGCGAGGTCCTTGCGTTTGAAGTACCCGAGATCGCCTCCCTGCTCGGCAGTTGATCCGTTGGATACCTTGCGGGCGGTCTCATCGAACTTGGCGCCGGCCTTGAGCTGCTGATAAATCTCGTTGGCTTTTATCTCGGCGGCAGCTACCTGCTCGGCCGTCGCCTCCTCGATCTTGTTTTCCTTGCCGGGTTCCGGCTTGAGAGCGTTGGGATTGGTGGCAATGAGGATTTCGCTCAGGCGTACGCGTTCGGGTTGCGCGATTTCAGCCTTGTGCTCCTCGTAAAACTTCTGAGATTCTTCGCGGGTTACCTGGATGTGGCTGCCCACTTCGGAGCCAATCACTTTCTGGGTGAGGATTCCGTTCTTGGTGTTCTGCTTGAAGTCTTCCCAACTGACGCCCTGGGCCTCGGCAAGCTTCTGGAGATCTTCCATCGAGCCAGCCTTCATCTCCTTACGGAGATCATCGAGGCGCTTCACAAGGTCGGCGTCGGCGGATATTCCCAGGTCGCCAGCCTTCTGAATTAGTAGCTGCTGGTCGATAAGGTCGCGCAGGGAATTCGCTTCGCGCTCTTCCACCACATTCCGGGGCAGGTTCTGTTCCTTGGAATCCTGCGCGGCTTGCTCATGGTTCTTGCGCAGGTCGGCACGCGTGATGATGGAGTTATTCACACGGGCGACGATCTCCTCAACGACGGTGTCTTGCTGCGCGAGGGCGGGCGAGGCTAAGGAACAGAGGGCGATCAGCGACAACAAAAGCTTTTTCATTGAGATCCGGGGCGCGTTGCGAATCCGGCCCGGCACAAGGCAGGCGGAACGCCGCTAAAAGTTTGAAGCTACAAGCACTCTATTGTAACTCCCGGCAACCACATCAGCCAGCGGCTATCCGGTTTGCCAATCCGGGATAGAAACGGGGGACGCGGAGGGGTGGAGCGGCGCGAGAAAGCATTTCTCCTGCGGTTTTGACCTTGGGTTGGGCTAGGCGTCATGCGAAATCGAGGCTACAGACATGTCATTGTCAACCTGCGTGCCGGCGTGGGCGATTGCCGAGTCAAGCACGTGTCGGCAAAGTGTTTGCGCCACGCGCTCAACACCTGCGGTCGCCTCCAGCAATCCCCGCGCTCCGAACTCGGGACCGCGGCTCATGCAATCGAGGACTCTCGTCTCGCCGCGAGCTTCAACGATTCCGCGTGAGGCCATCACCAGGGCTCCACTGGGAGGAATGACCCGAAAACAAGCTTCATGAGTAGCGTGGGAAAAGAGTCCGAGAGGCAATCCGGTGGACTCAAGAAACTCGCTGGAGTCGCCAGCAAGCAGCAGGCCGGGTACGTGTCCGGCATTGATGTAGGTCAAAGTGCCTATTTCAGAATTGAGTACCCCGAGGAATGCGGCAGTCAAATGCGCGTGTGCGCAGGTATTCAGGATGGTTCGGTTCAACTGCAGGCACAGTTCGGAAATGGACTCGGACTCGTTGATGACTCCGGTGAACAACTCCGGGGCACGCCGGCGAAACTCATCTTGCACAAAAGCCGCAAGGTCCATGGCGCTGGCTCGACGGCCTGCGATGTCAATCATCAGAAACGCGAGGCGCGAGCTCCCGATTGCTAGCGCGTCAAAGAAATCTCCACCGCTGCGAGCTCGATGATATTGCAGATCCACACGAACTGAGTCCATTACAGGCACAGCCAGCGGCGCTGGAGTGCGCGGCACGCTGATGGACGGGGTTAAGAAGTTGAGGAGCTTCATGGCTACAATGAATAGAAATTAGCACGTTCCAACGGGCAGCGGCCACCTCTCAATGTGTCAGGATTCATTTTGCTGTATCGTGTTTGCCATCGTTTCAACTCGGATTGGGAGTGGCAATGAATCGCGTCGCTTTCATGCTATCAACACTTCTTCTGTGCGCTTCGACGCTCCACGCGCAACAGGTGGAGGCACTGCACCTATGGCAGGACCCTTTGCTGCAGCTTCCTGGAAGGGCATCCGCGCCGCCGCCACCACGGCTAGTGGAGGCAACTCCACGCAATGGGCCGACTGCATTGCTATATCGCGCGTTGCGGTCCGTGGAATTGGACGAAACAAAGGTGTTCCATGTACGCGAAGCGGCGCTGGATCGCGGCGAATTGCACCTCTACCTGACGGATGGCACGATTGCTTTTACACAGGACGTGCAGGGTCGCGTGACCGGGGCATACTTCGAAGGAGATGGAGAAGTTCTGATGCGTCCGCCGAACCTGACCGAGCACGCCTCGCTGGGCCTGTTCTCCGGGATGGGAATTCTGGACGAGCGATTCTCCGCCGCCTACTTTCGCTTTAATGAGGATATGCTCGGCCAGTTGAAGCCGTATCTGCGCGAAACAGAGAACCAGCGGGAATTCGTGGAGGCTCACGGTCAACGGGCTCGGGAGCTATCGGAATTGGACGCGTTGCGGCTGCTCGAAAGCTTTATGGAAGATGAGGCGCTCTCGGCTAATGACCACTTTCTCCACGCGAGGCTGGCAACACGACTGGGCAGCCTCGACGTTTACGATGACTCCCAGCAAGAGGACCAGTTTACGGTGGCCTGCCTCAGTCACTCTGGAGAAAGCCTCTACTTCGATGTATGGATGGCTTTTCCTGGGCGGCAGGCGCTTGCGCTTGGAGAGCAGCGTGTAATCGATCCGGCTGGTTCGACCTCTGCCGTTCCAGTGAACGCGTTCCGTATCGACACCGTATTGAAGCCACCGGAGATGCTGGAAGCATCGGCGGAGCTGGATCTGGAGGTGAAAACCGGCGGCCAGAAACTATTGACCTTTGAACTTTCGCGCTGGCTGCAGGTCAGTAGTGTGACGGTGGACGGCGCTGAGGCGGAGTTTCTTCAGAACGACGCGCTGACCGGCAGTGAACTGGCAAGAATCGGAAACGATCTTGTAACCGTGGTCATACCGGCGATCCTGCGCAAAGGTGAGCATCATCGGTTGCGCTTTCACTATGCAGGAGCAGTGATGCAACAGGCCGCACCGGGACTTCTGTATGTGGGCGCACGAGGTACATGGTATCCAAACCGGGGCCTGCAGATGAGCCTCTTCGACCTGAAGTTCCGGTGGCCGCGGGACTGGACGCTGGTAGCGACAGGACACCCCAGTTCCATACGCGAAGACGGAGAAACAAATGTTGGAGCGTGGAGTTCGGAGGGGAAAATTCCGATCGCAGGATTTAACTTGGGGAAGTTTGTGCGTGCCACGGCACAGACCGATGGAATAACAGTCTCAAGCTATACGGCTGGAGTCGTGGAGGAGTCTCTCGCAAAAGCAGCACCGGTATTGGCGTCGGAATCTCCGGCGAGGAATGCGGCAATCGCACAAAGATCGGCGGAGGCGATCCAAAAATACACACATTGGTTCGGATCTTTTCCATTTAGAAATCTGGCTCTCACTCAGTTTCCAAGTCCTGTTTCTCAGGGATGGCCGACCTTGGTATACCTGAGCAGCTTTGCATACCTCAGTGACCAGGAGCGACGGACGCTGAAACTGAACGAGTTTCAGCGGTTGGTGTACGGCGGATTTATGCAGGACCACGAGACAGCCCACCAGTGGTGGGGTGATCGGGTGGGATGGAAGAGCTACCGTGACCAATGGCTGATGGAAGCACTTGCGAGCCTGAGCGCATTGATGATCATGGAAGAGAAGCGCCCGGCGGACGCACGAGCGTTACTGGCCTGCTATCGACAAGAACTGCTGGCCAACAACGCGAAGGGGAAAAGCTTTGCCGACGCTGGGCCTGTCACGCTTGGATATCGGCTGTCATCGTCGGTGTTTCCGAACGCCTACATTCCAGTGACCTATGGACGAGGACTGTGGCTGCTGATCATGCTGCGTGACTACTTTGCGGATTACGAGAAGCTGGAAACGGAGGCCGACTCAGCGCAACATATCTCCTCTGAGGGTCGATTCATTATGGCCCTGCGAGAGTTTGTAAGAAGGTATGACCATAGCACGGCAACAACCGACGATTTCCGGAAAGTGCTCGAAGAATTTCTTCCTCCCAAAGCGCGGTATGAAGGAAGGCAAAGTCTGAAGTGGTTTTTCGATGAATGGGTACGCGGTAGCTCAGTGCCGGAAATCGAATTGAAACACGTAATGTTCCTGCAACGTCGTGGTGTGAAGGTGGCGAGCTTTTCCATAAATCAGGAACGCGCACCGGAATCTCTGGTGACCTCCGTACCGATATTTGCCGAGTTAGCCGGAGGGGGCCAAGTGTTTTTGCAGAGAGTCTTCGCAGATGGTCATGAAACCCATTTGCAATTAAACGTACCCCGTGGAACCCAACGCTTAATAATGGATCCGGGGAAGAGGCTGCTGCGGCTGTATTAAAATAATGTTCGAATTACACGCCTGCAGATATGCGAAACAGAAACGGTTCCGTTATAATCGATTGAGCCGGAATTGCGGAGAGATGGCCGAGTGGCTGAAGGCGGCGGTTTGCTAAACCGTTGTACGGTCAAAAGCTGTACCGGGGGTTCGAATCCCCCTCTCTCCGCCAGTGACTTTCTTCCTGATTCAAAAAGCCCCAAAATTTTAGCATTTTCGTAGCTAAGACAAAGCAGGCGAGCAGTTTGCCTACGCGTGCGTTTCCAGTCCTATCCAGCGCAATCCAGTCCTCGCCAGCGCCTGAGCCGAAGGAAATTGGTACTTTTGGTACTCGGCGGGAAGTCGAAAACTTGACCACGGGCAGGCGGAACACAGCGGAACCGCTGGCGTCTTAATATTAGTTCACGGAAGGTACTGGATCAGCCTCCACTCGCGCCAGAAGCTCGTCGAGCCGGTATTCCCGTTCTCACTTCGAGAAAAAGGTTCTGGCGTCAACACATGGTGAGGCAGAGTATAGCTCACAATGCGCACTACCTGACGAGTTGCTTTTGGCACGGAAATTCAGACCGCTCTACGGAAAGGAGTGCTCCTGGCGAGGGGCAAAAGAGACAGCAACCCCCTGAAGAGGAGAGGCAATCTCATTCGCAACGTTTTCTCGGAAAGGCTAGAACCGGCGCATGGTTCTGAGTCACACAACTTCCCTCGGCCATGTGAGTTCCGATTCCGTCCATACAATAGGTCAGGTGCTTGCTCTAGCTTTCCAACGTGCTTACAAGTATTTCATCATCTCCGCAATCCTTTGTTGCTTCTCTACATTCCTGCATTCGGACACTGGCATTGTTTTTTATGGGAGCAAAGGCTTCGATTCCCGTCGAACTAGCTCGGGGCATGTAGCGTTGGTTGTTACCGACCTCTGTGCACAGGACATTGACCAGGTGCGGGAATGCGTTCCTGGTGAGGCGCCTGGGGTAGTCATTACTCGTTACGCTAATCTTGCGTCAGGGTATGAGAAGACCGTTTTTGTCGTGCCGCTGCTGGACCACTTCGCCGCTACGAGCAATCCAGAGTCACTGCCCGTTCTAAGCAGCGGCGCAACGCTGAAAGGCATGCAGATCGAGTACTGGCGTGAGCACTTGAAAGCCTATTTCCCCCCGTTCTCACCCGCAAGATACGAGGCTCTGCGCAATGAGCAGAAGAAGTTCCGTGCAGGACGCACAGTTCGGCAACTCCTAACGCTCGAATTTCTTGGGAACCTACTTGCTGTCGGTAAGCCACATGGTTCGACAGAACCAATCGCATTGCTTGACCCGCTGACTCAGGAGTTGATTCCTAATGGCCGCTGGCGAGAAGCGATAGGTGCTGGGCAAACCAGAGACTATGTGATTATCACTGTGCCGGCTGACCGTCGCAGCGAGATGCGGCTCGTCCCATTCATTGCAAAATCGCAATTGGAGCACTTCAACGTCGTATCAAACAATTGTTCTGACTTCGTCAACAAGGGGCTGGTCGCCGTCTTCGGCGATCAAATGCACCCTCGTTCCAGATGGTTGGACGAGGCAAATGCATGGATAACCAGCCCGCTTCTAGTTGCGACGAATTTTGTAAACTACTCCAAATCCGCAAACCTTCCGATCAGCGTTAAGTCGACCCCAATCATGGCAGGAACCAGGTGGCCTGCTACCGGCATTACTTCGATTTCCAGAGGGGCACTCGTACCGTCTCCCAACCAGGGAAAGATCGCGTTCGGGCTCAGGATCTACATCAATGTACTCAATCCAGTGCTAGGAGCCACTGCGTATGCGGTCACCGCCTTGTCTCGGTTTACGGATATAGACAAGCTGGTTCGTGAGCGGAGTGCTGCCCACGAGCCGTCCAGCAGAGATGAACACTTGAGTGCCTTGCCGGGAAAGATGGATGGGCCGCTAAACCCCCAGCGCGAACGAGTAGTCCATTTTGGAACGACGTCTTGTTGGAAGGAAAAACAGGCGGAGTATGCAGCTCTCATCTCTCAGGCAGAGCATTCCGGAGCGTTGACGAAAACGGAACGCTCATTGGCGCTGTCTCAAGGAAGACCATTCCTGTTACCCAGGTTGTATGAAAAGCTGGGAGCGGCACATCCTGGGGAGGGGGCGTTCATGGCGGGAGTGCGAAGTTGCCTGGCTCACGAATGTGGCAGTGGACAAAACCTCGGCTTCATGCCGGAACCAATCGACACAGGTCAGGATGCCGTCGTCCCGAGCCGGTCTATGATCGAATCGATGTCTCAATCCGCGGAGCCCTCGGATCGGGCGGTAGCGTTCAGGCTGATGCTTTCCGTCATCAACGGTGACTTGGCATCTGAACCGGCGAAACGCAGAAACTCCGGAACGTTTGACGAAGATTGGCAGTTGTTCCTAACGGTAAGCGCTCGGGATGGTCTGGACCTTTCAGGAAGCGACGCAGCCAGCGAGAGCCTAGCGGTTTGTTCTATCAGGCAATTCGATGGGGGGCGACGAACTGACGCTGTTCAAGACGACCAACGGGTTCTGCGCCGAATAAAGCGTTGGTCGCGGCAGGTTATCTTCAGTCCAGCCCGATGAAGCGCGTGTGCCAAATCATGCAATGCTCTCTTGGCAGTGCTTCCGTACAATCCTGAAAACCTCTCCTGCGATAGTTTTTGTATATGAATCTCGGGCACACGCTTCCTGCAAAGATGCCAGAGCGCCATCGTTCGAGACTTTGTCGTTGTGACTTGAACTCGGTGAATTGTTTAGGCGCCAGTGGTGTCTTCGATTCGTGCCACCGGTCCGTTCTTCTTGACCGATTCAATCCCGTTCTCCATCGCAGCGACCGAGGAGTACATCTCGCTTTTCCCAATCGTTTGTCCGTTGGTCGCCTTCAAGACAAAGAAGGCTTGCCCGTTCTTTGCTGTTTTGCGCTCGTAGCGCAGATCCTCGCCGGAGTTAGCTTTGACCGACTCAATGCCAGCAATGGCGTTTTGCTTTTCCTTGTAAAGCTCACTGGTCAGGATCACTTCGCCATTCCCAGCTTTCAGGTTGAACATGAATTGACCACTGCCACCGTTCTTCAGTTCGAACTTAGCTGCCATTGTGTGTCCTTTCTTCCAAAGTCTTAGACATGCACGCCTCGGAGACCTAG
>Ga0255336_102067_pt1 | contig 11239 bp, 8 predicted proteins | sample MeOH1_35cm_T3_17_FD_189102 | JGI IMG/M metagenome (GOLD analysis project Ga0255336, IMG submission 189102) | Sandy soil microbial communities from University of British Columbia, Vancouver, Canada - MeOH1_35cm_T3_179 | ecosystem: Engineered > Artificial ecosystem > Sand microcosm > Unclassified ...
TTTTTTGTTTTAATTATCTTCCCATTATTGGTTTTGTTAGTAAAAGAAAAAAATAAGCTTAAAAAAAGCATGTACTTTATTTTTGTTTTAATTGCCTTATTTAATATAGTTATATCTGGCTCAAGAAATGCTATTCTTGGACTATTTATTGGTATATTAACATTGATAATATTGTATAACTTTAAATATATAATTCCTTTAATTTTAGGGGGAGGAATAGCTTTATTAATCCCACAAACTTCTAATATCATAAAAATTATAGGGACTAAACTTCAAGACCCATCCAGAATAAAATTATGGGATATAGCTCTAGATATAATAAAAGATCACCCTGTTCTTGGGGTGGGAAATGGAAATTATAGAACCTATTATCCAATGTATGAAAAAAGAGTAACTAATATTTCTTCTTATAATGCTCATGACAATTTCCATCCCCATAGTATTTATTTAAAGGCACAAAGTGAACTAGGAATTTTAGGTCTCTTTTCATTAGTGGGATTACTCATATCTTCTGTAGTTAAAATATTAAAATTTTCTTCTTTGGTAGAAGATAAATTTTATAAATATTTCTATAGAGGGTTTTCTGCTTCAATAATAGCATTTATTTTCATGAATTCTATTGATAACTTTTTTTCAGCGCCTAAAGTAATAGCTTATTTTTGGATACTTTTAGCTGTAGCTGAAGCATATCAATGTAATATTAGAAATAGTTATTTAAAATATTAATACTCATTTTGGGGTTACAATATTTGTAAAGCTCTTTATCTTTAAGAAGGAGAACTATATGGAAGATAATTTAATAAGTATAGATATAAAAAAAGATATAATAAGTAAAGGATATAAATTTGTAATAAAGAGAATAATTGATTTTATACTTTCAATTATTGGCATTCTTTTACTATCCCCTGTATACCTAGCATTAATTATTGCAATAAAATTGGATTCAAAAGGCCCTGCGGTATTTAAGCAAACCAGAATAGGTAAAGATGAAATTCCATTTACTATATATAAATTTAGAACTATGATTGTTAATGCAGAAAGCAAAAAAACTTTGGAAATAGATCCAAAGAATATTGAAAACTTTGTATTTCAAAGTAAAAATGACCATAGAGTAACTAAAATTGGTAGTTTTTTAAGAGCAAGCAGTTTAGATGAAATACCACAATTATTTAATGTGCTTATAGGTAATATGAGTCTGGTAGGTCCAAGACCGGAAATTCCAGAGGTAGTTAATGTTTATCCGGAAAACTATAAACAAAGATTATTAGTTAAGCCTGGAATAACCGGGCTTGCACAAGTGAGCGGAAGAGGAGAAATAGAACTTGGAAAAACTATTTTTTATGATTTATCCTACATTAAAGATTTTTCCTTATGGTTTGACTTTAAGATAATTTTTAAAACATTTAAAAATGTTTTAAAGAAAGAAGGGGCATTTTAAATAGGTAGGGACGCCCTACTTTATTTTTTAGGAGGTGATTAAAATTAAGGTTTTACACATCATTTCTGGTAATGATTATGGTGGAGGAGCAACCTATGTCTTAAATATTTGCAAAGCTCCTGGTGGAATTTTTGAAAATTATTTATGCTGTGTTGGAGAAGGCCCTCTTTATGAGATATCAAGAGAAAATGGAATTAAAACTGTAAAATTAAGCATGAAGTCAATTGTGAGAGATGGACTTTTAAAGCTATTAAAATCTAAAGCTATAGATATAATTAATTTTCATGGAGCAAAAGCTAACTTTTTATATCTTTTTATAAAAAGGAAAATTAGTGTGCCGGCAGTTGTTACTGTACATAGTGATTATAGATATGATTTTATAAATAGTAAGGTAAAACATATTCTTTTTACTCCTTTAAATGTTTTAGGCTTAAGAAGCTTTAACAACTATATTTGCGTTTCAAAACATATTTTAGAATTACTTAATAGTAAAAACTTTAAAGGGAACAAAATAATAATCGAAAACGGAATAGATATTAATAAGTATAAATTAAACTTAAGCCCTGCTAAGTTAAAAGAAAGGTATAAAATAGAAGATAATGATTTTTTATTTACTATGGTTGCTAGAATGCATCCAATAAAAAATCATAAAGCTCTGCTTAAGGCCTTTAAAAAACTTAAGGGTGAGGTTAAAAATATTAAACTTATGCTTATTGGTGATGGTACATTGCTTGAAGATTTAAAAAGAGAAACGGTTAAAGAAAGTATACAGGATAATGTAATATTCACGGGCTTTCAAAGTGATATTATAGATTACTTAAATATATGTGATATTAGTATTCTACCTTCTTTTAGTGAAGGAGGTTCACCCCCTTTGGTTATTCTTGAAAGCGGCCTTGTTAGTAAACCTGTAATATGTTCAAATATAGGAAATATGAATAAAATCATTGATGATAAGGTTGGATATTTAATCGACCCAAATTCAATAGAAGATATTTTTAATAAAATGAAGGCGGCTTATCTAAATAATACCAAGCTTTCTAAAATGGGAAATGAACTATATAAAATTGTAATTAACAATTATTCCATAGAAAAGTTTTGGAATAAGTATTATAATTTTTATGATAATATAATAAAAAATTAATCAAAAAACAATAGATAAACTGGAGTTTAAGATATGCAAAGCAATAAGCTAGTAAAAAATTCTATAGTTATTATGGGACTTATTATTATTGGAAAAGTATTAGCGTTTGTTAGAGATGCTTTAATAGCTGCCAAATTTGGAGTAGGCTATGCAACTGATATTTACATGTTTTCTTTAGGAATAGTATATCTTTTAACTACCATAAGCTATGGCTTAACTACAACCTTTATTCCTATACACACTGAATTTATTGAAACTAATTCAAAGGAAAAAGCCAATAAATTTTCTAATAATGTATTAAATGTTTCCATGATATTTACTTCAATTTTAATATTTATTGGTGCAATTTGTTCTTACTATATTGTATATATTTTTGCACCAGGCTTTAAAAATAATATTATAGTTTTTAATACTTCAGTAAGCGTTACTCGGATAATGCTTGTATCATTAATATTTATGAGCATTCAAAGTGTAATAACAGGAGTTTTGCAAGCCCATAAACAATTTTATGAGCCATCTGCCATGGCCTTATTTTCAAATATAGTTTATATAGCCTATTTAGTTTTCTTAGCAAGCAAATATGGAATAATTGGCTTTGCCTTTGCAAATGTGGTAGGTTTCCTTGTTCAATTACTTATAAACTTACCTAAATACAGGAAGCTTGGATATGGATATAAACCTTTTATAAATATTAAAGATCCAGCTTTAAAAAGATTATTTATTTTAATGATTCCTGTAATTATTAGTACATCAACCGCTCAATTAAGCCTTTTCATTAATAGGTTTTTTGCAACAACTATATACGAAGGAGCAGTTTCAGCACTAGATTTTTCAAATAAACTTAACTCTCTAGTTTATGAAGTATTTGCTGTTGCAATTTCAACGGCTATTTACCCTGTATTATCTTCTTTTGCAGTTAATAACAATAAAAATGAGTTCAAAAGATCACTAATTAAAGCTTTAAATATGATCGCATTAATTATGATACCTGCTGCAGTTGCAATGGCAGTATTAAGATTTCCAATAATAAGCATTATTTTTAAAAGAGGGGCTTTTGATGAAAAAGCTGTGGATTTAACTGCTTCTGCATTTTTATTTTATTCACCTGCAATGATTGCCTATGGCTTAAGAGATGTTTTAAATAAGGCATTTTATTCGGTGCAGGATACCAAAACGCCAATGTACAATAGTTTATTTGGTGTTTTCATAAATATAATTTTAAATATTGTTTTAGTTAAAAATATGAAGGTAGCTGGATTGACCTTTGCCTCAACTGTTTCAGCAATAATAACTACTATTATTTTAATAGTGAGTTTAAATAGAAAGATGAAGGGTATTGGTGTTAGGAGTATGCTTAAATCTTTTTCTAAAATAACTATAGCTTCATTATTAATGGGGGTATGCATATTCTTTATAAACAATTCTGTATTGGATAAATTAGGGTCGAACTTTAAAGGGAGTATAGTATCCTTAATGCTGTGCTTTATAACTGGATTAATTATATATCTAATTGCTATATATTTATTTGGAATTGAAGAATATGCCTATATTTTAAATACCTTTAAAAAGAAGTTGAAAAAACACTAAAGTAAAAGCTATTTATAGGTTATGCTATAATATAGTGTTTAAGGCACAGCCATTCATTATGTTATATCAAGCCAATTTATAATAAATTACTTGGAGGTACTATTATGGAATTGAATAAAAAGGTTGTAGAACTTAAACAATATTTAATTGAGGATACCCAAAAAATTCTTAGGATTAAGAGCATACGAGAAGATAGTAAACCTGGAATGCCTTTTGGCGAAGGAATCAACAATGCTCTTGAAACTATGCTTAATATTGGCCAAGGTATGGGATTTAAGACTAAAAACTTAGATGGTTACATTGGATATATTGAATGGGGTCAAGGAGAAGAAATTGTTGCTGCTCTCGGACATTTAGACGTTGTTCCTGAGGGAGATGGATGGTCCTTTCCTCCTTATGGCGCAGAAATACATGAAGGAAAAATTTATGCTAGAGGATCTCTAGATGATAAAGGACCTATAATGGCAGCCTTATATGGAATGTATGCACTAAAGGAAACAGGTTTTGAGCCAAAGAAGAGAATAAGAATCATACTCGGTACAAATGAAGAAACTAGTAGTGCTGATGTAGACTATTATTTAGAAAAGGATGAAAAGCCAAGTATAGGTTTTACTCCAGATGCAGATTTCCCAATTATCTATGCTGAAAAAGGATTGACTGTTTTTAATATAACTAAAAATTTTGATGCAAAGGGTAATAATTCAATTGCTTATATCAAAGGTGGCCAAAGGGCTAATATGGTACCAGATTATTGCGAAGTTGGCATTAATACAAAGGATTCAGCAGAATTAATAAGAAAAGTAGATACTTATGCAAAAAATCAAAATTTTGATTTTAAGTATGAAGTTAAGGATAAAACCTTAATATTAAAATCCTTTGGCCTATCAGCCCATGGGAGCACTCCAGAAGTTGGCAGGAATGCAATAATGCAAGCAATTTTATTTTTAAATGCTGAAAGTATCTGCAGTGGAGAAATAGGGGAAACTATTAAATTTTTAGCTGAAAAAATTGGACTGGAGACTAAAGGAGAAAGCTTTGGAGTTTGCCTTCAAGATGAGGTTTCAGGATTTTTAAGCTTTAATGTTGGAACTATAGACATGGATAAAGCAAATATTACTCTATCTCTAAACTTAAGATATCCAGTTACAAAAAACTTTGAAGACATGATGAATCCTTTTAAGAAAGCTTTAAAACCTTCAGGCTTTGAAATTGGAGACTTTGAGCACCAAGAGCCACTTTATTTTTCAAAAGATCATAAATTAATTAAGATATTATCTAAGGTATATGAAGAACAAACTGGACATAAGGCAGAGCTTTTGGCCATAGGAGGAGGAACCTATGCAAAAGAAATGCCTAATATAGTAGCATTTGGACCAATATTCCCCGGGAAACCAGATTTAGATCATCAACCAAACGAATATATTGAAGTAGATGATTTAGTTAAAATCACACAAATATATGCTCAAGCAATTAAAGAATTAGCGGAAAATTAATAAAAAGCCTCTATGGAAAAATTTTCATAGAGGCTTTTTCTATAACCTTTTTATGCATTTTATAAAATAAAATGCATAAAAAAGCTAAAAACAGCAAATAACTATTAACAAAACAGCATAAAAGTGATATAATACTTTTATCGTATATTTTCCATTGTCAATTGGAAGGGGTATAGAATATGTTTGCTGAAGAACGCCGGGAAAAGATATTAGCTTTAGTTAAAGCTACTGGAAGAGTATTTGTAAAAGATTTAGCTGAAGAATATGATGTTTCTATAGATACAATAAGGAGAGACCTTAAGGTTTTGGAAGATGAAGGTCTTATAAAAAAGACACATGGTGGAGCAATTTCAGTTTCCAAGGTAAGAAGACTACCTATAGACGAGAAAATTAGGTATGGTGATGGAACAGAACATCAAAATTCAGTAGCAAAGCTTGCGGCAACTTTTATTGAAGAAGGCGATACTGTATATATTGGCGGTGCAAGCATACACTATATTTTATTAAAGTATCTTCCCTTAAACAAGGTATATACTGTAGTTACAAATTCATTAAAGGTGGCAGAAAAGCTTAAAACCTACAGCAACATAGAAACTTATATAGTTTGCGGCAAAATAAAACATGAAGAGGGTATTGTAGATGCCTTGGCAACAGAGTTTATAAAAAATTTAAGAATTGATGTAGCTTTTTTAACTGGAGGAGGCTTATCTTCAAAACATGGCTTAAGCAGTTCCACTCCTGAAGGAGCAATTTTTCAAAGAACTGTGGCAGAGGTGTCTATGAAGAAAATTTGTCTGGTTAATTTTGATAAGGTAGGAAATGAATTTTTTTCAAAGACATTAGATATAAAAAATTTAGACGTGATAATTACAGATTGGGAAGCTTCAGAGCAGGAAATTGAAAAGATAAAGAAAGCTGGAGTTAGAGTTTTAGTTGCCGATGAAATATAATAATTTTAAATAAAGAAAAGGAGATTATTTATGAAAGTTAATTTTTATACCTCTCAAAGGGAATATCATGAAAAGAAGGCTGAGTTAGCTAATGCTATTCAGTCAGTAATTGAAAGCGGTAATTTTATCCTTGGGAACCAAGTTAGTGACTTTGAAAAAGCCATTCAAGCTTACACTGGTGCAAAATATGCTATAGGTGTTGCCTCAGGAACAGACGCTCTTGTTATTGCTTCTGACATACTTGGTTTTAGTAAAGGCAAAGAAGTTATAACTTCACCCTTTACTTTTCTAGCTTCAACTTCTTGTATTACAAAACATAATGGGAAACCAGTATTTGTTGATATAGATGAAGACACTTTTGGTATTGATGTAAATAAGATTGAAGAAAAAATAAATGATAATACAGTTGGTATACTTCCTATACATTTATTTGACCAGATGACAGATATGGATAAAATAATGAGCCTATCAAAAAAGTATAAGCTTAGAGTTTTAGAGGACGCTGCTGAAGCCTTTGGAATGCAATGGAAGGGGCAGGGGAATGAATACAGGCATTCAGGATGCATAGGAGATTTTGGAGTATACTCCTTTTTCCCTACCAAGACCTTAGGCGGATATGGCGATGGAGGAATGCTAGTAACAAATGATGAAAGCTTAGCGAGCCTTGCTAAAAGTTATAGAGTTCATGGTTCAGCAAAGAAATATCATTATGATTATATAGGTTATAATTCAAGACTAGACTCAATTCAAGCAGCAGTTTTATCAGTTAAATTAAAATACATAGATAATGCAATAAAGAAAAGAGAAGAGGTTGCAAATTTATATAAGGAAAGATTAAAAGACTGTGACTTTGTAAGATTACCAAAGATAAAAGGAAATCAAAAGCAAGTTTACTATGTGTTCAGTATACTTGTTGAAAATAGAGACGGCCTAGCAGAGTACTTAAAGAAAAATGAAGTGGGCTATAGCATTTATTATCCAATGCCTCTTCATATGCAAAAATGCTTTGAGTATCTTGGCTACAAGAAGGGGGATTTCCCAGTAGCAGAGAGGGTTTCTGAACAAATCATAGCACTTCCAATATATCCAGAAATAACCATTGAGGAAGTAGATTTTGTATGCGAAACAATTAAAAAATTTTATACAAAATAATAATTTATTAATAGGAAGGAATGTTGATTATGCAAAATAAAGTAATACCATTTTCACCACCGGATATAACACAAGCAGAAATAGATGCTGTAGTTGAAGTTATGAAGTCAGGTTGGATAACTTCAGGTCCTAAAACTGCAAAGTTTGAAGAAAATATAGCAAAATATTGCAATGCAAATCACGCTGTAGCATTAAATAGTAATTCTGCTGGACTAGAATTAATACTAAAGGTGCTTAATGCTCATGGTAAGGATGAAATTATTACTACTCCGTATACCTATGCTGCCACCTCTAATGCTGTATTACATAGGGGTATAAAACCAAAATTTGTAGATGTTAAGAAAGGTAGCTTTTTAATAGATGAACAAAAGATTTATGACGCTATTACTCCTAATACAAAGGCTATTATGACAGTGGATTTTGCAGGAGTTCCAGTAGATTATGATGCTGTAAGAGCTGTACTTAAGGCAAAGAACAGAGAAGACATAGTTCTTATATCTGATTCAGCACATTCCTTTGGAGCTAAATATAAGGGACAAAAGGTTGGAGGTCAAATGGACTTTCATGTATTTTCTTTCCATGCAGTAAAAAATCTTACCACTGCAGAAGGTGGAAGTGTTACTTTTAATGATAATCACTTCTTAGGTAGTGAAAACTTATATAAGGAATTTAAATATACATCACTACAAGGTCAGACAAAGGATGCTCTTTCAAAGATGAAAGCTGGAGCATGGAAATATGATATTCTAACAGATGGGCTAAAGTGCAACATGACTGATATAATGTCTGCTATAGGACTTGTTCAGCTTGAAAGATTTGATGACATGCTTGTAAAGAGAAAAAGCATTTTCGAATTATATAATAAAATCTTAGGAGAAAAAGAGTGGGCTATACTTCCATTCCAAGTGGAAAATGGAACTGAAACCTGTTATCATCTATATCCATTAAGAATTAAAGGCTTTACAGAAGAAAAGAGAGACTTATTAATTGAAAAAATGGGTGAAATAGATATAGCAACAAATGTTCATTTTATGCCGCTGCCATTGTTTACAGCTTATAAAAATTTAGGCTATAAGGTAGAAGATTATCCTAATGCATATGAGCAATACAAAAATGAAATATCACTACCTCTATACTCATTGCTTACACTTGAAGATGCAGAGCATGTAGTTACAAAATTAGTTGAATTTGTAGAAAAAATTAATGGTTAATAAGCCTCAAAATAAAAAGAGCCATAGTCAAAATAAATTTGACTATGGTTTATTTTTTTGATTAAAATAGCTAATGTTAAAGACTTTTGTGGCATAGGGACGTATCTTGGACGTGGCATAGGGACGTATCTTGTGCCACATTGGAATACATGTGGCACAAGATACGTCCCTATGCCACGTCATTCGTATTACCATGCTAAAATGCTAATAAACAAAATAAATTCAGAAAATTCAAATGTTAAAACTTGAAGGTTATTTAAAAGATATGCAGAATATTAGTAATAGTAAGAAAATTATTTTTATTGGCGGGTGAAAAATATGGGGAAAGTTATTATTGATGGCAATAGTCTTACACTTGATGACATTGTAAATGTGGCTTATAAGGGCTACCAGGTTAGTTTAAGCAGCGAGGCAAAGGAAAGAGTTATTGAATCTAGAAAAATTGTTGATGATATTGTAGAAAACAGTAAGGTAGTTTATGGAATTACTACTGGTTTTGGAAAGTTTTCAGATGTAACTATTACTCATGAAGACTGTAAAACTCTACAAAGAAATTTAATTGTATCCCATGCTTGCGGCTATGGCAGCTTATTTCCTAAGGACATAGTCAGAACAATAATGCTACTTCGAGCTAATGCCCTTTCAAAAGGCTATTCAGGAATAAGACTTGAAACTTTAGAAACTTTAATTGAAATGCTTAATAAAAACCTGCATCCATGTATTCCTGAAAAAGGTTCACTAGGTGCTTCTGGGGATTTAGCACCACTTTCACATATGGTTCTTCCTATGCTTTACGAGGGCGAAGCTGAATATAATGGGGAAATATTATCTGGAAAAGCTGCTATGGAAAAGGCAAATATAAATTTAGTTCAGCTTACTGCAAAGGAAGGGCTTGCTCTTATAAACGGTACACAGGTTATGACTGCGGTTGGAAGTATTGCATTAATTGAAAGTATAAAATTAATAAAAACAAGCGATTTAACAGCTGCTCTTACTATGGAAGCTTTAAGAGGCATTGAAAATGCATTTTATCCTCAAATACATACTATAAGGCCTCATAAAGGACAAATGGTTACTGCTGATAATATTTTAAGACTTGTAAAAGGAAGCAATCTTATTACTAAACAAGGAGAACTTAGAGTACAGGATGCCTATACATTAAGATGTGTGCCTCAAGTTCATGGTGCTAGTAAGGATGCCTTAAATTATGTAAAGGAAAAGGTTGAAATTGAAATAAATTCAGCAACTGATAATCCTATAGTAACTACAGAAGGAGACGTAATATCCGGCGGTAATTTCCATGGACAACCTATGGCATTGGCCTTTGACTTTTTAGGCATTGCGGTTGCTGAACTTGCAAATATATCTGAAAGAAGACTTGAAAGATTAATAAATTATCAGCTAAATGATTTACCCGCTTTTTTAGTTAAAAAAGGAGGACTAAATTCAGGCTTTATGATTACCCAGTATGCTGCTGCTTCCTTGGTTTCTGAAAATAAAGTATTGGCACATCCTGCTTCAGTGGATTCAATACCTTCTTCAGCAAATCAAGAGGACCATGTCAGCATGGGTACAATTGCAGCAAGAAAATGTTTAACCATAGCTCAAAATGTTAAAAGAGTATTATCTACAGAGCTTATGGCAGCTTGCCAAGCTATTGATTTTAGAGAAGACTTTAAACTCGGAGCTGGCACTAACGAGGCATATAAAAAGGTAAGAGAAAATGTAGCCTTTATTAAAGAGGACAAGGTTATGTATAAGGAATTAGATAAATGTACAGAGCTTATTAATAATGGCTCATTATTAGATTCAGTTGAAAAAGTAATTGATATAAAATTTTAAGAATCGAGGCAGAAAGATTAATATTCTTTCTGCACAAGTAAAAGTCCTGAATGGACTTTTACGGGTAACCTAGCCGATGGGAATCGGTGGTACAGGTTACCCAGTACAAAGAAAACAGGAGGCACAACAATTGATAATTGTTATGTACAAAAAAGGAATACAGGAGGGATTTAAATGAAGAGGACAATTACAGCACCTAGAGGAATAGAGCTAAGCTGTAAGGGATGGCAGCAAGAGGCTATACTTAGAATGCTTATGAACAACTTAGACCCTGCAAATGCAGAGGACCCAGATAATCTTATAGTTTATGGAGGCACAGGAAGAGCAGCGAGAAATTGGGAGTGCTTTGATGCACTAGTTAAGACAATAAGAGAACTAGAAGATGATGAAACAATGCTTGTTCAATCGGGAAAGCCTGTTGG
>Ga0255336_102068_pt1 | contig 11238 bp, 9 predicted proteins | sample MeOH1_35cm_T3_17_FD_189102 | JGI IMG/M metagenome (GOLD analysis project Ga0255336, IMG submission 189102) | Sandy soil microbial communities from University of British Columbia, Vancouver, Canada - MeOH1_35cm_T3_179 | ecosystem: Engineered > Artificial ecosystem > Sand microcosm > Unclassified ...
CTATAGCCTCTTATCTCTTGCTTCTTATCTCCCTTAATACTTGCATAAATCAAATCTTTATTTTAATTTATCAGAACTTCTTTTTAAAGAGCAGGAGTTTTTTTGTGAGGGACATAGATAGAAATAAGGGTTTAAGAGGAATAAGTAATACACTTGTTATAACAATTAAACTAATAGTTGGTTAAACCTATTGTCTTAAAATACTACTTATTATATATAACTTTTTCGTAGAATACTATTTTATATATTACTATCTTGTTTTAATTTTATTAAAACATTGCATTAAATAAGTAGTTAATTCTTATTTATATTCTTTCCATACATTTATATTATTGTCTATCATTTTATACTCAATTTCACCTTGGTTATATTTACATAAATTTTTTAAGTCACAAATATGACATTTGATGCAAAATCTAAAATTACAATGACTTTTATAAATATTTTTGCAATAGAAAACGCATGCTGATAATAAAAATTAACATGCGTTTTTACATTTAAATATTTATCTGATAATGAACAACATAAGAAAATTGTTCACATTAAGTTTCATCCAATTTCATAGATAAATTGGAATTTATATATATATAAATATAACATAGTACCTTTTTTATAATTTCATGGTTCTTTCTATTACTTCATCCCAATTTTCTGCATTTCTAATTATTATTATAACATCACTAATGTGTATCTTTGATTTAAAATCTCTAAAAGCTTGCTTCCCCCACATATAATTTGCGTTTTTTTCCATGTATCTTAATTTATTAGTATTTTCATAATCCCTAACTATTTCATATCCATCCTTTAGACTTTTTCTCGACACTCCAGCAATTTCAGCAATAAAAAGTAGTAATTGTGGGCATCTTAGATAATAATAAGTTGGTAACTTTTCTGTCTTATCTTCATAATAATTGAGAAAATGCTCTTTTTGTGATGGTTCTGCTAATTTTATGTCATCTTTTTTACAAGCTTTTAAATAACCACCACACGACTGACCATAACCTTGCTTAACGCACAAATCTGAGATATATTCATCTCCGATACTATTTTTGTGGGGTTCTATTGTCCTTACATATTCACAAACTTTTCCATTATTCATTGATTCCCTCCAAATATCTATATATTATTTCTTTTATATGCAACTTCTAATTTATCGTTTTCTCAATTATACCTACAAATTACTATTTATTGAATTTTAATGCATCTTTTTTAAGTTACATTATTACTTAATATATCAGATATTTTCTTGTAATTATTTTGTATTTCTGCTCTTCCTACAACGGTGTCATTCCATCTTTTCGCTTGAATATAAATTTCATCAAGTCCTAATCTATCTTCATTAATTATTCCATCTATACCTTCATTACCTGTTTTTTTAGTTGCATTTTTAGCCTCTATACTTGAACCACCATAACCCGTCTTTATAAGCAAATCTAAAAAGACGTCTTCTAACCTAAAAAATCTACTTCCTTTAACCTCTTTTGGGAAACTCTATTAATACTGCGTTTTTGAGATAAATTTTCGCCTAATTTAGCCTATCATAGAAAATTTTTTTACCACTTTGAAGCTTTTGATTTACTTCTTCATCTAATAAATTAAACTCTTTTGCCAACTTTCCTTCACACTGCTTGTTATCACATATTCTTACATTTGAAATTAATTTAAAAGAGGAAGCATAACCCCATCATAAGTTGGAATAGTTATTTATTTTAAGCCTCCATATAATAATTCTCTTATATCTATTATTTTGAAACATCTATAATAATAATTCTTATGACCCTTTCAATATAATCAACTTCTTACATGATATAAATATCATTAGTTCCTTCTAAAACTTTTTTATAAGAAATTTAACTTAGAACTATTTCAGCAGATTGTATAGCTGAATTAAACTCTAAATTACTAATAATATCATCGGCTGATATATCTTTATTTAATAGTTTAAACCTTTCCAATTGAAGCTTCTCGTTTAAATATTTATGCTTCATCTCAAATTCAGCAAAAATCTCACTCCATGTTTTTACATATATCTTGCATCTATCAATCTTAAACACAAGTGATTTTTCTCCATGAAACAGATTATTTTTCAGTTCATTTTGAATATAATTAGTGCTATCAAATCTGTTTCCTATTAAATAAAATTCCCATTCCATATTAGGTGCATTAAATCTCTCTTGCCTTAAAATTACCTCCATATAAGTTTTTACTTGGTTTAATTGCTTTGAACCTAAATTTATATTAGGATGTTTTAATTCAACAACTATATTGCTATAACCTTTACTTGATATGTCTTGTCTTACTGCAAATATATCCATTTCTTTATTTTTATCAGGATGATTGATTACTACCCTTTCATCAACACCCTCTAATATATATATGTATCGTCTCAGTGCTTCCTCAAAATCTGGTTCGGCCGCTGTAACTAAATGATATTGCTCACCAAACAACCAATAATGCCTCTCAATAAAATTTTGAAGATGGTAGACTTCATTAGCTTTTAGTTCCTTGTTAAAGACGAGTTGCTTTAATTCTTCTACTGCTTTATATCTATCCTCTATTAGCTTTATAGTCTTTATTACGTTTGACATACTTGTCTTTGTAAGCAAACTGGATAATTCTTCTCTCTCCTCGCTATCTAAATCAACAATTTCACCTAAAATCTTTAATAAACTTTCTACTTCTCCTGACTGCATTATCAAATCTAATAACCTTACCATAGTTTTCTTCTGTTCTATATTTAGATTTAAAAATATTTTAGGCTGAACTTTATATAATTCCTTTACTACCGTTTCCAACTCAGTTCTTTTAATTTTATCTATAAAATTATTATTATCATACTCTGGAAAAGCTTTAGCAGTTTCTAACTCACTTATTAAAACATCTGTATATTGTTTTATAAAAGGTCTTCTTAGTTTTTTTAGCTCTTTGTCAACTTCACTTCTAATAAATTTAAATTCATCTGATGCTTTGCTATAACCTATAAGTGGCAGTTGAACTTCATCTTTGTTGTCAAAGAAGTTGTCAAATATTTGGCTTTTTATATATACACTATGGTAGAACTTATCACCTTTATTATTGAGTGAGGTTGTTTCTTTTAAGACTTCTTCATCCTTTGAGTTTATAAAATAATAACATGAATATTCTGTGTTAAGCCTTTTATCCCATATCACATATTTAACATCAAAGCCTATATTTCTTGCGTTATAACCTAATGTAGCAAGCTCCCTAAAGGAAACTATGTCTTCATAGTTTATTTCCTCATTATTTAAGATAATTTTATACCCTCTATTTTTATTAAGCTCTAAAAACCAACTAAATTCTTCTATAATATACTGCTTTATCTCTTCAACACATATAATATCTCTAATATTATAAAATGTAACCTTTGTCCCTATTGGCTCACCAGTTGCAACAACTTCCGTTTCTTTATATTCTTCAAGATTTGTTTCATCAATTATAATATCATATTTAAATTTATTATCGTTCATCTCAAATACTGTTGACCACTTAGCAATGCAAGAAAACTTAAAAAAGGTTAATCTTCCTACCCCATTTTTACCATGTATAGCTGATAACTTTCTTCTTTCATCTGGGTCAATTAACTTCTCTGACTCAAAAAAAGGCATAAATTTTCTCTTCAGTTCACTCTTTGGAATACCATATCCATTATCAGTTACACTTATGGTTTCTATTCCACCTAATTTATTTAATCCACAATTTACACTTACGAAGTTAGCTTTAGCATCAAATCCATTCCAAATGTACTCTACTAATGCTTTAAGAGGCTTATATTTCTGCAAGGACTTTTTTACACCAACTGTACTTATCTGTATATTTGCCATACAAATTTCCCCCACTATACTAATTATTACCTATATAATTCTACACTGTTTCCTATAAATCCTTTTCCATTCACTCGTATAACATCTAATTATATAAAAAAATTGCAGGTCTATTTCTGTTTTAGGCCTACTTATCAATATCTGGAACTTATTCTCAAACTCTACTATCAATTATCTATTTTAGGGTCTTATTAGATACCAATATATACTCTTTATCTTTTTCAGGAATTAACTTCGTTAAAATTTTATACGCAAATGCTCTTAATATAATCCTATCAACTCTATATTTGTTATCTATTACCAGTATTGTTTCTCTTTCATCTATTCTTGTGTTAGTAGTTTTTACATTAACATTAACTGGTTTTCTACTACCTATAATTGCCCCTGTTGACCCAGCTAAAGCACCTCCAATTATAGCTCCCTTAAAAGAGCTACCTCCTCCAGAAATATTGCTATTTACATCAACTTTATTGTAAATATCGCCACTAATAGTATAATACTTAATATTTTGAATCGGTATACAATGCTTTCTATTATTTGCATTATTATAATCATTCGATATTAAATATAAAAATCTTCTATCAGTCCATATATAGATGCCTTTATTTGAAATGTCTTGAAATTCTCCTCCATCAATACATTTTACAACATCGGCATCTATTGGTATATTATTGATAATAATATATTCTTCTTTTATTTTGGCTTCTAATAGTTGTTGTTCATGTAATTTAGCTAAATATTTCCTATGCTTAGGATAGTATACTACCCAATCAATTATTTGCCCAATAGTGATAAATATTCCTAATGTAATCCATCTTAATGTTCCATCTGCCGATGACATCATCAAATTAAATAATCCTATTGTAAACATTATAAATAACCCTTTATGTTTTTCATTTGAATTCATTATGATTCACCTCGACTTATATTCAATAAACAAAATATTCTTACATAGTTTTATTTAATTGCTTGTCTCAATTTGATTAAAATTATGTTTCTATTAATTTAAACTACAAAAATATTATAGTTGCTTAATTATTGTGTCTATAAACATGTCCTATTAAATTAATAGCTTCTCCGATTTCACTAATATCTTTAATTTTAATTTCAATCCATGACCTTCCATTATAATGATGCTTTATTAGTTGTTTTATTTCTAAGCTGTCCGAAACAATTTTTATATCATCTATTCTAAGGTGTATTCTTATGGAATTATTTTGCAAATCAAAAGTAATCAAACAAAAATTTATTCTATTTTTAAGTCTATAGTCAGGTGTATTAGTTGAAAAATGTTCTATTCCAATATCATCTATACCTCCTACAAGTTTACTAAATAATATTTTTAAATTTTCAGGAGCTTTATCATATTTGTCTTTAAATTTTGATGTTAGTTCCCACCTAAAATTATTCAACTCAATCTTATTGTTATTTCTTTCAGCATTAGTAAACATATTTATTTTTTTAACTTCAATATCAAATTCATTATCATAAGTTACACTTGCTTCTATGTATGTACTTGTTCTTTCTAACTCTCCAGAACTATATTTGCAAATGCCCTTTAAATTACATAAACCACATTTAGGATTCTTCTCAGTACAAATCCCATCAATAGTTCCTAACAAATCAGACTGCCCTACTTGTCCAAACTTAACAAAAATTATATCTAAATATCTAATAGGAATATTAAGTTCCATAGAAATCTTTCTTCCAACCTCTATAGAGCCAAGTAAATTATCTTCACTCGAAATTAATCCAAGTCTATAAAATATTCTTCTTATAACTGAATCTGGTTTTAATGAGAAAAAACCTAACTCCGTTATGAAGTGCCATCCTGCTGTCTCTCCTATTCCTTTAAATTTAAGCTTTAAATCATTATATAGGTATAGCAGTTGTTGATTAGAACAATATATATTTTTTATACCAAATTTTATTTCAAGGTATCCTTTAAATGAGCCATGATGTTTTATCAAATCATTAAATATTATGGCGTTAGATATTACCCAATTAACTTGCTTATTAAATCCAGTGCTATTAATAATATTTTTTATGTCTACTTCTGATAATTTTGTTAGTTTTTCATATCCATATAAATATGGTTTTAATAAAGGAAGCTTTTTTTCTATCATCGATGCTTTTTTACCCATATTGAAAAACATAACGTATGTTAACATCCAGAATACTTCATCATCATTTAAACTAATATAATTAAAATGCTTATATTTTTCCAACCTATTATTGAAATCGACTGTTGAAACATTACTCATTTTCATTTTTTGAAGCCCATCTTCCACACCTAAAACTATTTCTTTAAAACTCATAACATATTCTCCCCCATAAATCTAAATTAAAAATTAAGACGCAAATGTGTTTAAATACGGGTTGCTCTTTTCTTGCTCTTTACCATAAATATAATCTTCATAAGAGATTTCTTTTACTGTTTTAACACTTGTATTTTTCTTTTTGGACCTTGGCATTTCCTTAGCAGATATATAAGCATCTAAAATGTCAAAGTCTTTAAAATACCTTGCTACTTCTACTGAGTTTTTACGACCTACATGACCGCATTGTAAAACTATTAAGTAATATTTTTCTTCCATACTATATTCCCCCAAAAATTATATATAATTTAAGTTTCAATAAAACACTCATTCTGCATATCAAACTTCATTCCTTTATACTTAGGCTGGTTATTATATTTCTTTATTAACTTATCTATAATGTAGTCATCTATTTCATCTACATTTTCACAGTAATAACCATTGTAGTCATACATTATAGTAATTTTGATAGAATTTTGATATACCGATACAATGGCAAGCCTATTTCCAACATTATTATCTGCATATATAGTAAATGTATTATTCAGACTTAATTGAATATAAAAGTTAAGCCCCACTGATTTCATTTTGTCGAAAAGCATATATAACATTTTTTTAGATTCACTTTTATATTCATTAAATACATAGCTATTCATAAAATCGTCTATAGAATATTTTTCTATTGGAAACATTAATATATCTTCCTTATTAAGTTCAAAAAGTTGTCTATACCAAGCTATATTTTTAATTTCATTCTTATTTCGGGAGATATATCGTGACCTCGACATAACAATACTTTCTTCAGCTTCCAATACACCATAGAAATCCTTTAACTCAGTCAAGCAATCATAATCATCAAAATTATATTGATATATACCGTTGGAGTACATGCTTAATACTATCTCTATAAAATGAGGATAGGTTATTCCTTGTTCAAGATACTCAAGCTCATTTGGCCATTCAAAATCTATCCCTTTATCAAAGTCAATTCCCTTTTCAAAACTAATTATTTCTCCATCCCTAATAAATTGCATTATTAAATCATCATAGGCAAGGCAGTACATGAAAGAAATATCATATGCTTCCATATGGTCTTTTTCTTTTATATCGATTTTTTTATTTAATTTCTTTTTGCTATATTTGTATTTTTCTAATAGATAGAAATAATTTATTAAATGATTTTTATTCATAAATGGATATATAAAATAATTTTCTAAAGCCGTTTGAGTAATTTCTTTAATTGTTTTATCTTCCATCTTCGAGGCATGCTCTAATTTATTTATAAATTCATCTTCTATAAGTCTTGAGCTATTTTTTGATATATTTTTTATAGAGTATTTATTCCTTATAATTTCAGATATTTTATCTTTTGCATATTTAGTAAACTCTTCTGAGCAGTCAAAAATACCAATTGATAAATCAAAGAACTCACTTAAATTTTTTACAGTGAACAAACTTATTCTCCCATATTTAGATGAGTTTTCAGAAGTATAATTATAATAACTGCCAGAGCTTATACCTGCAATCTCATTAATAATATCTTTAAATTTCATGTCAGAGTTGACTGATATAATCTCCCTTATTTCACAATATCTTTTACCAGCTATTTCTTCCCTTCCAGCAGTAGCAACTATTTTTTTATCAGAAGCCATATTCAATTCACCCTCTTTAATTATTATAATTGTATTATAGTATCGATTATATATTATGTCAATATATCAATTAATATTTATATCGATTATATTTATATATAATCTATATTCGCATTTATACTTCCATTTTATATTTTTTGACTCTAATCAATTTTAGCTTCTTTTCCAGATTAAATTATTTTCATCTGAATTTTAATAAGTTATAAGGTTTAAAAGCAATAAAGGAAGCAAGGCTATTTCATATTAAAACATTCTTGCTTCCTGTTATATATTTTATTGCTAAATCCACGAAATATACTAATTTAGCCCTTTTCTGTCCATTTCAAGCGATATTTCTTATTACCCATAAATTTCTTTTAAGATTTTTATTTAAATTTGATATGAATATTTAATTTTATAAACTTTCTGGTAGTATAGTAGTTTTAAACAGTAATTATTCAAACTTAGCGTTTAATTGTACAAATTTTAGTTTGTTCAATTGTTTAGTGGTCCTAAATCTATAAAGGAGTTAGTGTATTGTTCATATGCTATTACTCTGTTATTTTCTAACCATAAATGAAAACTTAGATTATAACCCAAATCTACTCCTTTTTCCGCTAAACTTTTAGCAATTTGCAATATATTATCCTTAACACATTTCTCATAATTTCTAATCACTTTAAAATAATAATCACTTGCTCTTATAGCTTCTGTGCTATGTCCTGATGAAGCGTAACCCATGCCAATTGGGAAATAAACAACATTTTTATCTACTTCAACTAAAGTAGATATATGACTTTTTCTAAGCTTCTTATAATCAGCATCAGAAGGTTTAAATTCTAAACCCTCTATATCATTCATCTTAAATTGTTTAATTGATTCTGGCCAATTGTTATGTAGTATTTTTATCATCTCTTGCTTAGTCCACTCTCCATGTTTATATGTATTAATAAGATAAGCATTATCATTATCAAATCTTGCAAATAATAATGGTTCAGTTCTTTCAACAAAACCGTTCTTTTTACTTATATCTATTCCAAGATGCAAATGATGAATTCCCCAATCATTTAATAAATCATCATGATAATTCAATTCCAAAATTTTTTTACTCAGATTACCTGTAATATCCTTACCTGTCTCTATTTTATTTTTCAATAATTGTAATCCATATTCAAGTTCCTTTGGGCATTGAAATTCTTTTGAAATTAAAACTTTTCTTGGAGTGGCTTCAATTTGTCTTAGTTTTAAATTAAAATATGCAAATGATACATCTTTATCTTTAATATTTTTTGTATTATATCCACGTTCTTGAAGTTCTTTTCTTAATCTCTGCCTCCAATCTCCAACAAAATCTATCTTTACATTATATCTATATGGCATATATGCCTCCCCATGATAATATAATTATCTACACACTCTAATATTAACTTTAATCATTCCTGCAATTTTTTTCCTTTGTTTTTCTGCTCATCTCAAAAATTACATTAAATATGTATCCTAATAAAAATAAGTCTAAAAATTTGCCTATAAAATATTGCAATAAAGAAACAAATCCAATTACATTATCAACTGGATAATTATAAAATCCTCCTATGCCATACTTAGTTAATTCCCACAAACTAATCAGTTGTGATTTTTCCGAATTAATCATCTCAATTATTTGTTTGTTCCACAAATTTTTACCTATATAGTAAATGCCAAATACCCAACTTCCAAAGGCTATTATTAAAAAATAACATATTATTACGTTTAATAATTTTATTACATTTTTCTCAAAATGCATAATAGTTAACCATAATGAGCAAAGAACAATAACCAAAAAATTAATTATTCCTAAAGCCAACATTTTAGAATTAGTATTATTGTTAGAAATAACCCCTGTGAGACCAATGCCATATATAACAATGATTGCATACATAAATATTATTCCAACAATTCTTACTAAAAAATTTTTATTTGAAAACATATCCTTTTCATAACTATAACTAATTTTAAGCATTATAATCATTATTGGAATTGATATTATCATAAACCGCTTACCAGCAATGATAAATATTGATGAGAGAAGATAAAGTAGAGAAAATTGAAATATATATTTTATACTTTTAATATCATTTAAAAATAAGCTGTTTATCTTTTTCAAAGCACCAACGCTAATATAGTTCTTACTTTTTTTATAGGACAAATATATTAATATCGAATATATTAAAATTATAAATGAACATACTGCCATAAATATCACTAATATTCCCCCTATTTATCTATAATTTTATTAAATCTGGTCTTTATGAATTTTTATTTAAATTAATTTATTACAATCGACAATATATTTAGATATCAAAGCCATCCCTCATAATATTTTACAAAATCAATTAACTTCTTTTATTAATTTATATCCATATTTTTCAGCCCTTTTTACAAAAGCTTCAATGTCTCCCTCAAGTATCTGTAAAACCTTTTTTGAAACCTGCTCATTGTCTATATTCCCAGACAACTCTATCCACCCATTCATTCCGTTACTCTTTAGAATTAATATATTTTCCGCGTCTGCTGTTATAGGTATATTGGGATTATGAGTCGCTATTATAAGTTGTCTTCTTTTTTTAATTGTTTTAAACTGCTTTACCAATGTATGATATATATAAGAGTTATCGAGGTCATCTTCTGGTTGGTCTATTACAAGTGTCCTATCCTCACCTAAGTTTGTTGCACCAGTTAATACTAATAATAGCATGCCAACCGCTCTTTGACCGTATGATAAGCTATCTCTTTGAGTATAGATAGCCTTATTAGATATTCCATGTGCTACATTTACCTCGTAATCTACTATAACCTGTGGAATTATTATTACATCAGTGTATCTCATTTTCCTGAAACAAAAACCACATAATTTATTTGATATGTCATACGGAAATCCATATTCTTGTGATAATTCGTCAACTTTGTAGGTAAATAGCTTGTACATTATTTTATTATCATATTTTGCATCTTTAAATAAATTTGCAAACAGCTTTTTATATTGAACAATATAACTATAAGGAGCATTCTCTTGATACCTATACTGATTTGTCCATTCTTCTATAATCTCTTCAATTACTTCATCTGCTATCTCAACTTTATAAGTTATTTTTAACTCTCCATTTAAACAATTGTTTATCCTTCTTATAGTTTCCTCCATAATGCCTACAAGTTTAGACTGAACTTCTACAAATCTCAGGTACTGGCTTTCAAATAACTCTGATGATAAATCAGCATTTGAATCTTTTTTTCTGTCTCTTATCAACTGTTTTGATTGTTCCATAAGACCACTCTTTAACAAATTATATTCCTTATTTAATTGTTCAAAATCATTCTTAAATACTAAAGCACATAAACTTCTAATTACTGCTGTAGGCCCGAATTTCATCTTAGCTAATTCTAAGATATCTTTTTGTCTAAATCCCTGAA
>Ga0255336_102070_pt1 | contig 11234 bp, 9 predicted proteins | sample MeOH1_35cm_T3_17_FD_189102 | JGI IMG/M metagenome (GOLD analysis project Ga0255336, IMG submission 189102) | Sandy soil microbial communities from University of British Columbia, Vancouver, Canada - MeOH1_35cm_T3_179 | ecosystem: Engineered > Artificial ecosystem > Sand microcosm > Unclassified ...
TCGAAGCGAGCCTGGCCGCGCTGCCAGCGCGAGGCCTGCTTCCAGATCCGTACGAACACTTCCTGTGCCACGTCGCTCGCCTCGTCACGGTCTCCCAGCATCCGCGTCGCGAGCGCGAGCAACCGCGGCAGTTTGCGCGCGACCATCTCGCGAACCGCTCCGGGTTCCCTGCCATCGATACGGGCTAGCAACTCCGCGTCCGGGTCTTCTTCGTTCAATGTGTTTGATCTCGCAGCACATGTTCAACAGCCTGCGCCGGGTCCGTCAGCGGCCCGGCACGCCGGTATGGAATGCACTCAGTACACGACCACCGCCGGCCGATAATAAGCCGGACGCGCGGGATAAACGACGCACGCAGAAAGCGCCGCAACCGCGAATGCGATGGCGACTAAAGTCTTAAGCATGGTTGTCTGCCTTGACTGTAGAAAGTGAACGTGGCCTCGCCGGATTTAGCGAGCCCAGTGACCTTCGATCCATCGCCAGTTCGGTCCCCGTTGCACCCAGTGACCCGGCACCCAATGTGCGCCGACCCGTACCGGCCTCCAGTGGCCCGGCACCCATTCGTAGCCGCGGCCAGCCCAGCGCCAGTGGCCGCCGTCCCAGACATAACCAGGACGGGCTACGGGCACGACTTCCGTGCGCATCGGCGGAGGCGGCGACGGTGCGATGATGACCGCCTGCGCGAATGCCGGCACGCTGGCGAGCGTTGCCACTGCGGTAATAACGGCCAGAGCGGCCTTCACTGCGAACGTGGGCGAAGCCCGTCCTTTTAGTGTTTTCATCACGGTTCCCTGGACTAGTAAGACGCTCGAAGCATGCGCCTGTCGAGTGCTTAAACGCGAGCTCCCGGAAAATCCGTCGCACAATTTTTTGTTTTTTCCGAGTGAGTCGCAACGCGACGTTGCGCATCGTGGATGCCCACCCCTGATTGTCCGTGACGAAAACAAATCTAAAGAATTTCGTCGGCTTGTCGTAATTATCAGGTAACTTATCGTAATATTTAAGCCGGCTTTGTTGCCATCGATATTTTCGATGGTGCACCGCGCAAATGAAGGAAAGCCCCTTAACAACGAACGCAAACGGCTTTCTTTCTTGCTGACGTCACATAAGCGCCATCACACGCGAAGGGCGGATTTTGATCGGCCCAGTCCGCGTTAAACCATGGGGGTCCAGTTTCTATGTCTGACGCAATCAAGTCTGCGGGGCAATCTCTAATCAACGGCTCGACCGGCAAGAACACCGACGTGCCAGCGCTTGTCGCGGCTCTCGTGAACTCGCGGGTAGCCGGATTAAACGCAGCCAATACCGCAAAGCAGAAGATCAGCACGTCTCAACTGACCGCAGTCGGGTCGCTGAAATCCGTGTTGTCGCTCCTGCAAAGCGCGCTCACCACGCTCTCGAATGGCACGGCATTGTCCGCGGTCACCGCCAAGGCGGACGGCAAGGGCATCACGGCGACGGCGGGCAAGGGAGCGGCGCCAGGCAGCTATGCGATCCAGGTCACCAACATTGCGACGTCGCAAAGCCTTACCTCGGGTTCGTTCGGCGCCAAGGAGGCGCTCGGCACCGGTACCTTGAAATTCTCGGTCGGCGGCGCGAGCATGTCGATCAAGATCGACTCGTCGAACAACACGCCGAGCGGCATTGCCGCGGCGATCAATTCCGCCTCCGGCAATCCGGGCGTGAGCGCGACGGTGATCACGGGCACGGACGGCGCGCACCTCGTCCTGCACTCGTCGTCCACGGGCGTAGCGAACGGTATCTCGGTCGAGGTCACGCCGAGCGGCTCCGGCGACAACACAGGATTATCGAAGCTCAGCGTCAACTCGACTACATCGACGGTCGATCCCGCCGATCCGGCTAAGACTGTGGCGCCCTACACGACCATCGGGACATCGGATAACTGGAGGCAAACCGCAGCTGGCAAGGACGCTTTGCTGACGGTTGCCGGCACGCAGGTCAGCAGCGCGAACAACAGCGTCACGTCGGCCATTGCGGGCCTGTCGATCAACCTGACCTCCGAGTCGGTGGGGACGACGCAATCGCTGAACGTCACGTCCGACGCGTCCGCCCAGCAGACGTCGATCAAGGCATTCGTCACCGCCTATAACAACTTCATCAACATGGCTGCGTCGCTGACCTCCTTCGACAAGTCGCAACCCAAGGGCGCGCAAGGCGGCCCGCTGCTAGGCGACTCGATGATGAACACAGTCAGGAACTCGCTTGCCGGCGCGATTAGCAAGGGCGTCCCGACGGGCGGCGGAGCGGGACAGGCGAATCTGGGGTCGATCGGTGTCTCGCTGCAACCGGACGGCACGTTGAAGATCGACGAAACCGCGCTGGGCGCAGCGTTGACCAACCAGCCCGGCACCATCAACGCGTTGTTCAACTCGACCACCGGCATCGGGGCGACGATGAACAGCAGCCTGACGACCTTTCTCAAGAAAGGCGGCATCCTCGATACGAAGACGACATCGCTCAACAAGGACCTCGACAATATCAAGGTCCAGGGGACGAAGCTGGACGCGTACGCCACGCAACTGACGAACAGCTATAACGCCCAGTTCACCGCGCTCAACACGCTGATGGCGCATATGAGCAACAATTCGAGCTACCTGACCGCGCTGTTCGGCGGGGCTAACAGCGCAGGCGCACTGGCCAGCGGCAAGGGCGGGTGACGAAAGCGTCACGTTATGAATGGTGGCGGGGTGTTCTGTGAGAACGCTGCGTTCATTCAAGCTCGGCGGGGTAATGTGGTGCGCTTACACATGGCGCGCGTTACAAGACCGGGTCTAGACGGACGCGGGTACGCTCCAGGTCACGCTGGCCGCGCCATGATCGGCGCATGCGTGAATGTGGACGATGCCGTCGGCGGTGCTGACAGCATCGAAATCAACTTCAGAAAGAGCGACTACGGGAACGTGGATGGCGTAGAGATCGCTCGCGACAATTGCGCCGATTGCGATGATCAGGTCACGTTCGCGCAGGATGATGCCAACCGGACCAGTGCCATTCCGAATTGCTTCCGCGAGTACGCTGCTACTGGAACTGGAGCCTTTGGCTCGCGGCATGACCATCACGCTGCCTGCCAGGCTTTGGCCAAAACACGGATGCGTTTTCTCGACGATCACGCCATTGGCGGAGTCGTAACCGCCCCAGAAACTCAGCGGTGCCCGCAGCAGCTTGACCGGCCCGGAGGCAGTTCCGTGCGAGAGCATGACGCCCGTGACGGTCCTGTCGGTGCGCATATCATCACTCATCGAATAACACCTTTCCGGCAATAGCCGAGCGCACGCATTCGCGCATGCTTCCATAAGCCACGCTCACGCCAATATTGGCCGGTGCGTAATGTGCCCACTTGCCCGAGTTGGTCATGACGAGGCCCGACATGTTTCTCATGACCGGCGTGATGTAGGTGCAGGTATCCACGACGATCTGAATGCCCTTCGCTTCCAGCGTTTTGGCAATGCCGAACTCCTCCAGTTGCCACAGGATAAAGCGGCTTGTGTTGACGTAGAAGTCGCACTGGAGCGGGGCGTCGAATTGTGCAAGCAGCGTGTGCAGTGCCATGAATTCAGCAACGGAGAAGTGGGGCGTGCCGAGGGCAACGGCAATCAGCGGGTCGCCGGCGTTCCCGCTATTCAACATCCGGCGCACTGTGCGGAGGTCGTCCATCACTACGCGAACCGAGCGTTCGGGGGGCGCACCTTGTAACGCGGCGTCGAGCGTGGGCGCTTCCGGTGTGATGCCGACCGCGTGAAAAAGGGCCACGGCGCCACTCGATGCCGCCGCAGCGCCGAGTGCTTTCAGCTCGTCTTCCGTGGTGTCGTCCGGCAGCCCCGCGATAACGGGAACAGTCGTGCCGGCCTCCTTGCCGACCAGGAAACCCAGCGCGGCGAACCAGATATCGCGGCCATGCATCGCGCTGAAATCAGGCGCCTCAAACACGACCCGCGCTGCGCGATTGGCGGTGACATGCAAGCCTGCGTAAGGCGCACGGCCTGTGATTGCCGCCGCGAGATCGAGGAAGTCGCCATAGCGGTTCGTCCGTGCACCGAGCACGGAGTTAGCGAAGACGATGGCATTCGACTCAGCCCACGCAATCTGTTCGCCGACTTTCGGCCGGTGTTCGAGTTGATACGGCGCGCATGTGAAGCTCGGCTCGCAACCGAGTTCGAGGTGCGCTTCCATCAGGCGTTTCGCCGCGTTGCCAAGCGCGGCATCGCCGTGAAAGAGCTCCGGATGAATCAGGTCCAGCGACCCGACGTTCAAGGTGGTGGGAATCGAGACCTTCGTGCCGTCGGCGACAAAACGCTCGACGAAATCGAGGCTGGCCACGCCGTGATACAGGCAGCCGTCTATATGCGCCGACGATACGTCGATCAGCATTTGCGCATCCATCACCTTCGCTGTGCGGCTCACTACGCGCATGGCCAGTGCGACACCTGCGCCCAAGTCACCGCCGAGCATCGCCCGGTCGCGTTCATCCAGTTCCAGCATGCCAATCCTTATGTTGGAAGCCACTGCGCCGGCCGGGTTGTTGCGCCGTTGCGGTGGCACTTTCATGGCTGGAATGTAGCATTGTTTTGTCACGAATTCGCGCGGTGCAATGTGACTAAGCGGTGCAATGCCCGCGAAAAGTTACTTGAAATCCCAGCGCATCTGCTCGACGATTCCAATGCCGCGCGAGGTCCGCACGCATTCGCTGACATAGTCGATAAACGGCAACGGCTCGAAGCCGATTTCTTCGCGCAGGCGGTGGTTATCGAACTGGTAGTCCAGGTTGGCGAAGCCCGCATAGAGGCCCAGCGCATGTTCGATCAGCCGCGCCTCACCTGAGTTTCGACGTCCCACCACGTCGCGTGCGATGTTCCGGAAATCTCGCGGGGCGCATATCGAGTAGCGTTTGCCCGAGATGCCGGTGGCCTCGTCCATCGCGCCGATGATCTGGCCGATGGTCGGCGCCTCCGAGCCGGCCGACACGTGGTAGGTGTCGAACGCCAGCGTCGGCTTGACCGCCAGCAACGCCAGTGCGCGAGCGCAATCGTCGACCGAGACAACATCCAGCCGGGTCATCGCCTTGGCGCTGAAACGCCGTGCGCCATGCACGACGCGAAACACCCAGAAGATGCTCGCCGACGGCAACGTGCCAAGCACCGTATGCCCGACCACAATCGATGGCCGCACCACGACCAGCGGCAGCGTCGGGTAATAGAGGCGCAGCAGCCGCTCGACGTCGCGCTTGCTTCGCGTGTAAGGCACGAGGTGGTTCGTCTCGCTGAAACCGAAAGCCGACTCCCGCACGACTGTGCTGCACTGCGTACCGCAGGCCATCGCGGTGCTGACGTGCAGGAAGCGCTTGAACGTTTTGCTGTCGATGAAGTGCGATGCAAAACGCAACGTGTCGCGCACGTTGATCGCGAGCACCTGCGGGTTGGTGGAAAACGACGCCATCGCTGCGCAATTGATCACATGAGAGGCCTCCGCCAGGCGGGCGAGATCCGCTTCCGTGAAATCGTCGCCCAGGTCGCCCACGATCACGTTCGCCTCGGTCAGCCGTTGCGCGCGGGTGTGCGGCAGGCCGCAGCGCACGGCCGATGCACGCAGGCGCACGAGCGCCTCAGCCGCGTTCGCCGCGCGCGCGAGGCACACGAGGCACACGAGACGTTCGATCAGGCCGGCATTCATGAGCGTCACCAGCACCGTGCCGCCGATAAAACCGGTAGCGCCGGTCAGCACCAGGCGATCGATGCCCACCACATGCATGCGCGTAGACGACGTCAGGCTGTCTTGCCAGGCGGTGGACAGAGGGGTTTGCCATGCAAACATAGCGTTCTCCGTTCGGAAGCGAAAATGAGTAGTGGCTAAGCGGCGGTTAGTGTTTCCTAGTAGCGGTAAGTCACTGCTGTCGTAGCGAAATAAGCGTTCTTCTTCTGCACGATCGGGCTATCCGCGGACGAACCGAGGATCCGCGTCAGGCCGCCCGATGTCCTCACGGACCACTTCGGCGTAAAGGAATAGGTCCATGCGGCCGACACGGTCGCGTTGTCGAAACCCGCTTTGACGGAGTAGGGCCGGAAGCCGCTGCTCGCGGACTGTGCATCGGTGACGCCGAAGAAGGTTTGCGTGTAGCGGCCGCTGCCAGCGTGCAGGCTGCCCGTGACGCTGATGTCGTTGGTGGCGGTGTGAAGAACGGGTGTTGTCAGGTCGATGTGCCCGCTCACGCCGCGCGTGGTGTGCGTGAGCGGCTGGTCCAGCGTCACGCTGATGGTCGTGTCGCCGAACACCGTGGCGCCGACCTGGAAGGACATCATCAGCGAGCCGGGAATGCGGCCCATGCCCTTCAGGTAGTTCGAGCCGGGCAGGTCGGCGCGATTGCTGTCGCTGCGGCCGAAGTCATAGCTGAGCGCAGTCGAGACGGACATCCCGTTCGCGAAGGTTTTCTTGTAGCCAGCGCCCTGTAACGGGCTGATGAAAAAGCCGTTGGAGAATTCGGCGGAAATCACCGGGGCCACCAGGCCCCGATAGTCCTTGCTGCCGAGGTAACGCGGCGCAACCCCGGTTCCTAGCCCGAACATATAGAAATTCTCGGCATACGCCATGGAGGAACACGTCAGGCCGAGCAGCGGGAGACAGAGATAGGAGAGGCGTTTGCGCACGGTCAGGTCTTTTCTTAGGAGAGAAGCCGCAGTCTAGGGACGGGGCTGACCGACGTCTGTTCTGAAGTTGCGCGAATTTGTGCTGAATTGTGTTCAAGTGTCCATGAGTGTTGCCGGCGGCCCTGCCATACGCGCGCGAGGATAGAATCGGCGCCTGTTAGTGCGCAAGTGCGGAGAAGAACAATGAACGAGGTCTCGCTTAAGTACAACGTGTTGCTGATCGAGGACGATGACCGCCTCGCGCAACTGATCGGGGAGTACCTGGATAGTTACGAATTCGCAGTGACGATCGTGAGGCGCGGCGACACCGCCGTGGCTGCCGTGCGCGAACACAAGCCGGCGCTGGTGATCCTCGACCTGATGCTGCCGGCAATGGACGGCATGGAAGTCTGCCGGCGTATCCGCAGTTTTTCGAGCGTGCCGGTGTTGATCCTGACCGCTCGTGTCGATGTCTTCGACCAGGTGGCCGGACTCGAAACCGGCGCGGACGACTATGTCGTCAAGCCGATCGAACCGCGTGTGCTGGTCGCACGCGCGCGCGCTGCTCAGGCGTTCGCTGCCGGCGGAGGACGTGATGACGTCCGCTGCGGATGCCGGGATGCTCGTGTTCGGCGAACTCGTGATCTCGCCGCCGAACCGCACGGTGACGTGGCGCGGGCAGGACATCGACCTGAAGACGGCGGAGTTCAACCTGCTCGTGATTCTCGCGCGTGCTGCCGGCATCGTGCTGAGCCGGGACGACATTCTCAAGCAGTTGCGCGGCATCGAATTCGACGGGCTCGATCGCACGGTCGACTCCGGTATTTCGCGGCTGCGGCGGCGGTTCGAAGACGCGTCGCCGGAGCCGCACAAGATCAAGACGATCTGGGGCCGCGGTTATCTGTTCAGCCCATCGGCGTGGGAGGATTGAATGCTTCGTTCCCTGATCCGGCTGTATCTGATCGTGCTCCTGGGCGGCGGCCTGGCCATCGCGTTTGTCAGTCACTACTTTGTGCAGGTCTTCCACGAGCGCATCACCGCGGACCAGCGGGAGAGCGTGAAAGCCTACACGTTCGTGCTGAGCGATTATTTGCAACGACACCCGGGCGAGCAGCGTGCGGCAGCGCTGGCGGAACTGCAAAGGCACGGCGACGAAGGCTTCAGTCTCCTCACGTTGAAAGACGTGATTCCTCTGCTCGACCGCGATCAGTTGCGCGACCTGCGCGACGGCAAGCTGGTGCTCAGCATGGACGGCAAGGATTACTACCTGCCGCTGCCCGACGGCACGATCGTCCACGCCCATCCCGATGAGCCCGGCAACCTGGACATCAAGGCACTGGCCTATGCCGTGATCGCACTCGCGACGCTGCTGTCCGTCGTCCTGTGGGTCCACTATCACTGGCGCGACTTGAGGAAGCTCGAGGCTGCCGCCCGCGCGTTTGGCAGAGGGAGTTTGTCGACGCGTGTGCCGTTATCGAAGCAATCGAACATCTACGAACTGTCGAAGCAGTTCAACGAAATGGCGGGGCAGATAGAGGCGTCGATCCTGCATCAGCGCGACATGATGCACGGCATCTCGCATGAACTGAAAACGCCGCTGGCGCGCCTCGAATTCGGTCTCGCGCTGTTGCAGTCGCCTGAATCCCCGGAGCGGCAACGCGAACGTCAGCTCGCGCTGCGCCGCGACGTGCGCGAACTGGATGAACTCGTCACCGAACTGCTCACGTTGAGCCCGCTTGAACAAGGCGCGGGGCATAGGGTGCTGATGCAGGTTTCGGTGAGCGAACTGCTCGACAGTGTCGCGGCGAGCATGGCCAACGACGTCGCCGACTGTGCGCTTACCCTGTCCGTCACAACGGTCGGCGCGCCCACCAGCCATGTCTGCGATCCGAAGCTGGTCGCGCGGGCATTGTTGAACTTGATTCGCAACAGCACCCGCTACGCGCAGCGCGCCATTTCGCTGCGCGCGTGTTTGGGACCGGCTGGTGCATTGGTACTGATCGTGGACGACGACAAACCGGGTATTCCGGTTGCCGACCGCGCTCGCATTTTCGAACCGTTTCATCGGCTGGACGCGAGCCGCGACCGGCACACTGGTGGCTTCGGGCTGGGTCTTGCGATCGTGCGTCGTGTGGCGCTGGTGCACGGCGGCGAGGTGCGGTTGGAAGAGCCCTCCTCCGGCGGCGCGCGTTTCCTGATGACGTCGCCATCGCCGTCGATGTCGATGTCCTTGCCGGCAGCAGGTGGCGCCGCGGCCGTTCATGACGGGAGCGCAGTCGTTGCGAACCCGAGAGTGTGATGACCTGGCCTGGCTTGCCACCTTCGCGATGAGAGGTTTCCAGCCGGACCCCGGCGATTGAGGAACAGGCATAATGTTCGGCGACGATTCTGGATCGAGGATGCACGCCAACATGCGACGTCAAATCAAACAGCACTCGACAAGGATGAAGATGGCGAAGGTTTTCAGGGCGGGGGTTGGAATCCTCATTCTTCTCGCGGCCGGCAAATCACTCGCTGGACCTGTCGGCGAGATGCATCGTGTGACTGCCGATCCGACCGCGAGCCTGCGCGATGCCGAGCACCGGCCGGAACTTCGAATCACGGTGTGGTACCCCGCTGCAACCGATGCAATCGAACGTAACGTTGTAATCGGACCGCCCGGTAAACCGCTATTCGACGTCGGTTCCGTTGCGCCCGATGAGGCCTTTGCATCCGCTGCAGGCCGGAGGCCCGTGATCCTTTTCTCTCATGGCTTCGGCGGCTCGGCCATGATGATGGGATGGTTCGGCATAGCGATGGCGCGCGATGGGTACATCGTGGTGGCGGTGGATCATCCCGGCAACAATGGCGTGGACACCATGACCGTCGCCGGTGCGGTGTTGTGGTGGGACCGCGCGGAGGATTTGCGTCTCGCCCTAAAAGCGGTGGCGCAGGACCCGGTTATTGGCCCGCATATGGACTTGTCGCGTCTCGGCGTTGCCGGTTTTTCGGCGGGCGGTTTCACTTCGCTTGTGGCAGCAGGCGCCCAGGTCGACCCTGCGCATTTCGAGCGGTTCTGCAAAGCCAATCCCGACGATGGCGTGTGCAGGCCGCAAAAGGAAGCCACGTTCACGGAGCGGGACCGCGACGCGTTGTTCAAACGCCTGGATATTCAGGCCGAACTTGCTCACGCAACCGACGACCGCACCATTGCGCAAGTGCGCGCCGCGTTCGTGATGGCTCCGGCTCTCGTGCAGGCCCTGGCACCTGCAAGCCTGGAGCATTTGCGCACGCCGGTCGAGATCATGCTGGGCGACGCCGACGTAACCGCGCCGCCCGCGACGAATGGCCTCGTGGCAGCCCGAACGATTCCGAACGCGTCACTCATCCGGCTTCCGCGTGTCGGTCACACCGATTTCCTGTCGGCCTGCACTGAGCTCGGACGAGCGAATGTTCCCATTTGCAAAATGGACGTTCCGCAGGCCGACACGCATCTGCAGGCGATCAACGCGGCTCAGGTTTTCTTCGATCGCCAGTTGGGCGTGACTCATTGATCGAGCTTGAGACGACGCGTTGTCGGTGCCGAGGACCGCTTAGCCTGAACATTCGCGTGAAATATTACTTAGCGGAGACTTAGCAAACTTACCTGGCGGAATTCGCTACAGCTAAAGCGCGCCTTAGCCCCCTTATCTTAGGGATGCTGGCATACGCATCATTACCCTAAGAACAAAATTTCAATGTGCATCCCGCGGATCGTTTAATACCGCCAACAGGAAATTTTTTCCCTGTGTAAATCGTTAAATCTTGTTAGATCGGTGCCAGGGTTATTTTCTTTCGGCGCGAATGCGAAGACACTGGACTCACCCTTCCGAGGGTGTGTCCCGCGACGACGGTGATCTTCGTCGCGCTTAAGTCCCGTCCAGTCTGGATGGGACTTTTTTTATGTGGTTAGCGTTGCTGCGACTAGCGACTTGCAAAAGTCTGGCCGCGCCGGAACAGATCACGTGCGATGGAGCAGAAGAGGAACGTGGTCTGGCCTTCGTCCTGAAGACGGCGGCTCATGATGATCGGCGACGTGGGGCTGGGTTCAGGCAAGTGCCGGTAGACAACGCCATGCACCCTCAAACCGTCGACACTCTCCGGCACGAGCGACACACCCACTCGCGCCGCGACCAGCCCGAGGGCGGTCTGCAACTCCCGCACTTCGTGTACGGCGGCCGGTTCGAGCGCATGATCGCGCAGCGCCGAGAGTTGCTGGTCCGCGTAACTCGGGCGCGGCGAACTCGGATAGACAATCAGCGTCTCGCGTGCAATATCCTCCAGTGTCAACTCCACCGAAGCTTCCGCTAACGGATGATCTTGCGGGAGCGCCGCGATCATCCGTTCCTCGATAAGTACTTCGCGCGTCAGTTGCACATCGTCGAAACGCAGCCGTCCAAAGCCGACATCGATACGTCCGCCCTTTAATGCGCCGAGTTGTTCGAGCGTGAACATCTCGATCAGGGACAGGTCGATCTGCGGCGCGGCTTCGCGAAATGCGCGGATCACCTGCGGCAGCGCGCCATAAAGCGTTGAGGGCACGAAGCCGATCACAATGCGTTGCGCCAGTTGCGCGAG
>Ga0255336_102071_pt1 | contig 11234 bp, 8 predicted proteins | sample MeOH1_35cm_T3_17_FD_189102 | JGI IMG/M metagenome (GOLD analysis project Ga0255336, IMG submission 189102) | Sandy soil microbial communities from University of British Columbia, Vancouver, Canada - MeOH1_35cm_T3_179 | ecosystem: Engineered > Artificial ecosystem > Sand microcosm > Unclassified ...
GGAGTCGCCCGTGCATGGGTCGATCAGCAGTCCACTCGCGAAGTGACCGCCACCGCCGCGCGCGTCTAGTAAGGCTTTCCGGTTGGTGCCCCACGTCCCGCCCGGCTTTATCGGGCTGACGTGGGGTCTTTGACCTTGACTTTGTTCGTTGACCTTGTTCTTGTTTTCGTTTCGATTTACCGCGACAGCCGCGCGCGTTTAGTAAGGCTTTCTGGTTGGTGCCCCACGTCCCGCCCGGCTTTATCGGGCTGACGTGGGGTCGTTGACCTTGACTTTGTTCGTTGACCTTGACTTTGTTCGTTGACCTTGACTTTGTTCGTTGACCTTGACTTTGTTCGTTGACCTTGACTTTGTTCGTTGACCTTGACTTTGGTCGTTGATCTTGACTTTGGTCGTTGACCTTGACTTTGGTCGTTGATCTTGACTTTGTTCGTTGACCTTGTTCCTGCTTTCGTTTGAAGTTTTCGATCAGGACAACCGTAATGAAGTGCTGCACGCATTTTTTTTGACTCTGTTCATGTCGCAGTAAGCAATTGGCCTCAAAATAAGAAGGAATCTTTCATGTCAGATTTCCTGTTAGAGATCGGTACCGAAGAAATCCCCGCGCGCATGATAGCCAGCGCCACGGAGGAACTGCAGCGCCGTATCGCTGACCTCGTTACCCGTGAACGCCTGGCATCCGATGACACCGCTGCGTCGCTCGCGTCTGAAGCTTTCGCCTCCCCGCGCCGCATCGCCGTTCTCGTTCGCGGAATTCAAGAATCGCAGCCCGACCTAGCCGAACAACTTCTCGGCCCCGCTACGGCCCACGCCTACAAAGACGGACAGCCCACGCAGGCCGCCATCGCCTTCGCCCGCAAGGTTGGAGTTGAGCTCGACCAACTCACCAAGGCCACCACGCCCAAGGGCGAATATCTCGCTGCCAACGTGGTGAAAAAGGGCAAGCCCGCGCTCGACCTTCTCACCGAGTTGGTCCCCAAAGAAATCGCTTCTCTCTATTGGGCCAAGAACATGTACTGGCGTCCCGGCAAGCCCGAGCGTTTTGTGCGCCCCGTTCGCTGGCTGGTTGCTCTCCTCGGATCGGAGATTGTCCCTCTCGAATTCGGCGGCATCACCGCTGGCCGCACCTCCCGCGGACATCGCATCCTTTCCTCGGCGTCTGCGACCGGCAGCGAAGCGTTATCCGCCTCCGGCGCTCCAGTCGAGCTTGCCTCGCCCGCCGAATACGCCGACAAATTGCGCGCTGCCAGCGTTCTCCCCAGCTATGCCGAGCGCGAACATAGGATTCGCAAAGCCCTCGATGCCGCAACTCGCCAGATTCCCGGCGCCCGCTGGCGTGAAGACAAAGCTTTGCTTGACACTGTCGTCAACCTCACCGAATCTCCATCGGTCATTCTCGGCAACTTCGACAGCGAATTCCTTGCGCTCCCCGAAGAAGTACTCGTCACCGTCATGCGCGACCATCAGAAGTATTTCGCCGTCGAAGACGCCAACGGAAAACTCGCGCCTCACTTCCTCGCCGTGCTCAACACCGTGACCGACGCCGAAGGCGAAGCCATCGTGCGCCACGGCAATGAGCGCGTTCTCCGCGCCCGCTTCAACGATGCCCGCTTCTTCTGGAACACCGACCAAAAGCTCACCCTCAAGGATCGCGTTTCCATGCTCAAGTCGGTCACTTTCCAGAAGGAACTTGGCAGCTACTGCGATAAAGCCACCCGCACCCAGCATCTGGGCAGCGTGCTCTCGGCGATCATTACCGATTTCCATCCCGCCCTGCGTCAGGGCGTGGTTTACAAAGCCGCGCTCATGGCCAAGTGCGATCTCACCACTGAACTCGTAAAGGAGTTCACCGAACTGCAGGGCATCATCGGCGGCCTCTACCTCGTCCATCAGGCCGAGCGCATGGAAATCCCCGAAGTTTCGGCCCGCGCCATCGGTCAGGCGATCTACGACCAGTACAAGCCCGCGTCGATGGAAGATGACGTCCCCCGCTCGCTCGAAGGTGCCGTCCTCGCCATCGCCGACAAAGCCGACACCATCGCCGGAATGTTCGCCCTCGGCATGATCCCTTCCGGCTCCAAGGACCCGTTCGCCCTTCGTCGCGCTGCCAACGGAATCGTTCGCACCCTCGTCGAGCACAACATTCCCATCAGCCTCCGTCAGCTCATGTGCGACGCCCTGCGTCAGTACAAAGGCACCGAAGCCGAATCCCATTTCAAGGCCGTCGCCGAATACGAGCAGAACATAGCCGCCTTCTTCCGCGAGCGTCTTGAGTTCTATCTGCGCGAGGCTCGCGGCTTCGCCTACGACGTCACCAACGCCGTTCTCGCCTCCGGTGCCGACAACGTCGTCGATGCTCTTGCCCGTACCGAAGCCGTCGCCAAGGTGCGTGGCAGCGAAGACTTCGACGCCATCGCCGCCTCCGTTAAGCGCATCAAGAACATCCTTCGCCAGGCCGCCGAAGCCGGTAAATGGTCCTCCACCGCTGCTGCGAACCTCAAACCTGCGCCCCCTGACAACGAAGCCGAGCGCATCCTTGCCACGCAGACTGCCGCGCTCGCAACCAGCACCTCCGAATTATGTAAACAGAAGCGATACGATGAAGCTCTTGCCGCGCTGGCCACAATCCGTCGCCCGCTAGACGATTTCTTCGATAAAGTAATGGTCATGGTGGACGACGAGGCGGTCCGAAGCTCTCGTCTCAACCTTCTGACAACGGTGGCGGCCACATTCCAGTCCATCGCAGATTTTAGTGAAGTAGTTACCGAAAGAAAGGCTTCCTAACGGAAGCCTTTTTGTTTAAGCAGAGTTGTTCATTTTTTATAAACCGTAATGATAAGCAGCTTGTTTCAGGCTGCATGTGTACAAACGATAACGTAATCTCTTCAACATTCAGAGAGTGAGGCTATGGCAACTCCCACAATCAGTGCAGTGAAATACGTTTACTCCTTCGGCGGCGGCAAGGCCGAGGGGAATGGCAAGATGAAGGACACGCTTGGTGGTAAAGGCGCAGGTCTTGCTGAGATGACCAACGTCGGGCTCCCCGTACCTCCAGGCTTCACCATCCAGACCGAAGCCTGCCGCGAGTACATGCGCGGCAAAGTCAGCGACAACGTCGATAAGGAAATGGATGCCGCCCTCGCCCAGCTCGAAACCCTCCAGGGACAGAAGCTCGGCGCCGGTGATAATCCGCTTCTCGTCTCCGTCCGCTCCGGCGCAAAGTTCTCCATGCCCGGCATGATGGATACCATCCTCAACCTCGGCCTCAACGATGAGAGCGTGAAAGCTCTCGCCAACCTCACGCAGAATCCCCGTTTCGCCTACGACTCCTACCGCCGCCTCATCCAGATGTTCGGCAACGTAGTGCTCGACATCGAGAAGTCGCACTTCGAAGAAGTGTTCGACGGCAAGAAGAAGCAGAAGAAAGCCAAGCTCGACACTGACCTCGACGCCAAAGCGCTGCAAGAAGTCATCGCCGAGTACAAGAAGGTCGTCAAGAAATTTGCCAAGATCGACTTCCCGCAGAACGCCCACGACCAGCTCGTCATGGCTCGCGATGCCGTGTTCCGCTCTTGGCAAAACGATCGTGCCAAGCACTATCGCCGCATGAACAACATCGACGACATGCTCGGCACCGCCGTCAACGTTCAGGCCATGGTATTCGGCAACCTCGGAGAAACCTCCGGCACCGGCGTAGGCTTCACCCGCAATCCCGCCACCGGAGCCAAGGAGTTCTACGGCGAGTTCCTGCTCAACGCGCAAGGTGAAGACGTCGTCTCCGGCGTCCGCACGCCCAAGCACATCACCGAACTCGAAAAGATCATGCCCGCCGTTTACAACGAGCTTCGTGAAATCACCTCCCGCATGGAAAAGCACTATCGCGACATGCAGGATTTCGAGTTCACCATCCAGGACAACAAGCTCTACATGCTCCAGACGCGCAACGGCAAGCGCACCGGTCTAGCCGCCGTCAAAGCCGCCATCGACATGGTCGAAGAAGGTCTCATCACCAAGGAAGAGGCCGTCTTTCGCGTCGAACCCAACCAGCTCTACGACTTCCTCGTCCCCCGTCTCGATGAGAAGGGAAGTAAGGTTGAGGTCCTCACCAAGGGCCTGCCTGCCTCTCCCGGCGCTGCCGTCGGACAAATCGTCTTCTCCGCCGAAGAGGCCGTCCGCGTATTCCAAAAGGGAAAGATCAAGTCCATCATCCTCGTCCGCGGTGAAACCACTCCTGAGGACATTGCCGGCATGGAAGTCGCATCCGGCATTCTCACCTCGCGCGGCGGCATGACCTCGCACGCTGCCGTCGTCACTCGCGGCATGGGCAAGTGCTGCGTCGCCGGAGCCGGTGAGTTAACCGTTGACGAAAAGAAGAAGGAACTTCGGGTCAAGGGTCAAACCTTCCGCGAAGGCGATTGGCTCTCGCTCGACGGCACCACCGGACGCGTCATCAAGGGCCGTCTCAACACCCTCGAAGCCTCGCCCGACGACAAGGATCTCGTCAAGTTCATGGCCTGGGCCGATCCCCATCGCCGCCTCAAGGTCCGCGCCAATGCTGACATTCCACGCGACGCCAAAACCGCCATCGCCTTCGGAGCCGAAGGCATCGGCCTCTGCCGCACCGAGCACATGTTCTTCGCCGAGGACCGTCTGCCCTTCATGCGCGCCATGATCATGGCCAGCAATGAAAAGGACCGCCGCCTCGCCCTCAAGAAATTGCTCCCCATGCAGCGTGCCGATTTCGTTGGACTCTTCAAGGCGATGAAGGGATTCCCTGTCACCATCCGCACCCTCGATCCGCCGCTGCACGAGTTCCTGCCCAAGCGTGAAGACCTCCTCGTCGAGATCAAGGAGCTTGAACTGACCAAGCCCCGCTCGCCCAAGCTCAAGGAACTTCGCGTCATCCTTGCCCGCGTCGAAGACCTGCACGAGCAGAACCCCATGCTCGGCCACCGTGGCTGCCGTCTCGGCGTCACCTACCCTGAGATCACCGAGATGCAGGCCCGCGCCATCATTGAGGCCGCTCTTACCCTCAAGAAGCAGAAGGTCACGGTCATCCCCGAGATCATGATTCCTCTCACCAGCACCGTCAAGGAGATGAAGAATCAGGCCGACATCGTCCGTCGCGTCGCCGAAGAAGTTTTCGCCGAAAAGAAGGACAGCGTCGAATACCTCGTCGGAACCATGATCGAACTTCCCCGTGCCGCTCTGGTCGCCGACCAGATCGCCGAGGAAGCCGAGTTCTTCAGCTTCGGAACCAACGATCTCACGCAGACCACCTTTGGCTTCTCGCGCGATGACATCAACAAATTCCTCCCCGATTACATGAAGCAGGGAATCTTCAAGCAGGACCCCTTTGCTTCACTCGATCAGGAAGGTGTCGGACAACTCGTCGAAATGGCAACTGAGCGTGGCCGCAAGACTCGTCCCAACCTCAAGGTCGGCATCTGCGGCGAACACGGCGGCGAGCCCGAGTCGGTCAAGTTCTGCCACCGCGTAGGACTCAACTATGTTTCCTGCTCTCCCTTCCGCGTCCTCACTGCGCGCCTCGCGGCCGCACAGGCTGCTTTGGAAGAACAGGGCGGAGCAGGCGGAGCCACCAAGTAACATCGACAAATGTCGATCTAGTAAAAAGGGGGATGCGCCAGCATCCCCCTTCGCATTCGGCACCGAGAGGCGAAATCTGCAATTCGCCGTCCAGCGCGGTTCCATAGTAGATGTGTCTGCCATGCTCTGAGTCTGCCCTGTGCTGAGAGGGGCATGTACCGCGAGGGGCGTTGTGAGAGGTCGTGACCTTTTGTTCTTGCCCTTGAAGGGGCATCCTGAGCGCAAGCGAAGGACCCCAGCCATGCCCAAGTCTCCCGTGCGGCCATCAAGCTTTCCAGCCCGCTATCGATTCTTCTTTTCTCGCGGGAGACACCGATCCAAACGCACTACTGGCCCCTGTTCTCACAGGAGCCAGATTTACTCTCACGCACTCAGCGACTTTTATCTGTCACGGTGGCCATTACCGCGATGATCTCCATCGTGTTTGTCCCAGCCGCGGTGATTTCCACGATCGTGGTGCTCGCGATCATACCTTGCTCTGGATTCTCTGTATCTGTCGTCATAATGCCTGCGTCCGTGCTCCCACCGATAGCGGGTGCCACGTTCGTAGTAGTAGCCCCCGTGATAACCGGAGTCCCAGTAGTGGGCCACAATGTAGGGCTGCTCATATACCACAACAGGAGCAGGCTCAACGACAACGGGAGCGGGCGATCCAATGCTAACTCCAACATGTACCTGGGCACTTGCTTTCGGCGGTGCCATCAATGTAACAGTCAAAACCAATCCAAATATCGCGAGTGCGGCCTTCTTAAACATTGCCTGAAACCTCCGTAGCTCTTTCACTACGAACCCATACCAAACGGATAAGTTGCGTTCAGATTGCCCGAGTGAGGTTTTTGCTCTTACAGTTGCCATCCTACCAAACTGTCAGCGTCGACTGATCCACCCACTCATGATACCCATTACCGCTGGCGTTAACATCCAACTGATACTGAACGCCCACGTTGTCGCCCCACCCAAGATATTTTGCCGAGTAAGTCTGATTCAGCGTGTACGCCGTCCCATCCACCACCAGCGTAACGAACGTGTAGTCGTGTGTGTTCGGCACCCGCTGCATGTACCACTGAATGTGATGCCACACGCCCGGCGCAAAGGTCTTGCAAGGAATGCTCGTATGCAGCCAGTCACCGTTCAATTCATCCCACACGTCCCATTTACCGGCTGCCAGATTGCACTGGGTTCCCATCATGTAGTTGTACCCTCCAATAAACTGGAAGGCGTCAAACTCAAGCGCCTGCGCTGAAGTAGCGGAGTCGATCTGCGCATAGAAATCCCACAAGAAATTCGTTGCGCTGTTGATGGCGCCCAATTTCTGCCACCATAGAGAGTTCGCCCACACGCCGGAGTTATAGAGCTCCATGCTGTTGCCGTCCATTGCGGGCGTCGCCTGGTTTTGTGACATCCAGAACGCTCCATTACCCGTTCCACCCGCACAATCCGGCGAATTGCACGACTGCCATCCTGGCCTCTGTTCAATTCCCGTGAACACCTTCGCCGTAGACGGAGGTGTAGGAAGCGCACTTGTTGGCGTCGGCGTCGGAGTAGGCGTTGGTGTGGGAGTAGGAGTTGGTGTGGGTGTGGGCGTTGGCGTTGGTGTGGGTGTGGGCGTTGGCGTTGGCGTTGGTGTGGGAGCAGGAGTAGGAGTAGGAGTTGGCGTCGTGGTCGGAGTAGTGGTCGGAGTCGAAGTAGATGTCGGTGATGATGAAGTTGGCGAGGAAGTCGGTGTCGTCGAATTCGACGACTGCAGTGCCGACGACTGTGCCTGCGATCCTGCAGCGCAAGCGGCGCAGATAGAGAACATAAGCGCGGCGAAGATGACGAGCAATACAGCCGAGAGCTTATTCATTAGGAATCCCTGCAAAGCCTTTTCTTTTGGCCATCTAAACACTATCTGGCTACGCAGGTCAGGTGAATAGGTAAGACTACTTACAAGGCCCCACAGAGGTTGTGTCACGGAATGCGGCTAGGTCATGTACCTGTGTAATCAACTGCGGAAGTAAGTCGTGCCCATTCATCTTTCCAGTCAGCGGATGTGCCGATCAAATCCGCATTAAATGCGGTGTTTTGATCTCTTGCACACTTTCATTGGTGCCGCGTCTCCTTAGATAAATCAGAAGGGAAGCGCCTTCCAGTGCCGGTGCTTTTTTTACGTCTCATGCTGTTGACTAACTCGATTCACGGATCATTGTTGAATCGCGAAAGAATATGAAATGGATTGCAGTGCTAGTGCTGGTTCGCGCTTTTATCGGAAATTTCTTCTCACCTGCTACGATGTCTGTATCTTCTTACACGGAATTGCCCAGTGTCTTCGACTCCGCTCGCAGCCCGCTCTCTTACCGAGCGCTTCTACCATCCCGAACTCGATGTCCTTCGTTTTTTCGCATTTTTCCTGATCTTCCTTCACCACTCCATGCCCCACGACCCGGCGTTCTACACCCACATGGGTGTCGGCTCCACTCTCGCCTCCATCCTCGCCGCCCTTGGAGCCACTGGAGCCTACGGTGTCAGCGTCTTCTTCCTCCTCAGCTCCTACCTCGTTACTGAACTTCTGATCCGCGAGCGTTCCGCCATCGGACGCGTCGATCTCAAGTCCTTCTACATCCGCCGTGTTCTGCGCATGTGGCCACTCTACCTGGCCTTTCTCGCGCTCGCCTGGGCCATGCAGTGGTTCGTTCCCGGACAGCACATAGGATGGCGTGCTCTTCTTGCGTTCCTCTTTCTCGGCGGTAACTGGTGGATTGTCTTCGTGGGCTTTCCGTCCTCGGTTATCTTTCCGCTCTGGGCCATCTCTGTCGAGGAGCAGTTCTATCTCTTCTGGCCGTCCACCATGCGCAAACTCAGCGAGCGCGGCATGATAGTCGCTGCTGCCGTCATGCTTGCCATCGCCACTCTCACTCGCTGGTATCTTGGCGTTCACCACACATGGGAGTCGAAAGTCTGGTGCAATACCCTCGTTCACTTCGACGCCATTGCCCTTGGCATCATCATTGCCGTGGTTCTCGCCGGACGCGCCCCGCGCCTCTCTCCCTTGCTTCGCTCCGCCCTCTTCATCGGAGGCTTCACCTGCCTCGTGCTTGCCGGAAACTATTTCCGCATCAAGTCCGATCCTCTAACGACCTCGCGTCTCCTTCTCGGCTATCCCGTAGCTGCACTCGGTGCCGTAGCCCTCTTCCTTGCCACTCTCCATCCACGCAAGACCTCCGGTGGGCCACATCCGCACCCAGGTGGCCCATTCAAGCCCTCTTTTGGCTTGAGTGGGGCGAGCAGCGCGCCCCCAGCCGCACGGAATTTCAGCAATCGCGCACTCAGCGCCTTCACCTACCTCGGACGAATCTCATACGGCCTCTATGTATTCCACATCCTCGGACTCCTGATCAGCGACTACCTCGTACACAACGCTGATACGAGCCTGGGCCGTTACTTATTCCGCCTCGCGATAGCTTTCGCCATAGCCATAACTCTTGCCGCTCTCTCCTTCCGCTGGCTTGAGTCCCCGTTCCTGACTCTCAAGCAGCGATTCACTCATGTCCACTCCCGCTAGCGACGACTAGCTAGAGTGACGCGGGTGGCCCACTCAACGCTCCTTTCGTTGAGTGGGGCCGTTGCTCCTGCTCTTGCTTCTAATGGTGTCCATTCTGTTACACCGAGCACTCCTCATCCAGTGCCGCTGGCTTTGACACATCCCCCGCCTCTACTTACTATGTCTTGCATGAAAACCACGCTGCTATTCATGCTCGGCGCTTCGCTTACCGCCTTCGCGCAGACGCAGACTTTCTCTACCTCTGCCGGAGAGGTAAAGATCACTCCGCTCTTCCACGCCAGCGCTCTCATCCAGGCCGGAGGCAAAACCATCTACGTCGATCCTGCCAAACCCGCGAACCTCGACGGACTCCCCAAGGCGGACCTCATCCTCATCAGCCACATCCACCCCGATCACTTCGACCCCGAGGCCATCGTTGCCATAAGCCAGCCTGCAACGCAGGTGATCGCTCCCGCCTCTGTCGTCGAAAAGTTTCCCTCCGCCAAGCCCATGGCCAACGACCAAACCAAGCAATGGCAGCAGTGGACCATCGAGGCCGTCCCTGCCTATAACCTCACTCGCGGCCCCGCCGCCGGACAACTCTTCCACCCCAAGGGACGCGACAACGGCTATGTCCTCACCTATGGAGGCAAGCGCTTTTATTTCTCCGCCGACACCGAAGGCGTCCCCGAGATGCGTGCATTGAAAAATATCGACGTAGCTTTCGTCTGCATGAATCTCCCCTACACCATGCCGCCCGACGAAGCCGCCGAGTCCGTCAAAGCTTTCCACCCGAAAATCGTCATCCCCTACCACTATCGGAATTCCGACCCGAAGATTTTCCAGCAGCGTCTCGCCGGATCCGGGATCGAGGTTCGTCTCCTCGACTGGTACCCGAAGTAGATGTTCAATCCTCCAACGATTAATCAAAAAGGCAACAGCGAAGGGGATTCTCCATTACCAGTCGATCAATCGTCGAGCCCCCTGCACTACGATTAACCTCAAAGTAAAAACGTGTCTTTCAACGATTAACCAATTCGTTAATCCCGCCCAAAACGATGGAGCCGGCCCTTTGAGGCCAGCTCCATGACAATTCTTCCGAACCTATTGCACCTGCTGCAGCCGTGCAATCAGCTTTTGAGCCAGGTTTTCCTCGCTTTCGGACCACAACACGCGCCCCGTCGTATTGCAGTTCGTCTCCACGCGATGCGTGAACTCAATCAGCGCAGCCACATTCGCTTTCACCCGTAGCGCATCCTCCGCGCTCAAATTCACGCCTTCGTGCAGAAACGGAAAGTCCAATCCGAAGTCAACCATAATGTGTCCGCGCTCCGCGAACGCTCCCTCGTCGAACTCCAGTCCCTGCGCGGTGAAAATCACCTTCTCCGGACGTAGCACCCACTCCTTGCTTTCCACATCGAGCATCCACAAATCCCAGTACGCCTCCATGCTCAACGCGAAGTCCGCCTGCGCATAGTCCCGCAGCGCCTCTGCCGCATCCTCCGCGCTCACGCCCGGCGAGAAGCTCTCTTCAAACAAAGTAGGCTCCGTCCAATCCACTGGCTGAACCGAGCCGTATTGCACCCCGCTACGGCTTTCAGAAAAAGGGAAGTGCTTCAATACCTCAACCAGCCGAGGCAGCATCAGCTCTGCATCGAAGCCGGGAAACCAGAGGCTAAGGTTCAACGTGTCTGCCATGAGTGGCCCTCCTCGTGATGCCGCATACCCGCGCCAGCATTGATTGCGGATAGCATTGTCGCATCGCACCCTGCTTATGCTAACGTATCGCCCCCGGTCTGTCGCGAGTCCTCGCACTTTGCGCCTCGAAAAGCAGAGCTGCTCGATTTCGTATTTCCACAGAAGAATGCAATCCAAGGTGTGCTCCGCTTTGACACACCGCTCTGTGATTGCTAGTATGAATTTGGTCATACACCCTGCCTAGCTGCGTCCCCGTCGTCTAGCCCGGCCTAGGACACCGCCCTTTCACGGCGATAACGCGGGTTCGAATCCCGCCGGGGACGCCAAATCACTTGAGCATTCCGCACTTTTCTTTGGTTTCAACGAATTCAATTAGGCCCGCTCTGACGGGAGCTGCTCTCGTGTTTGC
>Ga0255336_102072_pt1 | contig 11225 bp, 10 predicted proteins | sample MeOH1_35cm_T3_17_FD_189102 | JGI IMG/M metagenome (GOLD analysis project Ga0255336, IMG submission 189102) | Sandy soil microbial communities from University of British Columbia, Vancouver, Canada - MeOH1_35cm_T3_179 | ecosystem: Engineered > Artificial ecosystem > Sand microcosm > Unclassified ...
AATCGTGCTACCAGCCGACGGGGCGTTTTCGGTTCCTTGATTAAGGGAGGGCGTTGCGGTGGTCGAACGCTTGTCTGTTCGGCAATAGCTGCCGGCTCGACCACCTTTCGCACGCCGCATTGATAACGGCTAGAAGGCACCTGGGCGACCGCAATTCGGTGATTAGCCTGTCAGTTCAGGCAGAAGAAATGTATTGGGCATTTTCCCCGCAGCAACTCTCCCATAAATCTCCGCGCAGGTGCTCGTATAGATGCCGCCGTGCATGCACGCGACGCGAACGTCATGCCATACGCGGTTCATCGATGCGCCCCGGTTGATAAACTCGGTGCCTAACGCGCCCGCCAGCCTATCCACTGCCTCCCACAGCAGTTTGCTTGAAAAGCCGCAGTCACGCCAAATCTGCGCGCGCTGCTGAGAAGTCAAGCGCACGCCGCTAGCTGCGCCTTCGTCCAGTGTGCGAATGCACTGTCTGACGATCGACTGGGCCGCATCGATTTTTGCAGAAACCTCACCTATCTGCAGATGCGTGATTGCGGCCTCGTCCTGCTTGTCGTACGTCGTGAACGCGATGCCGCGAACGCCGATCTTGTCCATGAAAATTTCAAGCGCGGCCTTCGCCATGCCGATGATCGAGCAGATCAGTCGCACAGGAAGCAGAGCAATCATTGGCATGCGGTAGGCCGGCACGTCGCGAAAATGCGCGGATGCATACTCATCCTGCAGATTTCGGCTCGATAACGCGATACGTTCGTCAGGCACGAACACGTCCTTCACGGTCACGCTCGTGCTTCCGCTGCCGCGCAGGCCGATCGCGTCCCAGTCGTTCAGGAAGGTCACGTTCGTCGTGGGAATGAGTGCGGCGCCGAGACCGATCGGATGGCCCGCGTCGTCGACAAGCGAAATACCAAGCTGGTTCCAGTGCGCATGGTATACGCCGCTGTTGTACATCCATAGGCCATCCAGAATCACGTAGCCGCCGGCGACGCGTCTGGTCTTCGCCCGACGAGGGGCGAGGGCGTTTGCCGTGCGGAATCTGTCGCCTGTCGCAAAAACCTGATCGGTTACGTGTTTCGGATACAGTGCAGCCGCCATCCAGGTGCCCGACGAAAGGATGCCCAGTGTCCACGCTGCCGAGCCGTCACCGCGAGCCACTTCGATGAGCGCGTCCAAGTAGGTGTTCAGCGACGACTGCAAGCCGCCGTACATCTTCGGAAGCACCATCTCGAACAGGCGCGCCCTTTCAAAATCGGCAATCGTCGCCTCCGGCAGCTTAGACAGCGCGTCGGTTTGCGCCGCCCGCGCGCGCAGCGCGGGAACAAGGGCGGCGGCAGCCGCCACGACGCCGGTGTCGTGGCCTCCTACATCCTTAGAGCTCAATGTATCGATTGCATTTGTCACGCGCATGCCTCAGATCCTCAAGGTTTTTAACGCTCCCTCTGGCTTGCCACCTCCTGATCACGAAAAAGTCCTTTTGAGACCAACAGCCAGAAAACGATCGAGCATGGCGTTGATCTGTTGGGATACCTCAATGGTTGAGAAGTGGCCAGCCAGCAGCGTTTTTGCAACAACGAGCTGCGGACAAAGCTCCTGCAGCCGGTCCAGATCCCGCGCCATGTTAATCAGCGGAACGTCTGCCGAAATATAGGCCATTGGAACAGTGCAGGCTTTTGCCGCCGGCGTTGGATCGTACTGAAACAAGGAGTTCTTCAGGGCTGAGTAGGCCACATGTTGCGGCGTCTTCTCGCACGGCGGCAGAATGTAGCGGTCGTAGATCGCCTGCCTGCGTGCCGGGTCGTCAAAGTCTCCGCCGAGGTCCCATGCCGATGCTCTGGTAACTGCCAGGTAGTCTGGTCCGCCAATCTGATCCACGAAACTTCTCAGCCTTTCGTCGTCTTTCAAAGCCGGAGGCGACATGACAATTGAGTCGATCATCACCATGCCCGAGGGCAGATCCGGATGACGCCCCGACAGCTCCAGGGCTACAGCGCCGCCAAAACTGTGTCCGATGATGACGGGTTTTTCCAGGCGCAGTTGTCGGCATTGCCAGGCGATGTCATCAGCGAAGTTCGCCATTGTGTATTCCTGTTCAGGTTGATCGCTCGCACCGTGACCGCGCAAATTCACGGCCACAACGTGGCGATTTCTGGAGAAGTGAGCGATCTGGGGAGAGAAGATGCCGTGGTCGCCAGTCCATCCGTTGATGAGCACCAACGGCGGCTTGACGCCAAAAGCCGAGCCTGCCTCGAAATGTGCAAGCCGTACGCCATCGCGCACCAGGAAGATCGGTTCCAGTGTGAAAGTATCAAGCATTGTCGACTCCCAATATCGCAACCAGTTTCCTAGCTACCATTGGCTAGGAAAGGACATCAGATCGCTCTCTCTTGCGACAAGAGCACCTTCTTCAGGTTATACGGTTCGTCATCGCAATCTTCTTTGATCAGGCCAGAATCTTTCTAGCCGGATAGACAACGCGGAGATAGAAGCCTGCGGCGAGCAGCGAAAAAAAGAGCATTGCTCCAGCCATCGACAGTGCGCTATGCCCGTCGAAAAAGATGGCCACTACTGCGCTGGATCCCGCGGATGCCGTCGTCTGGAGTAGTCCCACTACAGCGCTAACTGAACCTGCGATTCGCGGCAGTGGCTGCATTGCCCCGCTGGTCGCATTCGGCGAGATGAACCCGAAGGAAAGAGCCACGCCGACCATCACCGAAACGACCAGCGATTCCGAGGTCCAGCCGCCCAGTGTCGCAACCAGTAGGAGAGAGGAAAAAACAGTCGAAAGGACCAGGCCCAGCGTCAGCAGTTGGCCAGGGGCTATTCCTAACAGGCCCAGTCGCCCGTTCAGAAAGGCACCTCCCATGACTGAGATTGAACTAGCTCCGAAAATTAATCCGTACTGCTCAGGTCCAAGCCCGAGAACATTGATGAAGAACAAAGAAGAGCCGGTGATGTAAGCGAAGACCGCTCCAGCGGCCGCAGCGTTGACGAGAATATAGCCAATGCAAGTGGGGTTTCTTAACACACTCAGATAATTGTTGACTACGGTGCCAGGCGTGAGGGAGCTGGTCGTCTCAATGCTGGCACTTTCAGTGAAGCCACGCGACATGACGAGTAGCAGAAGCAGCGCTGCTCCGAAGGCAGGCAAGTAGATGAGGCGCCAGCCGGCAAGCGCGAGAATCACAGCCCCACACGTTGGCGCAATCATGGGCACGACATTGATCGCGCCAACGATGAAGGAAATCTTCGCACGCGCAGCTTTTTCGTCGAACAGATCCCGCACAATAGCTACGGCCATCATTCCCGGGGCCGCCGTGCCGGCGCCCTGGACAACCCGCCAGGCCAGCAGCGCAGGCAACGACGGCGCGCTCGCGCAGCCAATGCTTGCGATCATCGTAATCGCGCATCCAAAGATCGCGACCGGCTTGCGGCCGTATCGATCCGAGACCGGTCCATAAAATAAAAGAGCACCGCCGAGGCCGAGCAGGTAAACACTCATTGCGAGACCGACCCGCGCTTGAGGCACGCCGAGCGCGGCACCCGTGGCCGACATAGCAGGCAGAAGCATGTCAATTCCGAAGGTGGGCAATGTAGCGAGAAGGCCGAGCATCAATGTGAAGGCGAAGGAGTCAGGCGGGATACGCACGGGATAGGATCAATGTCGTCGGTTTTTTAGGCGGTTCGAGCAGGGCGTCGCGACGGTCCACTACGCTCCGATGTTGATCGATCCGAGTGCGGGAATGAGATGTGCGGCTCCTGACTGTCCATGAGCGATAGTCAAACCGCTTCATCCGTTTGGTCCACGGAAGCTAAACGGACGCCCCGCTGATCCTTGCGCCGCGCAACCACAATCGCTTCGATCTCATCGACAAGAATCGAAGAATCGCAATCGGCGGCGATCGCAACTCCCAGCCGACGAGCCGCGACGCGGAAATGCGGCTCACGAATCAGTCGATTGACTGCGGCAGCAATCTCCTCTTCTGTCGCGGTGCCCGGCAATACCAGACCGGCGCCTCTGGCTTCGACCCGCAGCGCATTATCGTTCTGGTCGCGACCGTTTGGGATTACGAGCAGTGGAAGGCCATGAATGAGCGCGCGGTTCACCGTGCCATGACCACCATGCGTCACCATCAGGGAAACCTCGCGCATCACTGCGTTATGCGGTGCGCTACTAAATACCCGGACATTCTTTGGAGGCTTTAGGCGCTTAGCGTCCAGGGAAGGTCCGGTGGTCACGACTGCCTGTATCTCGACTCTGCTCATGGCGCTGACGACGCGCTGGACCAGATCGGCCTGTCCTTGCGCACCCGTGCTGAACGATATCAGCGCGCGTGGGCAATTCGACTCCCCTGGCCAGGACCCCTCCCATGATTTCGACCAGCCTGGCTGATCAAGCAGTGGTCCAATATATCGGGTGTTTTTAGGAAGGTAATCAGCGTCGAAGTCGAAAGCTTGGCTCATGGCGAGCAGGACGCGGTCACATCGATCATAGATGTCCAGAATATGACCAAAGGGCGGGAGGCCCAAGGACGCGCGAGCCTGGTTCATATCTGGTACAAATTCGTTCAAAAAGTCAATGAACCGGCTGCTGGCGGTTTCGATTTCGACACGTTCTTGAGACGTTTTTGGAGGCCTCAGGTCGCTGCCAACTGGCGGCACACCCGCGAGTGGCCGCGCGCTGACGTGCGGCGATAGCATTGCGAAACCGACTCCCGCAGCCTCTGTGCCGAGCGCGACGCCAAAAAGCAGGTCGATGGCAAGAACGGCGTCAGTCGGCAATCTTTCGATTTCGTCTCGAATATCAGCAGCGTAGGACAACATCGGATCAAAAATGACCCGCTGACAAAAATCTTTGATGTCTGCCACTTCCACAGGGTCTGCTGCGGTCCCGACCGGCGCACGCCGCCATGCCGCAAAGCCAAACCCGTCCTTCTCCACTTCCTCGCGCACAGCAGGGTCCGCAATTACACGAACGCGATGCCCTGCGTTGCGTAGACGGCGTCCCGCCGTGAGCAACGGGCTGAGATTGCCGGAAGTGCCCCAAGAGGCAAGAAGAAAACTGAACGACATATTAGGACCTCGCATCTTCGGAATGCAATACGGAAAGTCTCGCTGCCTGAGTAGGCGCAATCACCAGGCGCTCATGCAGAAGAACATCTAGGAGATCCGTTTTATTCCGTGACAACGCTACCGATCTTTGGTGTCGTCGATTTCCAGGATTCCTGGACGCGGGTCGTCAGAGACGTCGCACAGGCCTTCGCGCAAGGTCGCAAGTGCGCTCGCCACGTTGGTGAAGCCGGTTGCTGGCTCGCCGGTGACAGTGAGGGTCGAGTACGCTTAACGCGCCGTCGATGAGATGCGGCGCAGCTTTGCGCCCGCTGAAGAAGTTGAGCGACGCCGCGCTGTAAGCGAAAGAGTAATCACGGTCAGGTAAACCATCATATGCATGACTATGTGGCGCAAGCGCATTGCGCGGCAAGGCGCGCAAGGGATCCGGGAAGGGGAGCGCAGTGGTCGCCCACCGCGCATCACGCAGGAAACTGAGGGACGGGTCACGCCGACGCTCGACGAGATTGTGGTGCGTGCCGTGGAGCGCGGTATTGTCGGGCAGATCAGCCGCAGCCATGTGCAGCGTATTTTGCAGGCCGGCGATATTCGCCCGCACCGGGTCCAACAATGGCTGCACAGTCCGGATCCGGCTTTTCGCGAGAAGGTCAACGCGATTTGCGAGCCGTATCGCCGCGCACCCAGAAACGCGGTAGTCCTGAGTATCGACGAGAAAACCGGGATTCAGGCCATCGAGCGCAAGTATCCGGGACGCGCGCCCGGGCCGGCTGCGTCGTCGTGAGTTTGAATATATCCGTCATGGCACCCAGGCGTTGATTGCTGCACTCGATGAGGTGCTGGGGAGCTGCCGCGAGCGGCGCACGCAGGACGATCTGGTGGCCTTCATGGAGAGCGTGGCGCACGCGTACCCTGGCAAACAGGTGCATGTCATCTGGGACATCTGAATACGCATCGCGCACACGCCGTGTGGCAGGCATTCAACGCGAGGCACGGTAAGCGGTTTCACTTCCACTTCACTCCTTTGCACGCAAGCTGGGTCAATCAGATCGAACTATGGTTTGCCCTCTACACTCGCCGTGTGCTGCGCCATGCCAGCCACACCAGCACCGCGCATCTGCGCGAGCGCACCGAGCAGTTTATCCGCGAGCGCAATCAGACAGCGCGCCCCTTCAAATGGACCTTCCGGGGCTATCCGTTGCAAACTGGCGCATCCTGAACTGGAACTTGCCATGCCTACCTTACCGCGAAACATCATGCAAGCGAACTGCAGCGCCAACTGCGCGCCCTGCTGGGCCATGATCAGATCGTTACGCAAGACTACGGAGCTCACCTGCTGATCAAACGTCTGGACGATCAGGATCCGATTGTTGTGGCTCGTCTGACCGAGCTCGGCCGCAATCTTTACGGTGCAGCCTTTCGCAGCCATAGTGGGCGATGGGAACCTCTGCCGGGCTCAGGCCCGCTCGATGAGATGGCTCAGGTCGTCGTCACGCTCCTGGAGCCTTATTTACAACCAGATAATTATTAAACCTATTTATGGGATGTTGTACTAGCGCTGGCGTCGAGCTCGAAATGGCGACGAAGTACGGTGCCGATTTATTAGGATGAGTGTGGCATCCATAACCGGATGAAAATGCATACGACAGCGAGAACGAAGCTCACCCGGAGCACTCGTGAAGCAATTTACGATCCATGCTCTGACTCCTGTTGCGAGCGAAGGTTGGAAGTAGCGAGCTCTGTCTGACGACAGATGGTTCTGTCCAGCATGCGTTGCGAGCCATTTTTCAAACATACGGCCCGTGCGGTTACATTGGCGCGCCCGGGTAAATCTCGGCTGCGAAATCCCACAGCGTCTTCCTGCTGACGCGTCAGTCATCCTCCGCAGTGTCGCTTTGGTATCCGCGACTGACGCGCAGCGAGTGTACCGAGAAAGCGATGGCATAGAACTGACATGACCACAGGACTGTTATCTGTCAGCGCTTTGCAACTGCGCATATCGCATAGGGTCGGAGGATAGGCCGCCAAAGCAAACTGTCCCATCGCAAAAGTGCGCCAGACGGATCAATCGACGGGAATATCGAGTGTTGAAAGCGCTGCGCGTACATCGGCAGTTGTAATGGTGGAGGCTCCCGATTCAATATGCCTCGCTGCGGCCTCATCGATAAGCCGCTGCAAGGCGGCGTCGGTATCCGCGATCGAGCAGCCGTCGAGTGCCGTGATTGCGCACTCCACCCCCTGCCGCGAAATGGCAAAGATGTCCCCCGCCTTGAGCTTCAACTGAGAGCGGATATAAGCCGCAAGCGAATCGCGTGACGGCACATCAAAGCGGATCTTCTGCTCGAGGCGGCCGCCGCGTAGCACTGCGGGATCCAGCGCTTCCGGATGGTTGGTTGCAGCAATTACCAGTACGTCAGGCACGCTGCCATCAGCCCCGTCAATCGAGGCAAGAATCCGGTTAGTCACGGATGCAACCGCGGACATAGACCGATTCCTGAAGACGTCATCTGCCTCGTCGACCAGCACGATACATGGGCGAAGGTCTCTCGCCTTTCGGTACAGATGGCACCACGCAGACTGGCTGGCGAGAAGCTCTGCGCCCGTTGTCTTGAGAACCGCCCAACCGCTGAACTTCGCAATGGCCATCGCGGCTTGCGTCTTGCCGGTGCCGGGTGGGCCGTAGAACAGTATGCCGCGGGGAAGCGCGCTGCCGAGCTGTTCCATGCGGTGCATATGGCGCATGCGCAGCGCGAGCTTTTTGAGTTCATCACGCGAGCTCTCGGGCATGATAATTTCCTCTACCGTCTTGACCTTCTCCGGCAGGTGCCCCCTCGATCCTTGAATGCGACGCATAGCCTGCATGGCGATATCGAACGATACCACCCCATTTCCAGTTCCGAAATGGCCTTCGCGCCGCATGTCGGCAAGCTGAGGTCCGATGGCCATCAGACGCGCTGCACTGAACCCTTCCCAGCGGGTTGCGAGACTCTTGAGCACTGGCGCACTGAGCGCGTTGGGTCCGAGTGCCTTGACGACTGTGCGGGAAAGCAGCGCTTCACGTGCTGGCGCGTCTGGCGGGGGCACCTCGACCTTGAAGTCGAAACGACCCTCGCGGACAGCGGCCACGTCCAGCCAGTCGAGATCGTTGGTGGCGGCGACCAGGATAACTCGGGTGCCTCGCAGGCGGACGATTTCGGTGAGCATCGTGTTCGTCAGATCGCGATCCATATGGTGTGAGTCATGCCTCGCCTTGATGAACCCGTCGACCTCGTCAATCAGGAAAACAGCCTGGCCTAACCGGATGGCCTGCGCAAAAGCCGCCTTCACGCGCTCAGGTGTTTCGTTGATCCACTTTGAGGCAATGTCCTGATAGGAAATCGAAAAGAACGGTATTCGCAACTCGCCGGCAAGTGCTTCGGCGAACATGGTCTTACCATTGCCGGGCTCGCCGGAAAGCAGGATGCCGTTTCTCGCCTGTGCGGGGTTGGCGAGGATGTCGCGCGCCGCATTGAGCAGCCGGTTCTTTGTGTCAGCCATGCCCGTGATGGCGTCAAAGGCGAACCGGGCGCGCAGTACACGCTCGTCCAGGGAATACGCCCGCTGGGGCGTCGCTTGACCGGGTGCGTGCGGCGCCCCTGAGCGTGGGGCGGCCTGTTGTAAGGGCCGCTGGGTGGCTTGTCTGGTCTTGCCGTACCTATGCCCGGCACGCAATGCCAGCCACAGTACGATTCCGACGCCGAGCAGACCGGCACCCAGCACAGAATACTGACCGATCGCAAGCACCAGCATGGCGACGGTACCGGTCGCCATCAGCCAGCGGGCTACGCGGACATAGCGGTGCAGTATGAATGCCACGCAGGCGCAGACCAGCATCGCGAGCAGCCGGTACCTGTCATGGAGGTGAAGAACCGCCCCGACGCCGGCACCCGCGAGGGTGCCGGTCAGGATCGGAGGGAGCAGGCGGGCTGTGAATACGATGACATCCTTCATGGGTGATTCTCCGTGCAGGCAAGGGGGCAATGGCAAAGGGATGGGATGCGGGCGTTGATACACGCGGCACGCCTAGCGATACCGGGGCATGATCTCGTCCTCGATCATTTGATACAGGTCGTCGCGGATGAACTGCGCGAACTGCTCGCGTTCGTAGAAAGCCACGGTGAGGAGAAGGGCCGTGAGCCCGATTGCGCCGCCCTTGATCATGTCGATTACCCCGAGGGCAATACCCTGCGCCAGCGCCGGGCAGGCCTCCTGCAGGCCGGCGAGACCCAGCACGATCCCGGAACACGAACTGCAGGTCATGAAAACCGGGGCGAACAACAACAGTGTGGCGACGATGTTGCAGAACGCCCTGACGGGACTGGGAAGGCACGCATGGTCCGGGTGAATGAAGGAAAACAGTGACGTTTGCTGTTGATCGTTTTGCATGTGGAACTCCGTTTAGGTAATGAACTGGATCTGGCTCCGTCGCGACGACTCGTCGTGCGGCACAGATCCAGGTTCCTATGGCCCAGTGAGAAAGCAAGTTGATGCGGACTAGCGAAGCACAATGATCGGGCGACCTCGTCTGGGCAGCCACAGACGAGGTCCGGGGCGCCTGCGGCGCGTGTGTTTGCGCATCGGCCGGGTCGTGCGACGCCGGTTCTGTCGCAGCAAGCGTCGCGAGTGTGCAATGGGGCGCCTAAGGTCGGCGCTCAGGCGCCGGTACCAGATTGCAATCGCTTCGGGCGGAATGCTTGCGTCGATGTAGCCAGTGACGCCCGAGTCGGTCACGACCTTGATAGCCTCGCGACCGTTGGCTGCAGTAAAGCGTTTGGTTTTCATCTGGGATCTCCGTGTTTGTACCTTTTACGTTTCACTTGCAGATATGGCGCCGTATCCACCGTGCGACGACGATGAGAGGTGTGAAAATATCGAGGAGGCATAATCGGCATTCCTCAACGAAGACATGCCAGAGGTTATTTTGAGGGTTGCCCATAGGGGTGTCCTTGTAAAGTTAGTTCAACGGAGTAAACAGGTTTTGGGAACGGAAGCAGGTCGCTCACGGATGCGTTATGGACGCGACGCGCGGACCTGCCGGTGTAAAGGGCTACGTGGCGCGATGTCGCGGCGCTGTTCTTCCCGCATGACTTGCAGGTCATGAGTCATCCGAGAAAGATGGGTACCTGCGCCGACGAACGTGTATTCACGGCGACCGGTCCCGATTCCTCTGCCTTCGCTGGGCGTGCAGTCGACGCCTGGTATCACGGCATCTGTTGTATCCGGCATGGTCATTGAGGCGACCTCTGCAAGTTGGTCCGCTGCGGGCGGCCTATGCTCTGGCGTCCCGATGCTTACCGGTCCGACACTGTCTTCCGTCGGATCGGAACCAACGAAAGGACGAGAAGTTGTGTGCGCCGATACGGGGACGGTACGGACCGACGCGACCGCGATCTCTGCTGTAACGGATCTCTTAAAATCTTTGTTGCACATTGAGTCACCCCATCTGGTTATGGTTGTTCATCAGCCGGACAGAACCCAGGGATGCCGTCCGACAGCCTTCCCTGCGTGTAATGCTGCGCGAGGGCAAATTTAGAATCGCATGGAGTCCCGAAGATGCAAGTCACGGCTCCCGGCACCGATACGTCACGTGAGCACCCTGCCGCAGGGGAGCGATCGCCTTCGGATTATGGGTAAGTGAGCGAGGCGGCGCGTGCCGGTCGATCAGGTAGAAGGAGGGCGGGAAGCGAACTCTTCAAAAGAGCTGTCAAGAATGTTTGCGTGCGCGGCTTTTTACGCGAAGACTCGGCGCACGCCTTTTCGCGGTCTCCCGGGCAGCTGCGGTGTAGCTCGGCCGATGTCGCTGGTGCGGGGGCGAATGTGCAATCCGTAGCCCTATGGCGACGACGCCAGCTTAATGCCGACGCCGAGACTGCAAGCGGTAGAAGCGAGAGTCAGCCATTGTCATGTGGGAAAGAGTATGAGCGGTCCGAAATCCGAAAGCTCGACCCTGTACGGAAGACGAACGATACCTGGAGTAGAGCCACGCGTTCTCGCCTGCTCACTGCCCGTCCACCTGGCCGAAAAAGCGACGCAAGGCGGCAAGTTTCAGGCGTTGGGCAGGAACTAATGCGTATGACACGCCGATGAAATCAATCCTGCCTCGCCAGTATGCGTAATCAAGAGGT
>Ga0255336_102074_pt1 | contig 11213 bp, 9 predicted proteins | sample MeOH1_35cm_T3_17_FD_189102 | JGI IMG/M metagenome (GOLD analysis project Ga0255336, IMG submission 189102) | Sandy soil microbial communities from University of British Columbia, Vancouver, Canada - MeOH1_35cm_T3_179 | ecosystem: Engineered > Artificial ecosystem > Sand microcosm > Unclassified ...
AGCAGAGCGGCCGACAGAGCTAGGCCGTTAAGAACATCCCATAAGCTCGGCGTCATGGCGCACCTCTCAGGAATGCCCGGGTGATTGCATCACCCGTTATCCGTCAGCTGTCGTTGCAGCTGCTTGTTTTATAAAACGGACAATGCCCGGCTTGGTTCCATGGCCTGTTTTTTTTCAGCCGGAGATTGTCGGCGCGCCAACGGGGCAAAAGCCATCCGGCTCTCTTCAATGTGATAGAGGGCGTTGGGGATTGGTTAACGAGGCGCCCTGCGGCGCAGGTTCAGCTGCAACCTTCGCTGTAACCCGCTGCGGGGTGTCTGACGGCACGAAACGTCGTCACCTGTTGTCCCGGAGACGATACGGTCCGTGCGTCATCCTCAACCGGCGAAAACGTTCGTCGGCAAGCCGGTTACGCCGGGATCCACCTCGAAGAAGCTGCCGGCATGGGGTTCGTTCTGCAGCTGCTCGGCGCTGAGGCCGATGCGGGCCGAGGTGACGAACAGGCGATCGAGGTTGTCGCCGGCAAAGCAGCAGCTCGTCACCTGCGAGACGGGGAGGCGGATCAAGCGCTCGCGCTTGCCGGACGGATCGAAGCGGGCAATACCCCAACCACCCCAAAGCGCGACCCACAGGAAGCCCTCGGCATCGGTCGTCATGCCGTCCGGCGAACCGTCCTTGGCGTCGAATTGCGCAAAGATTCGCTTATTGCCGAGACTGCCGTCGTCATTGATATCGAACTGATAGATCTCGTTGCGCAGGCTGTCCGTGTGATAGACGCGCTTGCCATCGATACTGAAGGTCGGGCCATTGGCGCAGATATAGTCGCGGTCCACCTGATGGAACGAGAAATCGGGGTCAAGCCGGTAGAAGCTGCCGCTGGCCGCTGTCTCGGCATCGTCCATCGAACCGAACCAGACGCGCCCCGCCGGGTCGACCTTGGCGTCATTGAGACGATTACCCGACAGTTTCGGCTCGGGCTTGAAACGCTCGCGGATAGCAAAGGGCGACAGGGTAAGCTCGGCGACGAAGTTGCGAAAGCCGGCGACAAAGCCCGGCCGGTCGCGCCGCTCGACGACCCAGCCGAGAAAATCCGGCATGGTCCAGCTTTGCAGGCGTCCATCGAAGCCGTAGCTGTGCAGCATGCAGCCCTTGATATCGACCCAATAAATCGCCTGGTCGCGGGCTGACCACAAAGGGCCTTCGCCGAGCAGCGCACGGATGTCCCAAACCAGATTTGCGTCACTCATCACCGTCTCCCCTATGCGCACCGGTCGCGCCGCGACCGCCATCGGAATTTTCAGACCCAGCCGCCATCGACGATGAATTGCTGGGCCGAGACCATTTCCGCATCCTTCGAGGCCAGGAACAATACCATCCGGGCGAGGTCGACCGGCATCACCCGCCCCCGGAGGCATTGATTGGCCTCGATTTCCCGCTCGCCGGCTTCATCCAGCCACAATGTCTTCTGCCGCTCCGTCATCACCCAGCCCGGCACCACGGTGTTGACGCGGATGCCGTCCTTGCCCAATTCGCGGGCGAAACTGCGGGTCAGGCCGTGGATGGCGGCCTTGGCCGTTGTATAGGCCGGCATGCCCGGCGACGACTTCATCCAGCTGATGGAGCCGAAATTGATGATCGAGCCGCCGCCCTTGCGTTGCATGGCCGGGGCGACCGCCTGGATCGCGAAGAACAGCGGCCGCAGATTGATCGCCATGCGGTCGTCCCAATATTCCGGCGTCACGTCATGCCAATCATGCCGGGTGTCACTGGCGGCATTATTGACCAGGACGGCGATATCGCCGAGAGCGGCAACGGCCTGTTCGACGGCCCGCCGCAGGGCGGCAATGTCGCGGATATCGCAGGGAATGAAGAGCGGGCGGCGCTGATATTGCGCCTGCAGCCGGTCGCACAATTCCCGGCTGGCCGACTCGTCGACATCGATGAAAGCGACCTTGCTCTCTTGTTCCAGAAAAGACTCGACAATCGCCGCGCCGATGCCGCTGCCGCCACCGGTGACGAAAACCGTCTGGTCCTTCAGGCCGGGATGCCGCGCGTAAGCAGCGAGGTCCATAAGCGATGCTCCTTCATGTTCGCCGATCCTGCCTTGGGCGGCAGAGTCGGGGCAATGTGCTGAGGTGGGAAAGGCGTTGATGGTCAGGATTTGCGGGTCAGACGTTCCCCGGCTCGCTCTTCACGCGCCAGGCCGATGACCCGGTTGGTATCGCCGAGCAGCTTGCGGACGGCCCGGCGGGCGGCTTCAGGCCGGCGCTGCCGGATCGCCACCAGGATATGCTCGTGCAAGGGCAGGGCGCTGCGGAAGTCCTCGTTATGGCGCGTCGTCCAGTCGAACATATTGCCGAGCGCCGATTCGATGACGAAGCCGAGCGGGACCAGCAATTCATTGCCGGCGGCGAACAGGATGGCGAGGTGGAATTTGACGTCGGCCGCATTCCAGTCGGGGAAGGAGAGCGACGCGCGCATGCCATTATACGCCGCCTCGATCTCCGCAAACTGGGCCGCAGTGTGGTTTTCGGCGGCCAAGGCCGCGGCTTCCGGCTCCAGGATCTGCCGCAACTGCTGCATGTTGGCAAGGAAGTGGTGCTGATCCGCAGCGGCGCAATACCAGACCAGCACATCGCGGTCGAGCAGGTTCCAGGCATCACGCGGCTGCACGCGTGAACCGATCTTCGGCCGTGAGACGATCAGTCCCTTGGCGGCCAGCATCTTGATGGCTTCGCGTACGGCGGTCCGGCTGACGCCATAGGCCTTGCACCATTCCGCCTCGTTCGGCAGCAGTGTCCCAGGGGCGAATTCACCCTTCAGGATTCGGGCACCGATATCCTGGGCAACGCTGTGATGCAGGCTGTTTCCCCGCCGCGACCGTGTAATTTTTGCTTGCTTCTGCATGGCTCTTCCAGTCGCCGTCACTCTATCATGCTCTGTTTTTATTTGTAATACAAAATGGCGTTGATGCCTTGTTTTTTGTATGATAAAACCCGGCTGTTTCAATCAAGATCCGGTTTCCAACAACGGATCAATAAAAGATCCGGCGAGATGAAACCGTCGTCAGGCAAGACATTAAGGGAGGCGCTTCGATGAAAAAACTCTTATTGGCGGCCGGCAGCATGTTGCTGTCGTCCATGGCTTTGGCACTTGCGCCGCAGGCGGCGCATGCCGATGCGGATGGCTCCTGCGCCGGCAAGAAATTCGTTTTCTTCCCCGGTGGCGGCGAAGGCGACACATTCGCTTCGATCGTCTATCGCGGTGCACAATTGGCGCAAAAGCAGACCGGCTGCCACGTCGACTATGTCTGGTCCGACTGGAATCCGGAAAAGATGGTCGCTCAGTTCAAGGAGCAGATCGCGCGCAAGCCGACCGGCATATCCATCATGGGCCATCCGGGCGAGGGCGCGCTCTCGAAGCTGATCGATGAAGCCCGCGCAGACGGAATCATCGTCACCACGGCCAATGTCGATCTGCCCGACAGCGAAGCCAAGTACAAGGGCACCGGTCTCGGCTATGTCGGCCAGCGGCTCTATCCGTCGGGCGAGATGCTCGGCAATGCCGTCGTCGATATCTGCCAGCTGAAATCCGGCGACAAGGCCTTGGTCTGGGGCTTGATGGGCCAGCAGGGTCGAGGCGAACGCACAAAGGGTGTGGTCGATGCGCTGAAGGCCAAGGGCGTCAATGTCCAGTATCTGGAAATCTCCGACTCGGTGAACAAGGATCCGTCGCAGGGCGTGCCGGTGTTCTCGGCTTATTTCCAGAGCAATCCGGATACCAAGGCGGTGGTGACCGACCATGGCACGCTGACTGCGACCATTCCGCTCTATTTCAAGAATGCCAATGCCGACAAGGACAAGGTCTGCGGCGCCGGTTTCGATCTCTCGGCACCGACCGCGCAGGCGATCAAGTCCGGCTATGTGAGGGCCGTGCTCGATCAGCAGCCTTTCCTGCAAGGCTATCTGCCGATCCTGCAGATGTATCTGACCAGCAAGTTCGGCTTCGCCGGCTTTGACGTCGATACCGGTGCGGCGATCATCAGCAGCAAGAACATCGATGCTGTGGCGCCTCTTGCCAAAGAGGGCATCCGCTAAACCGCTGCTTGCCGGGCCTGCCGTCGCTGACCCTCCGGCGGCAGGTCCGTGCTCTCTCGATTTTCTCATCCGCTGCGATCCGCCTGACGATGGTGCGGAATGCAGTCCGCACAAGCAGGCGGTCTGGCGACGCAGCATCCACCCGACTTCAGCAGGGCGATGGAAAGTAAGACAGTGACAGATCCACTTCTGCAGCTTAACGGCATCAAGCTTGCCTTCGGACGCCTCAATGTTCTCAAGGGCGTCAGTTTCGAAATCTTTCCCGGTGAGATCGTTGCCCTGGTCGGCGATAATGGTGCCGGCAAATCCTCGCTCATCAAGGTCATCACCGGCGTGCACAAGCCGACCGCCGGCGAGATCCAGTTCAAGGGGCAAAGGATCACGCTGAGTTCGGTCAAGCGCTCGCGCGAACTCGGTATCGAGACGGTCTATCAAGAACGGGCCTTGGCCGATCAGCAGGAGCTCTGGCGCAATGTCTTCGTCGGCCGCGAGCTGACGACGGGTGCCGGCTTTCTCGACATCAAGAAGCAGAAGGAAGAGACACGCCGGCTGCTGCGCGACTATATGGGCTTCACCTCGGAAGTGATCAATGTCGATTCCGAAGTGAAGGGCCTCTCGGGTGGTGAAAAGCAGGGGGTCGCCATCGCCCGCGCGCTCTATTTCAATGCCGAGCTGATCATCCTCGACGAGCCGACCACAGGTTTGGCTTTGTCCGAGCAGCGCAAGGTGCTGAATTTCATCCGCAACATCCGCGACAAGGGCAAGTCGGCGATTTTCATCGACCACAACATTTTTCACGTCCATGACGTGGCCGACCGATTCATCATCCTCGACAAGGGCCAGGTGGCGGCGCAGTTCACCAAGGCCGAGATCTCGCGCGATCAGTTGATCGACATGATGGTCGAATTGCATCAGAAGGGAGCGATCGCATCATGACCGCGCAACAGTTCTTGGCCCGCAACCGCATCCCCGTGGTTGTGACAGCGATCTGCGCCTTGCTGTTCCTGATCTATATCATCGGCGCGCCGGATACCTTCCTTGATTCCGGCATCTATGCCGCCTTGATGGGCACGATCGCTTTTTCCGGCATTCTCGCGGTGGCTGCGACTTTCATCGTGACGCTGGGCGAGATCGACCTCAGCTTCCCGTCGATCATGGGGCTCAGCGCCTACGTCTTTGCCTATCTGTTCTCGAATGACGTCAGTTTCATTCTCGCTTTCCTGGCCTGCATCGCCGTCGGCGTGGTGCTCGGCTGGCTCAACGGCGTCATCATCACCAAGGTCGGCGTACCGTCGATCGTGCTGACCATCGGCACGATGTTCCTGTGGCGCGGCCTCATCCAGGTCCTGGTACAGGGCCAGGCCATCTCGCTCTATGAAATGGATGGGACGCTCTGGAACAGCCTGCTGGTCGGCAAGATCGGCGGCTACCTGCCGGCGCAGTTCGTCTGGTTCGTGGCGATCGCCGTCGGGCTTGGCCTGATCTATCGCAAGCACCGTTTCGGCAGTCATGTGCTGTTCGTCGGCGACAACGCCGCCAGCGCGCGCATGGTCGGCATCGACACCGACATGGTGAAGATCAAGTGCTTCATGCTGATGGGCTTCATGGCGTCCATCGCCGGCCTGCTCAGTCTCGCCTTTAACCAGTCCTTCTTCCCCAGCCATGGCGACAGCATGCTGCTGCCGACCCTGGCGGCCGTCTTTATCGGCGGTACCTCGGTGTTCGGCGGCAAGGGCACCATCTGGGGCACCTTCATGGGCGTCCTGATCATGGGCTCGCTCGAGACTGGAATTGTGTCGCTCGGCCTGACCGGTTTCTGGTATCAGTTCATCGCCGGGTTGACGATCGTTGCCTCGGTCATCAGTTATGCCCTGTTGCTGCGGAAGGTTGGCTAAGATGCGGTTGGTACAGATCGAGATGTCGGTAGGCCGGGTTGTCGCCCGGGTGGATGGCGATCGCGCCATTGTCGTGCCCGGCGACGAAAAGACGATCCTCGATCTGGCCAAGGTAGCGATCGCCCGGGGCCTCCGGCTGGACGATCTGGTCTTCGAACGGGGCGAGGGGATGGTACTCAACTACCCGATGCTCCTGGCCGATGGCCGCATCCTGCCACCGATCGATCATCCGGATCCGGCCCATTGCCTCGTCTCCGGAACGGGTCTGACCCATCTTGGCAGTGCGGACGCGCGCGACAAGATGCATCAGACCCTGAGCGGCGGCGAAGAGACGCTGAGCGATTCCATGAAGATGTTCAAAATGGGATTGGAAGGCGGCAAACCGATCGGTGATGGTCCGGGCGTGCAGCCGGAATGGTTCTACAAGGGCGATGGCAGCATCGTTGCCAGTCCCGGTGCCGATCTCGCTTTGCCGGGCTTCGCGCTCGATGGCGGCGAGGAACCGGAACTGGCCGGCATCTATCTGATCGGCGATGACGGCAAGCCCTGGCGGCTCGGCTATGCCATCGGCAATGAATATTCCGATCATGTGATGGAGCGGCAGAACTATCTCTATCTCGCCCACTCCAAGCTGCGCGCCTGTGCCGTCGGTCCCGAATTGCTGGTCGACGATCTGCCGGACAAGCTGGAAGGCGAGAGCCGCATCCTGCGCGGCAATGAGATCATCTGGCGCAAGCCGTTCCAGAGCGGCGAGGGCAATATGTCCCACACCATCGCCAATCTGGAATATCACCATTTCAAATATGATCTCTTCCGCCGCCCCGGCGACGTGCATATCCATTTCTTCGGCACGGCGACCCTGAGCTTCGCCGATGGCATCAAGACCCAGCCGGGCGACATCTTCGAAATCGAGATGGCGGAATTCGGCAAGCCGCTGCGCAATCGGCTCACGGAACAGCCCAGCCGGTTCAGCTATGGCGGTGTCGGCGTTCTCTGAGTGAAGATCATGGGGCAATGACTGCGGTGAGCAACACGCGCATCGACTGCATCGTCGCCGATTGGGGCACCAGCAATCGCCGTGCCTGGGCCTTGTCGCGCGACGGCGCGGTATTGGATGAGCGTCACGACGACAAGGGCCTGCTCGCCCATGCCGACCGGCAGTTCGCGCCCTCGTTCCAGACCTTTTGCAATGACTGGCTGACGGCATCGCCCAAGGCGCCGGTGATCATGGCCGGCATGGTCGGCAGCAAGATGGGCTGGCAGGAAGTGCCTTATCAGATGGCGCCGATGCTGCTGCGTGAGCTGTCGCAGCATCTCGCCAAGGTCCAGGATCCTGATTTCGACCGCGCCTGGATCGTGCCCGGCGTGGCCGTCGATAACGACATAGCCCCCGAAGTGATGCGCGGCGAGGAATGCCAGGTGCTGGCCGGTCTGCTGCGGGCCAATACGACGGAGGGCGTCTTTCTGCTCCCCGGCACCCATTCGAAATGGGCGCTGGCGGAGGCGGGGAGCCTGACCCGGTTCCGCACCTACATGACCGGCGAGACCTTCGGTCTCTGGCGCAAGAGCGGGACCCTCAGCCAGCTGATGGAGGGCGACGTCTTCGATGAGACCTGCTTCCGGCGCGGTGTCCAGCAAGCCGGACGGCCGGACGCGGCCAATCTGCTGCACAGCCTCTTCAGCGTGCGCACCCTCGGGCTCTTCGAGCGGCTGCCGCGTACCGGTCTCGCGAGCTACATGTCCGGCGTGCTGATCGGTGCGGAAGTCAACGATGCCAGTCAGTGGCTGTACCGGCTCGGTATCGGCGGCAGCGTGACGGCGATCGGTTCGCCAGGGCTGTTGAAATCATACCGCCTGGCAGCCGAGATACTCGGTCTCAATCTTGTTTGCCTCGATAGTGCCGATCTGCTGCCGGTGGCACTGCTCGAATTGGCGAAGACAGCCGGCTTGCTGCCAGCCGCCTGACGACCCATCTAATCCGCGTTCCCTGCTCTGGTGAATTTCCGGGAGTCCTGTCATGAACCTTATCCGTCACGCGCTGCAGCAGATGCCGATCGTCGCCATCCTGCGCGGCATCAAGCCGACCGAGGTTGATTGGGCTTTCGACGTTTTGAGCGCTGCAGGGATCCGGCTGATCGAAGTGCCGCTCAACAGTCCGTCGCCCTATGACAGCATCCGCCGGATGCAGCAGCGGGCGGGCGACGACATCCTGATCGGCGCGGGGACCGTTCTCACGACGGCACAGGTCGATGACTTGCAGGCGATCGGCGCCAAGCTGATCGTGGCGCCAAATTGCGATACCGCCGTGATCCGCGCCGCCAAAGCCTATGGCATGGCGGTGCTGCCCGGCGTTGCCACGGCGACGGAAGCCTTTACCGCTCTGCAGGCCGGGGCGGACGGGTTGAAGATGTTTCCCGGCGAATTGATGCCGCCGGCGGCCGTCAAGGCCTGGCGCCAGGTGATGCCGGCAGGAACGCTGCTGCTGCCGGTCGGCGGTGTCACCGTGGAAAATATGGCGGCCTATGTCGCCGCCAGCGCCGATGGCTTCGGCATCGGCGGAGCGCTCTACAAACCCGGTATCGAGGCGACCGCGTTCAAGCAGCGTGTCGATGCCTTTGTTGCTCGCGTTGGCGAGATCTGGCAGAAAAGCTGATTGCCCGCGACTATTCGGCGGCCGGTCGCATGCCGATCACCGTGGCGATATCCGGCTCGTCGATCTGTTCCGCCGACAGGAAGCGTTCGGCGTAGTCGCGCCAGACGCCTGAGGCGAGGAAGAGGTCCATCAGATCCGGGTCGAGATGGTGATCCTTCTTCATGAAGCCCATGATCTTCACCGCCTCGCTCAGTTTCTTCGCTTTCTTGTAAGGCCGGTCGGCAGCGGTCAATGCTTCGAAGACATCGGCGATCGCCATGATCCGGGCCACCACGGACATCTCGCCGCCCTTGAGCCGCTTGGGATAGCCGGTGCCGTCCATCTTCTCGTGATGCCCGCCCGCCAGCTCCGGCACATTCTTCAGATGTTTGGGGAAGGGCAGGCTGTTCAGCATGATGATGGTCTGCACGATATGGTCGTTGATGCGGTAGCGCTCCTCTTCGGTCAAGGTGCCGCGGGCAATGCAGAGATTGTAGAGCTCACCACGATTGTATTTGACCTTCGGGGCATTCAGGTGGAAGCCCCATTGGTTATTGGCCGGGATGATATCGCGCTCGGCGAGATCGATGATGTGGTCGTCTCGATCGGCAAGCAGCGGCTCTTCGATCGGTAAAGATGGCTCCGGCAGACGGTTGAAGCGGGCCTTCTCTTCATAGGAAACGCCGAGGCGGTTGCTGATCGTGCGTGTCCAGCTACGAGCGGCAATCGCCTTCAGGCGCTCGATCTTGGCGGGTTCCATGAATTCGCCACCCTCGTTACAAATGGCGACAAAGGCGAAATCATCATCGAGACGCTGCTTTTCGGCCTCCATGGTCGCCCGCAGCGATGCCTCATCGCCGCCATCCGCCAGGCCACGCCAATAGGCGATCCCGGCGTCGCGTTTCAGAATCTCGAAGCGGCCGCGAATTTCGTGTATGCGGTCATAGATGGTTTCCAGCTTGGTAGCCTTGTCGACCACGTATTCCGGCGTTGTCACCTTGCCGCAATCGTGTAGCCAGGCGGCGATATCCAGCGCCTCCCACTCTTCATCGGTCAGGCTGAAGTCGCGATAGGGGCCGGCCTGCTGGGCCACCGCGGCCTCAGCGAGCATGCGGGTCAAGACGGGGACGCGCTGGCAATGGCCACCAGTATAGGCGGATTTGGCGTCGATCGCGCCGGCCACCAGCTTGATCAGGGAATCGATCAGTTCGCGTTGTGCATCCAGGAGCAGTTTGTTCTGGATGGCGACACTGGCACTGCCGCTGACCGCATGGATGAGCTGCAACATGCGGTCCTCGACCACCCAGGACGGATCTTCAGCACCCAGGGCCTTCACCAGGAGCAGGACACCCAAGGGAACCTGATTGCGGTCGAGCAGCGGAACGATGACGAGCGCGAGGCGACAGGCGTTGAGCGCCGTGACCATTTCCCGCAATCCAAGGGCTGTCAGCTCATCTTCCTCCAGCCGCCGCTGGATGACGACAATCTCGCTGTCGCGCATGGCGGTCGCGATCTCGGCGACGATACCGGCTTGCGTCAAGGATATCGGCGGCAAGCCCGCCTCTTGTTCGTCAACCTGGCTTCCACCCCAACGCAGGATCTCGGGCACGAGCTCGTTCTGTTCGTCGTCCAGCATATAGATGGCGCCGCCATCGCTCTCGACGACGTCGATCGTTTCCTGAAGGACGCGATCGAGCAGCGGCTTGAAATCCCGCTCGGCTGCCAGCGCCTTGCCGATCTTGAGGAATTTCCGGATCGTTCGTCGCATCCGGTCCAGTGCCCGGCCGAGATCGTTGACCTCGCGGATATGGCTGCGGATCTTTGTATCGGCGGTGAAATCGAAGCGGCCGATCTTTGCCGTCTCGTCGGCCAGGCGGCGGAGTGGCGTGACCAGCTTCTTCGTCAGCCACCAAATCAGTGGGATCGACAGGACAAGGATCAGGGTCGCGATTTTCAGCTGAAGAAGGACCAACTGGCGTGCTGAAGCGAAGAACTCGTCATCAGGCATGGCGATCAGAAGCTTTAACTGACCGGTATCGCTGATGGCGATGTTGGATTGAATGACCTGCCAGATGCGGCCATAGGCCTTCATGCCACCCCATGTCATCGTCGAGCCGCCGAAGGCGAAATGGCCGGCGCGGATGAGCAGCGGATTGCCGAGGTCGTCGACCGTCGCCAGGCGGAGGCTGCCATCCTGGTTTTTCACGATAAGTTTCGACAGGTCGCGATAGGCGATCAGCTGTGCCTGCTTGTTGACCAGGGCGACTTCGGCTGAAGGCGTTATCTTGAGCGACGCGATTGTCGTCGCGAGCGACGTAAGCTTTGCGTCGAGGCCGATAACCGCGCCTGCATTGCGTGTTCGCCTTGCCAGCGTAATACCGATCTCCTGGGTGGTGAAGAAGACGTAAGGCGCAGTTATGATCGGGTCGGCCTTATCGGCGGCAGCCTGGTACCAGGGGCGTGTCCGTGGGTCGAAGCGATAGCCCTGCTCGATCGTCGAGCTGAGCAGCATGTTATGCTCGTCATAGACCCGATACTCGCCGATCATCTGGTGATCATTTCCTGTCGTCACCGACTGGACCAGCAGAG
>Ga0255336_102075_pt1 | contig 11211 bp, 7 predicted proteins | sample MeOH1_35cm_T3_17_FD_189102 | JGI IMG/M metagenome (GOLD analysis project Ga0255336, IMG submission 189102) | Sandy soil microbial communities from University of British Columbia, Vancouver, Canada - MeOH1_35cm_T3_179 | ecosystem: Engineered > Artificial ecosystem > Sand microcosm > Unclassified ...
TACGGCAAACTGATGGCCATCGATATGGATTTCAACCTGATTCCCGACGCGGCGATGACGATTGCCGTCGCCGCGCTGTTCGCCACCGGCACGACCACGTTGCGCAATATCGCGAGCTGGCGCGTGAAGGAGACGGACCGGATCGCCGCGATGGCCACGGAGCTGCGCAAGGTCGGCGCGTCGATCGAGGAGGGCGCGGACTACCTCGTGGTGACGCCGCCCGCTCAACTGACGCCGAACGCAGCCATCGATACCTACGACGACCATCGCATGGCGATGTGTTTCTCGCTCGTGAGCCTGGGCGGCGTGCCGGTGCGCATCAACGATCCGAAATGCGTGGGCAAGACCTTCCCGGATTACTTCGAGCAATTTGCAAAGCTCGCGAAGGCCTGACGGCCATGACTAATATGAATGCAACGATGAAAGCCCCGACCCCGCGTGCAGCCGCTCGCCGATCCGGACGTCTCCGATGAAACACACTCGTCCCTTTCACCAGACTCCGGTTATCACCATCGACGGCCCGACGGCTTCGGGCAAAGGCACGGTCGCCGCGGTTGTCGCGGCCACGCTAGGTTTTCACTTACTCGATAGCGGCGCGTTGTACAGGCTGACGGCGCTCGCGAGCGCGCGCTACAACATCGAACCCGACGACGGCGACGCGCTCGCCGAGCTTGTCGCAGATCTTCACATCACGTTTCGGGAAGGCTTGGCGCAGCTCGACGGCGTGGATGTATCGACGGAAATTCGCGCCGAGGAAATCGGCAATCGCGCTTCCGCAATCGCCGTCCACGCCCAGGTTAGGACGGCGCTGATTGCCCGCCAGCGGGCGTTTCGCAAGCCTCCGGGCCTCGTTGCCGACGGCCGCGACATGGGCACCGTTATTTTCCCCGATGCAACGCTCAAGGTGTTTCTCACGGCCAGCGTCGAAGCACGGGCTGCCCGGCGGTATAAGCAATTGATACAAAAAGGCTTTTCTGCTAATATGGAAGACTTGCTGAGAGATTTGCGCGAGCGCGACGCACGGGACAGTAACCGGGTAGCCGCACCGCTCAAGCCCGCAGCGGACGCGAAGACGCTGGACACCTCCGGGTTATCTGTCGACCAGGCTGTCGATCAGATCATTGGTTGGTTTAACGCAATTCACGTGTAGTTTGTTGCAAAAAGCCGACATTTGGCGGCTTTGCTTTGGAGCTCCATGAGAAACATGGAGCGTGTTTTAACCCCTCAACCCCGTGTGGCGCTCGCCTTTTTTGCCATCGGCCCGACCTGATTCGGGCAGGCATCGCGAAGCAGCTGCGCAACTATCGATTTTTATGTCCGACCTGCAAACCTCTACCCCGAATACCGAATCTTTTGCGGCTCTGTTTGAAGAGTCGCTGACCAAGCAGGACATGCGTGCGGGTGAAGTCATTTCCGCCGAAGTCGTGCGCGTCGACCACAATTTCGTGGTCGTCAACGCTGGTCTCAAGTCCGAAGCCTACATCCCGCTCGAAGAGTTCCTGAACGACGCGGGCGAGGTAGAAGTGCAGGCGGGCGACTTTGTTTCCGTGGCTATCGACGCCCTGGAAAACGGTTATGGCGACACCATCCTGTCGCGCGACAAGGCGAAGCGTCTGGCTTCGTGGCTGTCGCTGGAAAAAGCGCTCGACAACAACGAACTCGTGACCGGCACGATCACGGGCAAGGTCAAGGGCGGCATGACCGTGATGGTCAACGGCATCCGCGCGTTCCTGCCGGGTTCGCTGGTTGATACGCGTCCGGTCAAGGACACCACGCCGTACGAAGGCAAGACCCTCGAATTCCGCGTGATCAAGCTCGACCGCAAGCGCAACAACGTCGTGTTGTCGCGCCGCGCTGTGATCGAAGCCACCCAAGGCGAAGAGCGCGCAAAGCTGCTCGAAACGCTGAAGGAAGGCGCGATCGTGGAAGGCGTGGTCAAGAACATCACGGACTACGGCGCATTCGTGGACCTCGGCGGTATCGACGGCCTGCTGCACATCACGGACATCGCATGGCGTCGTGTACGTCACCCGAGCGAAGTGCTGTCGGTTGGCCAGGAAGTCACCGCGAAGATCCTCAAGTTCGACCAAGAGAAGAACCGCGTTTCGCTGGGTATCAAGCAACTCGGCGACGATCCGTGGGAAGGCATTTCCCGCCGTTACCCGTCGGGCACGCGCCTGTTTGGTAAGGTCACCAACATCACCGACTACGGCGCATTCGTCGAAGTGGAATCGGGCATCGAAGGCCTGGTTCACGTGTCGGAAATGGACTGGACGAACAAGAACGTTGCACCGTCGAAGGTTGTGCAACTCGGTGACGAAGTCGAAGTCATGGTTCTCGAAATCGACGAAGACCGCCGCCGTATCAGCCTCGGCATGAAGCAGTGCAAGCCGAACCCGTGGGACGACTTCAGCCGCAACTTCAAGAAGGGCGACAAGCTGGAAGGCGCGATCAAGTCGATCACCGACTTCGGCGTGTTCATCGGTTTGCCGGGCGGCATCGACGGTCTGGTTCACCTCTCGGACCTGTCGTGGAGCGAAACGGGCGAAGAAGCGGTTCGCAAGTACAAGAAGGGCGACGAAGTCCAGGCTATCGTTCTGGGCATCGACGTCGAGAAGGAACGCATTTCACTGGGCATCAAGCAACTCGAAGGCGATCCGTTCAGCAACTTCGTGGCAATGAACGACAAGGGCGCGACGGTCGACGGCGTGGTCAAGTCGGTGGACGCGAAGGGCGCAGTCGTGACGTTGACGGCGGACGTGGAAGGTTATCTCCGCGCCTCGGAAATCGCTCAGGACCGCGTGGAAGATGCTCGCAACGTGCTGAAGGAAGGCGACAAGGTCAACGCGATGATCATCAACATCGATCGCAAGTCGCGTGGCATCAACCTGTCGATCAAGGCCAAGGATTCGGCTGAACAGCAGGAAGCAATCCGTGGTCTGGCTTCGGCTGACTCGAGCACGGCTGCTACCGGCACGACGAACCTTGGCGCGCTGTTGAAGGCCAAGCTCGACGGCCAGAACGGCTAAGCCGCAAGGTATTGCTGCAGTATGACCAAATCGGAATTGGTCGCCCAACTGGCGCAGCGATTTCCGCAACTTGTTCTTAAAGATGCGGATTTCGCGGTGAAGACGATGCTCGATGCGATGTCGGACGCTTTGGCCAGCGGCCATCGCATCGAAATCCGCGGCTTCGGCAGTTTCGGCCTCAATCGTCGTCCATCGCGCGTTGGACGCAATCCCAAGTCAGGCGAGAAGGTGCTGGTACCGGAGAAATTCGTGCCGCATTTCAAGCCGGGCAAGGAGTTGCGTGAACGTGTCGACGGACGGGCGGGAGAGCCGCTGAAGCAGTCGAACGAATCGGACAGTGACGAGGACGACGACGTTTAAGCGGCGTCTGCGTTGCTTCGGTTGAAATCAGCGCGCGGATCGAAACTGCCAGCGGCAAATGACCGAAAAAAGCACCCGCGAGGGTGCTTTTTTTATGCCTCGGCCGGGCATACATCGCTCTCTCGCTGCCGTTCCTGTCGCGTGCCACGGAAAGTGAAAACTGCGCCAGGTAAGTGAAAAACTGCTGCCGCAGTTAGTGAAATAATCGGGCGGCCATCGCTTTTCTGCGAGGACTCGGTCGTCCGCCACTGTCGCTGATCGACCCTGTATAGCCGCCACTCGCCCTTGCCGGAAACGGACGCTGACCGTCTAATCCAGTGCGAGAACGCACCAGCAAACGGCTCGACTCGATCGCGATCATCAATTCCCTGCGCGGCGGCATGCCCGGCTCCCGGCACGGTCCTGGCGCAATAAAAATCGCCCGGATCGACGGAGACGGCACAGGAGAATAGAACGCGCAATCCCGCCATGGGGGCAGCGGAGCAGGCGACTCCGGATGACCGCCGCGACGCGCACCGCCATGTTGGGCCGTGCGCGTCGCCACAGCCGGTCTCCGGAAACACCCGCGCCGGCAGGCTCCGGCCGCGCGGCTCAGAACGGTGCCGAAAACGACAGGCGGACTCCCTGCTGGAAACTGTTGACGCCGAACACAACGGTGTAGTCGAGTCCGAACGTCATCGAACGCATCTGAAACTTCGAGCCGACGCCGAGCTGGGTCCGGTTCTCGCCGAATGGCGTCGACGTCACGAAATAAGCCGGACCGGCTCCGGCCAGATCGGCGTAAGCCAGACCCGCTGTACTCTGTCCGTTGAAGTCGTGTTGAAATTCGATCCGTGCGTAAGGCAGCAGGATGCCCCACTTCGTCGGTTGCACGTATTCTGCGCGCAGCCCGAGCGTGCCCGAGACCGTCGTCACCGTTTGTCCGAAATAGGTCAGCGAGTCGGTGCCTGCGCCGCTTTCACTAAACTTGTCCAGCGTCGCCTCCGAGTACGACATCCGGGCGTAGGGCGAAATGAGCCACGTGTCGGTGCGGCGTTCGTATCCCGCCGAGAGTGACGCGAACGTCTGTCTCCCGTTGCGCTGGCCGACTGCAAATGAACTCGCACCGTCGTCCCAGCGCCGCGAATCGAAATTGAGGGTGCCGAAACCGGCGACGCCGTCGACGAAGAGTGTCGGTTGCGGCCGGTAACTGCCGTATACCGCGAAGCTGTAGCTGTCACCGGTGCTCTTTGTGCCGTCGCTGCCGATATCGGTCGAATCATGACCATAACCGACGCCCGCGCCGATCGAGAACTGATCCGAGACGCGATAATCTGCGCCTGCCGTGACGCCCGGCGTCGTGAAGCGGAATCCTGAGCGTTGCGTACCCGCATTGTGGAACCCCAGGTCGACTACCCCTGCACTCCAGAAGGCGAGGTCAGATAAACTGCCGCCGGCCGCTGAGGGCTTGCCAGGTGTGGCGTCGCCTTGGCGGGAGTCGCCGGGAGTGGACGTGGCTGCGCTCAGCGTCTGGTTCGCTCGCAAACACGCGTCGCGCAGCGTCGGTGCCGACGCGTCGTCGCATGCAGGGGGTGCATCGGGCGCCTGGCCTGGCAGCGACAGGGAGATGCCGTTGGCAGAAGGAGCATGTCCTGTGCCGTGCAGACTTTCGAGTCGCTGGCTGTAGTTCGAAATCTGCGCGTTGGCGAAGCGGCGCGCGGCTTCGACCTGCGCGTCGATCAGGCCGACGACGTCCGGGTTGGTCGATGGATCCGGACGTGCCGCGACCACGACGCTGATGATCCCGGGGGCCGATGTCGCAATCGCGTTGCTCAGCGTGTAGTTGATCACAGCCGTGCCCGCAAAGGCGGCCGCTGGAACAAACTTGACGTCGAACTGACCGGACTGCACCGCTGCGGCGGCTTTCATGGACATAGATGAGGCCGTCCCGTTCACGATCGTCGCGGTGCCGGCCGAGGGCGGTGTCACCGAGACGACCGACGCTCCCGTAAATGGACCTCCCGTTGCACCATTGGTGATGTCGATCAACGCGGTCTGGGTGGCCGCCGTGCTCACCTGCTGCGCAGCCGCCGCAACCGGCACGGCATTCACTGTTACGGTGACCGCGACGGGTGCGGAGACGCCCGCACTGTTCGCGATGGTATACGTGAAGCCGATATTGCCGGACGAGCTTGCCGCCGGCGTGTAGACAATGTCCTGCCCGTTGACGACTGCCGTGCCGGTCTTGGGTTGCGTAGCAATGGCGACCGCGGTAAAGGGCGCACCGCTCGCATTGGCGGTCGCATGAATCGTCACCGGCGCGTTGGATTGCGTCGTCACCGTGACCGCGGGTGCCACCGGGACCGTTTGACCAATCGCGAGCACGTAGCTTTTCGTACCGGCAAACGGTCCTGTTCCGCTGCTGCTGTCCTTTGCCTGAACCGTGAACGTCGAGCTGCCGGACGTGGTGGGCGTTCCTGAGATGAGCCCGGCAGACGACAGCGAGAGGCCAGCGGGTAGCGCACCGCTCACCACGCTATAGGTATAGGGCGCCGTTCCGCCTGTCGCGACCAGTTGCTGACTGTAGCTCGCGTTGAGCACGCCGGCTGATAGCGATGCCGGACCAATAGAGAGGGCTACGCTGCCGATTGCCAGCGTGTAGCTTGTCGTTCCGGCAAAGTTGTTGGTATCTCTCGCCTGCACGCTGAACGCAAATGATCCCCCCGCAGTCGGCGTGCCGGAGATGTTGCCCGTGGCGGAATTCAAGGTCAGACCGGGCGGCAACGCGCCGGACGATACCGTGTAGACGTAAGGCGCCGTGCCTCCACTGGCGCTGACCGTCTGGCTATATGCGGTGCCGACTGTCGGGGCCGGTAGCGTCGAAGGCGCTACCGTGACGACCGACGGGGCAACCGTAAGCGTATAGGCCTGCGAAACGAAGAAGGGTGCGGCGGGGCCTGTGGTGCTGTCCGTCGCCTTCACGATAAATGAGAAGGTGCCTGCCGAGGTGGGCGTGCCGGAAAGGACACCCGTGCTCGCATTGAGGGTCGTACCTGTCGGAAGCGCGCCTACTGAGACCGAGTAGGTATACGGCGCATTGCCGCCCGTGGCGGTGAAAGTCTGGTTATAGGCGACACCCACGTTTGCCGCCGGCACGGAAGCGGGCCCCATAGATAGCGTCGGTGCGGCGACCGTAATCGTCACGGTCGCCGGCGAAGATGTGCCGGCGTTATTGCTCGCCGTGTACGTGAACGAATCGGCTCCTGCATATCCGACGGCCGGTTTATAGGAAATGGATGTTCCGCTGACCGTCGCGGTCCCGTGGCTTGCCCCAGACGCCACGGCCACACTGGTGGCCGCGCCACCGCTGAGATTGAGCGTAATCGGGTTGGCACTGCTGTCGTTCCCGACCGTCGCGCTAACCGGGCCTGCGACGGGTGGGGCAATATAGGTGAACTGGTCTGGCCCGCTCGTGGCGCTCGTGCCGCTGGTCGTCGTGACCGTGACGTCGACTGTCCCGGCGCTGTTCGGGGGTGCCACTGCGACAACCTGGGTCGCGGAGACGACCGTGAATGAGGTGGCGGCGCTGCCGCCGAACTGGACTGTAGTCGCGCCGGTGAAATCGGCGCCGGTGATCGTGACCACCGTGCCGCCCGCGGTCGATCCGGACGAGGGGCTGACAGCCGTGACCGTCGGAACCGCAGCTCGGGCAACGCCCGGTAGCGCGAGTAGCGCGACAAATGCGACCCGGATCGCCGCATCGCGCGGCCGACGCGATCGCGCAAATCCGGTCAACGCCGCAAGGCATGCTGCAGCGAGCGCGAATGCACAGCTGATGGGCGGCCGCGCCGCGTAGCGGCTAGCGGCGCAGAATATCGCGAGCCACAAGCGTGGCCGGAAAAGACTGACTACCCGAATTGCCCGGTCCGTATTACCGGACACGCGTGTTCCCCGATGAATCGTTGTCATTTTCCCCCCCCGGCGTTTTTTTACGCCTTTCTTACGTTTTTATTTATCGTTGTCAGCGGCAGGTCGCCTGGCCGCTATCGCGGCAAACGCCGATCCGTCTTTCATGAATCCCCATTTGGCCGCGCGATCAAATTGGCGCGTCCGTGTTCGCATAACGCGATGGCGCGAATCGCAATCGGTCAAATTGCGGTTAATAGCCTATGCTTCAGACAGGTCACCGTGTTGGCCGGACTGCGACCCCGCGGACGGCTTCGGTTATTTTTCGCGACGTGGCAAATCTAATATTGCTCAATCGGTTAGGTGTGCTGCTCGGGCCACCTTCAACGGAGTGGATTCTATCCTGAATAATATTTTAATCTGATGAATCAATACCGCGTCTGGCAGGAAACGCGCATGAGCCCGGCTTAACCTTCCCGCATCGAATGGCGCTGATCGACCCCTTATAGATAGTCCGTCCCGCGAATGCCACACTCATTTATAGTCCCGACAACGCGGGCAGTTCCTTTCGGTTCGTAATTCCCAGCAAATCAACAGCAATCCGATGTGCTCCATGTACCGCTGAGTAAACCGAGTTGGCAGTAAAAATCTCATCCTGAATAATTGGACCGTTGGCATAGATCGGGGTATCGACGTGCAGACGGTGACTTAGCGCATCAATTGCCACGCCACCGCTTGCGTTAAACCGCAAGCTTCCATAGTTAGCCATAGACGCCAGAAGCGGGTCGGCCAGCGCGCGCTGCAAACCCGTCGCGTTGATGACGATGTGATAACAACCTACTTTTTGTGCAGTTAATTCGTCGGTGCCTATACTGCAAAGCTGGCCTCGTTCAAACAGACTCCGGACAATTACAGCGTTTCGCAACGGCATGGCGGTGACAAGCCTCCCGAGCCATGGGCCGATGACTAATTCGTGAAAATGACGTTTTTCTTCTGCGAGCAAATTTGGCCAAATATGGTTCAAGCCATCAATAATGTCCATCATTACAGGCTCCCATACGTTTTGACCGTCTTCGCATAGGTGAATTTCTCGGTCGAGCTGACCAAAACCTCCACGGCTAGCAGCGGGGAAAAAATCCGCTAGCCGCATGCCCGCTCTTTCGACGTAGCGATCGAGTAGCTCGATCAACAGGAAGCTGCGCAGTTCGTTCGGTGCCCGGGTCTCCACCTGCGCCAGATACTGTTCCAACAAGGTGCGCGAGGCGGGTTTGACGACTTGGCGGCGCACGGCCGGAAACATGCCACTGCGAGAGTGGATCCGGATCGGTCCGCGGTGCCCTACTGAAGCTAAATGCACTAAAGCATCAACGGCCGAAAGGCTGCCGCCGAGCAATAAAATCGACGCGTCTTTGTCAATACCAGAAAGTCGATCGGCCGGGTACGGTGAGATGACATTTAAACCTTGAACGGCTTCGGGAGCTGGTTTGAACTGGAGCCCGGTCGCAAGGACGATCGCATCATATGAGTTCAGTCCGGCGTTGCTGTGGACCCAAGGCTGCCCTTTTTCGTCAACGCTCACGTGATCAACTCTTGCGGGAATGATTCGAGAGTTACTGGTTTCGCGTGAAGCCCTAGCGTACTCCGATTGAAAATAACGTCGCGCAGCATCTCGAGGCACCACATCTCCAAGGCCGACGGGCGACCCTTCGTGGTGCTTTAAATAGTTATGGAATCCTCGATCGTCGAATGGATCAATGGAACTCACTCCGACGCTCGTATTAAGCAGCATGTTGTCTGAATCGGTATTAAAAGCCCGCCCCCTGAAAGGCAGTCCAGACTCAAAAATATCGATTGTGACCGGCCGCTGCCGGCTTCGTAGAAAATTGCTCGCAACTATTGAAGTAATGATGCCCGTCGCACCGCCGCCGACAATGCCGATCTTCATTTTTTACCGCCTATTTTGGACAACTGTTGTAATCAGAAAGGAAGCCACAAACTGATTACCGAGGCCGTCCAACCGGGCAGGTCATGCCGATCCTTCACCTACATGCATCCAAAAACCCTATTGCGGCACGGCGCGTCATGAACTCAAGTACCTCTTGTTTGCCTCGTTTCCTTCAGCATTAAGTTATAGGTTACCGAGGTCGAAGCTACCCCTGCCTTTTCACGTTCCGAACCGTCATGGCCATTGATTCACGCCACGAATCGTGAAAAAGTCGTTTCCCATTTAACGCTCGCCTTCTCATCTTCTGTGTCATGCGGCCCGTCACACTGGCCGACGCGGCGACGCATCGAAGGTCGGCGGAACGCAGCATGCGCCTCCGGTGTGTCACGTAGAAGGCAGGGGCATCAGGGCGAGCGAAGCGCCCAATGTACACGGTTGGTACGACTCCCGTGGCAAGAAGCCGGGTAGCAACGTGCCGGCTTCCGACCCTGCATACGGCCCTTCAGATCTGCCAATAGCGGCCGTTAGATATATGCGGCTAACCTCGCTGGTAGGATACCGCCCGTGCTCTACATTCCTATCGGGGTACCCTCGTGTCGTCGACAGTTTTTAAGCTGTGCCCCTCCAATGAAAAAAATGGTTCTAATTGTTGTCGCAGCGAGTCTCTGCGGGTGCGCCAGCACCGCGCCAACGAAAATTGGCGCAGAGACCTACTACGCGTCTAAGACAAATACAGCGGGTATCTTTGGCGACGTTTCTGCCGTGGCGGGAAATTTGATGGCCGATGGAAATCAGTTCTGTGCTTCGACGGGTAAAGAGTTCGAGCTGGTAACTGAATCGACAACGTCGAACATACCTAGTGTGCGATTTGGCGGCGCATCGATCACTTTCAAGTGCGTAGCACACGCAAGTAATCTGGTGATGCGCCCAGACTATGGCGTCATCACCACCCAGTAAATAGGCCCGAGACCTGCACCGGGTTTCTGACCCGTGCTGCCATGGATTTTCCGACAACATCCCGGATACCGTTGGCAGACAACCACAGCCTGCGATTGTTGACGATGTAGGCTAGGGAGTTGAACGACTCAAATTGGCCGATTGCCGACAATCCGGACCGGAGAGTTCTGATCCGACTCGGAGCGGATACGCTGGGTGATTCTTTGTCCCGGCGACCGTAACCCGGCGCGGCCAGACATTTTGTCGCCTGACTAAACGGCCGGTCGCGTCCTAAGAATCTCGATGCCGTTTTCGGCACACCATTGCCTCAGTGCGCTGTCGACAGAGTCGGCTTCAAACGTATACCAGGCTTCGAGAACGCCTTCGCGATGCAGCAGATCCTTGAAGCGCGAGTAAGCGCCTTGCCGTCGGAAAAATCCTTCGACCTGCTCGTAACGCGCAGGCAACTCTCGTTCGACAAAGCGCAAGGCGAGACTTCTTCCGAGATCGAGATCGGTCTTATGCGGTATCGTAAGGTAGCGATCCGAAGTTTCAAGGTCGTCAGGAACATCCTCGTCGAATGCGTCGTTGAATTCAGATGTCCAATAGACTTCGCCCGTATCGAGCGAGACGTACGCGTTGTGCTCCATCGGCAATGCTGAGCTAATGAAGTCGAAGGCCATAGAAAGATCGTCGTATTTGACCGCGACCATGGCTCTACTCCCATAGGTTGTAACGTCCGAGTTGGACGGGCCCCAGCGATCGATATGCGGCGACACCCATGCAGCAGCGAACATTGGCCCTTAGTTCGTGACTCAAGAAGGGTGTCCCTCGTGTGTTGACCATCGTGCTCAAGTCGGACCGTCCGCGAAACGGCGATGCCGGCTCCGCGTTAGGGCCACCACATTACCCAGCGAGCATCGAGCCGATGCGTCTGCCGTAAATTTTAGGCTATTTGAACGCCCGCCGATGGCCGAGATGGAATGGACACCGCCCTCCCTCCAGACGTGTACGTCCGGCCGCCAGCCGGCTGTCGCGAAGGGCGGCCCCCGACCC
>Ga0255336_102076_pt1 | contig 11211 bp, 10 predicted proteins | sample MeOH1_35cm_T3_17_FD_189102 | JGI IMG/M metagenome (GOLD analysis project Ga0255336, IMG submission 189102) | Sandy soil microbial communities from University of British Columbia, Vancouver, Canada - MeOH1_35cm_T3_179 | ecosystem: Engineered > Artificial ecosystem > Sand microcosm > Unclassified ...
GAACTCTCCGACTTGGGAATCGGAGAATTTGTGAATAAGAAGCTGATTCGTGTGGCCTGATGAAGGTGGACAATAGGGGCGCACGCATAATGTAGAGCGTTCTAACAGCGTTTGCGGCGGCATTGCGACATTTGCCGCCGCAAACTTTTGTATACGCAATTGGCGGTATCCCCGGTTCGAACATTATTATCCTGAAGGGACTCGATCGCTAAGGCGAAAGTCTCGACGGCCCAGGATCCCCGACAGTTGGCTATGTCGTTCGCGGTAAGACGGCGGTGTATCAATACCCAAAATCGTCTTCCCCTTATTTTCTGGATTTCAATACGCCTTTAGCAAGAATGATCTGTAGCAATTGTTGCGCAAAGTTATTTTGCGAGCGATGGCTATCATTTCTACGTGTGCAATTACTACGTAACCGGTTAAGTGATCGAGGTCAGCAGATTAGCAGTCACGCAAGTCATATTAATCTGTTGAGGCTACATCGTTGTTCTGATAACTACGTGCCAAATCTGATCCTCGAACTTATAATGACGAGAAATAGCAAAACACCAATACTCATTAGATCCGCTTCATAACTCTTTCATTGCCTATTGTGTCGATCGGGTTTTGGCGTCGGGTCACATATGGGCTACCGTTAGTGCGGGTAGATACGAACCAAAACGTGAATAGATCGCCTATCAGTGCACTGCAAGGAAGAAGATCCGTATGAGAGCTAGGAGGGCTGATTACCACGTTGGGTGGATGAGAGGTGCATTTCTAATAGCTTTTCTTGGATTATGTACAGGGTTCCCAAGAGAGGTGCATGCTCAACAAACGATCTACGCAGATTATCCACAAAAGAGGGGGAAGGTTCAGCCATTGGAGTGGAAACGCCTTCCAAATTGGCTGACATTAGCTTTTGAGCTACGAGGACGCACCGAAGGACAGACTTCATTCAACTACACGCAAGATGGTAATCGGGTCTACGAATTGACGCGGACGTGGGGTAGTGTGGAGCTTCGGCCGACCAAGTTTATGACAGGGTACCTGCAATTTATGGATACACATGCACTTGGCCTCCCTACTCATATCATAGCGTCAAATATGCGTGATGTTTTTGACCTGCGCCAAGGATACGTTGATTTATATGGAAGTGCTGGCGATGTACCAATCCATATCTTTGCAGGCCGCCAGCAGTTGAAGTTTGGCAGTGAACGCATTGTGGGTATTAGTGACTGGACAAACAACAGCCGTACCTGGGATGGTTTCGACATCCGAATCGGCGGAAAAAACCATGTGGATTTGTTCACCACTTCAGTGGTGACGATCTCACCTACATCCCTAGACAAGCATGGTAGCGGCTTGACCTTCCATGGCGCTTACGGTTCGATACCTTCATGGGTTCCGAAGGTACACGTGTCACCTTATGTGTTAGTACATACCGCGCGCGGTGTAGTAAGCCAGCAGGGAAAGATAGGCGATTCGATTAGAACTACCTTTGGTGCCGAGATAGAGGGATCTTTCCCTCATAACTTCTGTTACGAATGGAATGGCTCACTGCAACGAGGTAGTTATTCCAACAACGCTGTGCATGCGGGCCAGATTTTCCTCAAGTTGAACTATACGGCGGTGCACTTGCCGTGGGAACCACGTCTCGGCGGGGAGTTTGATTATGCTACTGGTAATGCTCATCGTAATCCCTTTCGTGTAAGCACCTATGATCAGCAATATCCTTCCAACCATAATGCTTTTGGACTGGTAGATCTTTTCGGTTATCAAAATATCCGTCAAGAACGAATTAACCTCGATCTTGGGCCAACGAAAAATCTTACTCTTCTTGTGCAGGGTGAGTTCCTTAATCTCGCTCAGGCAAGAGACAATGTTTACAGCGGCTCTGCCGGTACAGTCATCAAGGCTCCGGCGACTGGTTTTGCGACTACTTCTCTTGGTGCTGGTTTCGATGCATCGGCCAAATATGTTTATCGTGAATATTTGGTTGCCAATATCGGGGTCGGCCATCTATTTCCAGGTGAAGTCCTCATTGATAACAAGCATGGCGCGGCCGATACTATCGGTTTTTTCTCTCTTACCTATCGGTTCCGAGTGGACAAGAAGAATGGAAATGTACGAGACAACAATAATTAGAGGGGATTGACTTACCGAAGTGTAAATCCACGTTCGTCGAAACTCCTTTCGGCCGGTTTATGCTCTCGAATGCAATGAATACAGAAATAATGGCGACAACTTGTCCAGATCGTCTATCGCGCGGTTCAGAGCTAGCTGGCCTTCTGATTCGATCTTTGATGTTGTGATCTCTTTCGGCGTCGATGAGATTCGTTCACAGCAAAGCTGACTGTTTGCTTTCTGAATGGTTGGAAGCCTTCTGAATCAGCTTGATCGTTTATAGAGTGGAATTCCTGTGTGTTAGGGATCCTGAAGCTAATGGGCAATTATGAATTGGATAGCTTATGATCAAGCCGTTCCATTGCGATGGCTTAGCTTTTTCCACCTATTCTTTATTTTATTTTAAAGAGGATCCATGTTTCGATCATTTCGATGGCCGTTTGCAGTCTGGATGACCCTTGCTGCTTACGCGCAGGATACGCAGGTCGTCCCAAAATCTTATGAGTGCTACCGTACTTCAACATCGATCAAGATCGATGGAGAGTTGAATGATTCTGCATGGAAGAAGGCTCCATGGACAACAGACTTTGTTGATATTGAGGGAGTTGCCAAGCCCACGCCACGCTTCCGAACTAGGGTGAAGATGCTGTGGGACGATCAATATCTTTATATCGCTGCCGAACTAGAAGAGCCTGATGTGAAGGCAACCCTGACAGAACACGATTCCGTGATCTTTCACGACAATGATTTTGAGGTTTTCATCAAACCTCTTCCCGAAACAGAGAGCTATTATGAGTTCGAAATTAATGCGCTAAACACAGGCTGGGATCTCTTCCTCAATAAGCCATATCGAAAACAAGGCAAAGCAGATAATAGCTGGGAGATCACTGGTATAAAGACTGCTGTCGCAGTTCAAGGTACGCTCAATAGTCCTAATGACAAAGATAAAGGCTGGACGGTTGAGATTGCCTACCCTTGGAGTGCCTTCAACTCGCGCCAGGAGGTAAAGCAGCCACGGGCGGGTACGGAATGGCGCATCAACTTCAGTCGCGTCGAATGGAAGATTGGTCAAAAGAACGAAGACAATTGGGTCTGGTCGCCCCAGGGGGCCATAAACATGCATATACCTGAGCGTTGGGGTTACTTGCACTTTAGTGGTGCACTCTGACGGTATGGCGAGCAGGGGATGCGATCAAGAGGGCGAGGCGATAATCACAGTTGTTTCTTATTATTTGCTAGTTGCTCCTCGCTACGTAAAAGAGAACGGAAGATGGTTGAGACTATAAACGGCAGACTACGATATTTTTGTCTTGTACTGGCCGCTTGATATCCCAAAAATCAGGTTCATCTGATAGACTCTATCTTGTAGTTGCGGTGGTAACTTTGGCGTCCTGAAGGAACCAAATTGAGTCCATGGCAACGAGGATAGAATGAGGCGAAAGAGAGAAATTCGCTTGAAGTCTATGTGACACACGCCAAGTTATTGAAACAACTTGGGGACGTAGCTCAGTTGGTTAGAGCGCTGCCTTCTAACCGGAACACTGAAAATAAAGAACTTAGCTACTTGGTGTCCAGTTTGGTGTCCATTTTCTGACCGTTTTCTGCTAGGCTTATGCCCCAGAGGAGGACGATTGGATGCCTACTCTGAAGACCCGCGGCGCTCTACTCAATGCACCCGACTACGCGGACCGGGTGAACCTCATCAAGAAAATCAAAGTCGATGGAAGCTGGCGTTTCGCTCCCGTTGTGCCGGAACCGAATGGTCGTCTCAAGGACAAGGTGCGCGTCAACGGCACCGTAGAGACGCATCCCGAAGGCGCGTATTACATCGAGTGGCGCGAACGCGGTAAGCGATGCCGCGCGGCGGTCGAACGAGAGGATGCCGTTGCCGAAGCCAGGCGCAAGGCGGTCGAGCTTCAGGCCATCCGCGATGGGCTGATCGCTGCACCGGAACCGAAGCCCGAAGAGGCTGCGGAAGCAAAGACACTCATCGGCGATGCGATCGACACTTACCTGCGATACGTGAAGATGCAACGCAAGGCCCGCACCTGGCTGACCTACCGGTATACCCTCGACACGCTTCTCCGCGCTTCCTACAAACGGAAGTTTGTTGAGGATGCAACGCGTGATGATGTGCTCGACTTCATGACCTACTGCTACGAAAAAGGTCTAGGCGCTCGCACCGTCTACGACAAGGTCGTGACCGTGTTGCAGCTCTTCAAGAAGCATGGCCGAAGCGGCCTGATGGAAAAGGGTGACTGGCCAAAGTATGTCGAGACCATCCGGCCGATCTACGAGCCGGAAGAGATGACACCCATGTTCGAGATCGCCACGATAGATGAAGCAGACCTGCTCAAGTTCATTCTTGGCTCCGGCTTCCGCGACCAGGAGATCCGTTACGTCGAATACGTCGACCTCGACTTCCGGCACGATCTTGCACGCGTGACCGCGAAGCCGAAGTGGGACTTCACGCCGAAGAACTGGGAGGAACGTGTGGTACCTCTTCCCCACGCGCTCATGCAACGTCTCCAAAAGCGCAAGGAACGGAAGAGCGCTCGGCCTCACGATCTTGTGTTTGGCAACACCAAGGGCAACCCCGACAGCGAAATGGATATGGTGGTCAAACGTCTCGCCGAACGTGCCGGCCTCAACTGCGGCCATTGCGTGACGGAGCATGGCAACAAGTGCGCCGAGGGGCCATACTGCATGAACTTCTTCCTGCACAAGTTCCGGCACACCTTTGCGACCAACCATCTTCGCGATGGCGTAGACATCCGAACCGTGCAGGCGTGGATGGGACACCGCGATATCAAGTCCACCATGGTCTATCTCAAAGGCATCCGGTCGAAGGATGCGGCGCACAAGGTCAACAACGGCGAACTGGCCGGGCTAGTGGCGTAAATCCTTAGCAGCCGCCCTCCGGGGCGGTTCTTTGTTGTTGGAAGCAGGCTAAACGCGGGCATCGAAATTATTGCAAAAAAGGTATAATGGCTATGGCGAGCTGGTTGGTCGAGTTCCTTGATGAAGGGGTGAAGGCATCTCTCGATGCGCTTCCCTTGGACATCCGGGCAAGTTTTCAGCGGATCGTGGAGTTGATCCAGGCACACGGGCTGGAGCGGGTTCGGGAACCGTATGTGAAGCATCTCGAAGGCCCGTTGTGGGAGATGCGGATGAAGGGCAAGAGTGGCATCGCACGGGCCTGTTATGTCACTGCAGTTGGGAAACGAATCGTGGTGGTGCATGTCTTCGTAAAGAAGACACAGAAGACGCCTCGACGAGAATTGGAACTAGCCCTCAGGCGGGCGAAGGAGGTCGAATGAAGCGCAAGTTTATTCCGGCGGAAGAATCGTTCCGGGAGTGGAAGAAGGACCCATCGTTTGTTGCTGCATACGATGCACTGGAGAATGAGTTCGCTCTTGCCTCCGCGTTGATCGAGGCACGGAGCAAGGCTGATATGACTCAAGAGGAAGTTGCGGCAGCGATGGGTACGACGCAAGCTGTTGTTGCGCGGCTTGAGAGCGGCAAGGTGTTGCCGTCTACGCGCACGCTGGAGCGGTTCGCTCGTGCGACCCGCTCGCGGCTGCGCATCAGCTTCGAGTCCAATCAACCGGCGTTGGCTGCAAAGCGATAAAGCCTCACCTGAAACTTAAGAGGCTGACCCATCGGGTCAGCCTTTTCTACTGCCATGCCTAAAGAGAGATTGAGCCGCACCGACTCACGCCGCTGTCATACTCCGCGACACAGCATGTGTTCGATGCGACGACGGACGCTTTTTTGCCGGTGGAAGGCTCACTCCATATCGGTCACGCAACCACTTCGCTAGTTCTTGAGGATCAAAACAAATCGCTCCCCCGATTCTGAAGCTTGGCATCTGTCCACGGGCCGCCATACGGTAGATGCTCTTTTCGTCGATCGCCTCTCCAAGAAAGGCAGCGACGTCGTGAACGCGCATCGCGCCCTGTCTCGCTTCGAGTTGTTCAATGAGGTTGGGCTGCATCCGGGTTCTCCTGAAGAGAGGATGTCCCGAAGAAACTTTTTCGTCCAATGGTTTGTAGAGATGGCTGAGCTATCACTCGGACAGATGGCAGAATTCCACAAACGGGAATGGTTGCTCACTCCTAAGCAACTTTTGTTGCCTATTTTGAGTCATTAAGTAATACCTGTTTGATCTGGGGTTAAATACCCAGAGAAAACTCACGCAACACACTTCCTCCGCAGAGTTTCGGGGTGTGCCGATGAGCATCTACGATTACCTGGAATTTCGCCATCTTAGATACATTGTGGCCGTCGCCGAAGAGCTGAACATGACGCGGGCCGCCGAGCGACTGAACGTAGTCCAATCCAACCTCAGTAAGCAGATCAGCGACATCGAAGATCTCTTTCACGTGAAGCTCTTCCTCCGGGTCCGTAACGGCGTTCAACTCACGTCCGCAGGGCAATCCCTTTACATCAGAGCTAAGCAGCTTCTTGAGCTTCGGGAGGAAACGATCAACTCGCTGCAGGCGGTACAAGATGCCGAAACGAAGCCCTTTCGTCTGGGCTTCTCGCAGTTCGTTGAGCATGCTGTTCTACAGACAGTTTCCCAGGCATATCGAGAGATGTTTCCCAAGGGCGTTGTGAAGCTCGAAGGCGACGACACCGACGCCCTTCTCAAGCGCCTCGAAGCGAGTGAACTGGACGCTGCTCTCATTACTCTCCCATTCAGTATCGACAAGCTGCGCTCCCAGGCGCTTTTCCACGAACGCATGGTCGTCTGTCTGCGTAGGGACGATCCACTCGCGAGCAAAGAAGAGTTGGATACAGCAGACCTTGATGGGAAACTCGGCATCTTTAGCGATGCCCACCATCACCCAACAGCTCACGCACGGCTACTGGAGATGCTCTCTGAGCAAGGCATCAAGCCCCGCACTTTCAGCCCGACCTTCAATCTGGAACAGATTCAATGGATGGTCGAACAACAGATGTGCATTGCTCTTATTCGTGAGCATGAGGTGTTGCACGAGTCGCTAACGACCCGGCCAATCAAGGGGGTTAATTGGACCATTGATTCCGCAATCATCTACAGACAAACCGACGCGCACGGAGCGATTTCGCTCCTGCTGCGCGACCTTGCACGCCGCTATCCTGACGCAGATGCAGAGGTTCGCCGCAAACCTCCACAATCGATCAAAGATGACCCCGGCTTATTTGAGGAAGAAGACGCCGCACTGAAGAATGGTTGACAGGCGTCAGATATCACTTTGATAGATGGCTGAGCCATCTCTACAAACCATTGGACGAGCGGCAACGACGCGCCTAACGTCACGGCATATCCCGACTGATTCCAGTCGCAGGAGGTGCCGATGTCCCGCCGTATCCGTGTCGTCGTTCCCCAGCGAACAGTCTTCACACTGCAAAGATGGTTGCGACCATCCGCTGTGTTGCTCGGACTGATTCTTGTCCTTCCCCTCGCCGCGCACGCTCAATCGGGCTCCCCGTTTGACAGCGGCATGACCTCGCTTCAAAACCTATTCACCGGCACGATCGCCAAGGTGGCAAGCCTTATCGCCATCGTGATCGGCGGATATCAATTTGCTCACGGTGAACCGGGCGCAAAGAAGACCCTCGCTGGCGTCGCTGCCGGTACAGGGATCGCGGTGCTCGCTACCAACGTCCTGTCCTGGCTCTGGGGTGCATAAACAACTCGCTCCCGCAACCACATTGCGTTCTTTCAGAAAGGAGGGCTTATGCCGGAATCCGCCAGAACCAATCAACGTCGCAATCGGGTCTTCAAGAGCCTGCATAAGCCTCTCACTTACCTGGGCGTGGAGCGTTCGCTCTTCTTCTTCATCTGCGTAGCTGCTGTGGGCGTCTTCAATCTCTTCAATTCGTTGCTTGCCGGAGCGCTCGTGTTCGTCGGAGGCTACGCCTTCGGTTCGTGGGTCACCAACGCTGACCCAGCCTTTCTCCGCATCCTCGCGCGTTCTGAGCGGTACAAGCCGCGCTACGACGCGCACAAGCAGAGTGTTCCCCGCGTGGAGGTCCGCTGATGTTCCGTCTTGATCAAGTGCTAAAGCCGTGGAAGGAAGCCGCAGCGCTGAATGACCACATCAACCTGTATGGCTTCTGGAACGAACGGACATTCCTCACCAAGTCCGGCGACCTGGGAGTGGTGTTGCGAGTCCAGGGTGTCGACTACGAGAGTCTTGACCATGATGATCAGGATTACGCCGTCAAGCGTCTGGAGGCGGCCCTGAAGTCCTTCGGGCATGGCTTCCATATCTATCAGTACCTCGTCAAGACCAGCAGGCCGGAGATTCCGTTTGCGCACTACGACGATCCAGTTGTGGAAGCCGCCATCGACCAGCGCCGCACGTTCTTTGCCGCGAAGCAGGACTCTCTCTATCAAGTCGAGATTTATTACGTCATCTTGCTCGAAGGCTCACGCTCAAAGCGCGGCATCGGCCCCGCGCTTGCCATGCTCTTCTCTGACCCAGCCGGAGCATGGAACGAACTCGGCGGCCAGTTCAGCCAGGCGAAGATGAAGACCTTGCTGCGCTCTCAGATTGAGTCGTGCCTTGGCCGTCTGGAGCAGCGTGTCGATGCATTCAGCCACCAACTTGCGGACTTCGTGCAGATTGCCGTGCTAGGCAAGGAAGACCAGTTCACATTCTTTCGTCGCTTGCTCAACTACGACGCGCCGCGCATCGAGGGCCGTCCACAGAGCACACAGTTCCTTGACTATCAGGTGGCGAACTCCGACATCGAGGCAGAGCGCGACCACTTGCGGGTCGGCCAGCATCTTGTTCGAGTCCTTACGATGAAAGAAAGCATCATCGAGACGAAACCGTTGGTACTGGATGAGTTGCTGAAGATCCCGGCCAGCTTCACGGTTTGCACGGAGTGGATTCCGCTGCCCCAGGACAAGGCCCGCAAGGAAGTTGCCAAGCGCCGCCGCCACTTCAACATCTCGAAGACAGGCTTTGTGTCGCAGCTCGGCAACGACGCGACGAAGACCAACCCGCGTGACGTGTTGGTGGATGAGTCGAAGCAGGCCGACATCGAGAACCTTGGGGATTGCTTGCGTGTACTCGGTGAGGGGCAATCGCTCGGAGACTTCTCGCTCTCCATTGTGCTGCACGCACAATCTCTGTCCGAACTAGACCAGCTTGCAGGAGAGTTTCAGCGAGTATTCACGGCGGCTGACGGCTCACTCTTCAACGAGACGTACAACCAACTCAACGCCTACTTCTCCACGATCCCCGGCAACTATGCAGTGAATCTCCGTCGCCTATACCTGCTCAATTCCAACTACGCCGATTTGAGCTTTCTGTTTACGATCCTACCCGGAGAAAAGCACAACGCTCATTTGAACGCAGAATATCTGGCTGTGCTGGAGACGGACAACAGCACGCCCTACTTCCTGAATCTCCACAACGGCGAAGTCGCGCATACGCTGATCCTCGGAATGACAGGATCAGGTAAGTCCTACCTGGCTTCGTTCATCCTTCAGAATGCCCAGAAGTACCAGCCGCAGACGTACATTTTCGACATCGGCGGCAGCTTTGAATCGCTGACAAACATCTTCGGTGGCACATACCTGAATGTAGGCCAGGAGTCGCGCGACTTCACCATCAATCCATTCTCGCTCCCGCCGACGAAAGAAAACTTGCAATTCCTCTTCTCACTCTTCCGTGTACTGATAGAAGGTTCCGACGGGCACTATCGACTGGACTTCAAAGAGGAGCGCAAGCTGTGGGAGGCTGTCGAGCGCACCTACGTGCTGGAGCCGGAACAGCGCACCCTCTCAAACTTCGCGAACATCGTTGGAGAGTTGAAGGAACGCCTGCATCGTTGGACGAAGGCGGGTCAGTACGGCTTTGTCTTCGACAATCCCGAAGACACGCTTTCTTTCTCGCGCTTCCAGACGTTCAACTTCGCAGGATGGGGCGATGCGCCGGAGGCATTAGAGCCGTTGCTGTTCTACGTCCTGCACCGTGCTTCCAATGAGATAAGCGATCCCAAAAAGCTCGCCACCTTCAAGCTCTTTCTGTTGGATGAGGCGTGGCTGTTCATCAAGAACGAGACCATCCGCAGCTATATCGTGCAGGCGCAGAAGACGTGGCGAAAGCACAATGCCGCGATGGTGCTGGCAACACAATCCCTCAAGGAGCTTGAGGAATCCGGGATGCTGCAGATTGTGTCGGAGAGCTGCCCGACCAAGATATTTCTCGCCAACCCGGAGATGAACCGTGACCTCTATCGGGATGCATTCCATTTGAACGATACCGAACTGGAGCTAATCGCCGGGCTTGTGCCGCCTGGCCAGATGCTCATTCGCAAAGCGCAGTCGAGTAAGAAGGTTCATTTGAACGTCGATTCCGTCTCGCACTGGACGGCGACCAACAACGCCCGCGACAACCTCGTAAAGCGCGATTACTTCGCTCGCTTCGGCATCGCCGAGGGCTTGCGCAGGCTCGCTCAAGACCATCCGTTCCGGCCCCGCACGCTGGCCGTTACCTCAACCCGGTAGTCCAAGGAGGCATCATGCAGCGCATTCTCATCTCCCTCATGCTCGCCGTCGCATTCTCCGCTCCCGCATTCGCGCAGGACGCATCGGCCCGCACCGTGCAGTACCACTCCCAGGACATCGTGCCCATCCGGGCCAAAATGAAGTTCACGACGCTGATTCAGGTGCCGCCGACCGAAAAAATCATGGAGGCCGCCACCGGCGATAAGGATTTCTGGGTGGTAGATGTCGTCGGCAATTTCTGCTTTGTGCATCCGGCGAAGGCAGGTATCAGTACAAACCTCAATCTCATCACCGACAAGGGCAACATCTATTCGTTTACCTTGCAGGACGTGTCCAGCACTTCGCAGACGCCTGACCTCAAGGTGTTAATAGAGCCAGCCGATCGCTCCTCTATCGTCGCGGCCAGCGGGCCACCTCAGTTCGTCCCCGCGGCGCAGCTCCAGCAGGCACAGCAGCAGCTTGCCTCGGTACAGTCGCACGTCGATCAGGCGATGGACGCCTACAAGAGCGACTATCAATCCAAGCTGAAGTTCGATTATGCCTTCAAAGCGAACGAGGCCCCGTTCGATATCACTTCCATCTATCACGACGACAAG
>Ga0255336_102078_pt1 | contig 11204 bp, 11 predicted proteins | sample MeOH1_35cm_T3_17_FD_189102 | JGI IMG/M metagenome (GOLD analysis project Ga0255336, IMG submission 189102) | Sandy soil microbial communities from University of British Columbia, Vancouver, Canada - MeOH1_35cm_T3_179 | ecosystem: Engineered > Artificial ecosystem > Sand microcosm > Unclassified ...
TGCGATCGCGATGTATGGATATGCGGAATCAAAGCTCGCGGAAGTGGTGATTCCTAAGAGCATTGTGGGTAAGATGCTCGCGTTAGTTCAAGCTAGCATCCCGCCGTTCGGAGCCACGTCTCAAGAGATATATTCCGCTATGAAGAATTTTATGACCACTTTGGAGGTTGACCGTTACCTACTGAGCCTTGTCCAAAGCAGGGACATTGAGCTTAGAGATGGCAAATTTTTCTGCTTGGAGACCCGTTGAAGAAGAAAACTAAAGAAACCCAACTCTGGGTTGCAGCCTATGATATCCATTACCCCGCTACTCACAAGCCTACCCTCGATGCGCTCCTGGACTTTCTTGGACGTAATAGTGTTGACGGCTTTGTGTTTGGAGGGGATCAGTTTGACAATGCTTGCATATCTCATCATAACCGGGGGAAAGGATTGTACAAGCTTCCCGGACAATATGCAGCGGAGACAAAAGGATTCGATAAGAACATCCTGTCCCCTATCGAGGGACTGCTTCCCGAAGATGCAGAACGAGTCTGGATCGAAGGGAACCACGACAATTGGGAGTTCGAGCTAGTCGAAACCCATCCCGAGCTTCTAGGAACTATCGAGAGGCCTGTGTTGCTTGATATTCAAGAGCGCGGTTGGAAGTATGTTCCGATGGGAACCTGCTTCAAGAAAGGCGAGCTTACTATTATCCACGGAGAAGCTTTGACTGGAGTAGGCAATCAAGCCGCCGGAGTCCATGCGAAGAAGGCGTTGGAGATTTATTGTACTAATGTTCTCTACGGTCACATGCACGCTCCACAGAGTTTTACTAAGGTACTGCCGAGCGATACCAACCGCAAGTGGATGAGCTGGTGCAGCCCGATTCTTGGAGATGTGAATCCTAAGTACTTGGAGAATCGCCCGACTGCTTGGCTTAATGGATTCACGATCATTGAGTTCAGGGACAAAGGGCTGTTTAATGTTTACCCCATTGTGGTTATTGATGGGAAGTTTTCGTATGGAGGGAAGATATATGGCTCATAATGATTGGATGTTTTGTTTTGTTTGTCTGGAAAGGTTCGAGCAGTTAGAACCACTGGTCGAGCATATTGTAAATGAGAAGCATCAGCTTTCTCGGGATCAGCGCGCAGAGTTCCGGCAGGTACAGGATCTAGTTGGAACTGCGCTCGGGAACTATAAGCTCGTGGAGGTTCAGTAATGTATTTAGCATCTAATCTACGGCCCGGCCTTGATCGAGAGATTGAGGCTTTGGCTCAGGTAGTGAATAAGAATTCCCGCGCGGATGGAGTTTATTCCACCGAGAACGTGTTGGCTTATGCAGTGGCAAAGCTGTTAGCTCGGGTCACCAAGGCACGGAATCTGTCTCTGGTATCTGCTATCGGAATGCTTGAGACTCTGAAGCAGGAATTCTTCCGCAAGGTTTCGACCGCTGCTTTTGACAAAGAACGTAACATCAACGGAGATGTATTTTCGGAGTTGCTGTGAGATACGGGATAGATATTGACGGCGTGCTGGCGAACTTCGTACAGGGGTTCGCCAGCCTCGGGGAGGAGTTCCAAGGAACTCATTACGAATGGAATCTTGACCTGTCCTCTTGGGGACTTGGACTTACACGCGAGCAGGAACAGGCAGGTTGGCGAAAGGTTACAGCTGATCCAAACTTCTGGCTCAATCTTGACGTGTTGAACCGCTTTCCTCAAGAGCTTCTAAAGCCAATGGACGTGGTGTACTTTATCACGAAGCGTAAGGAAACTCCGGGACGCTCAACGGCTCAGGACGCAGCCAGATGGCTTCGGAACAAACAAAACATCGAACTTCCGACGGTGTTGGCCCTTGATAATAAGGGCGAGACTTGCCGTGCGCTAAAGGTTGATGCCTTCATCGACGATAAGCCCGAAAACTGCTGGGATGTGATGAAGGAATCCCCGAATACAAAAGTATTCTTAATGGATCAACCGTGGAACCAATGGGACACTAAGGTTCCGCGAGTCAAAACTTTGGAGGAGTTTTTTGAGCAAACAGGATGACGGAACAATGGCCAGTTTTCAAACCGGAGCAACAAGAACTAGCGAACAAGGTAAATTCGACTATGAGGGATTTCTATCACCTATTGTCATTGATCGTTACGCCGCCTATATGCACAAACATAGATCCACTCCCGATGGGGGCTTCCGTGCAAGCGATAATTGGCAGCTTGGAATTCCTCTAGACGCCTACATGAAGTCTATGTGGCGGCATTTCATGGATGTGTGGCGGCAGCATCGAGGCCATCCGGGACAAGATACTCTAGAGGAAAGCTTGTGTGCGTTGGTATTTAACGCTATGGGCTACCTTCACGAGACTTCGAAGAAGAATGCCCTATAAAGACCCTGCCAAGAAAGCCGCCTACATGAAGTGGTATAACCGTACCAAGCGGGCGGGTTACAAGTGGAAGGGTAAAGATGAATGGGCTAAGGCTCGCAGAGATAAACTTCGGAATGAAGTCATAGCCCATTTTGGCGGTGCATGTAACAAATGTGGTTTTTCAGATAGACGCGCGCTACAAATCGATCATGTTCATGGCGGCGGCACAAAGCATGTGCGCAAAGTTTCCTATCGAACCCGATATACTGAAGCTCTTGCGGATACTACCGGCAAATATCAGTTACTATGTGCCAACTGTAATTGGATCAAACGTGCGGAGAATAACGAAGTCCGCACGCACGCAAAGGTTTGAGAAAAAAAAGTAGTAAGGTTTTTCACCTAATCAAAGCAACCCGCCGACTCGCTATTGCATCTCAGTTCTCATCAAGTGAAATTTCGCTTAAGGGAGAACTTTATGGCTACAATCAGACCTGAACGCCAGCGTCCGACAGCTACAAGCACAGACGAGTTGCTCGAACGCCTGCGCGCGACATGCGACGACAAAGTCCTGCTCAAAGACATCGAACAGCAGCTTCAGGCTGCAAACGATGACGAGATTGCCGGGAGGCTCCTGCGTACGAACAAGGGCGCGCTTATGGCAAGGCTCACTCCGAGCAGGTGGCCCATCGCGATGTATAAACGCGACTGGGTAATTCTGGTCAAACTGGTCAAGAGCGGTGCTGTAGAGCACGCGCTCGAAAGCATGAACATTCTGGACGATAATCCAGAGAAGTCCGAGCGACAGCTCAAACAGGAACGCTCGGTTCAGATCAGGGATCGCAGCCAGATTCAAGATCGCGAGGAAGCCGCGTAGCATAGTTCAAACGCTTCCATAAACACTAAAGGCTCCGATAATATCGGAGCCTTTTTTATTGCTTATATAGACCTGCTAGGCCGGGAATAAATCCAGCTTAGCGCGCACGATGTCGTCGCTTGCAGGGGTCAGGTAGATTGCGGTGGTCTTGATGTCGCTGTGGCCCATGAGCTTCTGGACGGTGTAGATGTCTACGCCGGAACGCAGAAGCATAGTTGCGAAGGTGTGGCGAAGAGTATGAAGAGTAGGCGCGGGATACAACTGGCAGCGTTTGGTGAGCTGTTTGAAAGCCCACCAGAGTCTGCGAGGGCTGCCGACTTTGCTTTCGAAGACGTGCTTCCGACGACCGTCATGAACCTCGGCCAGAAGCTGTTTTACGTCTGCGCGAAGCGGGAGACTACGACCTCGACCTGTCTTGGTGCGTTCGCCATCAAGGTGGATCATGTTGTTGTCCCAGTCGATGTCTGTCCACTGGAGACGCGCCATCTCGATGCCGCGCATCCCGGTGGTCAGGGGGAGCAGGACGATGAGCTTGTCCCGAACGGTTACGCACTCGCTCAGGAGTTTCTCGATTACTTCGCGGGAAAGCCCACGGGGCCGCTTCTCAGGAACCTTAGCTTGCTTCTGTTTGGATGCGGGATTGTAAGTCGCAAGCTCCCGTTCCATCAGCCAATTCCAGAAGGCTTTCAGAACCGCAAGCTCCAGATTAACCGTGGAAGGTTTGATGCCTTCGCGCAAGCGCTGTTCTTTGTAATCGCTTATGTCCCAACGCCGGAACTCATCGGCCATGTGCTTTTCCTTATGGCGCGACAAGAACTCTTCGAGGATCTTCCAGTAACGTTTGTAGGTCGATGGCTGCCCGGTGTTCCTCATGCTTCGGGCATAGATATCAATCCAGAAATGAATGCTGTTAGTGTATTCCCTCTTCACGCTTAATTAGACTGGTTTCCGGTCTTGAAGGTTTGCCATGCGGTGCGGAATTGTTTGAGGAGATCCGACGCGCGGGCTTCAGGGTATTTATCCTCGATACTGTCCCAGCTTTGGAGGAAGCGGCCAGTGAGTACGCGCTTCTCATCGGGAGTTGCAACGTTCCAGACTTTGAGGACTTCATCTGGGTTCAGCTGCTTGACGTGGCGTTCCAACGGAGAAAGCTGACCTTCCTTCTGGTCGATGATACCTTCGTATTGTTTGAAGGTTATCTCGCTGTTGAGACGGGCGTTGTTCAGGTCGGCAGAGGTGTAGCGGCCAGCCGCATAACCGCTTGCGAGTTCATGGTAGCGCTTCACGGTGTCTGCGCGCAGCGGATCATTCGGGCCTTGGCCGAGCTTGGTCTTGAACAGTTCAAAGGCAGTCTGCTCGGCTTTAGATTGACCAACCCACTTAGGGGCAGGCAACACAGCGGCTCCGCTGGTCATGGAGCCTAGCACACCCTCACCGGATTTGTAACGCTCGATGAAGTTGCGGACGCTGAAGGGTTCAGCTTGCTGGAGCAGGTACTTGCCTGTGCCGATGTAGGTTTGAGGATCTTGCAGAGCATCAGTGGTAGTGGCATGAATCGGGCGAATCTGGTTCCCGTAGTAGTCGGCATTCCGGAAGAGTTCCGCAATCTGATGCCACTCGGGCGCGAGTTTGTTGGCAACAGTTCCCGGAGCGTCATGTGCGAAGGCATACATATCGTGAACGTAGGTCTTGATGTATACCCGTTCCTTGCTGCCGTCAGGGTTCATCTTACCAGTTGCGGGGTATAGCAAATCTATCGTCCCGTCGATCTTGGGAGTAGTGGTGCCTTGGTAGAAGGCGTTCATGATATAACCCATCATACCCGTAATACCGAGAAGGGCCAGAGTGTAACTTTGTTTATAACCGAGGCCTTTGCCTGTGGCCAGTCCCTTGTACTCGCCAACATTGAACACCGCTCCGCCCAGTTCGCGGACGGTTCCGTAGTTCCAGCCGACGGAGCGGATCATCAGGTGGGCGATGTCTTTGCCCATACGATTCCACATCAGGTTGTCGTAGACTACTTGACCGAAGCGGTTGTCAACGCTGTCCCAGATCTTAGACATCTCGCGGACAACGGTTGCGCGTGGCGCGCCTTCGAGACGACCCAGAGCATCTTCAGCCATCATGGCAGCTGTACCGAGCTTCACACGCGGGACGAAGTATTCCATCAAAGGGACGGACATCTTTTCGAGTACAGCACCAAGACTGCGGTACAAGAGCTGGCCAGACTTTGGAATGTTCTGGAAACCTTTAGCGGCCTTGAGTTCCAGCCAAGCATTACGGAATCCCTGAGCAGCGGCGTTCTTGTATTCGGGACTCATTCGGATACGCATTCCGCCGGACTCTAGAGCGTTTACAGTATCGGTCAGGTCAGCATAACGTCCGGGAGTCAGGTATTCTTGGAACACACGGTTCCCTGTCCAGAGGGCTTTGCCCACAGAGAAGGGCGCACCAGCAGTACCGAGGGCAACATTGGCGAGACCTTTGAGCGGAGCGAAGTCTTTGGAGAATCGAGTAAGTTGCTGTAGGCCAAGAGCGAACCTGCTGACTGAAGCGTTGACCGCAGTCTCGGTCGCGTGAAAGGCACTGAAGCCAAGGTTGAACTGGTTCACGACGTTGTTGTAGTGGCTCAGAACGTCATAGATCATGTTGCCCCGGAGACCGGGAGCGAGGTAGTTGTTGAACTTCCGAACCACGTCAGCAGGAGCGTAGAACTTCGCGCTGCCTGTGTTGAACATGCGGTGATCCAGAGGCTGCCAGTTGTAGGGGATTTCCTTGGGATCGAAGGTCTTAACCAGCCCAGAGTCTTTCAGAATATCAAAAGCGTTCTTCGCTGCAAGATATTTGTCCATCTCTGCCATCTTGAGACTGAACATATCCACAGGATTGTAGGTAACAGGCTCCAAGCCAGCTGCGATACCTTCAGAGAAAGTGTCGTAGGTGCGAGCGCGCAGCGAAGAGGGAGTAGCAGCGAGGTTCCGGCGACCAGAGAGAATAGCTGCCGCAGCGTCTTTGATTCCGTAACGCCACAGACGGCCAACGTAGTTCTCGTTGAAGTGGTCGAGCAGGCCCATAGAAACGAGCTGATCGCGGCGCAGATCATATTGCTGTCGAAGGGTCTTAGCGAACTCGCGATCCACTGGGTCTTCGATAGCGTTGAAGTTCCCGTGTTCTACATTGTCATAGAAGGCAACCACATCAGCGATGCTTTTGTGATTCCAGCTGTCTCGATAGGCACGAAGTTGTGCGGTGCGCTGCTCACTGGTGCGAGCGATGCTCGCAAGAGTTCCCCGCATTGTGTCCTGTGCGAACTGACCGCTTCGGATCACTTGGCCTTCGAGGCTCAGTCCCATAGCGGTAATTGGATCAGTGGCTCTAGCACCGCCTGCTTTGTTGAGCAGGACTTCGTACCGAGTTACGACATTCGAATCTTCGGAACTATAGACGCTGTTACGGAAGATAGGATCCATCAAGCGCTGAACGATCTTACGGCCAGCGAGAGCTGCTTCAGGCAGAGCTTCAAAGCGCGTCAGGACTGTGTCTGCGCTTAGTTTAGCGAGACGTTCCCACTCTTCATCACGGATACGAGTCTTGTTTCCAAGGAACCCGCCCTCGGACTTCTTGGTCGCGATATCAAAAGCCTTAGCAAAGTCAGCTGGGCCTTTGGCGTTCGGAGCGATGTCTACGAGCTTCTTGAGAGCTTTCTGATAGAGTGCAAGCTTACTCTCACGAGGCGCATCAGGAATAGTCCTGTCCACAGCAGCATAGAGATCCTTCAGTACCTGTCCGTGCTTGCCGCCAGTGATTTCGTGAAACTTACTCTCGGTGTCTTGGATCTGCTCGTACATGATCTGACCGGGACGCGAGAGCTGAGAGACTTCCTCAGGCTTGGCCGGAGAGACGTGCTTGGCAGGCTGGCCCTCAGCATCGTATTCGAGCCGCAGGGTGTGCCGGAGAATCCCGTCTTTGTCGAGATAAGAATTAACCCGGAACTTACGATCTTGTCCAAACATCTCCCGAGCCTGACGAGCTGCATCCGCTGCTGTTGGCCCCGGCATGTTGAAGCCGCTGGAGTTTTGATTGACCCATTCGTGACGGACATCGGAATCTACAAGACGCAGATCATATACCTCGTCTCGACCGGGTTTGATTAGAGAGGCTTTTTCTTTGGGGGAGAGTTCCTTGGGCGCAGGTTCTGCTACGGGAGTTTTGGGCGCAGATGGTATTTCGGGCTGCGCAACTTCTCCCGCCCGAGCTTTGTCTACTGCGTTCTGGGTGGAGGTTGAGGGCGGTTGCGGCGTTTTATCATCTGCGCCAAGAACTCCCGTCGGGGACACAGGAGCCTCAGGAGCAAGAGTCTTATCCGGAACTCCGGTCTTAAGCTCATTCGCTCTGCGGGCAATCCAGCTGATCCCCTTATCCGGACTCATGCCGGGATTCTTGTCCATCCATTCGGATTTGGCTTTGGCATAGAAGTCCGTGTCGGGCTTGGCGTCAAGGCGCTCCGGGGACATCGGGATCGGAGGGGTAGAAGCCGGGACGCCAGACTCAGGCGCAGGAGTGGCCGGAGGAACCTTGGTGCCTTGAGCCGAGGCTACGTCTTTCTCGTAGGTACGTTCGCCAGAGACGACCTTTTGGGTGCGCGAGTAGCCGAAGGTATTGAAAGGCTGGGTGCGGTCGATGACTTCGTTCGGGAAAGCAGTCGCACCGGGGCCGGGTTTGTAGGTTCCTAAGGGGCCGAATCCGGCGAGCTTTTGTTCGACTTGTTGGGCGATAACTTCTTGATGTTCGGGAGGGATTGCGCCTTCGGGGACAGACTTCAGGAAGCTCCTGATCGTATGTGTCCCGGCCAGTCCCATCATCATCGCGTTCAGGGTGACGTTGGTGGCCAGCTCGACTTTCCGGTTTGTAGGAATATCTTCGCGGCTCCAGATATCGTAAAGCTGAGATGCTCCTTCATAAGTGCCTTTAGCACCGAGAGCAGTAAAGCCAGCAGTTAAACCTTTTCCGCCGATACCAAGTGTAGCATACGTGACGGGGTCTCCTAACATCTGTCCCCCAAAACGGCTAACACCTCGAACGACTGCACGGGTATTAGGGCTTAGGTATGGGTCGTCGAGCGCATGAGAAATTACCTCACCTGTCTGTCCTGCTACATAATCCTTAGCTGCCCAAGCGAATTTGAGAGGTGTGAGGGGATTGTTCCAATCCGCACCCTCCATACCTAAAAAATCAGGATTTGCATTGTCTTGGAGCGATGCGCGTGCTTGCTTGACATTTTGGCGCTCGACCATTTCAGATGGGCCAATAGGTTCTTGTCCCGGAACCATTTGAAACTTCTTACTGTCCCAACCAACAGTGTTGCGAAGGATCGGCCCTCCGAACTCTTTGGCTTGTGGATCGACCAGATCGCTTTGAGCAAATGTCGGTCCAGTATCTCTAGGCTTCTGCCACTTCCCCATACCCAAAGTAGCCGCATTCGTGATGGTGTCTGCGGCCTGTTCCTTGGACATCGGGAGATATTTGAGAGCGTTCTGCACTCCCTGTATCTGGGCAGGGTTCAGCTTTCCGCTTGAAGCAGCGGTGCGCAGTTGATCTGCGATGTAGTTCTGTTCGTCTGTCGAGTAACTACTGAATGGATTCTGGTCGCCCAATTACTTTACCTGTCCCGGAGGGGGAAATTCTATTCTGCCGTCAGGATGCATGACCATGCCTTTAGGTTGGACGGTGCCTTTGACTTTGCTACTAGGCTGCTGTTGTGCAACTCCCTGAGCGGCTTGGTTGTATTTGTCGCGAGCGGCTTTAGCAGCAGCCTCACGGTTAGCGCGCTCTGCGTTACGAGCGGCTACGGGATCTTTGGCATCGGAGAATTGGCTCAAGTCGATTTTCTCTTTAGCGTAAGCTTCCTTGGACTTGGCATCATCTTCCAGAGACTTAAGCGCCTTATCGTCGGCTTGACTCACATCCCCTTCACCTTGACCAGCCTGCTTGCGACCGTGGGTTCCGCCCGCGCCTTGCGCTCCCGCCGATCTCGCTTGGGAAGAATAAACATAAGCCTGATAGCGGTTCACATTTGTCGGCTTGCCTTGATCGTCTACTTCTCCGCCATCGGCTAGATATTTGTCGTAGCCCATACGTTCGGATTGGCTCTTTACGGTTGCGGGGTACTTTCCAGTCTGCTTACCGAAAGTTCCGGGCTTTTCAGGGCTATCAGGGACAGTTCCTGCCGGAGTCTCGAAGGCATTAGTGTCTTGATTGTAGCCGAAAGCTTTACCTTTCGGATCGACATATAGTTGGTAGTGCGGAGGCTTTGGAGGTTTGTCCAACGCGGCTTGTCCGGTCGCATACAGATGATATGCAGTTGCGAGCTTCTCTTGCATGTTCACGCTGTCCATTTGAAGCGCGTTGATCTGTTTCGCCATGTCGAACGGAGCTTGCATCTGAGCGGCTTGAGATTGTTTGTATAGTCCCGGAATCCCGAGCACTGTCTTCGCGACGTTAGAGATATTCTCTCCTGTCGTAACTCCGCCGGGAGTAGTGGCACCGATCATCGCACCTTCGATAGCCTTGGCAACCTTGGGATGATTCCCTGCCCAAGTCGGAGAACCGTCTCGATTCTGATCGTTGAAGAACAAGAACGGGTTCGTATGAGTCGGGAGCTGTAAGCCGTAAGGACTAAGCGCATCGTTCGCAACTGAAGGATCAGTCACGCTGCTCGGATCCATCCCACCACCAAGCTGAGGAAATCCCGCAGCCCCGCCCATCATCTGAGCGATTCTTCCGCCGCGAGGCTGGGTTCCGGGGCCATACATGCCTTGACGAATCGCATGCCGCACAACCATACTGTCCATCATGCGCGTCGGATCAATCCGAGGCATTCCCTGCATTCGAGGAGCCATGTCCAAGCCGCGAAGCTGGCCGACAGTATCGCCGTTAAGGCTCCCCATCATTGCGAGCATTTGCATCGTCTTCGGATCCATTAGTTACTTGCTCCACCGAACATATAGGGATTAACAAAAGCCCCGTTGGGCTGGAAGCTAGAACCTGAGCCGTAGCCGTAACCACCGCCACCAAAGGCTGTACCGATTCCGCCAAACATGCTACTCATTCCGCTACCCATGCCGGATACGCCTTTAGCAGCAGCGGTTCCTGCGCCGCCAGCACCAGCGGCCGCAGAAGCACCCCCTGTAGCAAAGGCTGTACCCGCTCCAATAGCAGCACCTGCGAGTTGAGGCAGCCAAGTCCCAAGCCCGCTCGTGGTTTGCTGTTGGTTGAAAGTACCTTTGGTTCCCGTCATCAACGGCTGGAAGGCACTAGAGATTCCAAGTCCTGTCATCGCACGCTGATTGGCATTGCCCACCGCACCTCGGAAGGCTTGTGCCTGTAACATCCCAGTATCCAATCCCGCGCGCTGGAACATCGAGTTTATTAGTCCACTATTAGTGCCATACCCAAGAGCGTTGGCGTTTGCCAATACATTGCTCTTATTACGCTGACCAAAGTTCGCAGCTTGATCTTGACCGATTGCGTTTTCTTGATTGAACATCTCGTTGTTGAAGGGGTTCTTATAAAGCCCCTGCGCAAACGGGAGCCACTGACGCATGTTCTGCGTCCACATATCCACACTGCCGGGAGCAAACTGGAACGAGGTGGAGTTGGAGCCTGTAGTTGTGTTCTTACTGCTCATAAGTTTAATTTATACCTGTATTGGGGCTTAGAAGTTGTTTTCTGTGCGCCCATCTTTTCCAAGACTGCCTGATAGTCTTCGGTGCCTTCGGCGTCGATATTGAAGTAGATTTCCTTGGTTCCGGTTACGCGAACCATGTTTTGAAGCGCCCAGAAGAATAGTGCCTTGCGTTGGTTTCCGCTGGTCGGTGCGAAGTGAACGGGATCAATCTCCAGCGCAGTTCGGATGACCGCTTTGTCATTGTCCCAGACCCAGACCACAGACGAAGCTGTAAGGTCGCTTGTTTCAGCAATT
>Ga0255336_102079_pt1 | contig 11204 bp, 7 predicted proteins | sample MeOH1_35cm_T3_17_FD_189102 | JGI IMG/M metagenome (GOLD analysis project Ga0255336, IMG submission 189102) | Sandy soil microbial communities from University of British Columbia, Vancouver, Canada - MeOH1_35cm_T3_179 | ecosystem: Engineered > Artificial ecosystem > Sand microcosm > Unclassified ...
ACGACGAGGACGCGACCGCTCCCGTGGCGGCCTTGGCCAAACAACTCGGGTTCGCACCCGTCAAGCTGGGAAAGCTCAACGAAGGTGGCGCGCTGGTGCACGCACGCGGCCGCATTTGGGGCCAGCTCATCTTCCAGGATTTGTTCAAGAAGGAGCAGTAATCGATCTACGACCGCGTGATTTGGCCCGAGAAGTACGATCCCAAAACGTCGGCCATCTATGCGCTCAATGACATCGACGTGAAGGCACCCGCTCAAGTGGTATGGAGGCTGCTGGTCGACGCCGAGAATTGGTCGAGCGCGCTAACTTCTTCGAGCAGCGCGCGACCGAATATTTGAAGGCCACAAAGTCGCGAAGGTTGGGGTGGGCCTGACGGCGTATGGGCGCCGTTCGAAGAGCGGGGAGACGCCCGACAGAGCGGCAGATCTGCGGGTCGCTTAGAATCTATCGACTGCTATCGATGGTCTAGGATTCGCCCGAGTATCCTCCGCTATCCGATACTACTCCACGGTACTCCCACTCGATCCTCTCAACGCCGCGTAACGCACTGATTTATAAGCGCAAAATATTTCTTCTGACGGTCTAAATCCGACTGCCAGTCCGTCAAAATTTTTCGCTTTTGATTTCAAAGGGAAAAAACGCGCGATTCAAATTTTGCGCGGCTTCGACAACTATCGCTATCGATCGCTCGATTTCTTCCGGCTTGCCAAGCCGAGCGCCCGCTGAGGGCATGAGGAAAAAGACCGTCAGCCCCTATAACACGATCTATTGTCACCTGCCACTTCAGCACTGAGAGAACTAACCTACCTCAGTCGCAGGCGTCAGCTTCCTTGTTAGGACCTGGCGGTCATGAGGCGACAGGCGAGTTGCTGGTCGCCCCACCGCGTCGCAAATGTATCGGACACTTCGAACCAACTGCCGTCATTTCCCGCACCGTGATAGAGACCCATGCAGGAGCATTGACACTCATGCCCGGTCGCGTTCTGACACGCGGGAGAGCATTTCTCTTGCTCACGGTAGGGCTGAATAACGTAAACCTTGCCATATTTGACCAACGACCGCTCGACGAAATCGTTGAACCAAGCTTTCGGCAGTTCCCAGTATTTCTTGCCGGCAATCCAAACGGGCGATGTTCGCCTATCATTCTGAAGCCATTGGCGATTCGTTTCAGCGAAGGGAACACGAACGCGCAAGTGCTGCCCTTTTCCCGTCCGCCGCAAAACGACCGGTATCCGCTCCTGCCCCCAAACATAGTTCAGCGTCAGTTTGTCCATATTCTATCGAATTTGTTTGACCGATCGCATGACGCTCTCGGCCGTCGTTAGGCCAAGCCCCATGTCGAGGCAAAGCTTAAAGAACTCTTCTGGAGCATCTGTCTTATCCAGACGATGTTGGCGAGTGAGATCTCGGGCGCACTTACCGATAGGAACGATATCACTTGAAGAAACCCACTGCGGGTTACCGACCTTTTCCTCAAACGCTGTAATAACGTCATCTGGAAGATCGGCACCGAAGAGAAAATATCGAAGATGACGGATAAAATGTGGATGCGTATAAATATCCGCGCCTTTGCAGCCATTTCTCTCGAATAGGCCTTTGCGCGACGCTTTGATCCTCCCCTGATGATATCGGGGGTCATTCCAGTAATTCAGCCTTTCCTGGGGAACTGCGCACCTATCATTTAGAGATTGGAGCAAGGCGAGGATCGGCTGCGCATTGGCTTTGTAAGCTGCGTGGCCTTCATCATGGTTGCGATGAGATTCCCTGAGATCTATCTTCGCTAGTGTCACGGCCTCGGTCTGAGTCAACTTAATATGATACTTCTCCATTTATCCCCTCTTCCGATCTGAACACTCCGAGGTCGCCTCTCCTGATACTATTGCGCGCTACTCGTGACAGGCCATGCCGCTCCCATGCCATCAGAAACTCTAATCTCCGATCGCCCGGCGCCACGCTTTTCTACGCGAACCTGCACGGCGATCCGCTCGATCATGGCAGCGACGTGCGTGATGACGCCAACCTTCTGACCTCTGCCCTGTAAGGTCTCCAGCGCATCTACCGCCAAGTCTAGGGTCTCCGCATCAAGCGATCCAAAGCCTTCATCGATAAACAGCGTGTCGACAAAGGACGATCGGCCTTCAAGACCTGACAGAGCCAGCGCCAGCGCAAGGGAGACCAGGAAACGCTCACCGCCTGACAGGCTTCGGGTCCCGCGGACCTCGTCGCCCATGTCGCGATCAATGACGTGAAGCGTGAGATCGGACGCGGCCCCCCGCGCGAGCCTATAGCGGGGGGTCAATGCATGGAGGTGATCATTCGCCAATTGCACCATGTGGTCGAGCGTGATGCCCTGCACAAAGCGACGGAAACGATCACCGCTGGCCGAGCCGACAGCATCGTCGACTGCCTGCCAAATTGCGAGTTCCGCTTTCATAGTGTCGATTTCTGCAGATAGGTTTGCGGCGGCGCCGCGCGCCTCGTCGTCTCGCGTGAGCGCAGCGGCAAGTACACCTGTCCGTTGTTGCAAGTCTCCAATTTCAGTAGCCAACGCCGCGATGACTGCGGCCAACGCCTCGGCATCGGTGGCCTCATCGAACCCTTCCAACGCCCGGTGTAAGTCATTATGGCGCGTAAGCACTGCGGTGCCGGCATCGTTCACGCCTCGGTCGATCTCCTGAATTCGGCCCCGTAACGCTCTGCTCAATGCTGGGTCGGTTGCGATCAGCGCGGCAACCTGATCCGACAAGCGAGCAATATCCAGGCAGGCCCCGCTGAATGCCTCTTCGGCTAAAGCGTTACGGCCGTTGGCGGTCTCCAATCCAGCGGCGGCTTCGTCGCAACGAGCGCCGGCTGCCTGGAACGCTGCATCGCTGGCAGATTTCATCTCGCGGGCACGAGCGAGCACCTCACGGGTGGTCCGGCAAGCCTCATTGATCCGAGTCCGGTGACTTGCTGTCGCCTCGCCATCGAGAAGTTCAGCTCTGACACGCGCCTTCTCTCCCTCGGCCATGCGACGTTGATCGAGAAGAAGTGCCGTCGCCGTCACCTGCGCCTGCGCGTGCTCCAGCGAGGCGCCCACCGCTGCACGCTCGGGCGCCAGACGCTGGAGGGTCATTTCAAGTTGCCGAACCTGCTCGCGGAGGCCGGCATACTCCGTCGCGACTGTCGACAGCGTAACGCTAACACCGGTGGGATCGACATCGAGGTCATCGACGGCCAGACCTGCGGCAGCAAGAAACGGCGTGATTTCACGGCGAATGGAAATGAGGCGCTCAGCAAAGCCTGCCGCCTGGACCGCGTACTCAGTTGTCTTCAATTGCGCAGCGTGGAAATCAGGACGCCTTTGGTCAATAGACAGCGTAATCGTCTCGATCGCCTCACCGAGCGCATCATGCTCCCGCTGCAAACTATCGATCTCTGTCCGAAGACGCCGGGCGTCTGCGAGCGGAGACGCAATGGCTAGCCGTTGTGCGATCGCGACTGAGATGAGGGCCGCCAGTTTCGACGCAGTCTGGTCATCGAGAATGGGAAGCACACTCCCCGCGATCTGAGCCCTCGTGCAGAGATCGTTCAACAACGCCCACTGTTCGCCATAAGCGCCCTTGGCAGCCAAAACTTGTCCCTGCGCCACATCGATTCCGCGAATGGTCTCAGCCTGGCGCGCCTCTCCGGCGGAGAGTGCGCGTGTGGCAGCATCCAAACGCTGTCCCGTCGCAATCAGCAGCGTGTCAAGTTCTTCGCGCCGGCGGCGAAGCCTAGTCGCTATTTCGTTCAGCGCGCTCGGGTGTGCAAGATGGGGATGGTCAGTGCTGCCGCACACTGGACAGGCTAAATCTGGAGCCAGCAGGCTGCGCAGATGGATGGCCTCAGATGAAATCGCCTCATCGGCAAGTTCTGCGATTGGAACAATTTCCGCACGCGCAGTCCGCTCGCGGAACCGGTCGGCTTCGGCTTCAACGATCCCGCTTTTCGCCGTACTTACCTCCTGCGTCGCTAGCGTATGTTCCGATTCCCGGCGTGTTAGATCTTGCGACGCCCGAACATGCTGTTCACAGACAGTGCTCGCCTCACGCAGCGTCTCAAGCGCGCGTTGCAGATCGATATCCCGTTCGTGGAGCGCCGCCTCGTTGATGCCGGCGAGACCGCCTCGACGATCACCGATATCGCGACTGAGGCCATCTCTTCGTCCACGATCCTCAGTGAGCTTTTCCGACAGCGCGGTTATTTCACCTTGCAACCGCGTAGCTGTTTCTTCCGCTCCAACGGCCTCTGACGCGGCTGTAGCATGGTCTTGTTTGAGCGCAACCCGCTTTGCCAACAAGTCCATCGCATCGCTGAGACGATCGGCAAGAAGAATGCGATCCGATTGACTCTTTAATTCCGCGGCAGTCGTACGATGTAACTCTGATGTCTGACCGAGAGTCTGATCAATCGTGACCAGCGCACCGGCCTTATCGCGCAGTGTCGCTTCCGCTTGCTGCGATTTTTCCATCGCATCATTAAACTCGGTCCGAGCTGCCGCCATCTCTGTATCGAGCCTTTCGGCTTCGCTCCAAAGTGGACCAAAATTCTTGAGGTCGTCTTCTGCCGCTACATTGGCGGTTGCCGCGTCTGCGAGTTGTGTTGCAGACGCCGCGTCTAGCGTGCGTGCTTCCTCGCGGGCAACAAGCAAACCGTCGAGACGGGCCTTGACCTCCGCTGCCGTCCGCCGTGCATTTTGCAAATCAACCGCCAGCGGACGAAGCGGCTCGACGAGATCGAATTCGGCAAGAGACCGATACTCATTGGCGGCGGCCTCGCGTGTCGCGCGCGCTGTGACCGCCTGAGCCTCAGCCCGTGCGAGATCGCCGCGAGCGGCGGCGACGCGCTTGAAATGATCTAACCGTTCGCTGTGTTGATCGCGCTCCGCGCCTTTTTGAGCGACTGTTGAAGCAAGCTGACTTTGCTCATCCAGCAGCGCCTGCCTGGCTTCGTCATCAAGAAGCCCGATGTCGCTTCGGCGCTGCTCCAATTGCTCGACAATTCTTCGCCGTGCCTCCATGCCATCATGAACGCGGACCGAGATCGCAGCGTAGATTTCGGTACCTGTGATCTTCTCGAGCAATTCCGCACGCTCGCTCTCGGCGGCGAGCAGAAAGGCGTCAAACTCGCCCTGCGCGAGCAGCACCGTTCGCCGGAATTGATCGAATGTGAGGTCGGTTCTCTCCTCCACGGCCTCGCGGACCTGAGTCTTGCCAGTCGCCACCGCACTGCCGTCGTCAAGTCGATACAGCGCGCGCTGCTCATTCTGAAGCCGCCCATTTGCTCGCCCCCGCGCCCGATTGGCCTCCCAGCGGACGCGGTAGCGTTCACCATCCTGCCCGACAAAATCTACCTCGGCATATCCGCCGCCGGCGCCTCGGCGCAGGATTGCCCGGCCATCATGAATTGAAATCGCCTCCCCGCTGGGATCGGGCGCATTCTCCCGCCGACCGACGGAGACCCGCGGATATTCGCCATAGAGCGCGAGGCAGAGCGCGTCGAGGATGGTTGATTTCCCGGCGCCGGTCTCGCCAGTGATGGCAAACAGGCCGGAACCTGCAAGAGGCTCTGCGGCAAGATCGATCTCGAAGGGCGCGGCAAGACTTGCCAGATTCTCGCCGCGGATAGCCAAGATGCGCACGGCTATGCCTCCGTCCGTGCCCGGTGGAAGACATCCAGATGCGCGGCATCCGGGGTCACGCCGAAGGTGCGTTCAAATGCGAGCTTGAACAGATCCTCGGGATCTCTTTCCGCGAGCCGGACCATAGGATCGGCTAGGGTCACATCATTTAACGCCCCGGGGATTGCCGCGACACGGGTATCGACGATGCGCACCGGAAAGCTCTCGGCGATGCGGTCGACCTCCTCTCTGAACCCAGGCGACAGCCCTTCGCGGGCAAGCCTGACCTGGACGAATGGCCGTTCATGAATCAGTAGGTCCGATGAGAGGTCCATTGCTGTCAGATGATCGCCAAGTTCGCTCAAGCGCATATCGCCCGCCTCAGGAAGGCGGACGAAGGGAACTGGCCGGTCAATCGAGATATGTTCGGATAGAACCGTTGTACCGTCGAGGCTCACAAGAGTGACCCCATGCGTGTAAGGCAGCTCCGTCGCCGACAAGGGGATCAGTGAACCAGAATAGCGGACGGTATCACGACCGATAGACTGAGCCTTATGCAAGTGGCCGAGCGCTACGTAGCTCGCTTCTGCCGGGAACACGTCATGCGGCACGGCATGCTGGCCACCGACCAGAATTCGGCGCTCCGCGCCTTCCGACTCGATGCCACCCGCGACATGGAGATGTCCCGTTAAGACGAACGGTAGACCATCCATCGGTCCCCGTAACGTATCGACCAATTCGGCATAGAGGCTTCGCACGCCGGCAATGACGGGCGAGCCTGCTTCACCATCCAGCCGTGTCAAATTCGGAAGGCACGCTGCGGTTGGATAGGAGACTGCAAGCAAATGGGCCGCCACCGCACCGCTTGCGTCAGTGATAGGAACAAGATGACGTGCGGCCTCGACCCGCCCTTCACGCCGTCGAACATTGCCCACGACGCGTATGTTGAATGCCTCCAACAGAGGCCGCGGTGCTTCCAACCGACCAGCTGCATCATGATTGCCGGCAGCGATTACCATAGCCATGCGCGGATGCTCGCGGCTCAATCGCACGAGCGTATTGTAGAAGAGCTGTTGCGCTTCCCCGGAGGGATTTTGGCTGTCAAACACGTCGCCGGCGATGACTAGGGCATCGACATCCCGCTCCACGACGATCTCTTCAAGCCGCTCAAACACCTTGCGGTGCTCGTGCTCCCGAGAAAACCCACGTAAAGTTTGACCGATATGCCAATCAGCCGTGTGCAAAATACGGATCATTCCCCCTCCTACTCTCTCCAGCCCGTATCCGGCCGATACGCTTTCACGGGGGAACCTCAGGCACTACAAACCCGACGCTTCGCCGAGCGCGCGTGACGGCAACGTACAGCTTGGAAATTTCGGCGCCCGCGTCGGCAATGTCTCCGCTCTGAAGAAATTTTGCGAGCGGACCGCGCGGATAGGCGTTGCTCAGCCCTAACGGGATCTCGGCCAGCAATGCGGTTTGCCGTCGGTCGAAGACTCGACCATGGTCCCTCGGCGCGTGCTCCAGAAACCTCGCTCGCCTGATCTCCGCCCCCCACGCCCATTTATCCTCTCCTGACCGCAGCGCTATGCCCTCTGACCCAGAGATTTGTAGTAGCGAGGCGGGCTGCCAGGGGGGTCACAGAAGCGAAAGCAAGCGGCATAAGCATCGATCGCGCTCATGACACCCAAGAGTGCCCCAGCACTGAAGCTATGGGCAGAGCCGGTTCCCCAATGAGCAAGATAATTCCCAGTGATGGTCGCGACGTGTGTGGACAGCGAGGATTGCTGAGCGGCATCCAAGACTATCGTGCCGGCCTTCTTGTTGAGTTCGACGGCAGCGTCAATGGCGTCGAGATAGCCTTGGGCGAGCTGCTTGTTCTCGTTGAACGCCAAATCAAGTGGGACAGGAATCCGACACCGCTGCGCGACTTCTTCAAGCCTAAACTCAAGATATTGCCGGATATAAGGAGCGGCATCGTCGACCCGACCAGCATTGAGGAAGTCCCGCGTTCTGTCTCCTACTTTATCGACGGCATTGTTCTGCGGGAGCACTGCCGTCCTTGCTGTTCCCTGCAGTCTCTGGTGCCACCAGCCTCCAGTGGTTACATTCTTGTTGAACAGCTTTTCGAGAAGGGTGTCGTGGCTTAGAAGGATTACCTGCGGGCCTGCGGCCACAAGTGGCCTCGCAAACTGCGTCCGAATGACCTCCACCAAGTGGTATTGGTGGCCGGCATCGAAGCTGGACGTGATGTCGTCGAGAACAAGGAATTTCGCGGCCCCACCGTAAAGCTTCGCCGCGGCCAGATAAACGGATGCAGAGAAGGCGTTGCGGAAACTCTCGGAGAGCAGTGCCTGCGCTGAACCGCCGTTAAGCGAGAAAAACTTCGACAGCGATATGGAGAGTTCTTCGGTCCCCGCCCGTTTCTTGAGGGCCGGAACAACGGGCTCGTGCATAATCGCAGCGAAGAAGGTCTGGCAGAGAGGCTCCACGGCCGCGAGCCTCCGCGCACCTGCGTCCGATTCTGCCGTCGAGAACAAATTGCAGGCTTTGTCCAGGAAGCCCTTGAGCCGCGCTGTACGTTCTGCCCACGCAGTTTCTTGCGCTAATTCAATTTCTGCTTCTTCCAATTGCGTCCAACTGCGTTGGAGGCGGCGCGCCGCCTCGACGGTTTCTGTCACCGCCACCAATGACGGTGGCAGGCCTTCTGACAGCGCCTCCCGTTTCTTGGCCAGAGCGTCTCGTGCCACCTTTGCCCGAGCCCGAATGATCGATAGACGCTCAGCAAGCGCGTCGACCTCGACTTCGGTAACGCTGCGCTCATTTATCGTAGCGTCTGCAGCCTTGAACCGGTTTGCCTCACCTTCCGCGAGAACCTGCTGTTCGAGGTTGGCCAGAGCCGGGAATCCCCCGCCAGCCCATGCGACAGAAATTTCCTCGGCGACCACCTCGACGGCAGCGTAGTGGTCCAGTTTCTCTCGGAGGGCTACGAGAATAGATGTATCACCGTGATTGTCACAGGCTGGGCACAGGTTCTTGTTGTCCCAGGCATCGTCACCGGTGATCTTTTCGCCAAGCTCGTAAAGCTGGCGAAGCAAATCCCCCTTAGTGACGGCAAGAGCCAGATCTCTCTTACGCGCGAGCTGCTTGAGACGATCAACAGCTTCCGAGTCGGGTTGATCGCTGACGAGTAGATTCCAGCCCCCCTCCTGCTGAATGATCTGCGCGAGTTTTTGGCGGTCGGGGCCGGCTTCTGCATCCTTGATGGCGACCGTGCAGCCGTCTATGTCAATTTCCTTGAACCGCTTTCCTTTGCAATGGTCCGCAAGCAACGCGATCTGGGCCAGGGAGTTGTGCGCCCTGTCATGAGCCGCCTTCGTGGAAGCGACGTCGGCGATCGGCTCCTTCACCAAGGCCAGATAATCCGCTGTGACGGCCTGTCTGTGTTGCGTGACGCGTCGCTCGGCGCCTGAGCGTGCGGTCTTGTGACCTGCGTCTCCAAAATGGTTGTTGAACGCACGGGTGTTTGAGGTCGACTGCAGTCCCTGCCGCAACGCTGAATAAGAGGCAAGACCGAGAAGACCCGCAAAGCTACGCCCACGATCCAAGGGGGCACGGGATATGAAATTTTGAAATGTCTCGGCATCGAGCAGCACGAACTCACGATTAAGTTCGGCGAGCGCCGCTTCTGCATCTGTCCCATCAGAGCAGGAACTGGTTCGTGACCCATCCGCAGTGCGTGTGACTGTTATGGTCCGATCATTTCCACCAACATCAGGTACGAGGGTCAGCTTGATCGTGCCGACCCCGCCGGAGTGAAATTTATTGAGATAGTAACTGCTGCCAGCTTCAGCCGCTGGAAGGTCTTCCAGCTTAGGAACACGACCCGTCAACGCATACGTGAGTGCGTCGAATATAGAACTTTTACCTACACCGTTGGGAGCGGAAATCGAGTTGACCTTGTCAGTCTTGAATTTGAGGACCAACGGCGCGTTTTCATTGTTGATGCCTCGAAATCCTTCGACTTCGATCTCTTGGAGAAGCCAGCCGGTCATTGAGACGGTTCCTCCTTTTGTTCAGAGTCAAGTTTGATTTCCATATCGAGAGCAGATCTCAACTTGGTAAGCATGGCGCTCTTGTCGCCGTTGGGATCTCTCATTAGGGACGGCAGGACGTCCGCCAGCAGCGGACCCAGCTCAGGATCGATCTCTTTGAGCTTTTCTTTGTAGGATTCGACATTTTCCAACACTGATTTATCGTCAGAAATGTCATAGCTGATTATAGACTTCCCCAATTTTGCCCCCCAACTATTTGTTACATTGTAGCTCAACCTGTAGATCGTCTTGTCGCTAGACCTTCGAGCGCGCCATTCAGTTTGAGAAGTGCTTCAACTGCCGAAACTGCGGTGGCGGTGGGCACCGATACCGTCGTTCATGTATTCACCCATATTGAAACGCGCTCTACGTCCACCGCGCCTCTTCCGTTTATTACGTCGTTTCCAACTCGAACCGGTTTCGCAACTCCATGTCCGCCACCTGCGTGTGGGCGGCGACCAGCCCGGCCAGCGTCGCGTTCGCCTGCACCGCGTCATCGGGAATCAGCGCATACCGCCACGGTTTCTCACTGTGCAGCTTGGCGTGGTAGTCCGTGGCGATGTGGCACCAGAGTTTGGCGGCATTGGCCTTGCGCCGTACATCCACGTCGGCGATATCCGACCGCCGCTTGGTCTCCAGGATTAGCTTCTCGGTCTTGGTCTCGACCACGAAATCCGGCTGATAGGCATGGCCCTCGGAGTCGTAGATTTTGAACTGGTTGGGCCCGGGCTTCATCCAAAGTTCGACAGTGGAGTCGCCCTCCAACAGTATCGCCATCTGTCGCTCCGTGTCGGAATCGAACTTGGCCCGCCAGTAACAGCCCTTCTTGAAGCCGGTGAAAATGAACCGCCTGATCTCGCTGAGCCGCTCCGGCGGGCTCCGGAAGTCGCGGATCGCGTCGGTGCCGGAACCATCGAAGGCTTGGGGTTTGAGGATCGTGAACGGCGCATGGAGCGTTACCCGGTACTTGGTTTCTGTCCGCCAGCGGTGTTTCTGCATCTGGACGAACACCGCCTTGGCGATGTCCCTGCCCCAGCTTACGAGCACGTTCCGTACGTCCTCGTCCTTCGAGAGATAGGAGCGAAGCCGGACCACGACCTGTCCGGCGAGGTCGTAGAGCATCTGTGAATGGGCATCATAGTCGACTTCATCAAAATCGATCAGGCGCCGAACGAGATCATCCTCGATGCGCGCGGAGCGTTCGCCACCTTCGTCGCCCGAGATCAGCGTCCGCTTCTCGGTGCGGAGCACCTGCACCAGAAGCTCCCGGCTGAGCGGCTGATAGTTCCAGCTATCAAGCCCCTCAAGCTGGAATGGTCGAAACCCGAATGACACCTGATCGACCGGTGTGACGATCAATTGTGGGATGGCGATGGTGCGTTCGGCGAAGACCGCGCATAGCTCGGTGACGACCTGTTCGGCGCGCTCGGGGGTAAGCGTCGTGAATAGCCCCTCTGCAGCCCGGTGAG
>Ga0255336_102080_pt1 | contig 11187 bp, 9 predicted proteins | sample MeOH1_35cm_T3_17_FD_189102 | JGI IMG/M metagenome (GOLD analysis project Ga0255336, IMG submission 189102) | Sandy soil microbial communities from University of British Columbia, Vancouver, Canada - MeOH1_35cm_T3_179 | ecosystem: Engineered > Artificial ecosystem > Sand microcosm > Unclassified ...
ACCGACGTGCTCGCCAAGGAACTTGTCGAAAACTTCGGCGAGAGAGGTCTTGCCGCTGTTGTTACGACCGACAATGACAGTGGCGAGGTGTTCAATGGCAACATCAACGCTTTCAAGGAGGCGAAACCCCTCAACGCGAATGCTCGATAAATGAATCATAACGCCCCCGAGACACTCTCATTTCCAATATAGCAGCCGGTTAAGGTCGCGTGACTTGAATATGTATGTATGAGCCATGTGGATAGAGCGCCAATGCTAACTGCATTTCAGACACTCGGTTCGCTAATGCTTCTCTTGGCTCTCGCAGCTCACGTCGATACCCCCATTTACACCAAATATACCGTATCAAATCGTGCACTGTGCACGAAATTTCGAAGCTAAGGGCTACGTTGAAGGCATGCAGAATCGTTTTCTCTTGCATGGAAGAAAATCTCTGTCACCGTTTTATTATGAGATGTCAGAACGCAATAAATGCGTTGACGTCATAGAAAGCAGAATAGCCAAGAGAATTAACGCATCATGCCGCCACAGAACGATCCTTTGCTCTTTGTCATGGTAGAACACGCGAACCATCGCCACCCATCAACTGTCCAGGTGGAGATTATGAAAGACTGGGATGCTATAGCCTCCTACCTTTGTGAATGGCACAGGAATGGGAATGAGTGCGGCCCTGGCGTGGAGTTCCTGACACTCGACGATATCCGGAATAGCTATGTCGATGACCTTGAGAACCCAACTTCGGAGGAACGGTACCTCCTTGAGATCGCCAAGAGCCAAGGAGGCATCTTCTTTGTTGAAGACAGCTATACATCTAGCGGCTCCTGGGTGGCCCCCGATGCCCGGCCCTCCATCAGGGCGGCGGTCGAAAATTATCTGGCCACGATGCAATTGCCCTTCTGGCACATTTTCGAATCCCAGCGCGCCATCAACGATTTTCTTGAAGGCGACGATCTCGGCATTCCAATGCGCTTTAGATGGGCTACCAATGAGGCGCGAGACGCCATGAGGGCGAAGCAGGGATTGAGGGAGGAAATGACGAATTAACCCTGATAAGGCGCATGCTCTTTGTCGAGAGCTTCATTAAAGGCTTTGATCGGAAGATGATCTTGAAGGCCGTGATATCTGCCGACTATACCAGACTCGCTTATTCGCCTGTTTTGCTCGATATGGTGTCGCGCTAGGACTGCGGTGCCCTCGATCTCAATGGCGTCGTCTGCTGGCAAATGCAGCCAGGCATCAGGCGTTCGGCGATGACCAACATCGACGATTCCTGTTGCTTCGCATTATGTGGTCAGCGGTCAGAGGGTCTACGAACGGTGTTCATGGCCTCGCCTGTTCGCATCGCCCTCACTTCAAGTATCGACATCGCTTTCTTTGGGTTCAGATGAACGATGCAGTGGCAGGAGGCACAGACTACGGCTAAGTCCCCTGGCTCGGTATTGCGCGGCTCATCAGAAGCGGCAAGCTGGAGTTTGTGATGAACCTGCAGCGCTCGAATCCCCTTACCACCAAATTCCTTTGAAAAGTCGATGTCACATACCGCGCATATGCCTTTGGACTCTTGCAGAACTTGGTCTCGAATTTTCCTGTTTCGAGATCGGCTCAAATACTTCGCCTCAGTTACCAAGCCTTCCATCGCGGAAGCCAAGTCGGGCAAAGTCTTAGGCGGTTGACGCGCCGTCTCAACCGCTAGGATTGAACCCCGCTTTGCCGAGTCTACGCGGTTTAGTGCTTTCAAGATAATGTCTAAAGCAGCATCTGATAGCCGCATGAAGTAATCCTGCCTGACCCGCAACTCTCTATTCGCTTTGATTATCGGCCCATCTACTATTTGGAGATCGAATATGGGCTGCGCAATCTTCGACAAGGGAACCGGATGTTCTAACGGTAGGTAGGCTGTTTTGAATTCCCAGCCGTCGCCATAAAGACCAATCCTCTTCTTTTCAACCCTGCTATAGGAGATGCCGTTCTCCTTCGCTTGGCTGAACGCGACAACGCCACGGCCAGATCGATAGTGGACGACAATATCTCCTATCTTCGCCTCTCCAACCATCCTGCGATACTTCAAGCGGGTGCCTTCTGAGCTGGAAGAGACAACGCCTTTCTCGAACTCTTCAGTCCAAGTCCTGGACTGATTGCACCACCATACCCTCATATTCCCCCCCAAGCATTTGTTTCGTTCTTGATGCCATGAGCCCATGGGTGTTGGTCTATTTGCGGATTCTAGTTGAGTCCGCCGACTATCGTCTGATCGAGTATCCGATAGTTTCCTGGCGCTTTTCTGGAAGCCTGCGTAGTTAAGGCTCGCCAGCGCCAACGTCATCTTTCTGCGACTTCCAGAATTGCGCTTTTGCTTCGTCATACCATTCGTCGATAGCTGTCAGTGTGGCGCCACCAACTGACTTCATTAAATCCAAGCTAGCGTGGAGCGCTGCCTTCTTGACATCCTTAGGGACATCGATGAGATCAACGGAATAAAGCGTTGCAAACGCCATCGCATATGACAGCTCATTTAAGCATACAGCCAACCCGGCTTCCTGATATCGACCTCCTGTCGTTGGCATCCCCAGGAAGTTATGTGCCTGCGGCTTCGTATCTGGATTTGCATGTGCGGCTACTCCGCAGAGCTTTGCGTAGTGAGACTTGTTGATGGGTAATATCTTGTCATAATTCGCGACCCTCTTTCGAACAGGGCCTGGTCCGAACGCCGTAATCCGCTGCTGCTCTGACAGAGTTTTCCAATCTGACAACGCAGATGGCTCTGCACTAAAGAGGCAGAATAGATTTGAAATTTCGCCGATACTCCGTATGACGATGAGAGATTCATCATAGTAACCGAGCTTAAGAAGACGGATCGCAGCACGACCGGATGAACTGAGGCGACCGCATAAATATTCGACTACATGGTCGCCATGCTTACAGCCCCACCAGCAAGAACCCATGCCATCCATCAGTGATAAAACGGTCCCCAGTGCTTCGTAGGCCGCCGGTATCTTTTGGCCGAGGTGGGGCAGCTTCTCCTCGGTTTTCTTTTCACACACGGCATCTAGGCCATTGACTACCTCAAAAAAAGCTAGTCCGGCTGGGCGTTCGAATTCCTGCTCTTCCATTATCGCGTCCCTGAGCGAGCGATAGGCCTTCGCTCCATTTGCGTTAGCTCCGTTTTAACTTATCGACAACAGCGGCTATGCATTCTGATCGCTTGGTCTCGCACTCCCAGATAACAATCACTTGCCATCCAGCCGACCGTAACTCGGCATCTGCCTGAGTATCCCGTTCGACATTTCGTTGGAGCTTCGCTGCCCACCAGGCTGTTCTTGTCCGAGGGATCTTGGCCGCTACGCAGCCGGGATGCTGGTGCCACCAACAACCACGAACCTGAACGACGGTTCGTCGGCTAGTGAAAACCAGATCCGGACATCCCGGTAGAGCTCTGACATGAAGCCGATAGCGAAGACCATTAGCCCATAAAGCCCGCCGGACGCGCATTTCCGGCTTTGTATCCTTCGCACGGATACGGGCCATGTTCTCTGAGCGGCTCATAGGCGGGCGTTTGACTTTTTTACCCATGGGTTAATTCTCTCCCACGGTTGAGGTATCAGAACAAGCGGACTGGGTTGGCGTCCTTGATGATGGCGGTCGCCTCATCAAAACCCAACGAAGGGAGATTGGCCAAAGCAATGGTATATTTGACAGCAACAATACCCGAAGGAGGCGCGAAATCCTCTGACAGTCGTGGGAAATCAGCATCAACTTCATAAATGGATGCGTCCCGCAGGTTAAAGCGAAGTAGTTCGCCCGATTCCCGCATCTCATCTGACCAGCCCACATTCACCATCTTCGTCAGAAATACGTCTAGGGCTGCCGCATCGGCTCGCAACGCTTCAACTGCCGCATCAATTTGTGTCGCAAGTGTCTCTTGTCCGCCCGCCGACGCCTCAACCTGCACAGACACGAACAGCAGGCGGCGGCCGTGGGGAACCCATAGCTGATCGATTCGAGAAATCTCGTGCTCAGCACGGCTCTTCCGTGTCGTTTTAACCTCGATATTCAGGTGGTCGCCGACGAAGTCGTGCCGCTCAAAATCCGGCCCGCTCCACTGGTCGACCGCTGCAGGGCCAAGGCATCGCAGCATGAGCGCATTGAGCACGAATAGCTCGCCAAACAGCCCGACCTGAACGGATTTCTCCATCGTCTGGCTGACGGGCTTCCATGCCGACTGCCAGGCCCGGACGGTCGCTGCCACAGCGGCCCACGGCTCTCTTCGCTGAATGACAACTGCGCTAACTATATCGCGGCAAAATGGACTAAAGACCTGCTCATGTGATGGCGGCGCTGACAAGTCCAGAACGTCACCACTTTCTAGGCGACGATGTCGCACCTTCAATCCATTCAGATCCGGCGGCGGCGTTTGGGTCGGGCCTCCGGTCACCGGAATGAGAAGGTGCAGTAGTCCTGGCTGATCCATTGCGATTGACAATGGCGTCTCGGTGCCATCAACGGTCACCGCCATCGTAGTCAGGGCATCCTCGAACGCCGGACGGCTCGCGCGCAGATCAGCCCAATGTTGCGGGACTGGACCGTCAACCACTGGACACCATGCTGTTTACGATCCAGGTCGATCCGGCATCGGATGTCTGAGGAAGGCTAAGCGCCAAAGCAACAACGGTATCAGTCCAACTAATGCCCAGGTGCTCCGCGTCCAGCGGGTACACAATGAGCAGACCTTGCGTTGACGGTCTGGCGGCACGCATGGCATCGGCATCATACGTTCCGCTGTCTCTCTTATAAGCGGTGGATCCAAATGGCAGATCTACGCCTTCATGCGCAGGGTCGATAAGAATTCCGATGCTCTCACTGCTGATTCGACTGCGCTTAACCAAGCCAATGTTTTGGCCCCCTATCGATGCAGCCTTTCCTGTCTCTGGTGATGCTATATAGACGGCCCAGTCGACTAACTCCCCAACTGTCGCACGCGCCATGATCCAGTCCGCAAGAAGATCTGGGCGGAACGCCACGATATCGTCGTGCACTTCGTAGTTTCTCAAGAACTCGCAGACTACCTCCGGCGCGATATCGCGAGCGAGCAGGCCCCCAGTCGTACGCCGCAGCGAAATCGAAGGGCCTGACACTAGATTATCCAGGAGGATGCGATTACCTTGAAGTTTGTTCGGGTCAGATAAGGGCAGCAATACAGTTTGAGGATGTTCACCTGACCAGGAATCCTGCTGGGAAACAGATGTCTTCGCTTTATTCCGTGCAGTCAGTAAGAGAGCACTATGTGCGCGCAATCTGATCGCCATTTGATCCGGACGGCGCCCCGCTCGATCCAGGGCTATGATCGCGTCTCGCAAAGACTGCTCAACGACAGCAAGCTCGGCGAACCATCTTGCAATGCCATCGGTCGTCCAAATGCGGATAAGATCTTCGTACCCCCGGCGGAAGCCATACCAACGTGCCATCTGCAACAGGGTGTCGCACATTGTTGTGGTGCGTAAGAAATACGAAATCGTCAGTCCCTCAAGCGTCAATCCCCGAGACAATCGATTGCCGCCGACTGCAATAATGTGCCGCCCGGGCTTTTCCTGATACTCAAGATCCTCGCCGGTCTCGCTGTTCAGTGTCAGCACGACCATTTTCTGCAAAACATCGTTCGCCATCCGGACAATGGCGTCGTCATCTGGAGGGTCTATAATTCCGCCTTTGATACGCTTCCATACGGGGGCGAAAGCCTTCTCCAAGCCGTACCCCTGTCGATAAGCTTCTCTCCAAATATCCACTTGATCACGAATACTGCTGGCGACCCTCTCCTGATCCGATATTCGCTGACTCACATGGACGAGCATCGTGTGGGATTTGTTCTCGAAACCGGCCCGCTGGATTCGGACAGCCCCAACTAAGCAGAAGGCTGCTAAGGCTTCCGCCAGTGAACTTGGCAACACATCCGCTTCAGAACTTATGACGAGCTGCGCTGACTTCCGGCGCCGGGGAGCACGCAGAGCCTTAACGTCTTCGTCTGGTATCGGCTGAAGGACGTCTCTGCCCTGGGCCGTCACTCCGAACATTTCCTCTGTGCCGATATAGCCTTTGGGACGCGGTAACTGGATTACAAAATCACGGGGAAACAGATCATCTCCGACGCGCCGGTCGACAGCGTCAGGGTCAATCAAAATATTGGCGAACGGGGTTGCCGTGTATGCGATGTAGGCGGCCTTGGGCAGCCTTGCCAAAATGGAACGGATCAATCCATTCGTCCGGGACGGTGCATATCTATCATCGTCATTATCGTCGTCCTCCAGTGATGGATCTGGGGGTCGATTTCCCTTGGTATTGATTGATGCCTGATCCGCCTCATCATCGATTAAAAGGACAGCCTTATCGTCAAGATAAGTGCCCGCCGCTTCGAGCCACCGATCAAGCTTCGCCAACACCGGAACGTTCTTCTTGACCACCGCAAGAAAAGGACCTGCCGACTGGAGAAGGGTGATATCAGGCTCCTGGAAGTCCTCCGCTTCCGTGGTCAGCGAGACCCAACCGTCTCGCGAACCCCGGCTAACCTCATCATGATCGCGCGTTCCAATGAGTTCCTGCTCAAGTCGTTTCTGCGTTTGGTTGCGTAGTGAATCATGAATTCCGGATAACACGATGACGATGCGGTATCCCGCATCAATGGCGCGGGCAGCCACCGCGGTATAATTAGCTGTCTTACCACTTTGGACATAGCCGACTACCAGTCCACGTGCTTGAAATCGGACGTTTACGAGTGGGTCCGGGATACGGCGAAGCACGCGCAGCGATTCTGATGCCAGAGAATCGACCTGCAGCGGCTCCCAACCCGCTTCATTACGAAGACGATCATCCAGGCGTTGCCAAGTCGGCCAATCGATTGGAGCAAGCCGGTCTGTCCAGGCAGGCCTAGGCGGCAAAGTCCCGACGATACGTACCGTTTGCATCAATCTTCCTTTTCGAGAAGCAAGGCGCTTTGAACGTTCGCTTCGTCGAGGTTCCCAAGGAAAGCTGCAAGGAGGCCGATTGCTTGTTGGTCCGAACCTATGCGCTGCACTAATGCCGATAGGCTCGGGTTCAGGTCACTAACCTGAAGATCGAGGGCACCGGTCAAACCCTTGCTTACTTTCCAAAGGAATTTTCCTGTTCTTACATCCTTTACAACAACCTTTGGCAAGGACGGTGCAGGAGGAGTCGCGGGCAATCTGGGATTCCCGCCCTTTGGAGCCGGAGCAGTGTTTGGCCCACCGGCTACAGGGCTGCTCACCCCTCCTCCAGACAGTGTGGGGCCTGCCGGTAGATGCGGAACAGGGGGTAAAGGTTGCTTCGGCTTCAGGTACTTTTTCCGACTGTCTTTCCTTGCAGCATCAGCGAGCTGTTTGATTTCGGCCTGGAGCTGTTGGGATAGTTGAACCATCCGCTTGCTGATGTTGATCTTGAAGACATCGTCAAGCGCGGCGTCGAAGTTGACAATGACGCGCGCTAACTTTGTTTTTTCGTCACTGGTCTCCCACATCTGATGCCAGCCGCCCCATTTAATGAGGCGATCATGCCGGTAGATGAAGAGCCCTTGCGTCTCGTTACGCTTACCATAGAGACCGATCTTGTCCTGAGCTTCGCGTACCGCCTGCGGTCCCTGATCTTTATGGAATTCAACCAACTCATCTTCTGATGGCAGCAGGTATGGCTGCACCTGAACCCAACCATGATCGGTCTCGTTCGGTACGCGAACATTCTTAATGTCGTATCCTTCAGCAAGCGGATGACCGAAAGGATTATTGGGTTCGATAGCCCTACCGTTGATGGTTATTGTAACTTGCTTCCGGCCAACTGCTTTGCCTTCCAGGAAGCGATGAAAAACAAGAGCCAAGTGCCGCTCCAGGAACCTGATCTCCACTAGATGAGGCTCCAAGCCGCGTGCAGGAGGGAGGCCGGTAGCTGGCTTCATATTTTTCCAAAGTACGGCCGTGCCGTGCCCCTCGATTTGTGTCGCAGCTTCCTCCCAGGGTTCAAGCTGATTGGTTTTTGCCTCCCAATCGCCCATATCGGCTGTGTCCCAGGTCAAATGATCGGGAGGTGACCCATCTTTCTTACTGACGACCGTGAAGACTTTCGCTTGCGACCATGAGGCCCCCTTGAGGCCGTAACCATACTTGCCGAGACTGTTTGCTTCGTATTCGCTTTCGCTCCCTATGCGCATCGCCTCTGCCAGTGTGCGCCCGTCCATACCATCGCCGTTGTCGACAATGCTCATCCATCTCCCGTTGCCACCATCGGGCCTATCAAATGTGATCGCTATTCTCGTGGCATTTGCGCTGATCGAATTGTCTACGATATCCGCTACTGCTGACGGCAGGTCATGTCCGACTGAGCCAAGAATCCCCACTAGCCTAGCCGGATTGGGTGGCAGCCGGACCCCTTTGCCTTTGGTAACAATGGGAGATGCGATGGCTTTTGGCTTCGAAAAAAGATCGGGTCGAGCATTCGCAAGTATGCGCCAAGTCCTCTCTCCCTCATCTTCATGAAGCGAGATCATTGCGGACTTCATAAGGCGGCTGCTTTCACCGTCAGCAAGAATGGCGGTGGTTGTCGTATCATCGGCGGGGAATACAGCCCAGGCTCCAGTGGCCGGGTTTGTGCTCGCATCGATCTCCATGGCGAAGAGGCATCCCGGAGCGACGAAGCTATAACAAGTGTCTTTGGGGCAGTTGCCCTCCAGGCGCCAGTTCTTGTCCTGGCGTTTGAGCCATTGCTTGACCTGCCTGACACCGCTATCCGTGTCATAACGTAGGTCCATGTCAATCCGATCAGTATCCTTTGCTGCCGGGAAGACACGGTCGACGACATCCCAGTCAAAGTTGATTGCGCGCTGCTTAGAGCCCTCTTTTCCCTGGCGCCTATACTCGTGGAACATGCCAAGTTCACTGTGAGTGAGGGGTCGCAGGATCAGGAAACGCATCGTCTACCGCTTTCGCCTGTTGTTTTACCAAGCGTCCCATTTAGGCCGAGCAAGTCCCGCCGGATATCCGACATCGCGCTGCAGCCGATCATCGTTCGCATAGCCATCGCGATGGCATAGGCCACTAGCGGCGGCACGGCATTGCCGACCTGCCGAAAAGCAGGATTCATACTCCCGCGAAGCACGAAGCCGTCCGGGAAAGACTGCAGCCGCGCTGCCTCACGCACAGATATTGTACGCGCTTGGTCACTGTCGAAATGAATATGACTGTATGAGTCCTTGCCGAGGTGCGCCATCAATGTCCGTACGGGCTTGTCCCGGTAGAGTTTCCACCATTTATTGGGGAATTTTTCAGGATCGTACGGCAGAGTCCAGTCTTTCGTGATAGCAGCAGTACGTTCCCTATCGGCCGCCCTGTTATGGCCGTTTCGCCACTGCTTATTGAGAAGTTGCTGGCGCTTGGCTTCCACGAATCGCCAAACCTCCGGGTACTGCCAACCTTCTTCCATGAGGCGAAAAATTTTGTAGTCGCGCGGCAGATATCGGATCACATGGCCGGTCGTTTGATCGGCACCAAAGCCTGGCCAGCGCCGCATCAATTTCGACCAAGCAGTTGTGGGAACCTTCGACGTGTAGCCGACCGGTTCGGCAGGGTCTTTCCTGCCCCGCACAATGCCGCCCGATTTAAGTAAATCGAGTGCATAAATAGGCGGTAGATCAGCGAGTGCTTCACTTGCTGTTGTAGCGGGAGGCAGACCATCTCCCTCCGATGGATCGCTTATCCAGCAGTGACTGTGATCATTATCAAAGCCGAATCCATCAAAGGCCGGGATGAGTTTGCGTGCGGAGGCCCTGGTTCCCTCGTATCCGGATGGCAAGATCGTATAATGGGTCGGCGCCGGGAAGAATACATCGGCTCCGACGTCCTCATGTACGCCAATCAGGAACATCCGCTCCCGCGTCTGAGGCACGCCAAACCAGGATGCATTCAGCAGCGTATAGCGGACAATGTAGCCTTCATCACGTAGGTGATCCGCAACCACTTCGGCGATATTCGCCCCACCATGATTGAGAATATCCGGAACGTTCTCCATCAGCAGCGCAAGAGGCTTGGTCTCCCGCACATAATGCAGATAACGCTGCCAAAGATTTACGCGCCCATCAACCAGGAAAGCGATATCCGCATCGTCTTCGGCCCTTCTGTGTGCTTCATGGCGCAACTTGGCGCGGCCAACGCGGGCGTAAGCTTGGCATGGTGGACCGCCAACCAATACATCCACCTGCTCGTCTACTCGTCCTCGAATTCCGAGGTCATGGAAGATGGACGCTGGGTCCTCTTCATTGATATCTCGAGCTTTGAAATGGGCTGCGGGATTCTTCCCATGGCTTATCGAGGCGAAGTTCGCCCCATGCGACTCGGCCGCCCATGGATCGCTTTCGACCGACGCAACAAGCTCGAACCCCGCCGTAGCAAAGCCAAGCGAAATTCCGCCGCATCCGGCGAATAAGTCCATGAAACGAGGTGGATTGAGGCCCTTCAGCCTCGCAATTTTACGGCGAATCGCGAGTGAAGCGGCCATTATATCAATCTGACTGAGTTAGGGTTGAGACTCGACGGCATTTTAGCATCCCCCATCGTCAGGCAAATTAATGCTGCCAAGGCTTTAACGCAACTGCCGCCGATTGCTGGCCGCCCATGCCGGTTTCGCCGGTTCCCATGAGAGAGCTGTTCCTGCTAGGGGCTAGCGCGTTTGAAGTGGGCTCAGATTTGGACGGCACCAAAGCCAGTTTCATGGTGAAAGGACGACTCGGGGGGAGGAAATGTCATGCATCGATGGATCGGCCCATTCCAGTTCCGCGATATGCTAGAGCGGGCGGTCAACAGTGACGCGATCTTTCCGCCAGACCGTGGTAGCGCTTATCTCGTCTCCTTGCGACGCTGGCGGCAATACCCGAAGTTTTCGAGTGTGCCATTGTATGTCGGTGGAATAACCGGTCAATCAGATCGGTTTCGGACCCGAATTGGCGATCTGATTGCCGACATGTTCGGATACTTCGGACATCACACCGGAGGCCGATCACTGCACGACTGGTGCAAAGAGAGCCAAGTTCATCCGTTAGATCTCTATATCGGATGGGTAGACATTGGACCATGTCATCGATGCCTTGAAGAGGAGCTGTGGCGCGAGATGAGGCCGATCCTAAATCGCAGAACGCCGCCC